>ENA-OQCU01000818-OQCU01000818.1-human-gut-metagenome-genome-assembly--contig:-NODE-818-length-12425-cov-4.129452_pt1 | contig 12425 bp, 13 predicted proteins | sample MGYA00242504_ERZ504590 | MGnify/ENA primary metagenome ERZ504590 (study PRJEB26092, sample SAMD00036318) | human gut metagenome | host: Homo sapiens | study: EMG produced TPA metagenomics assembly of... | reverse complement strand
GATGGTGCCGTGTCTTCCGTGGTGTACGAGGATTCCGAGGGCAACCGCACCGAGCGCACCGTGGAGCCCCGCCCAGCTCATGTTCAAGGAATCGTCGTGGTACCTGCGCGCATGGTGCCGCGAGCGGGATGCATGGCGCATGTTCAAGCTGTTCCGCATCGACTGGGAAACGCTGGATGTGCTGCCGGAAACGTTCGAAGCGCGCGAGCTGCCTGCACTTGATGAAGGCGGGCACATGAAAGGCGACGACGTGCTGGTGATGCGCTTCGCCGCGCAGGCCGAGTCGCGCGTCCGCGAGGAGTTCGCGCCCGAGACGATAGCGCGCGAGGCCGACGGCAGCTGGCTCGTGACCCTTACCTGCGACATCACCGAACGCACGCGCTACTATCTGCTGTCGTTCGGCCCTCTGCTGGAAGTGCTCGAGCCGCCCGACGTCCGCGCCTGGCTGCTCAAGCACGCCGAAGCCGTGGCGCGCACTTACGCTTCCGACGGCCAGTCGGCCAGCAGCGCCCCCAAGTAGGCCGCCGCCGCGCGGTAGAAGGGATGGCGCGCCTCGGCGGCCAGGCGCTCGGCGAACGCGGGCATCCAGGCTTGGGCGTGCCCGGAGAGGAACCGCCCGTAGGCGGCGGCCGGGCCGCCGCCGGGGAGGTCGGCGTCGGCCGGGGCGCCCTCGGAAGCCGGGGCGCCGGCCGCGCGCAGGGCCAGGTGCTCGAGGAGCTCGCATTCCGTGGCGACGTGGTCGAGGGGCTCGTTGGTGCCCTCGGGGCGGCCGAGGCCGCAGGGCCTCATGAAGCGCTCGACCTCCATGGAGCGGGGGTTCACGAACAGAAGCGGCTGCACCCCGTCGGCCTCGGCGGCCCACACGCCCTCGTAGGGCGAGCAGGCTGGCCCGGGCGCCCCGACGAACAGGCGCGTGGCCTCGGGTCGCAGGGCGTGCAGGAGCGCGTCGGCGCCCGCAGCGGCCTCGCAGCCGCCCTCGCCCGCCGCCGCGGGGACCTCCGCGGACAGGCCCAGCGCGGCCAGGATCTCCCCCGCCGCCTCGTTCCACTCGCCGCCCGCCGCGGCCCCGGCCAGCTCCGCGCCCGGATAGCGCAGGCTCAGCGCCGCGAGCTCCCAGGCGGCGGCACGGGTCTGCCAGAGCTCGTCAACAGTCATCGTCATTCGCCTTTCACAGGTTCCAGTTTCAGCTCGCGGACGATGAAGCCATCCGCGGTTTCTTCCAGCACGTTGATCGATCGACACAATACGACGGGCAGCGCTTGCACGATAGAGATGTGACGCGGATGGAAAGCCAGGCTAAGGCCTTCGTCCTCAAGCGAGAACGCGCCGATGCCGCACGCCTCCAGTGCGCGGCGCGCTAGGGAAACGTCGCCGTCGAACACTTTCACCGTTTTCAGGAAGAAATCGTGCGGATCGCGCTCGTACACGCCCGCGTCGACGGAGCAAGCGCCGTTTTGAACGCAGATCTGATCGCGATGCTTGTTCTCCAGCGAGCAGTAATGCACGCCAAGGGACATCCCCTCGTCAAGCGCGTACTCCAACAGCTCCAAGCACAAGGATTCGCTGCCCGCCAGCGGCAGACCGCCTGCGTAGCCGTAGTCGTACAGCACGGGAAACGGCGGGTTCTTCACCGAAAAGCCGCGGCGCTCGAACTCGTCCCAAGCTCCCATGGGGTAGCAGAACTCAAGAAGGTTGATGCCGAACGCGCCGACTTGATCAAGACGATCCAGCAGACGACGCATCGCCTTGCCCGTGCCCGGTATCACGGGCATCTCCACCATCACCTGCGGGATGAAGCGCTTCGCACGGGCAAGCACGTCGACGGCGTCATCGATGATCTCATCGGCGCGATCGACGTCGAGAACGTCCAGCTTGATGCTCATGCGCAGCTCGTCGAGCCCGGCGTCGCGCAAGCGATCGAGCAGCGGTTCGCCAAGGAAATCGCCGGCGGTATACAACCTGATATGGGCACGCGGAAAGCGCTGGCGAACGTAAGCGCAGAACGCCACGGACTCGTCGGCATGGAGCAAGGGTTCGCCCCCCGTCAACCCTACATGGGTGACCTCGCCGCCGCACGCATCGGCGAACGCATCGACCTCGTCGCGCCACGCATCGTTCACGCGCAGGCGATCGGCGTAGTCGGCCTGGTTGGCGTTGAAGCAGAAATAGCAAGATCGATTGCATGCAAGCGACAGGAAGAACGTCTTGCTCCCTCGCCCTCCCGTGCAGGCCACGCACGCCGACGACAGGTTGCCGCAGACGATGCCGGCATCGCCGTTGCGGAACTGCGCGCCCTTCTCCCGCAGCCGATCCTTCGCCGCACGGACCACATCCGCATCCGCATCACGCGACGCGATGCGGATACCCCAATCGGCAAGCCGAGCCAGATAATCGGCTTCGATGGCGGCATATTCGTCAAGCCACGCGCGCAGCGTGGGCCTCGCCTCAAGCAGATCGGCTCTCATCGTCAAAACCTCCGTTGCCATGCGCGGCGACCTTTGCAACGCCGCGCCGTTTCAGCAGATTGTATAGCGAACCCGCATGCACGGCCATATGCACGAGAAGAAGCGCAAGCAACGCCTTCGCCGCCGCGGCATGCAGAGGCGACCACGTATAATATCCCTCGGCATACAGGCCGAACGTCTGCAGCACCGTGCCCGACATGCCCAATCCCGACACGAAGACGGTCGAGAGCGTCACGAGCAACGCGGCATCGAGCGCCAAGCGCCCGCAGTTCCGCAAACGCGCCTCGCGGACGCATCGCGGAAGGGCGCGCGCAACCCGATCGACATGCTGCGCGCAATGGACGAAAACGGGCGCCAGCAAGGCCAAACCAAACCATTCGTGCGCAGGCACGCCCGTCAACGAGGGAAGCGCTGCAAGCGCATAAGTCAGAAACGCCGAGAAATCAACAACGAGCATCCGCTTCACCAGGTCACTTCCCCTCTTAAAGCTTTCGCACGATCAGAACAAGCAGCCCGACGAGCACGACCGGCGCCAAGATCCAGAGGTTCAAGCTGGCATCGGACGCGCGGCGATAGCGCGTCGCCAGCGTATCCCACGCATGACACTCGACGCTGGCGCAGCCCGCCTCGGGACAGGCCATCTCGTGCACGCCATCCGGCTCGGGCACATCGCCGAAACCATGGCACGACCCCGACGCGCACCCGACGACCGGGCAAGGCGAGTGGGGCTCGATAGGCCGGGGAAGCCCCACCGCCGGACTCGCAGCCGCAACAGCCCCGAACACGACGACCCCCGCGAAAAAGAACGTCGCCAAGGTGATGATCGCTTTCCTCAGCATCTCGTTCGCCACCCCTCCATGTCGCACGGCGGGGCGCCCGATGGTTCAGGCGCCCCGCCGAAAAACGGATCGTATCTAGTGCGAACGCTCAGTCGGCTTCAACGGGAGGAACTTGAGGTCCAGCAGCAACATGAGCGCGCCCAGCCCGAAAACGCCCAGCACGACGCCGAATTCGAGCATCGACGGAAAGTACACCATCGATCCGCCTGCGCTCTGCAGAGCCGCACCCGCATCCGTAAGAGCCGGACCGGACACGACGGCGGGCATATCGAGGTTCGGATCTGGAAGCCGCCCACCAGCAGCTGCACGCGCTTGCAAAAGATGCCCACGATGGCCAGCACCGCTGCGATCACGATAAGCGGGTTCGTGCGCAGCTTCGGCACGAAGGCGATGACCGCCCGTGGCGGCGCACCCGACGACCTCGATCCAGAAGAAAGGAGCGAGCGGACCCGTGGTCAGCATGGCGACGACCTCCGCCCCCGATCCGGCCGGGAAGCCCTCGGTCAGCAAGTCGCAACCGAAGAAGTATAAATCCACCATCCACGAACACCCCGAGGAGCTTGAGCATCTTGACGACGTGCTCCTGCGCGAGCTCCAGGTAACCAGCCTTGCGCAGCGCGATGACCACGACGAGCACGAGCGCCACGCCGCACACCAGAGCCGACGACACGAACCAGGGGCCCAGAAGCGCAGTATGCCACATCTCGCGACCCTGCTGCAAACCGAAGATCCAAGCGGTGACCGAGTGAACGAGCACGGCGCACACCAGAGCGATGGCGGACACCACGCGCAAGGCAGCGGCAGAGCCCTTGCCGCCCTCGAAGCGCAGCATAGCCCACAAATACACGATGGACAGGATCAGGTACGTGCCCAGCACGATGATGTCCCACATCAAAGGCGAGCCGAGATTGGAGTACACGAACAGCTCCCAAAGGCGCAGCGGCTGGCCGAGGTCGATCACGACGAAGCCGATCGCCAGCACCGTGCAGCAGATGGAGGTCCACACGGCGATCTTCGACACGCCGCCGAAACCCTCCATGCCGAACACGCGCGGAGCGCTCGAGATGATAAGGCCGCCGGCGGACAGACCGACGAGGAACATGAACATCGTGATGTAAAGCCCCCACGAGTCCAGATTGCGCATGTTGGTGTTCACCATGCCGCTGGTCAGCTGAAATGCCCACAAAGCCAAACCGCCGACGGTGAGAATGGCCGCCACCACGATGGCGACAGCAACCCCTTTGCCGCCGAATCCGGCAGCGGAAACCTTGGCGGACTTCTCCGCCGATACGTTCTCAGACATGATCAATCCCCTTACACGAGGTAGTACACGGACGGCTTCGTGCCTTCGCTGGCCAGCAGCTGCTCGCAGGAGCGCTCTTTGACAAGCTTCGACACCTCCGAATCCGGATCGTCGAAGTCACCAAAGTGACGGGCGCGGGCCGGGCACAACTCCATGCATGCCGGCACCTCCTCACGGGCAAGGCGCTGGTAGCAGAAGGTGCATTTCTCGACCACATGCTTCTGGTGCTTCGGGACGTCTGCATCGCCGACAGCATGGTCGACGGGGTACTTCGGCTCCTCCCAGTTGAACGAGCGCACGCCCGTGTACGGGCAAGCCGCCATGCACATACGGCAGCCGATGCACTTGTCGTAGTCCTGGCGCACGACGCCCGTCTCGGGATCTTTGTAGGTTGCCCCCACAGGGCACACCTTCGTGCAAGCCGGGTTCTCGCAATGCTGGCAGCCTACGGTGATGTAGCGCATCGACACGTCAGGGAAGACGCCGGCCGGCGTGTCGATCTCGTCGCCGCCCTCCGTGAGGACCCGGGTCCACCAATTAGTCTCGGGAAGGTTGTTCGTTATCTTGCAGTTCACGGAGCAGGCGTTGCACCCCACGCATCGCTTCGTGTCGATGACCATGCCGTAGCGGGCCATTACCTCACACCCCCTTCGTACTTCTCGACTTCGCAGAGGAAGTCGTAGAAGGCGCTGTTCGAGCAGAAATCGTTCATGTACACATTCGTCAGATCCTGCGTATGCCCCTCGACGAACTGGCTAGCCTGGAAACCGTGCGGAATGGAGACGACTCCCGGCTTGATGCCCTCGGTCACACGCGCCTTGAGCACGGCATAGCCGTGATCGTTGTAGACGCGCACGTAGTCGCCCTGCTGGATTCCGCGCTCAGCGGCATCGGTCGCGTTGACCTTCAGCAACGGCTCGGGTTCGAGCTCGCGCATGACCGGCGTGTACGCCAGCTGCGAATGCACGTGATACTTGCTGTGCTCGCTGCATCCGAACAGCGGATACTTGTCGCGCAGCGGATTCTCCTCGTATGCCTCGTTCGCGTGCTCGTAGTAAGGCAGACGCTCGCAATCGGCGATCTTCTGCCCGAAGTTGTTGCGCGGCGTGGGCTTCTCGAGGTAGTACTTCAAACGCTGCGCCTCGGCGCTGCCGAACTTCGGCACCATACGCGACTCGGTGTAAGAAGCATCGCGAACCAGCTTGCCCGTCTTGAGCTCGTCGAACGTGCAGCCCTGCTTGACGTTGGCCTCGGTATCGATGACTTCCTTCAAGAAATCATCGTCCGATTTCGGGTAGATGTCCATGCCCATCTTCGCGGTCACCAGACGCATGATCTCCAGATCGGTCTTGCATTCGTACAGAGGGTCGAGCACTTTCTGGGTGAACGTGGGATACGGCACCGAGCACACCGGGTCGAAATCCTGCACCTCGAACGAATGGGGCACCGGCAAAAGGATGTCGGCCCACTGCGCAGTGTCGGTCATGTTGACGTCTGCGCACACCACGAAGTCGATCTTCTTGACCGCGTCGATGAGGTCTTGACGGCCCGACTCGCAGGACAGCATGTTGCCGTTGCAGCACCACAGAACGCGGATCTCGAGATCCTGCCCCGCCCACTTTTTCTCCTCCATGACCTTCGGGAGGTACATGCCGCAGAAGCTGGCACCGGGAGCTCCCAACATGTAGGCTTTCACGTTGTAGCCCACCATGCCCGTCGATGGGCTGCCGCAGATGGAAGCGCCCGGCTTGCCGGCGTTGCCGGTCAGAGCCGCGAGGAACGCGAGGTTCTTGAAGTTGTGATGGGAGTTCGCATGGTGTCCGAGTCCCTGGAACGTCATGACGTACACGGGGCCTTCGGTGGCATACACGCGGGCCAGTTCCTCGATCTGCTCCTTCGGGAGGTCGCAAATGTCCGCAGCCCTCTCGACGGTGTATTCGGAAATGCTCTCCTTGACAACTTGGTAGACCGGTTTCACGGCGAAACCCTGCACCTCGAACGATCCTTCGATGGCGGGCTTCTGCGCGGCATCGGCGGTCGCAGGTGCGCCGGCAGCCTCGTCCCACACCGCAACCGGATCGATCACGGTGGGCTTGCCCGTGCGAGGATCCACCGGACCCTCGGTGGCAGGCGTGCCCAGATCGCTCATGTGAAGGTACGTGCCGTCCTCCTTCACCAAGAACGGAGACACCGTGCTGCTTCGCATGAACTCTTCGTCCATCAAGCCGTTCTCGATAATATGATTGGCCATGGCCAGCATGAGCGCGCCGTCGGTGCCCGGCCGGACGGGAACGTAGACGTCGGAGTGCATGGCCGACGCGGTGAACTGCGGGTCGATGGTGATGAGCTTTGCGCCCTTCTCGCGCGCATCGCACACGAACTGCCACGCATGCACGTACGCCTCTGCCGGATTGCCGCCCCACGAGATAATGGTTTTGGCGTTGGCGGCATCCACGAAGTCGTTGCCCGAAATCCCCAGCAGCGTCGACTGCTCATGCTGCTGCGCCGTATCGGCACCGGCTCCCAGTACCGAGCCCCCGACGGCCGTGATGAAGCGACCGTAGGCAACGGACATGTAGCCTGCCATCGCACCGTTCAGAACGCCGTACGAACCATACGAGGACCAAACGGCAACCGACGTGCCACCGTAATCTTTGATAGCCGCGCCCATCTTCTCCGCGATGGTGCTAACAGCCTCGTCCCAGCTGATGCGCTCCCACTCGCCCGCTCCGCGCTCCCCGACGCGCTTCATGGGGTACTTGAGCCGGTCGGTATCGTACACGCGCTGCGGCTGGCTGAACCCCTTCACGCAGAAGCGCTTGCGGACGGCATCCTCGCCGGGCATATCCATGGGACGGGCTTTGACCACCTTGCCCTCGCGCACCGTCACCTCCAAGGGGCAGCGGCTACCGCAGTTGCCGCGGCATGCGCTCCTGAACGTCTGCTCGCCATCAGCGGATGAACTTCCCTCCGCATTCGCCGGCATCGGCGCCAGCGCAGCGCCCGTGCCTGCGACAGCCGCGACGGCCGTGACGGCACCCGTCGTCTTCAGGAAGCCTCTACGCGTGAGTCCGCCGAGCGGGCTCTTCGTTTCAGACATGTCTCCTCCTCCATTCATGTTGCAGAATGCCCGGGGATCATCGTAAGAAGGTGAGTGTTCCGCGTACGGGTATCCCCCTCCGGCTGCATGGGTGCGCGTGCGCTCCGATACAGGTTCCGATATTCCCCCCTCATATCAGAATCGGCCGATTCCTTCTTGTCATAGTCTGCCATACGTCACTATGATTATCAATAACAATGTATGGCAGGCTATGACAGGAAGTTATACTATTTTGAGGATATAGAGGTTGAACTGGGAGTATAAAGGGTTATCATGGAGGTTATGGTATGAGAGCTTATAGCCGTCCCGCCGTCGCCTGCCGCACTTCGTCGGCTATCGTCCGCGCGCTCGACTTCGACAAGCCCGCCTTGACGCCCACGGAAACAAGGTCGTCCAGCCCGATTCCCTTGCCCTTTCCGTTCACCGTCGTGGCATGCTCGCCGTTCATGCCTGCGTTGCGCGTGAGATCGTACGCAGGCGACAGCGTCCAGACCGCCCGATCCTCGTCGTAAAGGTACGAGAAGTTCTTCGCATGATCGTCCCTGTTTCCCGCCAGCACGTTGAAGCACATGAGCCGGTACAGACGCACGACTTCCTCGAAGCTGTCCGTCAACTTGAGCGTGAGGCGCATGAGAGTCTCGTAGTCCAAGTTGGGGATTCGATGCGACGTCTCCAAAAGCGCGCCGGCGGAAACCATGTGCACCTTGCGCGCAACACCCGATGCATCGGGGACCCGATCGAAGCGGCGTACGCCGAAATAACCCGAGCAGCGCTTCGAGGGAAACAGGCGAACTTCGGGCATATCGATTCCGCACGCTTTGGCCGCGAGAGCATATCGGTATTCGCTTTCGCCGATGTCGCGATCATCCTGGGAAGAGGCGAACTTCACAATCCAATCGTCGCCATCGATGCTGGTCAGCACTTTCGGTCGCGCCCCACCCAACGAGCCGCCCATCGCGAACAATGTGTCAAGATCCTGGGAGCCGTCAGCAGCGAGCACGCTCGCGCATTCTCGAGCCAGCTCATCGAAGTCCGTCGAAGTCGCAGGACTCGTCAACGGTATCTCCGGAACATATTCGAGTGCGCCCATGCCGTTGAACCCCACGATGGCAAGCCGGGCGATGGGACTCACGGCGAACGGATCGATGCCGTGAGATCGAAGCAACCGATCGACCAGCAAACGCCCCCATCCGTCGGGCAAGCTGTCGTCAAACACGCCGAACACGCCGTCGAGCGGATGTCGCCGCGCAACGAAAACGCGCTTTTCCAGCGGAAGGCTGAGCGGGCTGATGCTGAAACCCTCCCTTATCCAGCCATCGTCGTATTCGAACGCGAGGACGCCGTCGGCGGTCAGGGCGAGCGTCCCTACCATACGTCCGGCATACCGAACTCGGACGGAACGAATATCGAGATCGACATCGCACAGCGAGCTATCGTTCATCGAGAACCTCCTGGATCGAGGAGTAGCCCTTCTTGGAGAACAGCTCGGAGAAATCGGACTCGCACCCCAAAGCTATCGACAGCTTGATGAGCGATTGCAGCGATATCTGATGGTCATGCTCGAAGCGTTTCAACGACCCAAGGCTCACGCCGGCCTTGCTACTCAGCTGCGCCTGGGTGAGCTTCTGCTCTTTGCGGCGCATGCGGACACGCTGAGCGAGCGCCGCAGCGATATCGTCCGGGGTTTCTTGGTCAAGCAAGGTAATCATAGCTCGTATATTAGCTTAAATCTATCAATTTTGCAATTTTAGCTCGTATAGTAGCTATTGTTGATTATCGCCTACCACGTCTATTCCGATTGCCGGGACGCCTCTTGCCCATTCGGCGCGAAACCCTCGCTGAAGGCGCTGGGGATGACCAGCGTGCCGCCCGACTGCTCGACGCTTTCGTAGGCCAGATGCATCGTGCGCAGCTTCATGGCGTCCTGATCGCCGGCGTACACTTCGGAGGCGTCCTTCAGCATCTCGGAGATGTCCTTCTCGGCTTCGGCCAGCACCATGCGGGCGTTCTTCTTGCGCTCGGCCACGGCCTCCATGGCCATGGCCTCCTGCAGCTCCTTCGGAACGACGATGTCGCGCACCTCCACGTCGATGATGTCGATGCCCCAGGGCTGAGCTTCTCCTCGATGGCGTCTTTCAGCTCGGCGTCCAGCTGATCGCGTCGCATGGCCACCTCGGCCACGGTGGCGCGCCCGATGGCCTTGCGCATGGCCGTCTGGGCCACCCAGGCCACGGCGGCCGAGTAGTCCTCCACCTCCACGCACGCCTTCTTGGCGCTGAACACCATCCAGAACAGCACGGCGTCCACGTTGATGGGCACGAGGTCGCTCGTGAGCGTCTCCTCGGCGCCGAAGTACGTGGTGGCCACGCGCTGGTCGATGCGCAACGTGTAGAACTCGACGATGGGCCAGGTGAATACGATGCCGGGGCCCGCCACGCGGTTGAACTTGCCGAAGCGCAGCACCACCGCCTTCTCCCACTCCAGCACGATGTGCACCGACGAGGACGCCAGCCACCCGACGATGGCCGCGCTCACGAGGGCGACGAGGCCGATCTCCCCGAACGCCGCCTGCGCTGCCGCCAGCACGATGCCGAACGCCAGCACGAACACTACCGCGGCGAACACGACGGCCCCGTTGCGCGAGGCCCGGCTGCGGTTGGTCGCCGAACGGATATTGTCGGGGGCGCTGCGGCCGTCGGAATACGCGGGCAGAGCGCCCGTAGGGAACCCGGACGGCCCGACGCCCGCTTCCACGCCTGCTCGCTTGTCGCGTTTCATCGTTCGATCTCCCTTCGCGTTCGGGCGCGGCCTTTAGCCTGCGTCCCGCTTGGTTTTCGCTTCGTTCAAGCTGAGCGCGAACTGCTGCTCGATGTCCTCCAGCGACATGCCCAGCTCGAAGCAGCGCTTGAGGTACTCGCTCGTGACGATCTCGGCCGTGGACGAGATGCTGACGCCCGGCTTGTCGGACACATCGAGGACAAACGCGCCCTGGCGACGTTTGGACTGGATGTAGCCGTCCTGCTCGAGGCTCATGTACACCTTGCTCACCGTGTTGTAGTTCACCTCGACGTCCGCGGCGAGGCCGCGCACGGTGGGCAGCTGGTCGCCCGGCTTGTAGTACCCCGAGGTGATGAGGTAGATGAATCGGTTCTTCAGCTGCAGCCAGATGGGGATGCTGCTCTTCTCGTTTATCTCGAATAGGGCCACGTGTCCGTTCTTTCTATTCCAATCGAAGTTCGAGCCCGGTCGGCTCGCCTTCGGACGTTTGCTCCGCCGCCGCGCCTTCCAGCGCGAGCTCGCGATGCGATCCCGCCTCGGCCAGGGCGGTGCGCATGCTGAACCCGCCCACCAGCACGAGCACGGCCGCCACGGCCAGCCCCGTTCGGCACGCCTCGGAGAAGGAGCCGCGCGCCGACAGCACGCCTTCCACCGCCAGCGGCACGACGAGCCCGCACAGCGCGAAGCCCACCCACCACCACAAAGCCAAGTCGCCCTCCGCAAGACGCTGGGCGGACGCGACCGCCCCCGGATGGTCGTCGGCGAGCGCGAACGCGACGAACAGCGCCGCGGCCACGGCTTCCAGCACGACGATCAGGGCGTCGACGCGCGCGAGCGTGCGGAAAAGCCATGCCGTGGCCGCATCCGCCGGCGCGAAATACGCCGCCAGCAGAAGCGTCGCGATCCCGCAGGAAAGCGACGACAGCAGGAACAGCACGGGCACGAGCGGAGAGCTCCACAAGGCCACCGCGCCCGTGTTCTGCAACAGCAAACCGGTGTACAGCATGACCACGACGGCCACGACCGCAGCCGCAGCCTCGACGGCTCGGACCGCCCCACGCGGCACGCCGGGCAGATAGGCGAACCGCACGGCCACCAGCAGCGCCGCGCACGCCGCCAGCCCCGCGAGCGCGTAGGTGCCCACCGTGAGAAACGAGAGCGAGGGCCGCAGCAAGAGCGAGGCGACGCGATCGATGCGCCCGAGGTCGAACAGCAAGAACAGCATGCCGAGCGCGAGCGCCGCGAACCCGGCGAGCATGCCGACAGCCACCGTGCGCTCAAGCGGCGTCGCCTCCCCGATGCCGATGCGCGATGCATGCCCGAACGGAGCCTTCACCCACGCGAGGTCGAGGATCGACGCAACCGCGATGGCGCCCGCGCCCGCACCGCCGAGGAACAGATAGCCCACCGCCAAAACGCTGAACATCGTCCCCCTCCTTCGCCTTCCGCGCGCCCGAGCGCTTTTGCGCTGGGGTCAGTATCGCACAAAACGGAAGCGTTTGATATGACAACGTGTCATACGCGGGGCGGGTCGCGCCAGTCGGCGGCCGCCCTTCCCCGCTGCGTGCCGGACGCATGGCGAAGCCCTGACAGGTTCCGCACAAAAAGCGGCCGCGCGCCGGGATTACGGACCTCCCGGCCATACTTGGCGAATCGACGGAATCATTCCCGCAAGAAAGGCGACGGCTCATGGCGAAATGGATGGACCTGCGCCACACCTACAACCTCAAAGGCAAGCTGCTGCTCTCATGCCTCGGCGTCGTGTGCATCGCGCTGGGCACCACGGTGTGCCGCGTGGGAAACGTGGGCGTCGACCCGTTCACCGCTATGAACCTGGGGTTCAGCGCGCGTGTGGGCATGGACTTCGGCACGTTCCAGCTGCTGGTGAACCTGGCGATCTTGGCGGCGGTGTTCGCGCTGGACAAGTACCAGATAGGCCT
>ENA-OQCU01000814-OQCU01000814.1-human-gut-metagenome-genome-assembly--contig:-NODE-814-length-12468-cov-2.682846_pt1 | contig 12468 bp, 9 predicted proteins | sample MGYA00242504_ERZ504590 | MGnify/ENA primary metagenome ERZ504590 (study PRJEB26092, sample SAMD00036318) | human gut metagenome | host: Homo sapiens | study: EMG produced TPA metagenomics assembly of... | reverse complement strand
ACTGGATTTCCGAAAAGCTGGTGGACAGAGGCGTGAATGTGCTACGAATCGGCAACCCCACACGCGTCAACGACAAAATGCTCTCTTTCACTTATGAACGCCGTTTCGAAAATCATCCGCTTTATCCCGAATTATGGAGTATCCGTAAAGAGCTGAGGCTACTGGGCGGTAAATCCCGCCGCGGCAGTTACGATGAACGCGAAGGGATACGCAACCGTATGAGCCGCCTGCGTGACCGTGCCACCACATTGGAAATACAAATCAACAGTGAGTTGTTCGACAGCGCCCACGTCATAGCCTCTACACTTGTAAGCAGCAATCACCGCCTTTTAAACGGACGCCGTTTCGGCACACTGTTTATCGACGAAGCCGCCCAAGCCCTGGAAGCCGCCTGCTGGATAGCCATCCGTAAAGCAGACCGTGTAGTATTGGCAGGAGACCATTGCCAGCTTCCGCCTACCATCAAATGTTACGAAGCCGCACGTGGCGGGCTGGAACGGACTTTAATGGAAAAAGTCGTAGCCGGCAAGCCGTCTGCCGTATCTTTATTGAAAGTACAATATCGCATGCACGAAGACATCATGCGCTTCTCATCGGATTGGTTTTACGGCGGAGAGCTGGAAGCTCCCGAAATACGTCACCGGGGAATCTTGGATTGGGATACTCCCGTTACATGGCTCGACACTTCCGGCATGGATTTCAAGGAAGAATTTGTCGGAGAAACCTTCGGACGTATCAACAAAGAAGAAGCAGGCTTATTGCTGAAAAAGCTAGAAGCGTACATCCAACGGATAGGCGGAAACCGGATTCTCGAAGAACGTATCGACTTCGGACTCATCTCACCTTACAAGGCACAAGTGCAATACTTGCGGGGAAAAATAAAAGGCAGCGCTTCGCTACGTCCCTACCGCAGTCTGATAACAGTCAATACCGTCGACGGATTTCAGGGACAGGAACGTGATGTAATCTTTATCAGTCTGGTACGTGCCAATGAAGAAGGACAGATCGGCTTTCTGAACGATTTACGCAGAATGAATGTGGCGATAACAAGGGCACGCATGAAATTGGTTATCCTGGGAGAAGCGGCTACGCTAAGCCACCATGCTTTCTACAAGAAACTGCTTGAATATGTAAGGACAATTAATGATAAGTAATGGAAAAGAGGGTATGTCAAAACTAAAATTCGCTTGCCATTGTTTCTTTTTCATTGACATGACGGAATCATCAAGCGTATTTTGACACACCCCCTTTTGTCATTCTCCGATTTACACCGGGAATCAGTTGTTTTTCCGGACGGAGTTTGCGAACCGTTACGGCTGTCTGCCACATTTCGCTTTCACGCAATGCTTTCAGCTCTTCGTTCAGTTTCTCGCGATAGTCGGGTTTGGAATTGCTGTCGATGGAAATCTGGGCTTCGTTACCGGACTTCACACTCTGATACAGTTTCTGTACAACCGGCTTAATGGCATCATGGAACGGGCCCATCCAGTCGAGTGCCCCGCGTTGGGCAGTAGTGGAACAGTTGGCATACATCCAGTCCATACCGTTCTTTGCAAACAACGGCATCAATGACTGGGTCAGCTCTTCAACCGTTTCATTGAACGCTTCCGACGGAGTATGGCCGTTTTCACGCAACACCTCGTACTGAGCCAACAGCAATCCCTGGATAGCACCCATCAAAGAACCGCGCTCACCGGTCAGGTCGGAAGTTGCTTCACGGATGAAAGTAGTTTCAAACAGATAACCGGAACCGATGCCGATACCCAACGCAAGCGTTCTGTCCAAAGCCTTGCCCGTAGCATCCTGATAGATAGCGTAAGAAGAGTTCAAGCCACGGCCTTCGAGGAACATTGTACGCAGTGACGTACCCGAACCTTTGGGGGCAACCATAATAACATCAATATCCGTGGGAGGAACCACACCCGTACGGTCGCTCCAGGTAATAGCGAAACCGTGAGAGAAGTAAAGAGCCTTTCCGGGAGTCAAGAACGGCTTGATAGTAGGCCATACGGACATTACAGCCGCATCCGACAACAGACACATAACGATAGTACCTTTCTGGCAAGCATCCTCGATGCTGAACAACGTCTCGCCCGGAACCCATCCGTCTGCAACCGCTTTCTCATAAGTCTTACCCTGACGCTGGCCTACGATAACGTTGAAGCCATTGTCGCGCAGGTTGCAAGCCTGGCCGGGACCCTGTACACCGTAACCGATAACTGCGATTGTCTCATCCTTTAAAATCTCACGTGCTTTTTTCCAAAGGAAACTCTTCGCGGGTCATTACATTTTCAATAACACCGCCAAAATTCAATTGTGCCATTTTTTTAGTTTTAATTTTTATTTGTGGCTTATGCCAACCGATTGATTAATAAATTATTTCTCTACAAATATCACTTTAGAACGGCAAACCGCTTCGCCGCCATTCTTTCTTACTTCTATATCATACGTGCCGTTTCCTACATAGTCTTTATAAAAGGTAAGCTCGTCACCGTAATAACTCTCCGCCACATATGCCATTTCGAAACGGCGGATGCGGCTCTCCTTATACAACTCTATCGGAAACAAATCAAGAATATGCTCGATATAGCGAATGCTGTTCACATGTCCGTTAATATCAATATCACTATATTTGGCATTCAGGGAAGAAGCCGGTTCCGTAGAAGTCACTTTTATACGCGATGGCTTCTCGATGGGGCAAGGCTCGTCGCACACATAATCCACGATACTGCCGCCATGCAAAGCCAGCAGGTCGGCGGGTTTACGGGTATTGAGGCTAATCATCGCCCATACGGAACGGGCATACCCTATCTTCTTTCCGTCTTTGTCGATAATGGCAAAGTTACGGTCGGTGAAGAGACGGTACACGTTTTCCACCCACGTCCAGATAGAAAAATCCTCGTATTGATACGGCATTTCATCCAACTCGACAGCCAGGCGGGAAAGCACCCACGTATAATTGTCCTCATTCAAGGTAGCAATACCGAAACCGCGTTCCGTGGCATGAAACCCTGCACAGTTCAGCAGATGGTTGCCAAGCACACCCATTGTCAGGCGGCCGGTAAAGTCCACATGGAACGGTTCGGCTACAAACTTATAAGTTCCTATCTTATTATTCTCACTCATAGTCCTTCTTGTTCTTTACTCCGGCGGTATTTTGCTTCACGGTCCGCCAGATATTCGTTTACGCGTTCAAAACAGCTTGTCGTGATGGCCACGCGGCCGGAACGTACAAATTGGAGTACGCACTCCAAAGCACTCAGCTCTTCATAGAGGTTGGTTATCTCCTCGCTCATGCCGTTCTTTTCTACAATGGAGAACACGGAGTTCACCTCCACGATGCGCGCGTTGTATTTACGGATGATTTTGGACACTTCCGGTTTCTCTTCCAGTATGGGGGTCGTTATCTTATACAGCGCAATCTCATGCTGGTAGATTTCATCGTCCGTAAAATAGTGTGCCTGCAGCACATCTATCTTTTTGGTGATTTGCTTCGTCACCTTCTCGATAGTATCCTTATCCGTCCAGGCTGTAATGGTATATTTATGTACCCCCTTGATAGAGGATGCCGAAACGTTCAAACTCTCGATATTGATTTGCCGGCGGGTAAATACAGCCGTTACCTGATTCAGCAAACCTGCAAAGTTTTCCGAATGAACGATGATTGTATATAATGTCTTGTCCACGTTGGTTTAATTATAATTCATAATTCTCTAACATTCCAGCAATATCTGGTTCACCGAACCGCCCGGCGGTGTCATCGGCATCACATTTCCTTCCTCCTCTACGCAAGCTTCCAGCAGGAACGGGCCGTCTGTTGCAATCATCTCACCGATGGCTTTCGCCAATTCCTCGCGGGTAAATACCCGACGTGCCGGAATTTCGTAGGCGGAAGCAATCTTCATATAGTCGGGATTCATCATCGGAGTGAACGAATAGCGGCGATTGAAGAACATGGCCTGCCATTGACGAACATTACCGAGGAAGTTATTGTTCAGCAAAATCATCTTGACGGGCGCTTTCTGTTCCATTACCGTACCCAGCTCCTGCAGGTTCATCTGCAAACCGCCGTCACCCATAAAGACGCAAACCGTGCGGTCGGGGCGACCGAAAGTAGCGCCGATAGCGGCAGGAAGACCGAATCCCATTGTGCCCAAGCCACCGGAAGTGACGATGCTGCGTTCCTTGCTATACTTAAAGTAACGGGCGGACATCATCTGGTTCTGACCTACATCCGTTACCAAAACAGCCTCATTGTCCGTAGCCTCGCTGACGGCACGCACCACTTCACCCATGCTCAACTTATCTCCTGCCGGATGCAGTTCGGGACGGATAACCTTCTCCTCTTCCATCTGCTCGTAGGGCAGGAAGCTATCCAGCCACTCTTTATGTCCGGCAGGTTTCAGCAATTCGGTTACTGCGGCAAGAGTCTCCTTACAGTTGCCCAATACGGCCACATCCGTCTTTACGTTCTTGTCTATCTCCGCCGGGTCGATGTCGAAATGGATTATTTTTGCCTGCGACGCATACGTAGCCAGCTTGCCCGTAACACGGTCGTCAAAACGCATACCCACTGCAATCAGCACGTCGCATTTATTGGTATTGATATTCGGTCCCAGATTGCCGTGCATCCCCAGCATGCCTTTGTTCAGAGGATGAGCCGTAGGCAATGCCGAAAGCCCCAGCAGCGTACATCCCGCAGGCATATCCGCCTTTTCGATGAAAGCACGCAATTCGTTCTGCGCATTGCCGAGTTCCACGCCCTGCCCCACCAATACCAACGGACGCTCCGCCGCATTTATCAGTTCGGCGGCTTGTTGTATGGCTTCCGGTTCCATTTCGGGCACAGGCAGATAGCTGCGTACATAATCCACTTCGACAGGCGTGTATTCCGTCTTATCCACCTGAGCATTCTTGGCAAAATCCAGCACCACCGGACCGGGACGTCCGCTCCGTGCGATATAGAAAGCGCGGGCCACCGCCCATGCCACATCTTCCGCACGGCGAATCTGGTAACTCCACTTCGTGATAGGCTGCGTAATGCCTACCAAATCCACTTCCTGAAAGGCATCCGTTCCGAGAAATCCCGTAGCCACCTGTCCGGCAATGACAACAACCGGTGTGCTGTCTATCATGGCATCTGCAATACCTGTAATGGTATTCGTAGCGCCCGGACCGCTGGTAACCAGACATACGCCGACCTCGCCCGACACACGTGCAAAGCCTTGTGCGGCATGAGTAGCCCCCTGTTCGTGGCGAACCAGGATGTGATTCAAATTCTTCCGGTGATCGTACAAGGCATCGAATACCGGCATGATGCTGCCACCCGGATAACCGAAAATGGTCTTTACTCCCTGATGCTCCAGAGAGCGCATCAATGCTTCTGCGCCTGTTATTAAGTTTTCCATATCTATTTATTATTGTTTTTCGGGTACGGAATTCCCAATTATTCTATCAGTCTCACAGCCCCTTTATCAGCCGAGCTTACCATACTTGCATACGCTTTCAATGCTTTCGACACCTGGCGGTCGCGGGTTACCGGCGTCATGGGACGGGCAGCCAGCTCCTCATCCGTCAGTTTCACATTGATGGAGCGGTTCGGTATATCTATTTCGATGATATCACCGTCCTGAATCTTACCGATATTGCCTCCGGCAGCAGCTTCGGGAGAGATATGTCCGATGCTCAGTCCGGAAGTGCCGCCACTGAAGCGTCCGTCGGTAATCAGCGCACACTCCTTGCCTAAATGGCGGGATTTAATGTACGAAGTGGGATAAAGCATTTCCTGCATGCCCGGGCCGCCTTTCGGACCCTCGTGGGTAATGACAACGACATCGCCGCTGACAACCTTTCCACCCAGAATACCGTCGCACGCAGCTTCCTGCGAGTCGAATACTTTGGCAGACCGTAAATTTCCAGATGCTTCATCCACTCCCGCCGTTTTTACCACGCAGCCGTCCTGCGCTATATTTCCTTTCAGTACAGCCAGTCCGCCGTCCTTGCTGTAAGCATGCTGCAGGTCGCGGATACAACCTTCGGCACGGTCGGTGTCCAATTCCTTATAATAAGTATCCTGCGAACCGAGTACCAAATTAAACTTTCCGGCAGCGGCACTGGAATATTTCCTGACCGCCTCCTCACAGACGTTCGGGCCGGTGATGCAATACCTGTCTATCTCCTCGGCCAGCGTCATTCCGTCTACGCGGCGTACGGCCGTGTCCACCAATCCGCCTTTGGCAAGTTCGCCCATAATGGCAACGATGCCGCCGGCACGGTTTACATCCTGTACATGATATTTTTGGGTATTGGGAGCAACTTTACACAGACAGGGCGTTTTGCGCGACAGCATATCTATGTCGTCCATCGTGAAGTCCGCTCCGGCTTCATGGGCCACCGCCAGCAGGTGAAGCACCGTATTGGTAGAACCGCCCATTGCAATATCCAGCGTCATCGCATTCAGGAACGCCTCGCGGGTGGCAATGCTGCGAGGGAGCACACTTTCGTCTCCTTCCTCATAATACTTATAAGCGTTTTCAACAATCAGCCTGGCAGCGTCCTTAAACAGTTGCTTGCGGTTTGCGTGGGTAGCCACAATCGTACCGTTACCCGGAAGAGCCAGTCCGATAGCTTCGTTCAGACAGTTCATGGAATTGGCGGTAAACATACCCGAACAGCATCCGCAGGTGGGACAGGCATGCTGTTCAATCTTGGCAACCTCCGCATCGCTCACGCTGTTGTCGGCCGACTTAATCATCGCATCAATCAAGTCGAGATGCTGTCCGTTCCACTCCCCGGCTTCCATAGGACCGCCGGAAACGAACACCGTAGGGATGTTCAGCCTCATCGCAGCCATAAGCATACCCGGAGTAATCTTGTCGCAGTTGCTGATGCACACCATGGCATCCGCCTTATGCGCATTCACCATATACTCCACGCTGTCGGCTATGATGTCGCGCGAGGGCAACGAGTACAGCATACCGTCATGCCCCATCGCAATGCCATCGTCAATGGCAATCGTATTGAATTCGGCGGCAAAGCAGCCTTGCTTTTCTATCTCTTCCTTTACAAACTGACCTATCTCGTGCAGATGCACATGTCCCGGCACAAACTGGGTAAAAGAGTTGACTATCGCGATTATGGGCTTTCCCATCTGTTCTTTCTTCATGCCGTTGGCCGTCCACAACGCGCGGGCACCTGCCATACGGCGGCCTTGTGTGCTGAACGAACTGCGTAACTGATGTTTCATCTTATCTGTCTCCTTTTATGAAAAAAGCCTTTCTCACCGTAATGAGAAAGGCTTACTATAAATATCTTTACCGTACAAATACATACACAACCTTTCTCACGCTCTTGATGCCACCACCACGACGCGAATAATATGCAGGACTGCCAGGTTTATGGATGTATGCAGGTTCATAACTAAATTATCTTTATTATTCTCTTATCCGTTATTTATGCTGCAAAGGTAAATGCTTTTTTATAATCTCCAAACAAATTGAAGAAAAAAAGATATAAACATGAATAATCGTAAGGAAACCATGCTTTAAAATCTTATTTTATCACTTGACGGTTATCCATAAAACGATTCGGATACTTTGCAGAAGTAATGCCAAACACTTACAAAGCACTTAATAATCTGAAAATTACCGGGACGCTTCCTCTCCCGAAGCAAAATATTCGTATCTTTGCGCATTGTCAAAACAGACAATGCAGTATTTACTAATAAGAAATAACAAATTAATGGAAACAGTAGAAAACAAGTACATCACCTTAGCATATAAGTTGTACACAATCGAAAACGGAGAAAAAGAGTTCACAGAAGAAGCTCCCGCAGAGCACCCGTTCCAATTCATATCGGGACTGGGCCTCACATTGGAATCTTTCGAAAACCAGGTGAAAGACCTGAACAAAGGCGATAAAATTCGACTTTACAATCAAAGCCGAAAGAGGCTTACGGCGAGTATGACGAGGAACATGTCATCGACCTCCCCAAAAAACATCTTCGAGATAGAAGGCAAGTTCGACAGCGAACGCGTAGTAGAAGGCGCCGTAATTCCCTTGATGACCTCGGAAGGCCAACGTATCAACGGAAGCGTAGTCGAAGTAAAGGACGATGTAGTAGTAATGGACATGAATCACCCCCTGGCAGGCTGCGACCTGAACTTCGTAGGTGAAATCACCGAAAACCGTCCTGCCACCAACGACGAACTGTCGGAAATGGCACGCATGATGAGCGGCGGCGGATGCAGCGGCGGATGCGGTGGCGGATGCAACTGCGGAGACTGTAGCAGCGAATGCTGTAGTTAGTGATTAATGATTAAGGGTTAGCGATTAGTGGTTAGTGATTAAGAGGTGGTGATTTGGTTTATCAATGGCACATATTCATAATGCTGCGATTAATCGCTAACCATTAATCACTAATCACTAATCGCTAACCCCTAATCACTTACTTGTCATTATTTCCAGGACAACTTTGTCGGTTTCATTCATTCCTTTGGAGCCTATCTTCGTGAGGTTTCGGATACTTTGGTCTACATCTTCATCAATAATTCCTTCAACGGAAGTGACGCAACGGTTTTCCATTGCCATGATGGCGGAGAGGACGGCGGTAGAGACGCCGGTAGTTACTTTCAAGGCGCAACTGGGTTTGGCGCCGTCGCAAATCATTCCTGTAAGGTTGGCAATCATGTTCTGAACGGCAAAGGATACTTGTTCGTAAGTACCGCCCATGAGCCAGGTAATGCCGCAACTGGAGCCGGTGGCGGCTACTACGCAACCGCATAGGGCAGACAGGCGTCCCAGACTTTGCTTGATATAAATCACGGTCAGATGGCTGAGCATGAGGGCACGGATCAACTCTTCTTCCGATTTGCCGTTCTCCTCGGCATAGACCAGCACGGGCAATGTAGCGGAAATACCCTGGTTTCCACTGCCCGAATTACTCATTACCGGTATCATAGCACCTGCCATACGGGCATCGCATGCACCGGACGTGTAAGAAAGGATATGGGAGAATACGCTGTCACCCAAAATCTTGTGTTCATAATTGCCACGTAACATTCTGCCCAGTCCATGACCGTAGTTCCCGTCGAAAGAACGTTCGGCGGCGGCCTTATTCAAACGGGCGGTTTCAAGGATAAAACGAATTTCGTCCAGCGGGGCATTCATGGCAAAGTCATATACCTTCCGCAAGGTCAGGCCTGCGACTTGTGCCTCCTCTTCTCCGCAACCCGCACTTTGCTTGTTTAAAAGGACATCGCCGTTACGGGCTATATATATAAAGGTGGTATGGCCGCCGGCTATAATGGCAGTGGCTTTATTCCCGCCGGATTTGCAGCACACCTCGATATAAAGCTTTTCCGTGATATTCTTCTTCAGCGATATATCGATGCGTTTTTCGCCGATAAAGCGTTTTCCCTCTTCTACGGCGGCAGGATTGCAGTCTTTCAGCACTTCCAACTGATACTCCGACTTGCCTATCAGCGCTCCCAGGGCTATAGCTATGGGCAGTCCAATCATACCTGTGCCGGGAATGCCCACTCCCATTGCGTTCTTCAGGATATTGGCACTCAACAAGACATCTATTTTCTCCGGCTTTGCCCCCAAGGTTTCGGTTGCTTTCGCCACACATAAGGCAACAGCAATGGGTTCCGTACAGCCAATGGCAGGAACTACTTCGCGCTGTACCAAAGCAATTATTTGTTTTCTTTCGGCTTCAGTCATACCATATATATTTTTATTCAATCTTTATACAAAGATATACGGAATAACAAATAAATACCAGAGTTTACCGCACTTTTTTCTTCTTGTATCTGTTATTACAAAATAATAGCGTATTTTTGCAAACTGCTAAACTGTATTTATTTATCAACATTCAAAAAAGAAGGATATGAATTTTAAGAAGTGGACTACTGCTCTCATGCTTGCCTTAGCCGTTTCGTCCTGCATACAAGACGAAGCGCTCAACTCCGAAGCAGCCATTGACGCCTGTACAGGCGCGGATGTACAATTGGCTCACATCAACAGTGACTCTAAAGAAATAAACATATATGTACATAAAGGGGCAAACCTTGCCAAACAGCAACTGCTGTTTACGCTGCCCGACGGTGCCACCATCAAGGCAGACGAACATTCACCGAATGACATCCTTAACAATTACGATTTCAGCAACGAGTCTCACTCCCGCACCTTCACCGTCACTTCCGAAGACGGCGAATGGACCGCTACCTATACCGTAAAAGTAGTACCTGCCGAAATGCCGGAAACATTCCATTTCGAAGCTCTGCTCCCCTCTGCCGGTACTGAATATCGACATTTTCTACGAATTCGAACCCGGAACTTCAACCAGTGTTTCACGCGTAGCGCAATGGTCCAGCGGCAACCCCGGCTACAAACTTACCGGCATGACAGACAACCGCACCGGCTATCCTACGCAGCAGGTTGCCGACGGCTACCGCGGCAACGGACTGAAACTGACCACTTGCGACACCGGAAGTTTCGGAGCCATGGTGCAAATGTATATTGCCGCCGGAAACCTGTTTATCGGTTCCTTCGACCTGGCAAACGCACTGAAAGATCCTCTGCGTGCCACCAAGTTCGGCATACAGTATTACAAACGCCCCATAGCGTTGAAGGGTTACTTCAAATTCAAGGCAGGAGAAGTTTATACCGATGAAGGCGAAGTACAGAAAGACATGAAAGACCGTTTCGACATTTACGCCATACTGTACGAAGCAAACGAGAACTCCTTTATGCTGGACGGCAGCAACAGTCTGACTTCCGAAAACATCGTAGCCAAAGCCCAAATCAGTGAAGAGGCTGCTGTAGAAACCGATGAATGGACAGCATTCGAGTTACCTTTCGAACCTATGAACGGTAAAGAGATAAACAAGTCGAAACTGCAGAACGGCAAGTACAAATTAAGCATCGTCCTCTCCTCCAGCGTGAAAGGCGCGTACTTTAAAGGGGCAGTCGGCAGCACATTATACGTAGACGAATTAGAACTTATAAGCGAAGAAATCTGATTATAGAATATGAAAAAGGCATCATTTTATTTGCACGATAGCCGTACTGCTGGCAATGGTAGCCAACGTACAGGCACAAGAAGAGAGAAACAAAAGTCTTATCAACTCCTATCTGCACGGTTGGGAATACAACATTAAAGCCGGATTCAATATCGGCGGTACATCTCCCATTCCCCTGCCCAAGGAGATACGCAAGATAGACAGCTACGCACCGGGCATCGCCATTGCCATCGAAGGTAATGCCACCAAGTGGTTCGACGAAAAGAAAAAGTGGGGACTTACCCTGGGACTGCGGTTGGAGAACAAGAACATGACTACCGAAGCCACCGTAAAGAACTACGGTATGAAAATCATCAATACCAACGGCGGAGAGCTGGCAGGTCTTTGGACGGGTGGAGTCAAAACCAAAGTGAAGAACTCCTACCTCACCATTCCCATCCTTGCCGACTACCGCATCAGCAAGCGCTGGATAGTATCGGCAGGTCCGTACTTCTCCTATCTGCTGGAAGGCAACTTCTCCGGACATGTGTACGAGGGTCACTTGCGCACACCCGACCAGACCGGTTCCAAAGTAGAGTTTACCGATGAAAGCATCGCAACTTACGATTTCTCCAACGAGCTGCGTAAGTTCCAGTGGGGTATCCAATTCGGGGGCGAATGGAAAGCGTTCAAGCATCTCACCGTGCATGCCGATGTAACGTGGGGATTAAACAATATCTTCCAGAAAGACTTCGATACGATAACGTTTAATATGTATCCTATCTATCTGAACTTAGGATTTGGGTATGCATTCTAAACAAGATTTTTTCGATTTTTTTGTCGTCACTCGTCACTTTTTGTCTTAATGCATTAAGGACGAAGGTGTTATCTGGTGACGACAAGCTTATATACAGTGACGACCGAATTTTTTGGTCGTCACTTTTTCATTTTATAAGGGGGGTATTCCGTTAGTACCAACACTTGGTAGTTAAAATACCAATGCTTGGTACATGAGATACCGCTATGTGGTATTTGGAGTACCAATGTTTGGTAGTTAATATACCAAAGAGTGGTACTTATGCTATACTTATAACATACATTTTTTCAGATTACCCGTAAAGATGCTGTTTGCCTATGTTTCATAGTATTCATCCCCTCAAGTAGAACTTTACGGTGCTAAAGTTGACCTTTACGACTCTCAAGTAGACCTTTACAACTCCTAAACAACCCAATAGTTTATGGCAATTATATAGACAACCCTATATAGGATTTTAATAATAATCAGTCAACTTCGCTTAGGACAACACAAGTAGTGATGAGTAATTTGGGTTTCATTCTTTACAATACCTATCATTACTTTTCAAGCATCTTACTTTTTTTAATATGGTATCCACGAAAATGACGAGTGATAAGAAAAAAACGATAAATTTACCTATTGATAGAAATACAAAAAATAAGAAATTCT
>ENA-OQCU01000811-OQCU01000811.1-human-gut-metagenome-genome-assembly--contig:-NODE-811-length-12539-cov-4.446906_pt1 | contig 12539 bp, 9 predicted proteins | sample MGYA00242504_ERZ504590 | MGnify/ENA primary metagenome ERZ504590 (study PRJEB26092, sample SAMD00036318) | human gut metagenome | host: Homo sapiens | study: EMG produced TPA metagenomics assembly of... | reverse complement strand
AGCACACTGATGGGTTACGAAGGCAATTACATTGACGGACTGATGAGCCGCAAGGAATCTATCTACTCGCTGCTGCGTGCCAAATACATACTGTACAGCATTGCATTGCTCATTCCTACGATTCTGATGATTCCCGGTATGGTTACCGGGAAGGTATCCGTACTCGGTTGCATTGCATGGCTGATATTCATTCCGGGAGCCGTATACTGCTGTCTGTTCCAACTGGCAGTCTACAACAATAAGACTACCGACCTGAATTCAAAGATGACCAGCCGGCAGAATATAGGCACCGGTCTGCAGAATCTGATTTCAGGAGGTGCTTTCGGCATACCTTTACTGCTGCTTTTTGCACTGAATGCCATCTTTGGCAAAGAGGTCACCCCCTGGATACTTATCGGCATCGGCGTGGCATTCATCGCCACTTCCAAATTCTGGCTGATGAATGTATATCACCGACTCATGAAACGCCGCTACAAGAATATGGAAGGCTTCAGGGACAGTAGACAGAAATAGAAATCATTAAACATCAATCACTAACATGATACGCATCAACAATTTACAAAAGAATTTCGGCACAAAAAAAGCCGTAGATATAGAGAACTACACCATCGGGCAAGGCGATATGCTGGGACTGGTAGGCAACAACGGTGCAGGCAAGACCACCCTCTTCCGGCTTATTCTTGACTTACTGCAGGCAGACCGGGGCAATGTAACCATCAATGACATTGACGTCAGCAAAAGCGAGGACTGGAAGAACTTCACGGGAGCCTTTATAGACGACGGTTTCCTGATAGACTACCTCACCCCCGAAGAATACTTCTACTTCATCGGTAAGATGTACGGTCTGAAGAAAGAGGAGGTAGACGAACGCCTGCTTTCCCTTCGAACGCTTCATGAACGGCGAAGTGATGGGGCAGAAAAAATTCATCCGCAACTATTCTGCCGGAAACAAGCAGAAAATCGGCATCATCTCCGCTATGCTACATCACCCGCAACTGTTGATTCTGGATGAACCGTTCAACTTCCTTGACCCCAGTTCACAGTCTGTAATCAAACACTTGCTGAAAAGATACAATGAAGAGCACGGAGCCACCGTCATCATTTCCAGCCATAACCTGAATCACACAGTGGACGTTTGTCCACGTATTGCATTGTTAGAAAACGGTGTTATTATCCGCGATATACGAAATGAGAACAACTCTGCCGAGCAGGAATTGGAAGCTTACTTCAACGTCGGTGTGGAGGAAGAAGCCGTGGTAGAAGAAACGGTAGTAGAAGCAGCCGTAGAAGAAATAACGGAAAAAGAAGATAAAACGGTAGAAGAAAAAAATTCGGAAGCATGAAAAAATATCTTTCTTATATAGTAGCTCTTACCATCATATTGATAGGCTTAAGTTCCTGCCATACTTCCGCGCCACGCCTGGACTACAAAGCCCTGGCGCAGGCATCCGTCCGTTTGGGAGTGGATATTGAACTGCAGGACAACCACAAGCTATACATCCATGCCTCCGAATGGATAGGCACCCCCTATCGCGCAGGTGGCGACAGCAAACGTGGAACGGACTGCTCCGGACTGGTATCGCAACTGTATAAGAAAGTTTACCACACCCGTCTGTCGAGAAGCACAGACGGGCAACTGAAAGAGAGCAGTAAAATCTCCCGCCGCAACTTGCGTGAGGGAGATTTGGTGTTCTTCACCAGCCGTGCTTCCCGCAAAAAAGTGGCACACGTAGGCATCTACCTCAAGGACGGCAAGTTTATACATGCCAGCACCAGCCAGGGAGTCATAGTCAGCAACCTCCGGGAAAAATATTACACCCAACACTGGCTCTGCGGAGGAAGAATAAAATAATACTAATTTTTCCCTTCTTGTGATTTTCTTTACTCTGTCCCGACTGATAGTCCAGAAACTATTAAAAGAAGAAAACAATGAAGAAACTTTTAGGCATCCTCTTATTCATCAGCATTGCGCTGAGCGCCAATGCACAACTTTTATGGAAAGTATCCGGTAAAGGATTAGAGAAACCATCCTATATTTTCGGTACTTACCATCTCTCTCCACTCAGCATCAAGGACAGCATCGCCGCCATGCCGCAGGCCATGAACGAAACCACCCAAGTCTACGGGGAAGTTGTGATGAGCGAAATGGCGACTCCCGCCTTCATGCAAAGCATGCAACAGCAGATGATGATGCCCAAAGACACCACGCTGCAAAACCTCTTTACTCCCGAGCAATACGAAGAAGTGGGTAAAGTTGTAAAAGAGAATATGATGGTAGACATCGCCATGCTTGCTCAACTGAAACCGGCTGCCATCAACCAGCAGCTTGTCGTCCTGCTCTACATGAAACATACTCCGGGCTTCAACCCGCAAGAACAGCTCGACACTTACTTCCAGCAGCAGGCCGGACAGCAAGGCAAGAAAGTTGGCGGTCTGGAAACAGCCCAGTCACAAATAGACATTCTGTTCAACAGCCAGACGCTGCAACGCCAGGCAAACCTCCTCTACTGCGCTATCAGTGACATCGAGAAAGGTATCGAGCAAAGCAAGCGCCTGATTGCCGCTTATGAAAAGCAAGACCTGGACGCCATGTTGCAACTGATGGAAGAGCGCGACGGCAATTCATGCGACCCGCTGCCCGGTGAGATGGAAGCCATGCTGGATAACCGCAACAAGGCATGGGTTGAAAAGATGCCTGCCATCATGACGGAAGCCCCCACCCTTTTCGTAGTCGGTGCCGGACACCTGCCCGGAGACAATGGAGTGTTGAACCTTCTGAAACAACAAGGATATACCATAGAAGCCATGAAATAAATCCTCTAACAATTCTCTCTAACAACAACTTTTAATGGCAGACTATACAAAGCGTGACGGTCAAATACCATCACGCTTTGATTTGCATATACACTTTATTCTCCTCATCATATCGTACATCCAAAAAAAATATACTACTTTTGCACCAAAGTCTTGGCAGTTATAGTGATAACGGCCATTTTTGACTTGATTCGATAAGAACGCAAGAAGCGAAAGTTATTATCCCTGCCTATTCGGAATCTGGAAAATTCAATAAACGTCATGGGATGATAGCAACAGTTTCTTCACGTCTATGTTATTATATACTTAGGCGTGGGGACTGTTGTCTATTTATGACGTGGGCATTTTCCAGAGCCTCGAATGCAGATAGACAATAACAGTCCTCGCGCTTTTTATATAATAACCTTCGTCAATGGGGACAGACGAAATGAAAGACACCGCGTATGCATCTTACATTATTTGGAGAAGTACAGTTATTTCTGTTAATTGCCGTTACATCTGCAAGCTTTCTATACTGGATAAATCATAAATACAAAAGTCTGAACAGACAGATTATCCGGGCAATAGACATTCCTGTATATCTGCTGAACAGACAAGGTATTGTCGTAAAACTACTTAATACACCTACCGAAAAGGCAAACAGACTTCCGTTCCTGAATCCGGGAGTTCTAAATATCAATAATTTAGTGACAGACGCCGATGAATGCCGGAAATACATGACGTCGCTGTTACGCGTACTGAATACCCGCACTTCGGACAGCCTGACCCTAAAGATAAGAATAGAAAGTGGTGAGAAACTATATATCGCAGTGCGCATGGTCTACCTCAACAGAAATAATGTCATGGCCTTCATACGCGACATTACGGAAGATGAAGTCCAACGCCGGGAAAACGAAAAATACCGTTTCTTCCTTGAAAGTATTCTGGAGAACCTTCCCATCGCCACGACAGTAAAAGACAAAAACGATGAAGGACGCTACCTGATATGGAACAAAAAAGCGGCAGAGATGATGGAAGTCCCCGCTGAGGATATTGTGGGACACTATGAAGAGGAGTTCAAACCCCTAATGCAAGATAATTTCATCCAAGAGACAGACAAAGAAGTTGAAGAGTCGAAAACTCCCCAGTCCTACATCAAACACTTTGTCAATCCCAAAGGCAGAGAGTATATTCTGTCGTTTCACAAAACGCTGGTGTCCTACAACAAAGGGAAAGAGAGGTGGATTGTCAGTTCTGCACTGGACATCACCGAACTGCTGGCAGCCAAAGAGAAAGCAGAAGAAGCCAACCGCCTGAAATCGGCTTTTCTTGCCAATATGAGCCACGAGATACGCACTCCGCTAAACGCCATTGTCGGCTTCTCCTCCATACTTTCCGATGCAATACAAGACGAAGATACAAAGGAATACATACATATCATCGAAGAAAACACCCAGCTGCTGCTGCAACTGATTAACGATATTCTCGACCTGTCACGCATCGAAGCTGGCATTCTCGAATTCACAGAAGGAGATATGGATGTAAACAAGACGCTTGATGAAATGCAGACGATGGCAAAACTGAAACTTCCGTCCGAAGTCAGTATACGTCTCCTGCCCGGTGCGGATTACTGTATTATTCACACAGTCCCCAAACGGGTAAGACAAGTACTGAACAATTATCTGTCAAACGCCCTCAAGCATACGGAAGAAGGTTTCATCGACATTGGTTATCACCTGCCGCAAGAAGACAGGATTCGCTTCTTTGTCCGTGATACCGGTTGCGGCATTCCTCCTGAAAAGCAAAAGGATGTATTCGAACGCTTTGTCAAGCTAAACAGTTTTAAACAAGGCACGGGTCTCGGACTCTCCATCTGCACCATGATTGCCGAGAAAATGAACGGAAAAGTGGGCGTCAGCTCTATTCCGGGGAAAGGTTCCGAATTCTGGTTCGAAATACCCTATCAACCTACCGGAAGCCAACCTGCATAGAAAAGCCCGCCACTGACATGAACTCTGTCAACGACGGGCAACCTAAACCATCACCGATGCTATCCTGACTCACAATACCTATCGAAGCCTAAATCGCAGTTTTCCACTCTGCACCAGTTCTTCATGAGTGATACGATATCGGGTACAGTTTTTTTCCTCCTAGTTCCATTTCACGGTATATAAAGCGACTCTGCCGACGGGCGTTCCGTCTCTATCACCAGTTGGTCGCGTCCCCAATACTTAGGGTCGAGCTTTATGGTCACCTTATCAAATACCGGAGTAGACAGCGTATAAGCCGGTTCTCCGGGACAATCCGGATAAAAGCCCATCATATTGAAGATAGCCCAAGCGGACATCGTTCCGGTATCATCATTGCCGGGAATTCCGTCGGGGGCATTCTTGAAATACTTCTGCAAAAGGCGGTGCAGCTCTTTCTGCGTGCGCCACTCCTCACCCTTGAAATAAGAAAAAAGATGGGCGTATGCAATGTCCGGTTCGTTGGCAGGGTCGTACAGTCCTTCGTCGAACACACGCTGAAGCTTGTCTACGAACGGCTTCTTTCCACCCATGAGCCGGGCAAGCCCTTTCACATCGTGGGGAACATAGAAAGTATAGTTCCAGGCACAACCTTCGTGAAATCCGGGGTTCGGCTCAAAGTTCTCTCCCTGCCTCGGGTCGAAAGGAGCATAGAATTCACCGTTAGGCAAGATAGGACGGAAAGTACCGTACTCCTTACAGTAATAATGCTTGTAGCCCAGCGAACGTTCGTGGAACAGACGGGCATCCTCCTTCTTGCCAAGCGCAGCGGCTATGCGCGACAAAGCATTGTCGGCAATATAGTATTCCAGGGCATGCGAAACGGAATTGTCATACTGCTCCCGCAGGGGCACATATCCCAATGACACGTAGTCGTCATTGTCCGGTCGGAGCAGATTCTCCGCTCCCGGCAGGGTGGCTCCCTTGCGCATGGCTTCGTAGGCCAGTTCTATATCAAAGTCGCGCAGACCTTTCAGCCAGGTGTCGACGATGACGGGAATGGAAGGGTCACCTTCCATGGTCAGCGTCTCACGTCCGTAGAGTTCCCATTTGGGAAGCCAGCCGTGTTCGCGGTACATGTCGAGCATGGAGCGCACCATCTGCAATTGCCGTTCGGGATATACCAGCGTAAGAAGCTGGTGCACATTGCGGTAAGTGTCCCACAAAGAAAAGACGGTATAACGGTCGCCTTGGATAGTCAAAATCTTATCACTCTCCATAGCGGGATATTCCCCGTTCACATCCTGCAGGATATTGGGATGTATCAGCGTATGATAGAGTGCCGTATAAAAAACGATTTTCTGTTCCTCCGTACCTCCTTCTACAAGGATGCGCGAAAGGTCATCGTTCCAGCGGCGACGGGCTTCTTCCAGCACTTGACCGAAGTTCTTTCCCTGCTGCTCGGTATCCAGATTGAGGCGGGCATTCTCCATGCTCACAAAAGAGACTCCCATCTGTACTTCCACCTGCTCGCCTTCTTCGGTATCGAATGTAAGATAGGCGCCGATATCATCTCCCGCCAGTTCCTTCTGGTAGCGGGTGTAAAGTTTGTAGCGTCCGTTATCGGGGTCCCATTCGGCCTCTACACCGGTCATGGGGCGCTGCTTCTTCCAGTAGCCCGAAGCGGCGGGCTGCTTGTTGACACGCATCACAAAGTAGATGGGAAAAACGGCTTGTGGGTTGTAGCAGAAAGTACCCAGCAGCTTCATACCTTCAAACTCGCATTTACCCGTCTGGCGCAGAAAAGCTCCCGATTCATTGGTCAGGCCTTCGCCCAGGTTCAGCAGCACATGGCTCTGCCCGGCAGGAAAGGTGAAACGCGCCACACCCGTGCGAGGAGTTGCCGTCACTTCCGTCTTCACATTGTAGCGGGTCAGGAAGTTGCTGTAATATCCGGGGGATGCCTGCTCGTCCTTATAGCGGCTTCCATATTCCTTATAATCTACGGACAGCTCTCCCGTAGTGGGCATCAGCAGCAGAGAACCCAATTCCGGACAGCCCACACCGCTCAAATTGACATGCGAGTATCCGGTGAAGAAACAATTGTGATACTCATAGGGAGTAGACCACCAGCGGGCATCTTTATCGTATTTGTTGTCCTCCGAACCCATCACGTTGAAGGGCACTACGGACATCATTCCATTGGGACAGACGGCTCCCGGATTCGTGGTACCGAAGTTAGTGGTACCGACAAAAGGATTCACATAGTCCGCAGGATGCTTCTCCGCAGCCATAGATGCCGTGAGCATTCCAAAGGAGATGATACAGAAAGTAATCAGTCGTTTCATAATATAGTAAGGATTTGTTCTTTATTAGTTAGTGAGCACGCTACCCATGCCGGTGTCATTGCATGCACTCTGCAAAGTTATTGCAAACGGTCTGCAGTGACACTGCAAACTACTTTGCAGTAGCACTGCAACAGTTTTGCAGTGACGCTGCATCAGCTTTGCAGTGGCGCTGCAACGGCTTTGCAGTAGCACTGCAAAAAGCATGCAGTATCTTTGCAGTGATATTAAACTAAGTATAAAGCAGTTACGGCAGGCGCTTTTCAGCAATACCGAGCGCCTGCCAACTGCTTGGTACTTACAAAATACTTGTGCGCTTCGTGAACTCCAGAATCTCACGGATATACCCAAAGGCAAGCCCCACTACCGTATCGGCTGCACCGTAGTATACAGCTACACGTTCTCCATCTTGCAACGCTGCGCAAGGGAACACCACGTTGGGAACATCACCTTGCAACTCATAAGGAGCAGCAGGCGCAAGCAGATACTCACGGGTGCGGTAGAGCAACTTGGCAGGATTGTCCTTATCCAGAATAGCTGCTCCCATGGAGTAACGGAAACCGTTACAAGTGGTTATCACGCCATGATAGAACATCAGCCAACCCTCGTCCGTGAGGAACGGTACCGAACCTGCCCCTATCTTGGTACACTGCCAGGCACTTTCGGGGAAAGGCGTAGGAGCCATCACATGGCGGTGTTCGCCCCAGAATTTCATGTCAGGGCTGAAGCTAATGTAGATGTCGCCAAAAGGAGTATGTCCGCTATCGCTGGGACGGCTCAAGAGCGCATATTTGCCATCGAACTTCTGAGGCAACAACACACCGTTGCGGTTGAAAGGCAAGAAAGCATTCTCGCACTGGAAGAACTCCTTGAAATCGAAAGTATAGCCGATGCCGATGGTGGGGCCGTAGTAGCCGTTACACCACGTAATCCAGTAGCGGTCCTCAATCCATGTCACGCGCGGATCGTATTTATATTCGGACTCTATCATGTCCGTATTCCCGGCCTTGAACTTGATTGGCTCATGCTCTATTTCCCAGTGGATGCCGTCCTTGCTGAAACCGGCAAAGATATTCATCTGCACCGCCCGGTTGTCACAACGGAACACACCGGCATAACCATCCTTAAACGGAACCACCGCACTGTTGAAAATGCTGTTCGACGACGGAATATGGTAGCGGTCTATTACGGGATTCTCCGAATAACGCCACATTACATCTTTACAGCCTGCCGGCCGTTCTTCCCAAGGCATTGTGATTTTGTTGCTCATAATTGCTCTATATTATTAATTGGTTATTGTTGTTTCTTCTCATCGGCATACGTAAATGGTATGAAGTACGTAATGAGGAACGCCGGAATGGTGGCAAACAGCGTGAAGGTAAAGAACGCCTCGTACCCCAACCAGTCGCTGACAAAACCGCTGATTGTGCCCGGCAACATCACACCCAGATTCATGATGCCCGAAGCAAAGGCATAATGTGCCATCTGGTGCTTTCCCGGCGCCACCTGCTGCATCATGAACAAAGTCAGTCCCACAAAACCAAAACCATAACCGAAGTACTCGAGCACGATGGCACTACCTATCAGCAACCCGCTTTCCGGCTGGTACATGGCAAGCAGGGTATACGCTACAAAAGGCAGATTGAAGATGCAGCACAGAGAGAACAGCGTCCGCCGCAATCCCCGGTGCGAAATGTAATAGCCTGCCAACAGTGACCCCAGCACAAAGGCTGCCGCCCCATAAGTGCCGTAGTACAAACCTATCTGCTGCTCATTCAGTCCCAAGCCACCTGCCGAACGCTCCGCCTTCAAGAAAAGAGGGACAATCTTCATGACAAAACCCTCGGCAAGGCGATAAAGGATAATGAACGCTATATAGTACCAGATGTGCTTCTTCAAGAAGAAATCCTTGATTACCGCCACCAACTGCTCCCACGTCTCTCTTGCCGACTTGGCGCCGGATGCGGCAGCACCGCCCGATGGCAGCATGCGCATGTGGTAGAAGCCAAGCAGCAGCATCACCGCCGCCAATATCAGCATCACCGTCATCCATGCATGCCGGGTAGCCTCGTGGCGGACTGCCTCTGTGGCACCCTCCACCCCACCGAAACCTACCAGCAAGGCACCTGCCAGCCAGACCAACCCGCCGGACGCCACAATCTTCGCTATATTGTAGAAGGCTCCCTGCCAACCGATATACTTGGCCTGGTCCTGCTTGTTCAGTTCCGACATGTAGACACCATCCGTAGCCACATCGTGCGTGGCTCCGCTGAAAGCAATCACTGCCAGCAGCGCAATGCATATCGCAAAAAAGAACGGTAACTGCAACGCCAAAGCCACCAGAGCAAAACCTGCTCCGGTAACCATCTGCATCAGTACCACGAAAAACTTCTTCGTCTTGAACATTTCAAGGAACGGACTCCAAAGGAACTTCAGCGTCCAGGGCATCATGATGAGCGACGTCCACAGAGCAATCTGCGCGTCACCGATACCCAGCCCCTTGAACATCAACACAGAAACCATGTTCAGCACCACAAACGGCAATCCCATGGCAAAATATACGGTGGGGACCCACGATATAGGATTATGATTTTTTCGGCTCATCCCTTCTGTATATTATCTGTGTCACTTCAACGGTTCACTGCCCATAGTCAGCTCCAGCGTACCGCCGTCCACTATATCCTGATGCGTGAAGAATGGAGTCTCCAACTTATTGCCGTTCAGCACAATGCTCCGCACATACTTGTTGTCGCGGCTGTTGTTGTGGGCTATCACCTTGAACGACTTGCCGTCTTTCAGATGAACGGTCGCCTCGTTGAACAGCGGGCGTCCGATGGAATATACCGGCTTGCCGGGGCATACCTGATAGAAGCCCATCGCATTCAGAATGTACCATGCAGACATCTGTCCACAGTCTTCATTGCCCGAAAGTCCGTCGGGGTTGTTGAAGTAAAGCGTATGCAGCACCTCATCCACAATCTCCTGCGTACGCCAGGGCTGGCCTACGTAGTTGTAGAGATGGGCAATGTGATGGCTTGGCTCATTGCCGTGGGCATACTGGCCTATCAGACCGGAAATATCCACCGAGGTCGATTCACCTTCCAGCTTGGAATCGGCCGTGAACAGAGAATCCAACTTGCCGATGAAGGCGTCGCGTCCTCCCATCAGTTCCACCAGTCCGTCCACATCGTGGGGAACGAACCAAGTCCACTGCCATGCCGTACCTTCGCAATAGTCATCATTACGGTGATTGGAAGCGCGGGGGTTGAAAGGCGTACGCCAGTTGCCCTCACTGTCCAGTCCGCGCATGAAGCGGGTACTCGGATCGAAATAAACTTTATATCCCTCGGCAAAAGCCGCATACTTATCGCGGTTGGCTTCGTCGTCCAAAGCACCTGCCAGTACGGAGATACACCAGTCATCGTAAGCATATTCCAAAGCTTTAGCCACAGATTCATTGTCTTTATCGCAAGGCACGTAGCCAATCTTGTTCTTCCAGTACTTGGCCTGCGGCATCAGATGCGGCACAACCAAAGGATGGGTGATAATACCCGTCGTATCGTATTCTGCCGTACGGAGGCAAGCCTTGTAAGCCTCCTGCACGTCGAAGTTACGGTATCCCTTTACATAAGAATCCGCTATGAGGGAGGCTGCATGATAACCAATCATGGTACCCGTATAGTTTCCGGCCAGTTCCCACATAGGCAGGACGCCGCCCTCGCGGGACTTCTGGATGAGCGAACGGATGAAAGCCTCGTTCAGTTCAGGATCAATAATCGTCATCAGCGGATGATAGGCACGGAAAGTGTCCCATAAAGAGAAAATGGTGTAGATAGGCTCGTCCACCCTGCCTTGATGGGGCTTCAAGTCCATACCAAAGTAACGTCCGTCAGCATCGGTAAACAAGTTGGGCTGCATACCCGTGTGGTAAAGTGCCGTGTAGAACATGGTACGCTGGTCGTTGTCCTTCGTATCGATGTCAATCTTGGAAAGATAAGTGTTCCACTGCTGGCGGGCAGCACGGCGCACACCGTCAAAATCCCATCCGGAGATTTCGGCTTCCACATTCTTGCGGGCACCGTCCATATCCACGGCAGACACACCTACCTTTACCAATACCTCCTCATTGGGCTCCGTCTGGAATTGCAGTAAAGCTTTAGCTGTAGGCAGAAGCGGACCGCCTTCGTCCAATGCCATGGAGTCCGTGACCAGCGTATAGGTGAATGGTTTGGAGAACTTGGCATAGAAGTTGATATACTGGTCGAAAGCCCAATATACAGTCTTCTTGCGTCCACGGATTTCAGTATCGCTGATTACTTCCAGCTCCATCTGTTCATTCTTCTGGCGCTGGATACTGTAATCCAGGTCGAGGATAAAACCTGCATCTTCCGCTTTCGGGAAGGTATAGCGATGAATCGCCGCACGTTTGGTAGAGGTCAGTTCGGCTTTCACCCCGTAGCGGTCCAAAAATACGGAATAATATCCCGGTTCGGCTGTTTCATTCTCGTGGGAAAAGGCAGAGGCGTACGCCATCTGCTGGCTCTTCGAGCCCATGGAGTGGTAATCCTGCCGACCTACAGTGGGCATCAGCAGCACATCCCCGTAATCGGCACAACCCGTACCGCTGACGTGGGTATGTGAAAATCCGTTGATAGTAGTATCTGCATAGTAATATCCGGAGCAGGCATCCCACTCGTAGATACGCGTGTCGGGGCTGGGCTGAATCATCCCGTTGGGAACTACCGCTCCGGGATAGGTATGCCCATGTCCACCCGTACCGATGAACGGATTGACGTAAGACGCATAGTCCGGTGCCGTCTGGGTACAGCTGCAAACCGCCCCCAGCAGAAAAAGTCCGCCCAACAGTATGGAACTAGATTTCATGTTTTTCTTCATATTGTTTATTGTATAAGTAGGTGTATAGCTTCATAATAGAATCTTGTTATATGAGAATGCTTGAGGAGGGCCGCCCTATTACTTTGAGCAAAGCCCTCCTTTGTTTCATGTATGAAAAGGTTCAAGCATCCGTTTTCCGAAACCTCAGTTTACGGAAAACACGGCATCAGCGTACCTTCTTCATCGTATAGTTCTCACTCACGAAGTAAGGAACATCGGGGAAGATGTCGGTCTCAATCTCACCGCCTACATACTTATAGGGATTGATAGCCCATCTGTTGCCTAAGCCATAGATATGCATATCACCATTAGGAGCAATAGCACCATCCATATAGTAATCATCATAGTTAGGATATGCTTTCCACTGGAAATTCTTGCTGTAAGTACCGAAATGCATCTTGTAGGTAGCAGGGTCTTCAGCATCGCCCTCATGAATGGTTTGCGGATAGATGAGCAGTGCACCGTTATAGTAATCGCAATGCATCGGATACTTACCGGTGATTTCGGGGAAAGTACCCCAGTTGTAAACCACATATCC
>ENA-OQCU01000810-OQCU01000810.1-human-gut-metagenome-genome-assembly--contig:-NODE-810-length-12548-cov-2.363578_pt1 | contig 12548 bp, 14 predicted proteins | sample MGYA00242504_ERZ504590 | MGnify/ENA primary metagenome ERZ504590 (study PRJEB26092, sample SAMD00036318) | human gut metagenome | host: Homo sapiens | study: EMG produced TPA metagenomics assembly of... | reverse complement strand
CCTCAGATCTCGTCCGGACTCTCGCTGTCGCCCCCACCGCCTTCTCTACGATAAGGATGATGGGGAGGTGTAGGTGCGGGGCTCTTTTACGTTACGGCTTCCGCTGTATTGCGTGGTGAGGCTCACGGTGTACTGCCCGTCGGCCAGCGTCGGCATCTGCACGATCACCTGCGAGGGCGAGTTGGCGATCACCACGGGTGCCTTCATCGGCGCGGCCCCTTCGGTGGTGGGGGTGAGGTAGACACCGATGGAGGGATCATCACCCTGTATCTTCAGGTTTACGCCGCCCAGCACGAGGGCTCCGCCGGAGCTGAGCTGCCCGTTGATGGCCTTGGAGGTGGAGTCGGTCACGGTATTGATCACCGGACCTACGGCCGCCACGCCGTTCACCACCACCTTCACCAGCTTGAGGGTCTCGCGCAAGAGCTTGCCCATGGTGTAGGTGATGCCGAGGGCGTGCTTCCCGGGTTCGAACTGCGCCTTCTCGCCCTCGAAGGCCCCCTGCACGTTGACGAGGTATTGGCCCACGCCGTCCACCACGCTCTTGCCCTCGGCGATGGCCTGCACCTTATGGCTGTCGGCCATGTCGAGGATGTTGAGGATCGTGCCGTGTTGGTACTCGGTACGCGCGGCCACGATGCGGGCGGCGATGTCCGTGTTATACAATGTCCCGGTGATGTGCGGCTTGGCGGTGTAGTCGCCCTTGCGCTCGGTGAGCAGGTTATCGTACAAGTCTGTGTTGAGAATGATTTGTTCTGCCATGGTATTCCTTTATTAAGTGATTACTGCCAGCAAAGAACGGGGTTCGGGGTAAGAATGAGAGGACAAATCCGGGAAAAAAGAGGACAGATCTCGGAAAAATGCTCATTATTGCGCCTGCCGCCGGTATTGGGCGGGGGTGACTCCCAGTATTTTCTGGAAGATACGCGAGAAGGTGCGGGAGCTGGTGAAGCCCGCGCCGACAGCGATCTCTTCCATGCTCCGGCTGTCGCCCGGCATCAACAGCTCGGTACGGGCGTGGTTCACCCGGTAGCGGTCGATGTATTCCTTGAGCGTGATGTTCAGCTTGTCCTTGATGGAGGTGGAGAGATACTTCTCGTTGGTACCGAGGGCACGTACCAGGTCTTGCCGGCTGAAATTCGGGTTGAGGAAGGGTGAGGAGCTGGCCATATAGTTTTGCGCTTGCTGGAACAACTCGTCCTCCTCGATTTCCAGCAACCCGCCGATAAGATCCTCTAGGTCCATCCGGTTGGGATCGGTATCGGCGTCGGCTTGCGGGGCGAGGTTGAGCCGTAGGTATAGTTGGTCGTACGTGTAATGGTAGTTGGCGTAGTGGATCGATACCGAGGCGTAGAAGAGGGCGAACACGAAGTTGACCGCCGTGTTATAGTAATTATTCGGGAAGAAACAGAGGCTCACGGCGGCGATGCCGATACCCAGCGCCCATAGGAAGGCACGGGTTACCCAGCGCAATTCCAGTCGCTCGGGTGATTGGGGTATCTGTTTCAGGTTACCTAGATAGATCGCCCGCTCCCGGAAGAAAAAAATGCGTATAGCCCCCTAGCTGGAACAAGGTATACGAGGCACGTGAGCGTACGTATCAGCAGGGGCGGGTTCCCAATATTATCCCACCATACGGTCGAAACGATACGTATGGACATCCATCCCGGAAGAGACAAGCGATCGTGTAGGCTACGGTAAGCGCGATCGTAGGGCAATGGCGTGGAGGAGGATATTCCTCCGGGTCACGTTCTTTCCCCTGAATAAGAGGGTGAGCAGGAACCGTGAACAAGCAACGCTTGCGAGGCGCTGATTAGCAGGATGGGGAAGTAGAACAAACTCCAATGATGGGTTCGCTCGTCCGTGCCGGAAGACAAGATGAAGATATGCCCTATGCCTACCAATGCCGAGGCCAAGGCGAGATACTTGCAGGCCGTCCGGTACTTGGGGATCGTGCTTTCCCGCAAGGTCTTCAGCGACAACAGCAGTCCGCTGACCAGAAGGCAGGTAAAGGCTACGATCCCTGTCGAGGCTAAGTAGAGTAGGTGGTCGTTCATGTTGGTTCGCTATTGTTTTTTCAAGTCCGGATAGCTGATTCGGGTATGGAACATGGTTTTCAGTTTGTCTACGAATACGCTCTTTATGGTCTCCACGTCCTTGAAGGTCAGGGGAGCGCTCTTTAGCAAGCCGTCGGCGATCTGCCCGTCGATGATCTTGTTCACCAAGGCGCTGATACTCTCTTCGGTATGTTCCTTCAAGCTGCGGGAGGCGGCTTCCACGGAATCGGCCATCATCAGTACGGCGGTCTCCTTCGAGAAGGGATTCGGGCCGGGGTAGGTGAATAGCTCGTCGTTAATCGGCTTGTCCGGGTATTGGTTCTTGAAAGAGTTGTAAAAATACTTCGCCTTGCCACGTCCGTGGTGCGTACGGATGAAGCTGATAACCGCCTTGGGTAACAGGGCCTTCTCGGCGATCTTCACGCCCTCGGTGACGTGGCTGATGATGATCTGCGCGCTTTGGTCGAACGATAACTGGTTATGCGGGTTCACGCTCGATTGGTTCTCGGTGAAGAAGACGGGGTTGCTCATCTTCCCGATGTCGTGATAAAGGGCGCCGGTACGTACCAGTTGGGCGTTGGCGCCGATCTTGGCGGCCGCCTCGGAAGCGAGGATGGCATACCTGCAAGGAGTGCTGGAACGTGCCCGGGCAAAGTCTCGGCTAAGCTTCTTCAAGATCGGGTTGTGATGTTGGACAGTTCCACCAGCGTGATGCTGGACACGTATCCGAACGTCTTCTCCAACATATATACCAATACGTAGGTGAACATCAGCAGGATGAAGTTGATACCGAAATAAAGCATCATCATCCAGTTGATCTTGTTTAAGTTCGCCTCTTGATACAACGTGAGACTGAGGTAGCAGGCGGCGTAGGAGATGAAGATGAAGACGGCGCAACGGATCAGTTGCGAACGTTCGCTCAACTCCTTCAAGCTGAACGTCACTACCATACCCGCCACGATTTGCAACAACAGGAACTCATGCGGGAAAGGTACCATCAACGAGCAGATCAGCACGATGATAAGGTGCGTGAAAAGCGCCGTCCGGGAGTCGAAGAAGGTACGTACCACGATCGGTACGATGGCGAACGGCAATATATATACGTTGAATAACGCGTAGGTAGCACATAGTTCCGTAAGGATGCAGCTCACGAATATGCAGAGGATCAAGAATAGTACGTTCTTCCGGTTATGGAATATCTTCAAGCGGAAAGACCATAGGTAGAGCCAGAAACAGAACATCAGTCCGAAGACGAGCACGAATTGCCCGGCCAGTATGATGCCTTGTGTCTGCGTGCCCCCCGTCTTGGCCTCGTGTATGGCCTTTAGGGAACGGAGCACGTTGTAGGTATGGTTGTCGATGATCTCGCCCCGGTCTACGATACGCTCTCCGGCTTGTACCATACCGTTAGCGATAGATACGCTCTGTAGCATATCCTCCTTGATCTTGTCGGACATGTCGGCGGCATAGGATATGTTCTCGGTGAGGTAGTTATTGATGTCACACGATTGCAGGATCGATTTGTCCAGCCGCGGCGGGCAGTTGTTGATAATGAACTCGTAGGCGGTGCGCACGGTGAAGAAGTCGCTCACGTAGCGAGGCTGCGCGACGGCGTTCTCCAAGAGGTTGACACGGGAGTATTCCTCTTTCCGTAGCTCGTCCAGATCCTGCGACGAGATGATACCGTTCTTGTATAAGTTGATCAGGCTGCTCTCTATATACTGCATGTAAGCGGGGGATACTTTGCTTCGCAAGTTATTGCCGTTATTGTAGTTGGCACGCAGTTTCTCGACCTCTTGCTTCTGGATGTCGGGGTTCATGCGGTAATAAGGCTCGAACTTACGGAGTACGCTGTCTTTCTCCGCTTTTACCTCGTCGTCGGTCTTGTAGATCGGGAAATCGCTCGGGGCGGTGAGTAATCCATATCTCCAAGGCTTGCCCTCATAGAACTGATAACGGAATTTTCCCTCCCGAGGGAAGAAGTAGGCGATAAGTAACGCGGTCACCACGAAGTAGACCACGGTCGGTATATTGTAATTCTTCTGTTTCATATAGATTCCTTTTTGCGTCCGAAATATACGTAAAAAACTTCACTAAGCGGAAAAAAAGGCGTACTTTTGCCGCATTATTATAGAATGTAAGTATTATGACTCAAAGAAAAGTAAGAGTACGCTTCGCACCTAGTCCTACGGGGGCGCTGCATATCGGAGGTGTCCGCACGGCTTTATACAACTATTTATTCGCTAAACAGAATGGCGGTGATATGATTCTCCGTATCGAGGATACGGATTCCCAACGCTTCGTTCCCGGGGCGGAAGACTATATCATCGAGGCCTTGACTTGGCTAGGTATCAAGTTCGACGAGGGCGTGAGCTTCGGCGGCAACTACGGCCCGTATCGCCAGAGCGAGCGTCGTGAGATCTACAAGAAGTATGTCGATCAATTGCTGAACGATGGCCATGCTTATATAGCGTTCGATACGCCTGCCGAGTTGGAGGAGAAACGGAAGGAGATCGCCAATTTCCAATACGACGCCTCTACCCGTTCGCAAATGCGCAACTCGTTGACGCTTTCTCCGGAAGAGGTTCAGAGCCTGATCGAGTCAGGTCATCAGTACGTAGTTCGTGCCAAGATCGAGCCGAATGAGGATATCCACGTGAACGACTTGATCCGTGGCGAGGTCGTTATCAACTCCTCTATCTTGGATGATAAGGTATTATATAAATCGGCCGACCAATTGCCTACTTACCACTTGGCGAATATCGTTGACGACCATTTGATGGAGGTTACCCATGTGATCCGTGGTGAGGAGTGGTTGCCGAGCGCGCCGCTTCACGTATTATTATATCGTTTCTTCGGTTGGGAAGATACGATGCCGGCGTTCGCACACCTGCCGCTGTTGCTGAAGCCCGAAGGTAACGGTAAGCTCAGCAAGCGCGACGGCGACCGTCTGGGCTTCCCGGTATTTCCGCTGGAATGGCACGACCCCAAGTCGGGCGAAGTGTCTTCGGGCTATCGCGAATCGGGCTATCTGCCGGAAGCTGTTATCAATTTCCTTGCCTTGCTGGGCTGGAACCCGGGTAACGACCAGGAACTGATGTCGATGGATGAACTTGTAAAACTGTTCAATCTGAGCCATTGCAGCAAATCGGGTGCTAAGTTCGACTATAAGAAAGGTATCTGGTTTAACCATGAATATATTCTTCAGAAATCGGACGAGGAGCTTGCGGAACTTTTCAAGCCGGTACTGAAAGAGCACGGTGTAGACCTTGGTGCATACAGCGATGCGTTCCTTACTACGGTAGTCTCCCTGGTAAAGGGCCGCGTTAACTTCGTGAAGGAACTGTGGGAGCAGGCACGTTTCTTCTTTGTTGCTCCTGAGCAGTATGCCGAGAAGGATGTGAAGAAACGTTGGTCGGAAGATACTCCGCGCATCATGACGGAATTGATGGAAGTGCTTCGGGGCATTGGAGATTTCTCCTCTAAACCGTCGGAAGATGTAGTTATCGGCTGGATTACGGAGAAAGGATATCACATGGGTAATGTGATGAATGCTTTCCGGCTGGCAGTGGTAGGAGAGTGTAAAGGACCGCATATGTTCGATATTACCGCATTGTTGGGCAAAGAAGAGACGCTTGCCCGCATACAGCGTGCCATCGACGTTCTGAAATAAGTTGAAGCGGAGAAAAGTATGTTTTATAATTTAGCAATAATACTCTATGATATTGCGGTGCACCTGGTGGCTCCTTTCAGCCGTAAACCGCGGAAGATGATGAAGGGGCACTGGGTCGTGTACGAACTTCTTCGGCAGCAGCTGGAGAAGGATGCGCGTTATATCTGGTTTCACGCTGCCTCTTTGGGAGAGTTTGAACAGGGACGCCCGCTGATTGAGAAGATACGTGCCAAATATCCGGATTATCGTATTTTGCTGACATTCTTTTCGCCGTCGGGCTATGAAGTGCGCAAGAACTACCGGGGGGCGGATATCGTGTGTTATCTGCCTTTCGACAAACCGCGCAATGTGAGGAAGATTTCTTGACCTGGTTGAATCCCTGCATGGCGATTTTTTATCAAGTATGAGTTTTGGAAGAACTACCTGGATGAGTTGCATAAGCGCCGCATCCCGTTTATAGCGTGTCTTCCATCTTTCGCCGCGGGCAGATTTTCTTTAAATGGTACGGCGGTACGTATAGGAATGTGCTGCGCAACTTCGACCACATCTTCGTGCAGAACGAGCGCTCCAAGCGCTATCTGGCGAAGATTGGTATCAACCGGGTGACTGTGGTGGGGGATACCCGATTTTGACCGCGTGCTTCAAATTCGGGAAGAGGCTAAAGACTTGCCTTTGGTTGAGTTGTTCAAGAACAATACGATGACTTTTGTTGCCGGAAGTTCCTGGCAGCCCGACGAGGATTTGTTTATCGAATACTTTAATCAGCATCCGGAAGTAAAGCTGATTATCGCTCCGCATGTAATCGACGAAAATCATTTGGTAGAGATAATCCGTAAGCTGAAGCGTCCGTATGTGCGTTATACCCGTGCCGACGAAAAGAATGTCCGTAAGGCGGATTGCCTGATAATAGACTGCTTCGGCCTGCTTTCCTCCATCTATCGCTATGGAGAGATTGCCTATATCGGCGGCGGGTTCGAGTGGGTATCCATAATACGCTGGAAGCTGCCGTATATGGCATTCCGGTAATCTTTGGACCGAAGTACCAGAAATTCCAGGAAGCCGTTCAGCTCCTGGAGGCAAAAGGCGGGTTCTCTGTCAAGAGTTATGAAGAACTGAAAGCGTTGCTCGACCGTATGCTGGAAGATGAAAGCTTCTTGCGCGAGACCGGTACGAATGCGGGGACTTATGTAACCGGTAATGCCGGAGCAACGGACAAAGTTTTGGGCATGATTAACTTTTAGACTGTTGAGGAGGTTGCCAAAGACCTCTTTCCATACAAAATATGAGGGGTTGTCAAAACTAAAACGAGACTCTGAAAAGTTACAGGCTGTAATTATAACCTCTAAAAGGGTCGTATCAAACTCCGTTTTGAGAGTAATGATACGACCTTTTTTTAGTCTTTTAGGATGTTCTAATTTCAAGTTAAAAGTTTGTCTTCTCAAAGAATGAGTTGTGACGCTTTCATTTTTCCTATATGTAGGCAGTCTTCTTTTTAGAGGCAGCCGATACCTTTACTCCTTGTACCAGCTTGAGTACATCAGGTAGTTGTGTGCAATCTTCTGGTTTAGTTCTTTTGCCTGTTCGGGGTCTACCTTTTTGATGAATTTGGCAGGTACGCCACCCCAGATGCTTCCCGGTTCTATTACGGTGTTGCTAAGTACCAATGAGCCGGCGGCTACAATGGCGCCTTCGCCTACTACGGCATGGTCCAGAATGGTAGACCCCATGCCTATAAGTGCATAATCCCTGATTGCAGCTCCGTGGATGGTTACATTGTGGCCTACGGATACATGGTCGCCTATTTCAATGGTAGATTTCTCGTATAAGGTGTGCAGTACGCTTCCGTCTTGGATGTTTACACCGTTTCCGATGCGGATGGAGTTGACGTCTCCGCGCAACACGGTACTGAACCAGATGCTGCAATCCCGTCCCATTTTTACATCTCCGATGATAGTAGCGTTATCTGCTAAAAAACAATTCTCTCCGATTTCCGGAGTGAAACCTCTTACTGATTTTATTAGTGCCATTTTTTTCTGTTGGTTATCGGTTAATAATTAATGGTTTACATGCTTCTTTCAGCCACTCTTTTTCATCATTGTCTAAGTCTGGAGATAGCTTTTCGTATACAACTCGATGGTATTCGTTCAGCCATTCGATTTCTTCGGCAGTCAGCAATTCCTTGATGATTCCTTTCCGGCAGATAGGACAGAGCGTGATGGTCTCGAACTTCAGATAATTGCCGAACATGCCTTCGCCGGCAGGAACTGTCAGTAACAGGTTTTCGGTGCGGATGCCGTGGCTTCCGGCCTTGTATACGCCTGGTTCGTTGGAAGTGACCATACCCGGTTGCAAGGGAATGGGATTCTCGTTCATTCGGATGCTCTGCGGTCCTTCGTGTACATTGAGGAAATGTCCCACTCCGTGGCCGGTTCCATGCAGATAATTCATGTGCTGCTTCCATATCGGGAGGCGTGCCAATACGTCCAGTTGCGCTCCGCGGGTGCCTTCAGGGAATACCGCCGTTGCCAGTGCGATATGGCCTTTCAATATTAAGGTGTAATCGGTTTTCTCTTCCTCCGTCAAGTTGCCAAGTGCGATGGTACGGGTTATATCTGTCGTTCCGTCCAGATATTGGGCTCCGGAGTCCAGTAAAAGAAAGCCTTCCGCTTTCAGTGTTACATCCGTTTCGGGAGTGGCTTCATAGTGAACTATGGCTCCATGTTCTTTATAGCCGGCAATCGTATCAAAGCTTTCGCCCATGTAAAGTGGTTGTGCAGCCCGAAAAGCATGCAGCTTTTTATCTATACTGATTTCTGTTTCCCGACCTGTAGGAACGGCATCTTCCAGCCACTTCAGAAATTTAACCAATGCAACGCCGTCTCTTTGCATAGCCGTATGGATGCCGGCTATTTCCTGTTTGTTGCGGATGGCTTTCAGTAGAGTTACGGGGGATGTGCCGTCGATTATCCGGCATTGCGGATTGATTGCCGAGTAGATGGCGTAATTTGTTTTGGCGGAATCTGCCAGTATGCTTCTTGCAGGGAAGTGGTTAAGGTAATCTTCTATTTCTTCATATGTATGTACGGAGATACCATTAACGTTAAAATAGGAAGTTAGCTCTGCTGTGACTTTTTGCGGTTGGATGAAATAATGCACTGCGTTTTTCTCTATCAGCAGGTAGCTGACAACAACCGGGTTGCAGTGTACGTCATTTCCTCGAATGTTGAGCAGCCAGGCTATTTCATCCAGTGCCGACAGTAGCAAAGACTCAGCACCGTTTGCGTCCATCTCTTTTCGGACGGCTGCAAGTTTCTCCGTAAAGCTCCTGCCGGCATATTGTGTGTCGTGAATAAACGCGGGAGACAATGGCATTGCCGGGCGGTCTTTCCATAACAGTTGCAGGGGGTCGGCAACACTTTTTACATGAATACCGCTCTTTCTCAATGCTTCTTGCAGATGCTCCACTTCTTTGGCCGAGAACATTTTTCCGTCTATTCCTACGGTGTCTCCCTCTTGCAGGCGTGAGTTCAAGAATGTCGGAATACTTGGCGTTTCAGGCAACATCTCTTTGTATAATGTGATTTCAGTTCCTTCTATCTGCCGGGCGGCTTGCAGGAAATAACGGGAGTCGGTCCATAAACCGGCCTCTTCTGCTGTTATAACTACCGTGCCGGCTGAACCTGTAAATCCGGAAATCCATTCCCGCGACTGCCAGTGGGGAGCTACGTACTCGCTGAGGTGAGGGTCTGTGCTTGGAATGATGAATGCCTGTATGTTTTCTTGGGCAATGTGTGTCCGCAAGGCGGCAATACGTTCATTAATTGTTAAATTCATACTGTATAAGGTGTTGATAAGCGTTTTCAAAGATACTCACTTTACTTGTATTACATGGAGTAAATTCTGTTATTTTATCTATTGTTGCTTCTGTAAGTGAAAATCTTATCTGCGGACAGTTTTGATAACTGTCAGTAAGAAAGGCAGGTATTTTATGTTAGGATTGTCGATTTTTTTGGTCGAAAGTTTTGTGAATAAAGAAAGTATGTGTAATTTTGCCGCTCAATTTAATCGTGAGATTTTATAAACCATTTAAATTTTAAAAACAAAAAAAGTGATTGTAGTACCTGTAAAAGAAGGCGAAAACATTGAAAAAGCGCTGAAGAAATTTAAAATGAAAATTTGAAAAGACTGGTATCGTTAAAGAGTTGAGAAGCAGACAACAGTTTGATAAACCGTCTGTGACTAAAAGACTTAAGAAAGAGCGTGCAGTTTACGTTCAGCAACTTCAACAAGTAGAAGATTAATAATTCGTAATTTCCTTGAATTATTGAATTCTTTTTCATACATTCGTTGCATGATTTAGATGTAACGATATGCTGTTGACAGATTCTTTTCTCGACTATCTTCTGTATGAACGGAATTATTCTGAAGGTACTGTAAGGTATTACCGGACGGATATTCTTGAGTTGCAGAAGTTTGGTGAGAAGCTGTTGGGAGATTTGGCCCCGTCGGATGTAGGTGCGGATCTTGTTCGTGAATGGATTGTTTCCCTGATGGATAAAGGTTATGCGCCTAATACGGTGAATCGAAAGTTGAGTTCTGTCCGGACATATTACAAGTATCTTTTAAAGAAAGGATTGGTGGCGGCAGATCCGTTACGGAGAGTAACAGGGCCGAAAAAAAAGAAACCGCTTCCTGTCTTTCTGAGAGAAGGTGAAGTGGATAGGTTGTTGGATGATGTCGACTTTGGAGAAAGGTTTGAAGGGTATCGCGACCGTTTGATTATCGAAATGTTTTATACGACAGGTATGAGGCTTTCGGAATTGATAGGGTTGGATGATAAGGATGTTGATTTCTCTGCTTCTCTTATTAAAGTGACCGGAAAACGGAATAAGCAACGTCTGATACCTTTTGATAAAGAATTGGGGCGTTCCATGCAGGAGTATGTCAATGTGCGGAATCAAGCATTGCCGGTTTGTTCGGATGCTTTTTTTGTCCGAAAGAATGGAGAAAGGCTTGGCCGCGGTATCGTAGCATATATTGTGAGACGAAACCTGTCAAAGGTAGTAACTGTAAAAAAAAGAAGTCCCCACGTGCTGAGGCACACCTTTGCAACGGCTATGCTGAACAATGGTGCTGATTTGAGCTCGATAAAAGAGCTGTTAGGGCATGAGAGTTTGGCGACTACGGAAGTTTATACGCATACTATTTTTGAAGAACTTAAAAAAGTGTATAATCAGGCTCATCCTCGAGCCTAAAAAAAGGAGGTAAGTATGATAGTTGGAATTCAATCGATTCACTTTGATGCGTCAGAGCAGTTGCAGGCTTTTATTCAGAAAAAAGCTGCTAAATTGGAGAAATTTTACGATGATATAGAGAAAGTAGAGGTGTCATTAAAGGTAGTTAAACCGGAAACAGCCGAAAATAAAGAAGCCGGGGTGAAAGTATTGGTACCCAACGGTGAGCTTTATGCGAATAAGGTTTGTGATACGTTTGAAGAAGCTGTGGATCTTTGTCTGGAAGCTTTGGAAAAAACAGCTGGTTAAATACAAGGAAAAACAACGAAGTAAATAAAAATCCGCTTAAAATTTTGCGGGTAAAAAAATAAATGCCTAAATTTGCAGCCGTTTCGCTCGCGGTAGAACGTTGCGGTTGCATTTTTAAAAAGATTGCCTCTTTAGCTCAGTTGGCCAGAGCACGTGATTTGTAATCTCGGGGTCGTTGGTTCGAATCCGACAAGAGGCTCAAAAATGAATTATCACTAAAGGGTGGGAACGCCCGAGAGGATTCAGAAAAAGAAAAAGAGTTCTATGATTGGGCAAATACCAGAGTGGCCAAATGGGGCAGACTGTAAATCTGCTGGCTTACGCCTTCGGTGGTTCGAATCCATCTTTGCCCACAACTCCGGTTTTCTTGCTGTTATAGCTCAGCGGTAGAGCACTTCCTTGGTAAGGAAGAGGTCCCGGGTTCAAGTCCCGGTAACAGCTCATAAAATGTAAAAGCTGATTATTAATCAAATAAATAACAAGTAAAGCTATGGCTAAAGAGAAATTCGAACGTACCAAACCGCACGTAAACATTGGTACAATTGGTCACGTAGACCACGGTAAAACCACGTTGACTGCTGCTATCACTACAGTATTAGGCAAGAAAGGTTTTTCTGAAGTAAAATCATTCGACCAGATTGACAACGCTCCTGAAGAAAAGGAAAGAGGTATTACTATCAATACTTCACACGTTGAGTATGAAACAGCTAATCGTCACTATGCTCACGTAGACTGTCCGGGTCACGCCGACTACGTTAAGAACATGGTAACAGGTGCTGCTCAGATGGATGGTGCTATCATCGTGGTTGCTGCAACCGATGGTCCGATGCCTCAAACTCGTGAACACATTCTGTTGGCTCGTCAGGTAAACGTTCCCAGATTGGTTGTGTTTATGAACAAGTGCGATATGGTAGATGACCCTGAAATGCTGGAACTTGTTGAAATGGAAATGCGTGAACTGCTTTCAGCTTACGAATTCGATGGCGACAACACTCCTTTCATCCAGGGTTCTGCTCTTGGTGCATTGAACGGTGTTGAAAAGTGGGAAGAAAAAGTAATGGAATTGATGGATGCTTGCGACAATTGGATTCCATTGCCTCCGCGTGATATTGATAAACCGTTCCTGATGCCGGTTGAAGACGTATTCTCAATTACTGGTCGTGGTACTGTAGCTACAGGTCGTATCGAAGCTGGTGTTATCCATGTAGGTGACGAAGTTGAAATCCTCGGTTTGGGTGAAGACAAGAAGTCTGTTGTAACTGGTCGAATGATTTT
>ENA-OQCU01000809-OQCU01000809.1-human-gut-metagenome-genome-assembly--contig:-NODE-809-length-12588-cov-4.346521_pt1 | contig 12588 bp, 8 predicted proteins | sample MGYA00242504_ERZ504590 | MGnify/ENA primary metagenome ERZ504590 (study PRJEB26092, sample SAMD00036318) | human gut metagenome | host: Homo sapiens | study: EMG produced TPA metagenomics assembly of... | reverse complement strand
CAGGCGTCGACGCGCGCGCCGACATGGCTGAAAATATTGGCCGCGGCGAACGCGCCCACGGCGAACGCGATGAAACCAATCACAATCCAACTGGTGCGCCCCGTGGCCACGTACAACATGGACACGAGGAATTCCATTTTGAGAAGGTTTCTTTAAATGGCATATTGGAAAGCATTTACAGTGCGCAGAAGATGAATCTTCGGAAAGGAGTGGAGCTACTGCTAGACCTTCCGGACCGGGCGGCAGTTATCTATACAGATCCTACGCGTTTGGGGCAAGTTGTCAACAATCTTATCAATAATGCGGTGAAGTTCACTGCTGAAGGACGCATAACCATAGGGTATAGGCTGAAGGACTTTGCTACATTGGAAGTCTTTGTGGAAGATACGGGAACTGGCATGTCGGAAGAAGTTCTGGCGCACATTTTTGAACGTTTCTATAAGGGAGATGCTTTTGTGCAGGGCACGGGATTGGGATTGGCCATTTGCAGGACTATCGTTGAAAGGTTTCATGGAAAAATAGAAGTGGCTTCAACTCTTGGCAAGGGGAGCCGCTTTGCAATTGTCCTTCCGCAGGAAATGCGGGAGTAGTGTTCTCTTTCTTGGATATTTGATGTAATTATGTGAGCGTATGATATTGTATAACGTTGAAAATCGCTACCTTTGCAGTCTTGAACGATAAATTCATTGACACTATGATATCTGTAGAAGGACTGAAGGTAGAATTTAATGCCACTCCTCTGTTCGAAGACGTCTCTTATGTTATCAATAAGAAAGACCGTATAGCTCTTGTCGGCAAGAATGGTGCCGGTAAGTCCACCATGCTCAAGATATTGGCTGGCATTCAGCAGCCCACTGCCGGCATTGTTGCCGTTCCCCGCGAATGTACTATCGGGTATTTGCCCCAAGTGATGATACTCAGTGACAAGCGCACCGTAATGCAGGAGGCTGAACTTGCCTTCGAGCATATTTTTGAGATGCAGGCGGGCATCGAACGCATGAATCGGCAACTTGCCGAACGTACCGATTACGACAGCGAGGATTACCAGAAACTGATTGACCGCTTCACTCACGAAAACGAACGTTTTCTGATGATGGGCGGCACCAACTACCGTGCCGAAATAGAGCGCACGCTCCAAGGGCTGGGCTTCAGCCGCGAGGACTTTGACCGCTCTACAAGCGAGTTTTCCGGTGGTTGGCGTATGCGTATAGAGCTTGCCAAGCTGTTGCTTCGCCGTCCGGATGTGTTGCTGCTCGACGAGCCTACCAACCACCTTGACATCGAGAGTATCCAGTGGTTGGAGAACTTCCTTTCCACCCGTGCCAATGCGGTGGTGCTTGTCAGCCACGACCGCGCCTTTTTGAACAATGTCACTACGCGTACCATCGAAATAACTTGTGGACGCATTTACGACTATAAAGTGAAATACGATGAGTTTGTGGTGCTTCGCAAGGAGCGCCGGGAGCAGCAACTACGTGCTTACGAGAATCAGCAGAAGCAGATACAAGATACGGAAGATTTCATCGAACGTTTCCGGTACAAAGCTACCAAGGCTGTGCAAGTGCAGAGCCGCATCAAGCAGCTCGAAAAGATAGAGCGCATCGAAGTGGATGAGGAAGACAACTCCTCTTTGCGCCTGAAGTTTGTTTGCAGTAGCCGTAGCGGTAATTATCCCGTTATCTGCGAGGATATGGAGAAATCCTACGGTGGGCACGTTGTTTTCCACGATGTAAATTTGACTATCAACCGAGGAGAGAAGGTTGCTTTTGTCGGTAAGAACGGCGAAGGTAAGTCTACGCTTGTAAAGTGTATTATGGGTGAGATTACGGATTATACCGGTAAGCTTACACTGGGACATAATGTGCAGATTGGATATTTTGCCCAGAACCAGGCACAGCTTTTGGATGAGAGCCTGACTGTATTCGATACGATTGACCGCGTGGCCGTAGGGGATATCCGCCTCAAAATCCGTGATATTCTAGGTGCTTTCATGTTCGGCGGTGAGGCTTCGGATAAAAAGGTGAAGGTGCTCAGCGGTGGAGAGCGTACCCGGCTTGCCATGATAAAACTGCTGTTGGAGCCGGTGAATTTCCTGATTCTCGACGAACCTACGAATCATCTTGACATGCGTTCCAAAGATGTGTTGAAGGAGGCTATCCGCGATTTTGACGGAACGGTGATAATAGTCAGCCATGACCGTGATTTTCTGGACGGACTTGCGACTAAAGTGTACGAGTTTGGTGGCGGACTGGTGAAGGAACATCTGGGAGGAATTTATGATTTCCTGCAAAAGAAGCAGATAGAGAGCCTGAATGAGTTACAGAAATCCCCTTCACTTTCCGCTTCGCCCACTGCCGGTAAGGCGGCATCGGGAAATGTTGGTGCAGAACCGGTTCAACCCTCGGCAGCCAAACTCTCTTATGAGGAGCAGAAGGAGCTTAATAAGAAGCTCAAGAAACTGGAACGTCGCGTTGCCGATTGTGAAGCGGAGATAGAGCAGACGGAGGCTGCCATTGCCATTCTTGAGGCCAGGATGGCCACACCGGAAGGTGCTTCGGACATGTCGCTTTATGAGCAGCACCAAAAACTGAAAGAGCAGCTTGACCGCGTGATGGAAGAGTGGGACGCGGCTACTGTAGAGTTGGAGAATCACTAACTATTATATTTTATATGTTTATGAAAGCAAATCATTTGTTACCCATTGCAGCATTCTGTCTGATGACGGCTTCCTGCAACACCGGCAAGCAGCAGGCTGAACTTACAGCAGGCATCCAGCTCGCCAATCTTGACACAACGGCTCTACCCGGAACAGACTTTTACCAATACGCATGTGGCGGTTGGATGAAGAACAATCCGATTCCTGCTGAATACTCACAGTACGGTTCTTTTACTATCCTTGCAGAAAACAACCGCAAGCAGATTCAAGGACTGATTGAAGAGCTTGCCGCCACCCAGCACGAAGCCGGCAGCGTGGCACAAAAAATCGGTGACTTGTACAAAATCGTAATGGACAGCGTGAAGCTGAACAAGGACGGTGTAGCCCCCATCAAGGCTGAACTCGACCAGCTGGCTGCTTTGAAGGACAAGAAGGAGCTTTATGCCTTGCTGGGCGATATGCAGAAGAAGGGTATCATCGCCTACAACGTGCTGTATGTTGGCGCTGACGAAATGAACAGTAGCATGAATGCTGTACAGACCTATCAGACCGGGCTGAGCATGGGCGAACGTGAATACTATCTGGAGAATGATGAGGCTACTGCCAAAATTCGTGATGCTTTCCGTACACATGTACAGAAGATGTATCAGTTGGCTGGTTTCGACGAGGCTACTGCCAAGAAAGGTATGGAGGTGGTGATGGATGTGGAAACACGTCTTGCCAAGGCTTTCCGCTCTCGTACGGAGTTGCGTGACCCGCATGCCAATTATAACAAGATGAGCATGGAAGAGTTGAAGAAGAATTATCCTACTTTCGATTGGGATGCTTATTTGTCTGCCATGGGCTTGAAGGATGTGAAGGAAATCATCGTAGGCCAGCCCGCTTCACTGAAAGCTGCTGCCGATATTCTGGATACGCTGCCCATTGAACAGCAGAGCCTTTATCTGCAATGGAAATTGATTGATTCTGCCGCAAGCTTGCTGAACGATGCTATGGCAGAACAGAACTTCGACTTCTACAGCCGCACCATGAGCGGTACACAAGAGATGCAGCCCCGCTGGAAGAGAGCGGTAAGCACTGTAAGCAGCGCGCTGGGCGAAGCTGTAGGTCAGATGTACGTGGAGAAATATTTCCCTGCTGCTGCCAAGGAGCGTATGGTGACTTTGGTGAAGAACTTGCAGGAAAGCCTGGGCGAACGTATCCAGAATCTTGCCTGGATGGGTGATTCCACTAAGGTGAAAGCTCTGGAGAAACTGGCTACCTTCCATGTGAAGATTGGTTATCCCGACACTTGGAAAGACTACTCCACACTGGAAATCAAAAACGACTCTTACTGGGCAAACATGGAACGTGCCAACGAGTGGAGCCATGCCGAAATGATAGCCAAGGCCGGCAAGCCGGTGGATAAGGACGAATGGCTGATGACTCCGCAGACCGTCAACGCTTACTATAACCCGACCACCAACGAAATCTGTTTCCCCGCCGGTATCCTGCAATATCCTTTCTTCGATATGAATGCGGATGACGCCTTCAACTACGGTGCCATCGGTGTGGTAATCGGTCATGAAATGACTCACGGATTCGACGACCAGGGTCGCCAGTACGACAAGGACGGTAACCTGAAAGACTGGTGGACTGCTGAAGATGCCAAGAACTTTGACGAGCGTGCCCAGGTGATGGTAAACTTCTTTGATAGCATCGAGGTTGCTCCGGGTGTATATGCCAACGGACGCATGACATTGGGTGAGAATATTGCCGACCACGGTGGTCTGCAGGTTTCTTATCAGGCATTCAAGAAAGCTACGGCTGCCAATCCGCTGCCGGTGCTGGACGGTCTTACTCCCGAACAACGTTTCTTCCTGGCATACGCAGGTGTATGGGCTAATGATATCCGTCCCGAAGAAGTGCTGAACCGCACAAAAAGTGATGTGCACTCATTGGGCGAATGGCGCGTAAACGGTGCATTGCCGCAAATCGGTGCTTGGTATGAGGCATTCAACGTGACAGAAAAAGACCCGATGTTCTTGCCGGTAGAAAAACGTGTATCTATTTGGTAAACCAACAAAATAACCCTTAAAAAAAGGCGGCAGACTGGAAACAGATGCCGCCTTTTTTAATTATACCTAATTTATTGTGTATGAATGTATGTATGAATAAACAAAATTTGTAACTTTGCGCATCAAATACTAATATACGCATACTTTAATACGCAAATCCATGTCTGAAACAAAAAGAATCAAAACAGCTCTGGTATCTGTTTACCATAAGGAAGGTTTGGACGAAATCATTACCAAACTGCATGAAGAAGGTGTAGAGTTCCTCTCAACCGGTGGAACACGTCAGTTTATAGAATCCCTGGGTTATCCCTGCAAGGCAGTGGAAGACCTCACTACATACCCTTCCATCCTGGGCGGACGCGTGAAGACTTTGCATCCGAAGGTTTTTGGAGGTATTCTTTGCCGCCGCGGATTGGAGCAAGACATGCAACAGATTGAAAAATATGAAATCCCCGAAATAGACCTCGTCATTGTTGACCTCTATCCGTTTGAGGCTACCGTTGCCAGTGGTGCCGAAGAACCTGCCATCATCGAAAAGATTGACATAGGCGGTATCTCTCTGATTCGTGCCGCAGCCAAGAACTATAACGACGTGGTTATCATCGCTTCGCAAGCACAATATCAGCCGTTCCGCGACATGCTGATGGAACACGGAGCCACTACTACCATCGAAGAACGCCGTTGGTTTGCCAAAGAGGCTTTCGGAGTGTCTTCACACTATGATTCTGCCATCTTCAACTATTTCGATGGCGAGGAAGGTTCCGCTTTCCGTTGTTCTGCCAACAGCCAGAAGACTTTACGCTATGGCGAGAATCCGCATCAGAAAGGTTATTTCTATGGCAATATTGATGCTATGTTCGACCAGATTCACGGTAAGGAAATCTCTTATAACAACCTGCTCGACATCAATGCTGCCGTTGACTTGATTGACGAATTCAAGGATACGACTTTCGCTATCCTGAAGCATAATAATGCTTGTGGACTGGCTTCACGTCCCACTGTGCTCGAAGCATGGAACGATGCGCTTGCCGGTGACCCGGTATCCGCTTTTGGTGGTGTGCTCATCACTAATGCCGTGATTGACAAGGCTGCTGCCGAAGAAATCAATAAAATTTTCTTTGAGGTGATTATCGCTCCCGATTATGATGTGGATGCGTTGGAAATCCTCGGTCAGAAGAAGAACCGTATTATCCTGGTCCGCAAGCCGGCAGCTCTGCCTAAGAAGCAGTTCCGTTCTTTGCTGAATGGCGTATTGGTTCAGGACCGCGACCTTAAGGTGGAAACTCCAGAAGAATTGAAGACTGTAACTACGAAGGCTCCCACTGCACAGGAAATTGAGGATATGCTCTTTGCAAACAAGATTGTGAAGAACAGTAAGTCGAATGCCATTGTGCTGGCAAAGGAAGCAGTTGTTGGCAAGTGTGTAGGTCAGACCAGCCGTGTGGATGCTTTGAAGCAGGCTATCGAGAAAGCCAAAAACTTCGGTTTCGACTTGAATGGCGCTGTAATGGCAAGTGACGCATTCTTCCCTTTCCCCGACTGCGTGGAAATTGCCGGCAATGAAGGCGTAACAGCCGTCATCCAGCCGGGTGGAAGCATCAAGGATGAACTCTCGTTTGAATATTGCAACGAGCATGGCATTGCCATGGTGACTACGGGATTTCCGTCACTTTAAACACTAATTCGGATTTACGATTTGACGATTTACGATTTACGATTTACGATTGAAGTTACATCGTAAGTCTGAATCTCAAATTGTAAACAAGAGGAATATCAATCGTAAATCGTAAATAGTTAAATCGTAAATATTAATGGGATTATTCTCCTTTACACAAGAAATAGCGATGGACCTTGGCACAGCCAATACCATCATCACCACGAATGGCAAGATTGTGGTGGATGAGCCTTCGGTGGTGGCTTTGGACCGTCGTACCGATAAGATGATTGCCGTGGGTGACAAGGCAAAGATGATGCACGAAAAGACCCACGAAAACATACGTACCATCCGTCCGTTGCGCGACGGTGTGATTGCCGACTTCTATGCCTGCGAGCAGATGATACGCGGACTTATCAAGATGGTGAACAACCGTAACCGTCTCTTCTCTCCGTCACTCCGCATGGTAATCGGGGTTCCTTCGGGCAGTACCGAAGTGGAGCTGCGTGCCGTGCGCGACTCTGCCGAGCATGCCGGCGGGCGCGACGTTTATTTGATTTTCGAGCCGATGGCTGCTGCCATCGGTATCGGTATCGATGTAGAGGCTCCCGAAGGCAACATGATTGTTGACATAGGTGGTGGTTCTACGGAAATTGCCGTTATCTCTTTGGGAGGTATCGTAAGTAACAACTCCATCCGCATTGCCGGTGACGACTTGACTGCCGATATTCAGGAATACATGAGCCGCCAGCACAACGTGAAGGTCAGCGAGCGTATGGCTGAGCGTATTAAGATTAATGTGGGTGCTGCCTTGACGGAACTCGGTGAGGATGCTCCTGAAGACTATATCGTTCATGGTCCGAACCGCATCACGGCATTGCCCATGGAAGTGCCGGTATGCTATCAGGAAGTGGCGCATTGCTTGGAGAAGTCTATCTCTAAGATTGAGACAGCCATCTTGAGCGCATTGGAAAATACGCCTCCCGAATTGTATGCCGACATCGTTCACAACGGTATCTATCTTGCCGGTGGCGGTGCATTGCTTCGTGGACTGGATAAGCGTCTGACTGATAAAATAAACATACCGTTCCACATTGCGGAAGACCCCTTGCATGCCGTTGCCAAAGGTACGGGCGTGGCATTGAAGAACGTTGACCGCTTCTCATTCTTGATGCGGTAATGCGAAATTTATTAAACTTTCTCATTAAATATAATTACTGGTTCCTCTTTCTTCTGTTAGAGGTTGCCAGTTTATTTTATTATTTCGCTTTAATCATTACCAGCAGAGTGTGTATTTCACCTCTGCCAATGGCGTGGCGGGGAAGGTTTATGAAATATCGGGTGGCATCACTTCCTATTTCCACTTGAAGACGGCCAACGAAGACCTGCTCGACCGCAACATGTGGCTGGAGCAGCGGCTTTCGTTTCTGGAAAATGTCTTGAAGGAGAAAGGATTGGACTCCGCCAGGTTGTACAGCATGGAACGGCTTGCTCCTACGGAGTATCAGATATTCAAGGCGAATGTCATAAAGAACAGCTTGAACAAGGCTGACAATTATATCACTTTAGACCGTGGAACAACAGAAGGTATCCGTCCTGAGATGGGAGTTGTAGATGCCAATGGCGTGGTGGGTATTGTGTATAAGACCTCTCCCCATTACTCGTTGGTCATTCCGTTGCTGAACAGCAAGTCAAGCATCAGCTGTAAGATTGTGGGCAGTGATTATTTCGGTTATTTGAAGTGGGAGGGAGGTAATTCCCGTTTTGCCTATCTGAAGGATTTGCCCCGGCATGCCGAATTCAATCTGGGAGATACAGTAGTGACCAGCGGCTATTCCACCGTGTTTCCAGAAGGTGTCATGGTGGGGACGGTGGATGACATGTCTGACTCGCACGACGGGCTTTCGTATCTGTTGAAGATAAAGCTGGCTACGGACTTTGGAAAGGTGAGCAATGTGCGCGTCATTTCCCGCAACGGGCAGGATGAACAAAAGGCATTGGAGTCGAGGGCAGACGAGAAGTGACTAAGAAATTAGGGATTAGGGGTTAAGGATTAGGGATTAATCATCTTTATATCTTATAACTTATACACTCAATAACTTGTAACTCGTAACTTATAACTCATTAGCGTTGTTAATTAATTATCTGCATAAAATAGGATGGTTCATAGGCTTGGTACTGTTGCAGGTGCTGATATTGAACAATGTGCATATTGCAGGATATGCCACTCCATTTCTGTATATCTACTTGATACTGAAGTTTGAGTCGGACACTCCCCGCAATGCGTTGATGTTGTGGGCATTCTTTTTAGGGCTGGCTGACGTCTTTTCCATCACACCGGGGATGAACGCTGCCGCTACGGTGTTGCTGGCTTTCTTGCGCCCCACTTTCCTGCGGCTGTTCGTGCCTCGTGACACGCTGGATACACTGGTTCCGGCCATCCGTACAATGGGGATTCTTCCTTTCCTGAAATATCTGGTTGTGAGTGTGCTGATACATCACGGCTTGTTGCTTACCCTCGAATTCTTCTCTTTTGCCCATATTGGTACGCTGTTGTTGAGAATTGCGGCAAGTACCCTGCTTACTGTGACCTGCATTATGGCTGTTGAGGGAATAAGAAAGAAAGGATAAAGGGATTAAGGATTAGGAATTGATGAAAGACTATACACTGGAAAAGCGGAAATATGTAATTGGAGCGGCGGCTATTGTCATCGTTCTTATTTACGTGTTCCGGCTGTTCGACCTGCAAATCATGACTGATGACTACAAGAAGAACGCGGACAGTAACGCTTTTCTGAACAAGATACAATATCCATCACGGGGGGGCTATCTACGACCGTAACGGTAAGTTGCTCGTGTTTAACCAGCCTGCCTATGATATTACGTTTGTGCCTCGGGAGGTGACGCAGCTGGATACACTCGACCTTTGCAGTGCCTTGAACATTACCCGTGAGCAGTTTGACAAACGGATGAAGGACGTCAAGAACCGCTGGATGAACCCCGGTTATTCCAAATACACCCATCAGGTGTTCATGACGCAGCTTTCTGCCGAAGAGTGCGGTGTGTTTCAGGAGAAGCTGTTCAAATTTCCAGGTTTCTATATTCAGCGGCGTACTATCCGCCAATATACCTATAACTCTGCCGGCCATTTGCTGGGAGACATCGGCGAAGTGTCCAAGAAAGACATTGAGAACGATGACTATTATATTCGCGGAGACTATATAGGCAAGCAAGGCATCGAGAAATCCTATGAAAAGTATCTGCGTGGAGAGAAGGGGGTGGAGATTCTGCTTCGTGACGCTCACGGGCGCATCCAGGGACACTACATGGACGGACAGTTGGACCGTTCCTCCGTACCCGGCAAGAACCTGACACTAGGCATCGACATTGACCTCCAGATGTTGGGCGAACGGCTGCTTCAACACAAAATCGGTGCCATTGTGGCCATCGAACCGGCTACGGGTGAGATTCTGTGCATGGTTTCCTCGCCTACCTTTGACCCTCATCTGATGATAGGGCGCCAGCGGGGAAAGAACCACCGCCTGCTGCAGATGGACAAGCGGAAGCCTTTGTTGAACCGTGCCATCATGGGAGCTTATCCGCCGGGCTCCACCTTCAAGACGGCGCAGGCACTGACTTTCCTTCAGGAAGAGATTATCCACGAAGATTATCCGACTTTCCCTTGTGCGCATGGTTTCAATCATAAAGGCCTTCATGTGGGATGTCACGGACATGGTTCGCCTCTGTCGCTGATTCCTGCCATCGCTACCTCTTGTAATTCCTATTTCTGTTGGGGATTGTATCGCATGTTCGGTGATAAAAAATACGGTTCGCCGCAGAATGCCATTACCGTATGGAAAGACCACATGGTATCGCAGGGCTTCGGCTATCGGCTCGGTACCGACCTCCCCGGCGAACAGCGTGGACTGATACCGAATGCAAAGTTCTACGACAAGCCCTATCGGGGTTCGTGGAACGGTCTGACGGTGATTAGTATCTCCATCGGGCAGGGAGAGATTCTCGCCACCCCGTTGCAGATAGCCAATCTGGGTGCCACCATTGCCAACCGGGGGCATTTCATTACTCCGCACATCGTGAAGGAGATAGAAGACAATGAACTGGACAGCATCTATCGCAATCCCGTTATCCCACCATCGACCGCGAATATTATGAAATGGTGGTGAAAGGCATGCGTGCCGCTGTAGACGGAAGTACGGGTAGCGCCACTTGCCGCATGGCGGGAGCCATCCTGCCGGGTGTGGAGGTCTGCGGAAAGACGGGCACGGCACAGAACCGCGGCAAGGACCATTCTGTCTTTATGGGCTTTGCCCCGATGGACAACCCTAAGATAGCCATTGCCGTCTATGTGGAGAACGGTGGTTTCGGTGCCACGTATGGCGTACCTATCGGTGCCATGATGATGGACCAGTATCTGCATGGAAAGCTGTCGCCCGAGAATGAGATACGGGCGGAAGAATTCAGTAACCGGGTGATACTTTACGGAGATGAGGAGAGATGATGATTAGGGATTAAGGATTAGGGGTTAGGGATGAACGGTGAGTGACTTCAATAGTAAATAGTAAATCGTAAAATCGTAAATAAATTGGTGACAAGGAGAGATAGCATATGGAAATCATTGGACTGGGTGACGATTGTCGTTTACCTGCTGCTGATTGTATTCGGCTGGTTCAGTGTCTGTGGGGCGAGTTATGATTATGGTGACCGTGACTTTCTGGACTTCTCTACGCGTGCCGGCAAGCAGTTTGTCTGGATTATATGTTCCTTCGGGCTGGGGTTTGTGCTGCTGATGCTGGATGATTCCCTCTATGACATGTTCTCCTACCTTATATATATAGGGCTGATGCTGTTGCTGATTGTCACGATATTCATTGCGCCCGACACGAAAGGGTCGCGGTCGTGGCTCATTCTGGGGCCGGTCAGTTTGCAGCCGGCGGAGTTTGCCAAGTTTGCCACGGCGCTGGCGCTTGCCAAGTATATGAGCGCCTACTCGTTTACGATGAAGAATTGGAAAAGCTCCCTTATGTTGGCTTTCCTGATTCTCTTCCCCATGTTGCTGATTATCCTACAGCGGGAGACGGGTTCGGCATTGGTGTACTCTGCATTTTTCCTGATGCTTTATCGGGAGGGAATGCCGGGCGTGGTACTGTTCTCGGGTATATGTGCAGTGGCCTACTTTGTGGTGGGCATCCGTTTTGATGCGGTGATGATTGCCGATACACCGACGCCTATCGGAGAATTTGCCGTACTGCTGATGGTACTGCTCTTTGCCGGAGGTATGGTGTGGGTTTATAAAAAGCGCTGGGAACCCACACGGAATATTATCGGCAGTTCGCTGGGAGTGCTGCTCGTGGCTTATCTGATTTCGGAATACGTGGTACCCTTCAACTTGGTGTGGGTGCAGTGGGGGCTTTGTGCACTTGTTGTCGGGTATCTTGTCTTTCTTTCTTTAAGCGAGCGCCATTTATCTTATTTTCTGATTGGGCTGTTTGCTTTGGGTTCGATAGGTTTCCTCTACTCCAGCGACTACTTCTTCAATAAAGTGCTGGAGCCCCATCAACAGATACGTATCAAGGTGGTGCTCGGTATGGAAGAGGACCTTGCTGGTGCCGGCTATAACGTGAACCAGTCGAAGATAGCCATCGGCTCCGGGGGGCTGACCGGCAAAGGTTTCTTGAATGGTACGCAGACAAAGCTGAAGTATGTGCCGGAGCAAGATACGGACTTCATTTTTTGCACCGTGGGTGAGGAGGAAGGATTCGTAGGGTCTACGGCTGTACTGTTACTGTTCCTTATTCTTATTTTACGGCTGATTGTCGTGGCCGAGCGGCAGCAATCTCCCTTTGGCCGGGTGTATGGTTATTCTGTGCTTAGTATATTCTTGTTCCATCTATTCATCAATATAGGCATGGTGCTGGGGCTGACCCCCGTCATCGGTATCCCGTTGCCTTTCTTCAGTTACGGAGGTTCTTCTCTCTGGGGATTCACAATCTTGCTGTTTATCTTTCTGCGGATTGATGCGGGACGTAATCGTCGAATTTAGTTATGACCGTTTCCTTGTGGGACATACGAATGGACTTGATTATCATTACATTGCATTTACACATTGTTTACATCGTAATGTAACGGCCGTTACACCGCATTGTAATCGTCCTTTATCGCTGTATCGTAACGACTTTTACGCTATATTGTAACGCCCTTTA
>ENA-OQCU01000808-OQCU01000808.1-human-gut-metagenome-genome-assembly--contig:-NODE-808-length-12607-cov-2.221234_pt1 | contig 12607 bp, 12 predicted proteins | sample MGYA00242504_ERZ504590 | MGnify/ENA primary metagenome ERZ504590 (study PRJEB26092, sample SAMD00036318) | human gut metagenome | host: Homo sapiens | study: EMG produced TPA metagenomics assembly of... | reverse complement strand
GACCCTCACCGCCGCAGGCATGACTTCCTACGCCGTAAACTGGGTCTACCTCGGACAGGACGGAAACGACCGAATCTATTATGATACCGCTTCCATTTCCCGCCAGGGCAACCTGGTTGCCGTCACCATGCAGGAACGGGAAGCGGATGGCGAGGCAGAGGAGTACAATTATCTTTTTGACACCCACCGAAAGAAATACACCCTTGCTTCCAAAATCGAATATGATCGAAACGGGAACGTCAAGAAAATTGAAACTTTCCATGAATCGGATTTCGGATGGAAAAAAGTGAAAGAAAATTCGGAAGAAGAGCTGCTCTATAAACAGATTGTGAATAAGCCGGCCACTGCCTCACTGTAACCGTCCATAAGCGGGAAATCGGCAGCGAGGTGGGAATATATCCATATCTTCACAATACGGAAAGAAAAACATACGCTGTCAATTTCGAACCGCTGCTCTCCGGCATCGGACTTTCTCTCCCCATTTAAAAATACCGCCCACTCATTGAGGCGGTATTTTTAAATGGGTTTTATTTTCTTATTCCGGATCAATAATGAAAGAGAGAGAAGAGAAATACTTCGGCGTGGTATGTTCATCCTCTTTCTCCCCTGCTACTTCCACACCTACTACGTTCAGACCGTTTGCGCTGACAGTAACTGTAGCGTAACCGTCCGCGTCGGCTGTAGACTCATTAGTCAGGTCATTGATGACGTCCTTGATGAGAGGCGCGTTCGCATAGGGCTTGCCATCTTTGTACACACGGATTCTATACGTATCGCCCTTGCGGAGCGTCAGCGGATTCACCTGGGGAACGATCTGGATTGGCACGTTATAAATGCCGCCCGGCTTTACATCAGGACTCCAATAGTTAATGTTCCATTTAATCGCGTGGGTCGTCTTCACCGCATCCGCCACTTCCGCAAACGGAGCCTGGTGCATTTTGCCGGAGCTGTCTTTCGTGAAGAAACCATAATCAAAGAACGTCACCGTTACTCCCAATTCATCTGTAGGAATGATGGAAATATGATCTTTATAACTTACAGTTTCCACATCCATAGAGCTGAAATTCTTATCATAAGCTTCCACCGACTTTACACAGGACGGATTGTACGCGTTGTCTGTCGGTCCTTCCCCAAGGGCAAGGGCTTTCTGGTCAAAACGGTTTGCGATAAACACGCCGTGGGCAGACACGGAAGAGCAGGCCGCGCCAATGGACAAAGCCGCCGCGCAAAGTAACAGTACGTATCTTTTTTTCATAAGAACCTCCTTTAAATAATAAACAACTAAACTATAATCATATTATACTTTATATCTAATTTAAATTCTATGTTTAATGTAAATATTGCCGCAATTCCTTTTCAGAATTAATTTATGACAAAACATAAAACGACAGACTCCCGATCTATTTTTGTGCCGAATCATTTATTCACGCTTTTCCATCAAAAAACGCCCTGCAGGGAGCGTTTTCTTTTCATATTTTATTCACCGCTTTGTTTCACGGCAGCTTCCATAAAACCGTTGAAGAGGGGGTGGGGCCGGTTCGGGCGGCTCTTGAATTCCGGATGGGCCTGGGTGGCGGCAAAGTAGGGATGATCTTTTAATTCGATAATTTCCACGAGACGGTCATCGGGGCTGGTGCCGGAAATGACAAGACCCGCCGCTTCCATCTGCGGACGGAATTCGTTGGACACTTCGTATCTGTGGCGGTGGCGTTCGTAGACGATTTCCTGATTTTCATACAAAGTTCTCGCCCTTGTTCCTTCTTTCAGCTTGCACGGATAGATGCCGATGGCGCATGGTACCGCCTTTTTCCGTGACGTCTTCCTGATCGGCATGAGGTCGATGACGGGATATTTCCCGTCGGGAATAAAATTCGGAAGAGTTGGCTTGTTCCATGTGGCACACGTTTCTGGCAAATTCGATGACGGCACACTGCATGCCGAGGCAGAGCCCAAGGAAGGGAATTTTATTTTCACGGGCATAACGAATAGCGTCGATTTTCCCCTCTACACCGCGGTAGCCAAAGCCGCCGGGGACGACGATACCGTCAACACCGGCAAATACTTCATCCAGATCCGGCTTTCTTCTTCAAGGATTTCGGAATTGATCCAGCGGATGTTCACCTTGGCCCCCATGGCGTATCCCGCATGGGACAGCGCTTCCGCTACGGAAAGGTAGGCGTCATGGAGCCGGACATATTTACCGACAAGGGCGATCTGCACTTCCTTTTTTGCCGTGGTCATGCGTTCTACCATGGCTTTCCAGTCTTCCATATCCACCGGACGGTCTTCAAGTCCCAATTTTTTCAGGGCGATATGGTCGAGACCTTCCTGTTCCATAAGAAGAGGCACTTCATAAATACTGTCAGCCGTCAGGTTATTGATAACGGCTTCCGGTTCCACATCTGCAGAACATGCCGATTTTCTTTTTCATCTCATCCGACAGTTTTTCCACAGTGCGGCACACGATGATGTCCGGCTGGATACCGATGGAGCGCAGTTCCTTGACGCTGTGCTGGGTGGGTTTCGTTTTCAGTTCGCCCGCCGCCGCGATATAAGGTACAAGTGTAACATGGACATAGATGACATCATTTCTGTTGGGCACATCTTTCTTGACCTGGCGGATTGCTTCCAGGAAAGGCAGGGATTCGATATCTCCCACAGTACCGCCGATTTCGGTAATAACGATATCCGCATTGTCATTTTTGCCGACACGGAGGACGCGGTCTTTAATTTCATTGGTGATATGGGGGATAACCTGTATGGTGGATCCCAAATACTCACCTTTTCTTTCTTTATTGATCACCGACTGGTAGATTTTGCCTGTCGTCACGTTGGAGGCTTTGGACAAATTTTCGTCAATGAAACGTTCATAGTGTCCCAAATCAAGATCCGTTTCCGCGCCGTCATCAGTGACAAAGACCTCGCCGTGCTGGTAAGGACTCATGGTACCGGGATCGATATTGATATAAGGGTCAAATTTCTGAATGGTAACTTTGTACCCTCTGTTTTTTCAGAAGACGGCCTAGGGAAGCGGCGGTGATGCCTTTCCCCAAAGATGAAACGACGCCGCCGGTCACGAAAATATACTTTGTCATGGTTCCTCCTTTACATGCGCTCCGGTGCGGAAACACCGAGAATAGAAAGCGCGTGGACAAGCACGTGCTGTACGGCGGTGATGAGGCCGAGCCTTGCCTGTGTCACGCCTTCTTCAACGCCCAGAATGCGGCATTCACGGTAAAAATGATGGAAAAGCCCTGCCAGCTCATAAGCATATTTCGCTATCCGCTGGGGTGCTCTTTCCTTCGCTGCGCCGTCAATGAGCATATGGTAGTTTTCCATTTTCTTGACAAGGTCCAGTTCACATTCTTCCGTCAGTTTCGTAAAGTCTGTCTTTTCCCAGTCGCCCCACTTTACGCCCGCTTCTTTTGCCTGGGCAAAAAGGCTGTGGATACGGGCATTGGCATACTGGATATAGTAAACAGGATTGTCGCTGGACTGCATTTTTCGCCAGATCAATATCGAAGTCCATCTGGCTGTCCAGTGTGCGGCTGCAGAAGAAATACCGCGCCGCATCGCTTCCCACTTCGTCCATCAGCTCACGGAGCGTGACCGCCTGTCCTGTGCGCTTGGACATTTTCACCGGCTGTCCGTCACGGAGAAGTGTCACCATCTGGAGAAGCATGATTTCAAAATCTTCCGGATCGTAGCCAAGGAACTTCATGGCAGAATGGATACGGATAATATATCCGTGGTGGTCTGCGCCCCAGATATCAATCAGCTTATTGTAGCCCCGTTTTTCCTTGTTCGGCACATAGGCGATGTCGGAACAGAAATAGGTCGGTTCGCCGCTGGCGCGGATGACGACCCTGTCCTTGTCATCGCCGTTCTTCGTCGTGGCAAGCCACCAGGCGCCGTCTTTCTCATAAAGATATCCGTCTTTTTTCAGTATGTCCAGAGCGTCATCCACCTGCTTGGGGTAAAGCGATTTTTCAGAGAACCAGTTGTCAAAAGTGACATGGAAATCGGCCAGATCCTTTTTCAGGATAGACAACTTTTCACTAAGCGCTACCGTTTTGAATACCTTCAGGCGCACCTCTTCATCCATGGACAGATACGCATCGCCTTCACGGTCAATGAGGGACTTGGCGGTTTCCACGATGTCATACCCATGGTAGCCGTCGTCCGGCACATCCACGTCTTTTCCGAGAAGCTGGAGGTAACGGGCATTGACCGATTCTGCCAGGTGGGCAATCTGGCTGCCCGCGTCATTCACATAATACTCGGCATACACATCATACCCCGCCGCGCGGAGCAGGTTCACCAGAGCAGAACCATAAGCCGCGCCGCGGGCGTGCCCGATATGGAGCGGTCCTGTGGGATTGGCGGACACATATCCACAAGGAATTTGTCTTTTTTATCTTTCGGAAAATCTCCGTAAGAAGCGCCGGCGGAAAGGATATTTCTTAACTCGGCATACACTGTGTCTGTGCCAGAAAGAAATGATAAATCCCGCTCCCGCGATTCCAGTTTTGGAAACAAGAGGCGCGTCAATATATTTTACGATACTTTCCGCGATGGCGCGGGGCGCTTTATGTGCCGTCCTTGCCCACTGCATGGCCGCATTCGTGGAATAATCGCCGAATTCCTTCGCTTTCGGTATTTCCAGGCGCTGCACAGGAGCATACTCCCCACGGGGAAGTTCGCCTGCCGCCTCGGCCGCCGCCCTTGCCCTTTCAATAATTTCTTTCAGTTCTTCTCTGACTTCCATGAAGTTTCCGATTCCTCCCGCACATCAATAATAATTTCGTTCAGATGGCTGAAAAGCCCTTTCATTTCAATGTCATAAATCAGGCGGAGCCGCCCCTTTCCCCCGCTCACCGTATCGGTGATTTCTTTCGAAGAAACAGTGATTTCCACAGGTCCTGCCGGCGTTATATACTCCGACTTTGCCACAGTGCCCGGACGGTATTCCGTTTCCTGGAGAAAACTCCCCTGCCGTGAAAGCGTGACATGGTCACCGTACATACGGATCGTCGTCGTCGTTCCCTCCATGCCGGAAAGAGACGTTTCCTCGTAAGTCAGGTACCGGCAGTTTTCATCTTCGCCGTATACGCCCGGCGTTTCCAGTACCACTTCCTCCGCCTTGCCCCGTTCGTCCCGCTGGATCGACTTGCAGCGGATCATGACCTGCTTTTCCACGGTACCCCGTCCTTCTTCAAACAAAAGAAATGCCGAAAAACAAAAACGCGTTTCGGTATTTTTCTAAAAATATTTACAATTAATTATATCACATTCAAAAGCGGAAAATTCGCCATGAAAAAAGAAAATAAGATTATCCCAGCGCCACGTCGAGAGCCATCATGACCATGAAACCGACAGCAAAGGAAACCACGCCTATATCGGAATGTTCCCCTGCCGACATTTCAGGAATGAGCTCTTCCACGACGACATAAATCATGGCCCCTGCAGCAAAGCTGAGAAAGCAGGGAAGAAGCGGGACGACAAGACTCGTAAGCAAGATCGTCAGAACCGCGCCGATCGGTTCCACAACGCCCGAAAGGAAGCCTCCAAAAAAAGATTTCCAGCTCCCCATGCCCGACGCTTTGAGTGGCATGGAAATGATAGCGCCCTCCGGGAAGTTCTGGATGGCGATCCCTGCTGAAAGAGCCATCGCCCCTGCCGCTGTCAGACCGCTGCTGCCGGCAAGAACCCCCGCATATACCACGCCTACCGCCATTCCCTCAGGAATATTATGGAGCGTCACCGCCAAAATGAGCATCGTCGTCTTCTTCAGGCGGCTCCTCGGCCCTTCCGCCGTTTCCGCGTTCATGTGCAGATGAGGAATAATGTGATCCAAAAACAGAAGAAACGCCACACCCACACCGAAACCGATCACCGCGGGAAGGAACGCCCACCGCCCCATAGGCGCCGACTGCTCCAGTGCCGGAAGGAGCAGACTGAAAAACGAAGCAGCCACCATCACACCCGATGCAAATCCCGTAAGGCCGCGCTGAACCGATCGGTGCAGCCGTCCCCGCATGAAAAAAGACACACGCCGCACCCAGCGTCGTACCAAGAAGGGGAATCATAAGCCCCCAGAAAACATCTTCCATATATGTCCCCTATATTTTATACTCTGATTTATATTATTTTACCGCTTTTCTGCCAGCAAAAGTATCTTTTCTTTCCCTGTATAGAAATATTTTTTCGGATAATGACAGCAATCAGTTTCCCCCTGCGCCGAAAGGATTTTTTCCGCCCCGTTCATCTGCGTCTTTCCGCCATGATAAAACCGCTCCTCCGAAGAAGAGCAGTTTCCTTACTGCAGCCGGATCTGCATATTATCCGTGATATATTCCAGCGCGCCGGGATACTCTGCGGCATACGCCCGGTAAAGGTACTCCAGCGCCTTGTCCCGATTGACTTCCGTACCGAGACCTTCAGCATAGCAGATTCCCAGGTGGTACCAGCTGGCCGCCTCTTCCTTTTCCGCCCCTTTTTCATACCACCGGAACGCTTCCCTCATGTTCGGAAGAATTTCATTTCCCACAAGGTACATCGTGCCGTATTTCATCTGCCGCACCCCCCTGGCCCAGAGCGAATGCACGCTTGTACATCTCCACAGCGGCCGCTTTATCTTCAGTAACGCCCGCACCGTAGCGGTAGCACTGGGCAAGAGCGGAATACGCCGCCGCCAGATTCATGCCTGCCGCCTTCTGATAGAGGGCAACCGCCTTTTTTTCGTCCCGTTCCACACCAATACCGTGAAGGTAACTTTGTCCCAGCGCCCACATGCCCATGGGATAGCCGCGGTCCGCCGCTTCTTTAAAGCAGGTTGCCGCTTTCCGATCATCCTTCTCTACCGCGCTGCCTTCCAGGTAGCAGCGGCCCATCATGAAGAGAGCGTCCAGATCTCCCTCTCCTGCCGCTTTTTGGAAATAAGAAAATGCCTTTCCTTCATCAAAATCCACGCCCTGCCCTGCATAGTACATAAAGCCGATCGATGTGAGCGCCTCCCTGGAATGCATTTCTTCCGCCTTCCTGTACAGAGAAAGCGCTTTTTTTCCATCTTCTTCCACTTCTTCCCCCAGGCGGTACATATCGCCGAGAGCATTGAGAGAACGCCAATACCCTTTTTCTACGCCTTTCTCCAGCCAGAAGACAGCCTGCTTCCCGCTCTTTTCCACACCGAACCCGTACAGATACATATCGCCCAGCTCCATCAGCAGCCACGATATCCCCCGCTTCCGCCGCCTTCACGACAGACGGAAAATACCCGCGGCAAAGCACCGCCCTCTCCTCAGAGCGGGGATCCTCCATGTACGCCAGATTCAATTGGGACAGCAGTTCGCCGACCGCCGCGCCTTTCCCGTGCCAGTAGCGGGCTTCCGTTTCATTCCTGTCTTTAATCGAGCCGAGACCGTGATTGTAATACTCACCGAGGAAGTACATCGCCCGGCCGCAGCCTGCCCCGGCAAGCTCCATAAATAAAGGAAACGCTTCATCAAGCCGGCACCGGATGTAGAGCGCTTCCGCCTTATTCAATAACTTTTCGTCAAACATACGAACCTCTCTCATTACCTGTGTACCTATTGTAACACAGTCGGCCTGTGTAAAAAACATCCAACGACGCATATAGGAATATATTGTATAAGAAAAGATGATATATGCCGTAACGGAATATGTTTAATACATTAGACATCAGGCACCAGCTTCTATTTTTCCAGCCCACAAAAGGCGCCCCGGCTTCCATTTCCCCCACCACGGCAGCAGATCCTTCACATTCGTTCAGGATGACGCCTTATGGTTTTTTCTCACCATGGGTGCGGATCCTTCGCTGACGCTCAGAATGACGTCTTGCCATCCGCCGTCATTCAGCACTTTTAGCTGACGGCTCACAGCTAACGGCTAACAGCTCACAGCTGATAGCTGATAGCTTTTATCTTCTTACCGTTTTTCTCACCACGGCAGTGAATAATCTGTTATCCGAATGACATGAAAAAACGTGGAAATAAAAAAGAAATGCCATGCTGTCATATCAATGCAGCTGCATTTTCTTTTTATTGTTTGTATACAATAGAGGGGTAATAAAACAGCAGTCTGGAAACGGGGACGGCGGCATGCGTGACCATGCGGAGACCATACACCTAAATGTAAACAGTTCGGTGCCCTTTTGCTGCCTGCGGCTAAGAGAAAGAGATGGAAAAGAAATATTTTACTTACATGGTGCGCTGCCAAGACGGCACACTCTATACGGGATTTACCGTGGATGATCTGGAAAAACGGGTGGCTGTCCATAACGCAGGGAAGGGCGCGAAGTATACGAAAGGCCGGCTGCCTGTCCGTCTTGTGTGGTACAGGGAATGGAACAACGGTCATGATGCCCGGTCCTGTGAATTCTATTTGAAACGGAAAACAAAACAGGAGAAAGAAGCATTGGCGGCTTCTTTTGGAAAGGATACAGATTGAACGAATCAGTGAGAAAAACAAAATATCTGACAGAAGCAGCGGCAGCGGCGGCCATTGCGTCACTCCTGGTGCTGCTGAAACTTTTAGCGCCGTTTCTCGTGTGAAGAGTCCAATCCGGTGATTATGCTGATAAAACATAAGAAATAAGAACTAAGAACTAAATCATGTCTATATCCTAATGTTTTAATTTTATGCTAAGATCGTTTCCACATTATCAGCAATTGGATTCTATGGACTGTGGTCCTAGCTGCCTCCGTATGATCGCCAAGTTCTATGGTCGTGTGTACTCGATCCAGAACTTACGGGAGAAAGCCTTCATCACACGGGAAGGAGTCTCCATGCTGGGTATCAGCGAGGCGGCGGAAGCGATCGGGTTCCGAACACAGGGCGTGCGGATCACGGTGGAGGAATTGGAAAAGGAATGTCCCCTACCCTGCATACTGCACTGGAACCAATGGCATTTCGTGGTTTGCTACAAGATAAAGAAAGGGAAGTTCTACATAGCGGACCCGGCGGCGGGACTTATCACCTATACGAGGGAGGAGTTCAAGCGGTGCTGGGTCAGTACCAAGGTGGACGGGCAGGATACCGGGACGGCGCTCTTGCTGGAACCGGGGCCGGAGTTCTACGGGATGGAGGACGAGGAGAGAGACAGGAAACGTAACCTCGGATTCTTTTTCCGATATATATCGCCCTACAGGCGGGAGATGGCACAGCTCGTGCTGGGCATGGTGACAGCCAGCGTACTGCAACTCATCCTGCCTTTCCTCACGCAGAGCCTGGTAGATACCGGTATACGGGACAACAACCTAGGTTTCATAACCTTGATCCTTATATCGCAATTGGTGATCTTTATCGCCAAGCTATCCGTGGACTTCATACGGAGCTGGATATTGCTGCACGTAAACACGAGGATCAATATCGCCTTGATCTCCGATTTCCTCGCCAAGCTGATGCGCCTGCCCCTGCATTTCTTCGATACCAAGATGGTGGGCGATATCATGCAGCGCATCGGAGACCATGACCGCGTCGAGGCTTTCATGACCGGGACATCCATCAATACGCTCTTCTCTTTTGTCAACTTCATCGTGTTCGGGTTCGTGCTCGCCTACTATGACTGGACCATACTGGGACTCTTCTTGGCGGGTAACGGCTTATACGTGGCGTGGGTACTCGCCTTCATGAGATGGAGGAGGGAGCTGGACGTAAAGCGTTTCTCGCAAGCGGCCGGGGAGCAAAGCAACCTATTCCAGCTCATCACCGGAATGCAGGAGATCAAGCTCAATAATTGCGAGACTAAGATGCGATGGAAATGGGAACGGATACAGGTAAAACTTTTCAAGATAGGGATCAAGGGGTTGGCGTTACAACAATATCAGCAACTCGGGGCGGTCTTTTTCAACCAGACCACGAACATACTCATCTCCTTCATCGCGGCGCGGGCCGTCGTGCAAGGGGATATGACGCTGGGTATGATGATGTCGGTGACCTACATCGTGGGGCAGCTCTCTTCGCCTATCGAGCAATTGATCGATTTCTCACGATCCCTACAGGACGCGAAGATCAGTCTGGAGCGGCTCGGCGAGATACACGGGAAGGAGGACGAGGAACAGGCAGGCGGGATAAGGCTGAATGTTCTTCCCGATGACAGGACGCTACGGCTGGAAAACCTCAGCTTCAGCTATGACGGCGCGGACCGGGATTACGTGCTGGAGGATATCAACCTGACGATACCCCATAACAGGGTGACCGCCATCGTGGGGGCCAGCGGGAGCGGAAAAACGACGATCGTGAAACTCCTGCTCGGTTTTTACAACCCCAACAAGGGGGATGTGAGGATCGGCGATACCTCCCTCAAGAACTTGAATCCTCACGTATGGCGTAGCAAGACCGGTTCGGTTATGCAGGATGGTTTTATCTTCTCGGATACGATCGCCAACAACATCGCCCCCGGCGAAGAGGTGGTGGACAAGGAACGCCTGCTGCATGCCGTGACGGTGGCGAATATCCGGGATTTCATCGATTCTCTCCCGTTGGGCTATAATACGAAGATCGGCATGGAGGGGAACGGAGTGAGCCAAGGGCAGAGACAGCGTATCCTGATCGCCCGGGCGGTGTACAAGAATCCCGACTTCATCTTCCTTGACGAGGCCACGAACGCTTTGGACGCCAACAACGAGCGGGAGATCATGGAGCAGTTGCACGCCTTCTACAAAGGACGGACGGTGGTGGTCGTGGCGCATCGGCTAAGCACGGTACGTGACGCGGACAAGATCGTGGTGCTGGACAAGGGACGCATCGTGGAGGAAGGGACGCATCAGGAACTCACGGCCTTGCGGGGAACTTATTATAAGTTGGTGAAAAACCAGCTGGAATTGGGAAGCTAAGAGGGTAACACGACCCCCTACCCCCTCTCACGAGAGGGAAAGATAGTATTAGAGATGGAAAATGAAAGGAAAGATATAGAGCTGCGTAGCGAGGAGGTACAGGAGGTGATGGGGCAAATCCCGGCCTGGATCGTACGGTGGGGGATAACGCTGTTATTCCTCGTGGTCGTAGCGTTGCTGGTGGGGAGCTGTTTCTTCAAGTATCCTGACGTGATCACGGCTGACATGACATTGACGGGGCAACATCCCGCAACGGCGGTGGTGACACGGGCGGCGGGAAAGATACAGGAGCTGCTCGTGAGGGATAATCGTCCGGTAAAGGAGGGGGATTGGTTGGCGGTCATAGAGAACCACGCCAGCATGGAGGATGCTATATACCTAGAGAAGGCGTTGGAACGATCCGGGATGGACGTGGATAGCCTAGACAAGGCATTATTGCGATATAAGGAACTGTCACTGGGTGATATGCAAGCGGCTTACTCGGGACTACTGTCGGCGCTCCATGCCTGCGTCAATTACAGGGAGATCGATTATTATCCGCAAAAAATGGCCTCCATCCGCAAACAGATAGCGTTGTATAAGGCTTACTATAACGAGACCGAACGGCAGCGGAAGACCCTCTCGGAGCAATTCGCCTTGACAAGGCGGCAATACGCCCGGGATTCATTATTGTATAGCCGGTCCGTGATTTCCTCCTACGAGCATGAGACCGCACGGGCTTCCCTACTGCAAAGCCGTTATTCGCTGGAAGGGGCGGCAGCCTCGGCCGAGAATCTCCGGATACAGATCGGGGAGCAAGAGCAATCCTTGCTGGATCTGACGCTGGAGCGGAGCGAGAAAGAATTTACGCTACGGCAGGAATTACAGACCGCCCGGGAACAATTGCTGAACAGCATGAACGAGTGGAGGTTGCGTTATTGCCTCATCGCCCCGGTAGGGGGTGTCGTGACTTTCACCAAGTACTGGAATGAGAACCAATATATCCCATCCGGAGAGGTGGCTTTCACCGTCGTGCCGCAAGGCGAGGGCCGGCTGGTGGGGAAGGTGCGCATACCGATAGCACGCTCGGGAAAAGTCCGGAGAGGCCAGCGGGCGATCGTCCGTTTCTCCAATTTCCCGGATCAGGAGTTTGGAGTGGTAAACGGCGTGGTATCGAATATCTCATTGGTCCCCACCGACGAGTACTATACGGCGGATATCGATTTTCCAGAGGGCCTGAGAACCAATTACGGTATCGACCTGCCCGTCTCGCCCGAGACGCAAGCCTCCGCAGAGATCGTAACGGAAGAATTACGCCTGATCGAACGATTCTTCCTGCCGATAAAACGGATCGTGAAGGAAGGATTTTAAAGTCGCTAGGGTCCATCATGCACCTTGTTTAGAACTATTATAGTTTAATAGCTGTACTGTTAAAACTAAAAACTTATATTTGCATGTTGATAAATAAGAGGGCGGGTGATTGTCCTGCCCTTACAGTGCAATGATTTAGATTATGTTAAAGCAACAGTTACAACAAAAGTTACAGCAAAAGCTATCCCCTCAGCAGATACAGTTGATACGGCTTCTGGAGCTTCCCCGCGATCGAGTTGGAAGAACGTGTGAAGCATGAGCTGGAAGATAACCCAGCCTTGGAGGAAGGAAAAGAGCCTGTTGATGATTTTGAACGAACTGAAAGCGAGGAAGGGGGAGAAGAGATCCCTTCTGTTTGATACTGAGACCGAGCTTTCTTTGGGAGATTATTTAACGGAAGA
>ENA-OQCU01000807-OQCU01000807.1-human-gut-metagenome-genome-assembly--contig:-NODE-807-length-12620-cov-3.231009_pt1 | contig 12620 bp, 11 predicted proteins | sample MGYA00242504_ERZ504590 | MGnify/ENA primary metagenome ERZ504590 (study PRJEB26092, sample SAMD00036318) | human gut metagenome | host: Homo sapiens | study: EMG produced TPA metagenomics assembly of... | reverse complement strand
CTACTACCCCCTACCATTTTATATTCATTTAGAAAACGGTTGTAGTAAATGTGCTACAATTTAAAATTAATATCTACTTTGTCTGTTCAAAAATCAATAACTATTAGAAGTGGGGGCAACACTTTAAATTCTGCAACAGATTTATGAAAATTCACGAAGGAAAATGTACAGAGAAGATTTTGAAGAACGTGAACGGATTGGTAGTCGGTTAGCCATTCTTCGCAAGAAGAGAAATATGACCCAAGAGGAATTGGCTAATCTTTGTGGTGTTAATCGTGTTAATATAGCCAAGATAGAGAAAGGGGCTTATAATGTGAGCATTGATATACTATCTAAGGTAACATCCGCTCTTGGTTTTGTGATAGATATAAAAGTGGATAGCTCTGTTTGTCCGACTCATTTCTCTCAACGTAAACCTGTAAAGCTGGTAATAGGGGAAGATTATTATGTCAGTTTTGGCAATAACGAAGCCCATAGATGTAAGCTGGTGGATATTCCGGAGATGTACCAAGGTCAAAGAATTAAAATCGAAACTCCGACCCCGAGAGGGTCTATCACCCACATATTATTTGCCGATGAAATAGGAACGACACCTGACGAGGCTGTAATGAACCAAGTAACGATGTAAAAACATTAAAAGGGAGGAAGTGCAAGTTCCCCTTTTATTGAAATCACCTTCGCTACAACCATCTGCAGCGAGGGTGATTTTTTAGTTTATGAGGGTTTCTACACCCCCTCTTTCATCAGAGCTATTCAAAAATTTAATGGTTTCTTCTGAATATATAATCTTAAATTGATGGTTCGGAATCAATTCTAAAGCTGGGAAATCAGTAGTGATTAACAGTTTTAGTCCCTTTCTTTAATATGTAAAAGCAACTTGTACAAAAGAAGTTTCTTATGTACGGGATAGCAGCAATAACTCCGTTGAGCCTTCGTGGGGACAAGCCGAATTTGATTTTATAATGTGGGTTTATAAGGTACAGTCTCCGGTCAATGATTTGATAGTTGGCTTGCCGGGCGATGCGATTGAACAGTTCGATGGTGCATCCGGTGCTCTTTATATCCAGTAGCTCCGTGATTACGCGTTCCTGCTCACCGCATAGTCTTAATATCCATCTGTATAAAGTGCGGGGAAGGAGGTGGAGAAAAGGGAAATGTGAAACAATGTGGCTGTGTGCTATCTGCTGGTGGCCTCCGAATGGCATTTGCCAGGCGGGAAATCCTACAAATACAGCTCCGTCGGCAGACAAATGTTTTTGTAGGCCGGAGAGGAACCGTTCTTTGTCTCTGATATGCTCTATCACATCGTGTAGAAGAATCAGGGGAAAATTCGTAGCCTTGTCCTCAAGCTGGAAAATGTCGGTGGAAATGAACTGTCCCTGCTGATGCCTTTGGGTGAAGAAGGTCCTGGCTTGCTCTATTCGCATGGCATCAATGTCTACGCCCATCACCCGGCAACCGGCTTTGGCAAAGGGAAGCAGATTGCCTCCCTCTCCACAGCCCACTTCCAGCACTTTATCGGGGATGTGTCCGATGACTTCCTTTATGTAGGGGATATAATAGTTCTTGCTGGTCTGTGACTGTTCATCAAAGTAGCTTTCCCGGTCGGTATGTCGTTTCTGCATGTTCTTTGTTCCTTCTTGAGTTTGATTATCCATATAAATAGATAATCAGTCGGGTAAAAGACTGCGTGGCGCATCGTTTTTTACCAGGAAATGCGGAGGCCTACCGGGAGGGTGAATATGAACGGGTGTTCCTTTCGGATGGTGCGCAGTTGGCTGCCGTCGGGGATGTAATAGTTTACAGTCGGCTCCAGATAGATGCCTGCCTGGGGTGTGAGGTGATATTGTATGCCTATACTTGTGTTGACCGACCACTGCCAGGGAGCACTTACCGGATGACTGCCGAGCTTGTGTGGAATACTGTCCGTGACATGGAAGCTTTGGAGTGTCCCTTTTATGGGGATATCCACCTGCATGCCTGCCGTGGCATAACCGGAGAAACGTTTGTAATGCCAGAAACGGTAGGAAAGCCGGAGAGGAATGCCGATATAATGCAACTTCTGGTTGTCTTGAATGCGGAATGCTTCGCCGGTAGTGAACTCCGACCTGAGAAGCGTATATTGCAATCCGGTTTCCAGACTCCAACGCTCATTCAATTTCTTGCTGAGAGAGAGTCCCACGACGATGGGGGCATGATGTTGCTGGTTCTCAACAATCCTGCCGCTGTTATTCTGGGCAATCTGCATGAGTCCGATGGAATCTTTTCCCATGAGTACCCTGCTGATAGCGGTGTGCAGATAAGAATAATACTCTTCCCACGTGCTGAACTTGTTTGAGGGAAGTCACTTGAAATGCCGTCGGTATGTGGAGTGGCAATCAGCTTATATAAGTTCTGTGCCAGTTGCGGTCCGAGTGAACCTGCCAGCATCAACTTCCATTTTCCGGATTTCTTCTTGCGGGTTGGCGGCATCAGGGAAGGGGAGAAGACGAAAGCCATCTGTCGGTTGGTGATGGTCTGTCCGGTGAATGGAGAAGGTATGGGATATTTGTGGATACTATCTTTCATTGTGGGTATGGCAAGGGGCCATTCTGTGGAAACTGGAACGGGAGGGATGATTCGTTCCCTTTTGTTCAGATTTTCTTTGGTATAGCATTGTTCGTCGGTTCGGGGAGTATCGGTTTTCTTTGTTTGTTGCGTACTCCCGGCTTGCCTGGAAGAAACTTTGGACAAACGGTTTTCCCTGATACTCTTTCTGTACAGATAGTCATACAGCGTTGGAAAGAGAAGCAATACTGTCAAAACAATGAATACACGGTATCCTGCCAGCATCTTTTTAAGTAAAATTTTCGCCCGGAACAATTGGGAGGAAGAGGAGTGTGGCGCTATACCCAGTAAATCTCCGATTTCTTTGTGGGACAATCCTTCCAGTACTGCCAGTTTAAATACCTTGCAGTAGCCCTCCGGAAGGCTCTCCACTATATCCAGCATCTTATCGTACGAAATGAAATCCGGACAAAAAGGATTTTCAGCAGGCTCTTCCTCTTCCGGAATATCTGTCAATGGGATGGTGGGGTTGGCATTGGCATGGTTGAGGTATTGCAGTGCCAGGTTTCTCATAATCTTTTTCATCCAGTATTCCAGTTTCTCCGGGTTGCGCAGCGAATGAATGGAAGTGAATATGATGACAAAACCGTCGTGAAGAAGATCTTGGGCTATCGTTGGGTCGGGAATATAGCGTAGACATACTTTCAGCATTTTCTCTGAATAGTTTTCGTAGAGCAGGCTCAAGGCCTGCCCGTTTCCCTTCTGGCATAAAGTGACAAGAGCTTTTGTATCCATGTGTTTGTCTCAATGTTATTTCTTAAGGATAGAGAAGAACATGAATGACTGCATGGATTTTTATTTTTTAACTAAGCCTCCCGGTTGACTTCTGCTGCACAGTCCGGACAAATGCCTTTCAGTACATAGTTGATGCTGTTCAGTGTAAATCCTTGAGGCAGCTTCACCACCGGAGTGGGAATGTTGGTGAAGCAGAAGGTTTTGTTGCATTTCTCGCAATGGAAATGGGTGTGCAGGTCGCTTACGTCGCAAGAGCAACTGTCGCTGCACACGGCATACTTGAAGGAACCCGTCCCGTCATCTATACTGTGTATCAGATGATGGGAGAGGAATAGGGTAAGGGTACGGAAGATGGTGGATTTGTCCACCGTATCCAGCATGGTTTCAAGGTCGAGCAATGAGACGGAACGGCCTGCCTGCATCATGGTGCGCAATACCAGGATGCGGATGGCAGTGGGCTGTATGTCCCTTTTGGCCAATAGGTCCAAATATTTCTTTTCTTCCATTTTTTCTATTTAATAAGTTTTTGTATGCGTATGGCGTTCACTATCGCAATGAGGGCGACGCCTACGTCGGCAAAGACAGCTTCCCAAAGTGTAGCGATTCCACCGGCACCGAGGATGAGGACAAGCAGCTTCACTCCGAAAGCCAGCGAGATGTTCTGCCAGACAATCCGGCGGGTTTGCCTGCCCGCATGAATGGCGGTGGCCACTCTCGAAGGCTGGTCTGTCTGTATCACTACATCGGCGGTTTCGATGGCGGCATCGCTGCCAAGTCCGCCCATGGCGATGCCCACATGGCTAAGGGCAAGAACCGGGGCATCATTGATGCCGTCGCCCACAAAGGCTATTCGGTTGGCAGGGTTGCTGCGGAGTGCCTCGATGTGCTTCACCTTTCCGTCCGGCAGCAGGTCTCCGTATGCCTGGGTGATGCCTAGCTTTTCTGCAAAGTTAGTAACAATGGCTTGTTTGTCTCCCGATAATATCTGAATATTATTGATATTTAAAGCTTTTAATTCTTTGACGGCGTTGACGGCATCTTCCTTTAATGTGTCTGATAGCAACAGATAACCGGCATATTTTGTTCCGATGGCGCAGGCCACAATCGTATCGACAATTGATGACAATTCATCGGGATATTCTATCCCGAACTTAGTCAGCAGGCGGGTGTTGCCCACCAGGACACGCGTTCCATCCATAGTGGCTTGCAGTCCGTGGCCGGCAATCTCCGTAACGTCCGTTGTGGCAATCAGCTCTATATCTCTTTGTTGGGCATAGCTTATGATGGCTTTGGCTATGGGGTGCGTACTGTTTCGCTCTGCCGAGGCGGCAAGCTGTATCAACTTCTCTTCCGTAACTCCCGGTTGTGCCTGGCAGGATTGTACATCGAAGGTACCTTTGGTCAGCGTACCCGTCTTGTCGAATACCACCGTGTTGACTTGGGTGATGGCATCGAGGTAGTTGCCACCTTTGAAGAGGACACCCAGGCGGGAGGCGGCGCCGATTCCTCCGAAGTAGCCTAACGGAATGCTTACGACGAGGGCGCACGGGCAGGAGATAACCAGAAAGACCAATGCCCTGTATAGCCAGTCATTGAAGATGAACGAGAATTGTGCATCTGCCAGCGAATAGAGGAAGGGGAGCAGTACAATCAATGCCGCCAGTCCGGTGACGGCGGGCGTATAGATACGGGCAAACTTACGGATGAAAAGTTCTGCCGGCGCTTTGCGCTCGGAGGCATTCTGCACCAGTTCCAATATACGGGAAAGAGCACTTTTCTCGAAGGGTTTGGTGACTTGGATGCGTACGACTTTGTCGGTCGCAATCATTCCGGCAAGCACTTCCCCGCCCTGGCGGATGTTGCGGGGAACACTTTCTCCCGTCAGTGCGGAGGTGTTGAAGGCGGCAACTTCGTCCAGCATCGTTCCGTCCAGGGGGACGCGCTCTCCGGCTTTTACTTCGATGGTTTCGCCTACCTGCACACGTTGGGGAGCTTCGACAAGTGTACTGCCGTTTCTGATGACCGTTGCCGTTTCGGGACGTACGTCGAGCAGGGCGCTGATGTTACGCTTGGCTTTGTCTACGGCTTTGTCCTGAAAGAGCTCTCCCAAGGAGTAGAAGAGCATGACGGCAACGCCTTCGGGATATTCGCCTATATAGAAGGCGCCGAGGGTGGCGATGGACATAAGGGTGAATTCGCTGAACACGTCCTTTTGCAGGATGCTTTCCCAGGCTTCCCTCATCACCGGGAGGCCTACGGGGAGATAGGCAAGCAAGTACCATATAAAAGGTACATACTCTCCCTTGAAGAAGGTGGTGTCAGTAGCATTCAGGATGAGCCCTCCGAAGAGCAATAGGGCGGAGAGGATGATTCTCCAATAATCTTTCAGCAGACTGTTTCTTTTTTCTGTATCTGCTGTATGTTCCTGTGTGTGCAGTCAGCAATTTGCAACTCATATTGTTTCCTCCTATTTTCTATTTTCTGCAGCAAAGGTAGCGGAAAGGAGATGCAACTTGGTTGCAAAAGTGAAAATTTCCGGAATGTCCGGGAAAGATTTCGCAAGCCGACACTTTCCGTATCGGCAATATCGGAGATGTTCATCCCGAAGATTTCCGGTAGCTGATAGAGGTAATTCGCGAGTTAAACGCTATCTTTCCCTATTTTTACACCCAATTTCGGAGGTATTAGATTTATGGCAACATCCAGAGAAATGGAAGAATACGGAGTTGTTCCTATACATTTCCGTTTCTTTTTTCCCGGTTTGGAGACTGCTCTGCATCCTGCGATACACTATCCAGGGGGTGGGATATACCAATCTTGCCATGCTTTCCGGTGTCTTGGAGATGATTGCCCGGATACTGGTCAGCCTACTGGCTGTTCCAGCCTTCGGTTGTCTGGCTGTTTGTTTTGGTGACCCTACTGCATGGATTTTTGCAGATGCCTTTTTAATACCAGCCTTCATTTATGTCTATCGGCGGATACTTCGGATGAAGAAAAATTAGTGTATCTTTGTATCGGGGAGTTGAAAGAAGAATGACTGGACGAAAAATTATACACATCGATATGGACGCATTCTACGCCTCCGTAGAACAGCGTGATAATCCTGCATTGCGGGGCAAGCCCATTGCCGTGGGCCATGCGGAGGAACGGGGAGTGGTGGCGGCAGCCAGTTACGAGGCACGGCGTTTCGGGGTGCGTTCTGCCATGTCGTCACTGAAGGCAAAGCAGCTGTGCCCCCAACTTATCTTTATCCCGGGACGGATGGAAGTCTACAAATCCGTTTCCCGCCAGATACACGAAATCTTTCATGAATATACGGATGTCATCGAGCCCATTTCGCTGGACGAGGCTTTTTTGGATGTGACGGAGAATAAACCGGGCATTCCATTGGCTGTAGACATCGCGAAGGAGATAAAGCGGAAGGTGCGGGAGAGGTTGAATCTGGTGGCTTCCGCCGGCATATCCTATAATAAGTTTCTTGCCAAGATAGCCTCGGACTACCGCAAGCCGGATGGGCTTTGCACCATACATCCTGCCCAGGCACTGGACTTTGTTGCCCGGCTGCCCATTGAAAGTTTCTGGGGAGTGGGACCGGTAACGGCGAAGAAGATGCACACCTTGGGGATTCACAACGGGGAACAGCTGCGCATGCAGTCTTTGGAGATGCTGACCCGCGAATTTGGCAAAGTGGGGACAGTCTATTATGATTTTGCCCGTGGCATCGATACCCGTCCGGTAGAGGCTGTCCGCATCCGCAAGTCTGTGGGTTGCGAACATACGTTGGAGAAGGACATCAGCAAGCGTTCATCCGTCATTATAGAGCTGTACCATGCGGCAGTGGAGCTGGTGGGGCGACTGGAGCACGCCAATTTCCGCGGGAATACGCTGACGCTGAAAATCAAGTTTCATGATTTTAGCCAGATTACCCGCAGTATGACCCAAACAAAGGAGCTGGTTGCCCTTGACGTGATTCTGCCTTTGGCAAAGCAGTTGCTGCAGGAAGTGGATTATGAACATCATCCTATCCGTTTGATTGGACTTTCCGTTTCCAATCCCCGTGAAGAGGAGGAGAAGGGAGTCTGGGAACAACTGAGTTTTGAATTTAGTGACTGGGAGACGGACCATTCAAATAAATAATGCTATATTTGTGTTCAGTATTAAAAAAATGGAAAGCTATGGGCTGTTTTATGAATATTTTGTGGTTGATGTTTGGAGGTATCATCACTGCTGTGGAGTATCTTATTGCAAGTTTATTGATGATGTTCACCATTATTGGCATCCCTTTCGGCATGCAGACCTTGAAAATGGCAAGCCTTGCCTTGTGGCCTTTCGGCAAAGAGGTTCGTAGCGGGGAACGTTCCAACGGTTGCCTCTATGTGCTGATGAATATTCTTTGGATATTCTTGGGCGGCATTTGGATTTGCCTTTCGCACTTGGGATTCGGGTTATTGCTGTGCATCACCATTATAGGCATTCCTTTCGGTATCCAACACTTTAAGCTGGCAGGGCTGGCATTGACTCCTTTCGGGAAGGATATTGTTGTGGCTTGAGCGATTGTGCTGTATCGCTTTTTTTATAAATATATGTAAGTATAATTGATGGTGGAGGATGAATGGTGCTTTAATCTTATCGTAATGTGCTTCTGCTTGCATGCTAAATGTTTAGCTTTGTGTTTAGCATCCGATTATGGCTCTATTTTTTGTTTTTATTTGAATTATATATAATAATAATTTTATTTTTAAAAGTGAAATGTTATATTTGTGATTATCCTCACCTATAACACTTCACATATATGCGAAAAACACACCTTTACACGCTACTATGCGTCCTATGTTTTCCATCTTTGGTTTGTGCACAACAAGCCGTTTTTGATGAATTCAGAAAAGCGGCAGGAGATTATGCTGCTCTTTACTCCGGTAAGGCAGAGGAAAATTATAACCAGCAGAAGTATCTTAACCATCCCTATTGGAATACGGATGAATTTCGCGAGGGGGCTGTCTGTTATGGCAGATGGCTTTACTCGGATTTGCAGCTCCGTTATGATACCTATAAAAAGAGTCTGATTGTGGTTACTCCGGAGAAACGGATAACCTTGCAGGTAGATATGCGGAAAGTGGATTATTTTGTCATAGAAGGACAGAAGTTTGTACCGCAGGGTGACTGTTTCGCTGCGTTGCTATATGATAGTCCGCAAATGTGCCTGACACAGTATATCGTATCCACAATGGAGTCTCAGGTGAAGAAAAACGATCTTTATTACAGCCGGTTCAAGAAAAAGAGCTATTTCAGTCTTCGCAGTGGCGGAACCGATTATGTGATAACTTCCCGTTCGGGTTTCTTGAAACTTTTTCCTACATACAAGAAGCAGTTGAAGGCTTATTGCCGGAAAGAGCGGCTGGACTTCAAGGAAGATGGCGGTGTCCGGGCAATGACCCGGTTAACGGAATATATTGATTCCTTAATTCATGGAAAATAATATGAAAGCACATAATCTTAAATATACAGTAGCCTTTTTCCTCCTATTGTCGCCTTTCGGCATGTTTGCACAGCAACAGATGGCTACGGACAGCATTTCCATATTCGAATTGATGGATGCAGTAGAAAAGGGCACGTCTTGCCGTGTTTATACAACGATAACGGTTCCTTTTAAAGTGAAGCGGGCAGAGGTGAAGAACCCCACTGCCGAGTACTTGAGAGAGGCTTTGGCAGCTACTATCTATAAGGTGACGGTTTATGGTGACAGAATATTTGTCTTGCCGGAGATTTTTCTGGCATACCTCGCTGCCACCGGTATTGATGGGGGAAAAGTTGGAGACGGATGAGGAACTATTGCCTTCATACATTCCTATTGTGAAGTCTTCTTCAGAAAACAAGGTCTATGAGATAGGAAACAAGTACAAGCCTGCCCCCGGAGATATGATAACTTTGACCGGAAGAGTTTCTGACTTTAAGACCGGCCAGAATCTGGATGGTATCAACATCATTCATCGAGAGCCGTGGGTAGCTACGACGACCAACCGTCAGGGGGAATTTACCATTGACCTGCCTGCAGGCTATAATATTCTTGAAATCAGTGGGATGAATATCAAAGTGACCCATCGGCAATTTATGCTTTATGGTGAAGGCATTGTCCATATCGAGTTGGAAGAGGAAGACCATATGCTGGATGAGGTGCTTATTGTTTCGGGGCGTATACAGAACGTGAAAAGTGTGCAGTTGGGAATGGAGAAGCTGCAGCCTGCCCTGCTGAAAAACATTCCTACGGCTATGGGTGAGGTGGATGTGCTGAAGATGATACAGACACTTCCCGGCATCAAGACAGTGGGGGAGGCATCCAGCGGATACAATGTGCGTGGGAGTGCCGCTGACCAGAACCTGCTTCTTTTCAATAACGGAACGATTTATAACCCCAATCATCTTTTCGGTTTTTTCACGGCTTTTAATTCGGACATGATAAAGGATGCGGAACTTTATAAGAGCAGTATCCCCAGCCAGTATGGCGGGCGTATCGCTTCCGTACTGAACATCACCAGCAAGGAGGCGAACAAGGAAAAGTTTACTGGTTCTGCAGGTATCGGGCTTGTGACCAGTAAGTTGAATCTCGAGATTCCCATCATTAAGGAAAAGACTTCCCTTCTGCTGAGTGGACGTACGACCTATTCGGACTGGATAATGAAGACATTGCCCAACAAAAGCGGGTATCGTGATGGGAAAGCCGGTTTCTATGATTTGGGGACTGTCTTCTCGCATACGGTGAACGAGCGCAACAAGCTGAATGTCTATGGCTATTATAGTCACGACCGTTTTGCCTTTAATGACAATGAGAAGTATGCCTACAACAATATGAATTTCTCGGCAAACTGGAGGACTGTCTTTGCAGAAAAGCTGACCGGAAACTTCTCTTTCGGTTATGACCACTACGATTACCGAAATGATGAAACGGTGGAGGAAGCGTCTGCCGCACGGCTGTCTTTTGCCATTAACCAATGGTTTGGAAAAGCGGACTTTCTTTATCAAGCCGGCAATAGCCATGCGGTGAACTTCGGTTTGATGAGCCAGCTGTATAATGTGAATTCCGGGACCTACGAGCCGGTGGGGCCTAATTCGCTGGTAAGATATGATGAACTGCAAAAGGATAAAGCACTGGAAAGTGCCGTTTATATAGGGGATGAATGGGATATAACTTCCAGGCTCTCCATCAATGCGGGTATACGCTATTCCATGCTCAATGCTTTGGGACCGTGCACTTACTATACATATCAGGAAGGTATACTGCCCTCCATGTCTTCGGTGGCGGATTCTATCACGGCGGGGAATGGAAAGGTCATCAAGACCTATCACGGACCGGAATTCAGAGTGTCGGCACGTTATGCCTTTACAGATGATTTTTCCGTAAAGGCCGGTTTCAATACGATGAGGCAGTATATCCATAAGGTATCGAATACTGCCGTTATGTCTCCTACAGATACCTGGAAGCTGAGCGACCCCAATATCAAGCCTCAACGTGGCTGGCAGGTGGCGGCAGGCGCCTACTATAATACGCCGGGGCAACTTCTGGAATTATCTGTAGAAGGATATTACAAAAAGCTGATTGATTATCTGGATTATCGCAGTTCCGCCCAAATCCTGATGAACCACCATCTGGAGACGGATGTCATCAATACGGAGGGATATGCTTACGGCGTGGAATTCCAGGTGAAAAAACCGGCTGGAAAACTGAACGGGTGGATGAGCTATACTTATTCGCGCACTTTCTTGCGTCAGAATGATCCGCGCATAGCCCGTCCCATCAATGGTGGAGAATGGTATCCGACCGAGTATGACAAGCCGCATGACTTCAAGCTTGTAGGCAATTACAAGTTTACCCGCCGTTACAGCATGTCTTTCAATATGGATTACAGTACGGGCCGTCCCACCACAATTCCTGCCGGGCAATACTACGACCAGGGTTTGAAGAAAATGCAGGTTTACTATACCGACCGTAACAGTTATCGTGTTCCCGACTATTTCCGTATGGATTTGTCGTTCAATATTGAACCCAGTCACCACCTGACATTGTTGACCCACAGTTCCCTTTCTTTCGGTATCTATAACCTGACCGGAAGGAAGAATGTGTACTCTGTCTATTTTGTGTCCGAGGAGGGTAGGATTCAAGGATACAAGATGTCCATATTCGGTGCTCCCATTCCTTTTGTTACTTATAATATTAAATTCTGAAAGGGTATGAAGAATAAAGTATATTGGGTGATATGTATATGTCCGTTATGGTTGTTCCTTAGTAATTGTGTGGATAAGTTCAATGCCCACTTGCCGGAAAGTAGTATCGGCCTTCTCATAGTTGAAGGTAGTATAATATCGGATAGTGCTGTCGTGTTTTCTTTGAGCCGTTCCTTTTCCTTGGATGTGGAAGGGGTTCCTCCTGATTTCAATAAGGTGGATGCTGAAGTTTGTGTAACCGGTGAGGATGGCTCCAGTTTTAGGGGTGTTGCGTTGGGTAATGGAAAGTACCGGGTTGCTGTCGGAACATTGCATAGGGATGTCCGCTATAGCTTGAAGATTGTCTATGAGGGAGATATCTATACTTCCGAACCTCAATATCCGATAGGAACGGAAAGCATAGACGATGTCACCTACGAACAGCAAGGGGAGTATGGTGATGTCAGTATCCGTTTCTCTATGCAAAGCAAAGATGCTGCATGTTATTCTTGGAGTTATGAAGAAGATTGGGAGGTGAGGGCCGTATACAATCCTATGTGTGCTTATGACCCCGAAACAGATAAGATCGTTGATTATGATGCTAGACCATACTCACGCGGATGGTGTCATAGTGAATCGTCCGAGATAATAATAGGTAATATGGAAATAAACAAGGATAATCGTGTAAAGGATAAGTGTCTCTATTCCATTGAAGCAGACGATATTCGTTTTTCTTGCTATTACAGTACTATAGTGAAACAACGTAAGATTTCGAAGGGTGAATATGAATATTATCAGGAGGAAAATAAAGCTTAATGAGGAGATGGGCGGGTTGTTTGTTCCCCAGCCTTCGGAATTGCCGTCGAACATTAGATGTGAAAGTCAATCAAGGCTCTTTTTCTTAGCAAAATCTTGTCGGCAATACTCATCAGTGAGTTCCTCATATTATTTTAACTTAGTAACAAGTTGTATGCCATTAAGGAAAAGGTTTTCAAACAGAGCCTGACCTATATATCCCTTGTCTGCACATAGTTTTCCTTTGATGTTTTCCAGAAACCTACCCTGTTTCAACGGTTCCCGGT
>ENA-OQCU01000804-OQCU01000804.1-human-gut-metagenome-genome-assembly--contig:-NODE-804-length-12650-cov-3.777689_pt1 | contig 12650 bp, 10 predicted proteins | sample MGYA00242504_ERZ504590 | MGnify/ENA primary metagenome ERZ504590 (study PRJEB26092, sample SAMD00036318) | human gut metagenome | host: Homo sapiens | study: EMG produced TPA metagenomics assembly of... | reverse complement strand
GCATTCGATACTATTTTTGCCGAAGGGCAGCGCCGCTATATCGAGACCTTTTCAGCCTATGCCCGTAATTTCCTGGGAAATCTGGAACGTCCGGACGTGGATAAGATAACGGGACTGAGCCCGGTTATCTCCATCGAGCAGAAAACCACGAATAAGAATCCACGTTCCACGGTGGGTACAACGACAGAGGTTTATGATTACCTTCGTTTGTTGTATGCCCGTGCAGGAGAAGCTTATTCTTATCTCTCCGGCGAGAAGATGGTGAAGTATACCGAGGAACAGATACTCGACCTTATCCTGAAGGATTACAAAGGAAAACGCATTTATATCCTTGCTCCGCTGGTGCGCAGCCGTAAGGGGCATTACAAGGAGCTCTTCGAGCAGGTGCGCAAGAAAGGCTATCTCTACGTACGTGTGGACGGTGAGGTACGCGAAGTCTTGCCCGGCATGAAGCTGGACCGCTATAAGAACCACGATGTGGAGGTGGTGATAGACAAGCTGGTGGTGATGGACAAGGATGACACACGCCTGAAGAACAGCGTGGCCACTGCCATGCGTCAAGGTGACGGATTGCTGATGATACTCGATGCGCAGACGGATAGCGTGCGCCATTACAGCAAACGGCTGATGTGTCCCGTGACGGGGTTGTCCTATCGGGAACCGGCGCCGCACAACTTTTCCTTCAATTCGCCGCAAGGGGCATGTCCTAAGTGCAAAGGGTTGGGGGTGGTCAGCCAGATTGATATTGACAAGGTGATTCCCGACCGTGAGCTCTCCATTGCCGGAGGTGCCATCGCACCGTTGGGGAAAGCCAAGAACAGCATGATTTTCTGGCAGATTACCGCCTTGCTGGAGAAATATGAAGCGACGCTGAAAACACCGGTCAAAGACTTGCCGGAGGATGCCATCGACGAGATTCTCTACGGCTCGGACGAGCGTATCAAGATAAAGAGTTCACTGATAGGCACCTCTTCCGATTATTTTGTGACGTTTGAGGGGGTTGTAAAGTATATCCAGATGCTGCAGGAGAAGGATGCTTCTGCCACGGCACAGAAGTGGGCGGACCAGTTTGCCAAGACTGCCGTTTGCCCGGAATGTCATGGCGCCAAGTTGAATAAGGAAGCGCTTTCATTCCGCATTCACGACAAGAACATCTACGAATTGTCTACGATGGACATCAATGAGCTGTATGACTGGCTGGTAAACGTAGACCCGTATCTCAGTAGCAAGCAACAGCAGATTGCCGGTGAAATCCTGAAGGAAATCCGTACGCGGCTCAAGTTTTTGCTCGATGTCGGTCTGGATTATCTTTCGCTGAACCGTAGTTCCGTCAGCCTTTCCGGTGGTGAAAGCCAGCGTATCCGCCTGGCTACGCAGATAGGTTCACAGCTGGTGAATGTGCTGTATATATTGGATGAGCCGAGTATCGGCCTGCACCAACGCGACAACCAGCGCTTGATACACTCTTTGAAGGAACTGCGTGACATTGGCAACTCCGTCATTGTGGTGGAGCATGACAAGGATATGATGCTCGCCGCCGATTATGTCATTGATATGGGGCCGAAAGCCGGTAGGCTGGGAGGGGATGTTGTCTTTGCCGGTACTCCCCGTGAAATGCTACGGACGCATACGCTGACTTCCCAATACTTGAATGGTGAGTGTGCCATTGAGGTGCCTGCCAAGCGTCGCGAGGGCAATGGACACAGTCTGTGGCTGCGTGGCGCCAAGGGTAATAATCTGAAGAATGTGGATGTAGAGTTCCCGCTGGGCAAGCTGATTTGCGTTACCGGTGTTTCCGGCAGTGGCAAGTCCACGCTTATCAACGAGACGTTGCAGCCTATTCTTTCGCAGAAGTTCTATCGTTCACTGCAGGATCCTTTGGACTATGACAGTATTGAAGGGCTGGAATATATAGACAAGGTGGTGAATGTGGACCAGTCTCCTTTGGGACGAACGCCGCGTTCCAATCCTGCCACTTATACCGGTGTGTTTTCCGATATCCGCAATCTGTTTGTCGGCTTGCCCGAAGCGAAGATACGTGGATATAAGGCGGGACGCTTCTCCTTCAACGTCAGTGGCGGACGCTGCGAGGCTTGCCAGGGCAACGGCTACAAATGCATTGAGATGAATTCCTGCCGGATCGTGTATGTGCCTTGCGAGGTGTGCCACGGCAAACGCTATAACCGCGAGACGCTGGAAGTGCGCTTTAAAGGCAAGTCCATTGCCGATGTGCTGGATATGACCATCAACCGTGCGGTGGAGTTCTTCGAGAATGTGCCCCAGATATTGAATAAGATTAAGGTTATCCAGGAAGTGGGATTGGGCTATATCAAGCTGGGACAGTCCTCCACCACGCTCTCCGGAGGTGAGAGCCAGCGCGTAAAGTTGGCTACGGAACTCTCCAAGCGTGATACGGGCAAGACACTCTATATCCTCGACGAACCTACCACCGGACTTCATTTTGAAGATATCCGTGTACTGATGAATGTACTGAACAAACTTGTTGACAAAGGAAACACCGTCATCGTCATAGAGCATAATCTCGATGTCATCAAGATGGCGGACTACATCATTGATATGGGTCCCGAAGGTGGCAAGGGGGGAGGGAACTCCTCTCCTGCGGAACACCCGAAGAGGTGGCGAAGAGCGAGAAAGGCTATACTCCGAAATTCCTGCGTGAAGAGCTGGGGGATAATTACTAATTTTGTAACTTGTTATGGTGAAAATTAATAAGACGAATGCAGCGCGGTTGCTCGACAAAGCCAAGATAGCCTATGAACTCATTCCCTACGAGGTGGATGAGAACGATTTGAGCGCCGTACATGTAGCCGCCAGTTTGGGCGAGGACATCAACTGCGTGTTCAAGACACTTATTCTTCACGGCGATAAATCCGGCTACTTTGTCTGCGTCATCCCGGGTGAGCACGAAGTGGATTTGAAACTGGCGGCAAAGGCATCGGGCAACAAGAAGTGTGACCTCATTCCGGTTAAGGAACTTTTACCTCTGACTGGCTACATCCGCGGAGGCTGTTCGCCCATCGGCATGAAGAAACCTTTCCCTACCTATATCCATGAAACGTGCCTGCGGTTTCCGTATATCTATATCAGTGCCGGACAACGCGGTTTGCAGCTTAAGTTGGATCCGAAGGATTTGGTAAGGGAAGTGCATGCAGAGGTTTGTGTTCTTTTTAATGAATAAATCTTCTATTTCTGCCGAGATATTTTAATTTTATAAGGAAATCTTCAATAGAATTTATATATTTGCAGGAATTATTCAAGAAATCAATCCAATTACTAATTCTAAAAACTAATTTTTTATGTTTCAACAAACACCCTAAAGGTCTGATTGCCGCATCCTTTGCTAATTTGGGCGAGCGTTTCGGCTTTTATACCATGATGGCCATTCTTGTACTTTTTCTGCAAGCCAAGTTTCGGACTGGATGGAAAAGAGGCAGGTTTGATCTACTCAACATTTTATTTTTCTATTTACATTCTAGCATTGATAGGTGGTATTATTGCCGACAGAACCCGTAATTACAAAGGTACCATCTTTGCCGGTATTGTTTTGATGGCGGTAGGTTACTTGATGCTGGCCATCCCGTCTCCTACACCGGTTGCCAATAAGACCTTGTTTCTGGTGATTACTTGTGCAGCCTTGTTTGTCATTGCTTTCGGAAATGGTCTTTTCAAGGGAAATCTTCAAGCGCTGGTAGGGCAGATGTACGACAATCCCCAATATTCCAGCATGCGTGATTCTGGTTTCTCCTTATTCTATATGTTCATCAATGTAGGTGCCATCTTTGCTCCGTTTGCCGCAGTAGGCGTACGTAACTGGTGGCTGTCCACATTCGGCTACAATTATGATGCCGACCTGCCTGCCCTTTGCCACGGACATCTGGCAGGAACGCTGACTCCCGAAGCTGTGGACACTTATAGTGCACTGGCAACGAAAGCCACTATTTCCGGAACACCCGTAACGGATATGACGGTATTTGCCAATGAATATCTGAACGTGTTTACCACCGGTTTCCATTATGCATTCGGTGTAGCTATCTTGGCTATGGTTCTTTCTTTGGTAATTTTCGTCATTAACAGAAAGAAATTCCCCGATCCCAGCAAGAAGGTGGCTGCAAAAGCGGGCGATGCCACTGCAGTGGAGATGAGCGCACAAGAGGTAAGACAGCGCATGTATGCATTGTTTGCCGTATTCGGTGTGGTAATTTTTCTTCTGGTTCTCGTTCCATCAGAATGGGTTGACACTGACGTATTTTGCCAAGGAATATACAGATTTGAATTTATTCGGCATGGCTATTTCAGCTGAGCTGTTCCAGTCTTTGAACCCGATTTTCGTTGTATCTCTGACACCGGTCATCATGGCTGTCTTTGCAGCACAGCGTGCCAAGGGTAAAGAGCCTTCCACTCCGCGGAAGATTGCCATCGGTATGGGTATTGCTGCCACCGGCTTCCTTATAATGGCTATCGGTTCTTATGTAAGCAACTTGCCGATGCACAAGGATATAATCGCTTTGGGTACCTCTCCGGTGAAGGTGACTCCGCTGTTGCTGATGGTTACCTATCTGATATTGACTGTTGCCGAATTGTACATTTCTCCGTTGGGCATTTCATTCGTGTCCAAGGTGGCTCCTCCCAAATATCAGGGTATCATGCAGGGCGGTTGGCTCGGCGCTACTGCCATTGGTAATCAGTTGCTCGTTATCGGTGCTATCCTTTACGAAAGTATTCCTATCTGGATGACGTGGACGGTATTTGTAGTAGCGTGCTGCATTTCGATGTTCACCATGCTGTTCATGCTGAAATGGCTTGAAAAGGTGGCGAAGTAATCGGAAACGAAAGATAAAACTAAAGGCTGCGCAATGTTCGTAATGAACTGCGCAGCCTTTAGTTTTTGGAGGGCTTTTAATGCCGGGGCTCAGATTTCCAGTCCCATGATGTAGTCATTCATGTAATATCCGTTTCCTATCGGGAAATCCCCTTCACGGAGTTTCCGCATTCCCATATGTTCGTAAAACTGCAGTGCCTTGTTGTTACGGTTCACATTCAATTCCATCAGACAAGGGCCGGGATGCACTTCCTTGATGTACTTGATGGCTTCGCGAAAGAGGAAACTACCGCAATGTGCACCCTGGTAATAGGGGAGCACATAAATCTTTTGCAGGTGGAATAAATTTTCTCCTTGCTGCTGTACGGACACATAGCCCGCCGCTTCACATTCTTCGTAGGCCAGGAAGTAGACGTGACCTTCCTCTTCCATTTGCTTGCGGATATTGTCCAATGAATACATCCATTCCATCATGTAGTCGGTCTGTTCGGGAGTAAGGATATCCTTATACGTGACAGGGAATATCTGCTGCGCAAGTTTCTGAATCAGTGCGCAGTCTGCTGTCGTTGCTTTTCTTATGGTAAACATATCGGTTGTATTTATACTGTTTGGGGTGTAAAGTTAAGCCTTTTTTGTGAAACAATCGTTATCTTTGCAGACCGTTACCGAACTAACTAATTTTGATTTTAAAAATTATGGCATTTACGAGCAACATTATGATTGTCCGCCACAGATTACTGAAGGAACTGGTAAAGCTGTGGAATAACAACGAACTTGTGGATAAAATAGACCGGCTGCCCATCGAGCTGAGTCCGAAGAGGTCCAAAGCACGCGGGACGCTGCTGTGTGCACAAAGAGCGCGCGGTGTGGAAGTACAAGTCATTGCCGCTTCTGGGACTCGATATGGAGGACGAGACGGATGAGCTGACCCCCTTGTCGGAGTACGCTGCCCGTGCACTGGACAGAGCGGAAAATGGCAGGCCGAAAGACAATATCATGTGTGTGATTGACGAAGCTTGTTCGGCATGTGTGCAGATTAACTACGAGATTACGAACCTCTGCCGCGGATGTACGGCACGCAGTTGCCAGGTAAATTGTCCCAAGAAGGCAGTGCACGTCAAGGAGAGCGGGCAGGCATGGATTGACCATGATGCGTGTATCAGTTGCGGCATCTGCCATAAGAGTTGTCCCTACCATGCCATTGTTTATATTCCCGTACCTTGTGAGGAAGCTTGTCCCGTGAAAGCCATCAGTAAGGATGAGAAGGGGATAGAGCATATTGACGAAAGCAAATGTATCTATTGCGGAAAGTGTCTCAATGCATGTCCATTCGGAGCAATTTTCGAAATATCGCAGGTGTTCGACGTGTTGCACAGAATCCGCAAGGGTGAGCAGGTGGTGGCTATCGTGGCTCCGTCCATCCTGGGGCAGTTCAAGACGACTATTGAACAAGTATATAGCGCATTGAAACAGGTCGGTTTTACGGATGTCATCGAGGTGGCTCAGGGAGCGATGGATACCGTCAGCAACGAGGCGCACGAGCTGATTGAGAAGCTGGAGGAGGGTCAGAAGTTTATGACGACTTCCTGCTGTCCGTCTTATATAGAGTTGGTGAACAAGCATATTCCTGCCATGAAGCCTTACGTGTCGGGCACCGGTTCGCCGATGTATTATGCTGCCCGCATTGCTAAAGAGAAGTATCCGGATGCGAAGGTGGTCTTCATAGGTCCTTGCGTTGCCAAGCGCAAAGAGGCGCAGCGCGACGAGGCGGTGGACTTTATCATGACTTTCGAGGAGGTGGCTTCCGTGCTTGCCGGGCTGGATATTCAGATGGAGCAGGCAAAGCCCTATTCCATGAGTTTCACTTCCGTGCGCGAGGCGCATGGTTTTGCGCAGGCAGGAGGCGTGATGGGTGCCGTGAAAGCCTATCTGAAGGAAGAGGCAGATAAAATCAATGCCGTACAAGTGGCTAATCTGGATAAGAAGGCTATCGGTGCGTTGCGTGCTTACGCCAAGTCGGGCAAGGCTCCGGGGCAATTTATTGAAGTGATGGCTTGCGAGGGTGGTTGTATTACCGGGCCATGTTCGCATAATGAAATAACTGCCGGAAAGCGCCAGCTGACGCAGGAGTTGGCAAAGAGAAAAGAGACGTATTAGCCCTTTGTCCGTTTATATGAAGCATTTGATTGACAAATTGCGGAGCAATCGCAGGCTGGATGCCGAAGAGTATAAAGCCTTGCTTCTTTGTCGGGACACAGAACTTGCAGCCTACCTGCAGGAGCTTGCCCGGGAAGAAGCGCTTGCCTGCTTTGGCAATAAAATCTTCATTCGCGGACTGATTGAGATAACCAACCGTTGCCGCAATAACTGCTACTATTGCGGCATACGGAAGGAGAACCGGAACATAGTCCGTTATGAGCTGGCGCAGGAGGAGATTCTTTCGTGTTGCCATGAAGGCTATCGGTTGGGTTTCCGTACCTTTGTGCTGCAAGGGGGCGAAGCGCCGGCGGTGAAGGATGAGGGGATGGTGGAGACAGTTGCCGCCATCCGGCAATCCTTCCCGGATTGTGCCATTACCTTATCCTTGGGCGAGAAATCGCGGGAAGCCTACGAACGTTTCTTCCTGGCAGGTGCCAACCGCTATCTGTTGCGGCACGAAACCTGCAACGAAGGGCATTATCACCGGCTTCATCCTGCGGAGATGTCCCTTTCCCATCGGTTGCAATGCTTGGACTGGCTGAAAGAGATAGGCTATCAAGTGGGAACCGGAATCATGGTGGGCAGTCCTTACCAGACGGTGGACCATTTGGTAGAAGACATTCTCTTCATCGAACGGTTTCAGCCGGAGATGATAGGCATGGGACCTTTTCTTCCGCATCACGATACTCCGTTTTCCTCTTTTCCGCCGGGAGATATGGAGTTGACGTTGAAGTTGCTTTCTATCTTCCGGTTGATGCATCCCGCGGCACTGATACCTGCTACCACTGCCCTGGCCACACTTGCTCCGGACGGACGGGAACGGGGAATATTGGCTGGCGCCAATGTCGTGATGCCTAATCTTTCGCCTTCTCATCAGCGGGCGAAGTACTCCCTCTATGATAACAAAGCTTCTGCGGGTGCCGAAGCGGCAGAAGGTTTGCTAAAATTGGAGGAACAACTGAAAGGGATAGGCTACGAGGTATCAAGAGAGAGAGGAGATTATGAGAATGGAGAATTGACCGTTGATAATTGATAATTTTCAAATCTTCATTCTTTATTTTAATTACCAATTATCAATTTACGAAGTGTATAACATAAAGTCAAGACAAGCAGAAGAATTCATCAATCACCAGGAGATATTGGATACATTGGAGTATGCGCAGGCAAACCGCAACAACCGTCCGCTCATTGAAAGTTTGATTGACAAGGCTGCTTTGTGCCAGGGGCTTTCCCATCGGGAGGCGGCCCTGCTGCTGGAATGTGACGAGCCGGAACTGGTGCAGCGCATCTATCGTCTGGCACGTGAAATCAAACGGAAATTCTATGGCAACCGCATTGTGATGTTTGCCCCGCTTTACCTTTCCAACTATTGCGTGAACGGTTGCGTCTATTGCCCGTATCATGCCAAGAACCGTACCATCCCCCGCAAGAAACTCTCGCAAGAGGAGATACGCCGCGAGGTTATCGCCTTGCAGGACATGGGACATAAACGCCTGGCGCTGGAAGCCGGAGAAGACCCTCGAAACAACCCTATCGACTATATCTTAGAGTCTATCCGCACCATCTACAGCATCCACCACAAGAACGGGGCCATCCGCTGGGTGAATGTCAACATAGCCGCCACTACAGTGGAAAACTATCGGTTGCTGAAAGAGGCAGGCATCGGCACTTATATCCTTTTTCAGGAGACTTACAGCAAAGAGCATTACGAAGCCTTGCATCCCACGGGACCGAAAAGTAATTATGCCTACCACACCGAAGCGATGGACCGCGCTATGGAGGGTGGCATCGACGATGTAGGTATCGGTGTATTGTTCGGTCTGAATACCTATCGCTACGACTTCGTAGGATTGCTGATGCATGCCGAACATCTGGAAGCTACCTTTGGCGTGGGTCCGCATACCATCAGCGTGCCGCGTATCTGTCCGGCAGATGATATTTCGACCGAGGATTTTCCTGATGCCATCTCGGATGAGATGTTCTGCCGTATTGTGGCGGTTACCCGCATTGCGGTGCCTTATACGGGAATGATTATTTCCACCCGTGAGTCGGAAGCCGTACGCCGTCGGGTGCTCGAACTGGGTGTTTCGCAGATAAGCGGCGGTTCACGCACCAGCGTGGGAGGCTATGCCGTGCCGGAAGCCAAAGAGGAAGATTCCTCCCAATTCGATGTGAGCGACCGGCGCACGCTGGATGAAGTGGTGAGCTGGCTGCTCGATCTGGGGCATATCCCCAGCTTCTGCACCGCCTGCTATCGCGAGGGACGTACCGGAGACCGCTTCATGTCGCTCGTCAAGCGCGGACAGATAGCAAACTGCTGCCAGCCCAATGCACTGATGACATTAAAAGAATATCTGGAGGACTATGCCTCCTCCGAAACCAAGGAGAAGGGCATGCGGCTGATTCGTGAGGAGATGGAGCATATCCCGAACCCCAAGATACGGGCGATAGCCGAACGTAATCTTCAGGAGATAGGGGAGGGGAAAAGAGACTTTAGATTTTAGATTTCGGATTTATGAATAATACACCTCGTTCCAACCGCCTGCACATTGCCGTCTTTGGACGACGGAACAGCGGAAAGTCCAGCCTTGTCAATGCCTTGACCGGGCAAGACACGGCATTGGTATCCGCAACGCCCGGCACTACTACCGATCCCGTGACCAAAGCCATGGAAGTATATCCTTTGGGCCCGTGCCTCTTTATCGATACCCCCGGTTTTGATGATGACGAAGGCGAACTGGGCGGTATGCGCGTGGAGCGTACCTTAAAGACGGTGGAGAAAGCGGACATCGCCCTCTTGCTTTATGAAGCTGACGGAACGCTGGAACAGCAATGGCTAAAGCTGCTGGCTGCGCGCGAAATCCCCGTGATACTGATACTGAATAAAGCCGATTCCCGTCAAGACACCGCTTCCGTGGTTCTTCGGATTGAAAAGGAGTGCGGGCAGGCTCCCGTTGTGGTCAGTGCCAAAGAGGGTACCGGCATTCAAGGCATTTTCGATGCTATTCTCGAAAAGCTTCCCGAGAATTTTGGTGAGCAGACCATCACGGGAAACTTGGTAAGTGAAGGAGATGTCGTCCTGCTGGTGATGCCCCAGGATATACAAGCCCCCAAAGGTCGTCTCATTCTTCCGCAAGTGCAGACCATCCGCGAACTGTTGGATAAAAAGTGCTTAGTGATGAGCTGCACCACCGACAAGCTGCAAGCCTCCCTGCAAGCCCTTGTCCGTCCGCCTAAGCTGATAATCACCGATTCACAAGTATTCCCCATCGTCTATCAACAAAAGCCTGCCGAAAGTAGTCTTACTTCCTTCTCGGTTCTTTTTGCCGGTTACAAAGGAGACATCAATGCCTTTGTAGAGGGAGCTGCCGCTATTCATAGTCTGACACCCCAATCGCGTGTACTGATAGCCGAAGCCTGCACCCACGCCCCGCTGACCGAGGACATCGGCACCGTCAAAATTCCCCGCCTGTTACGAAAGCGCATCGGCGAGGAATTGCAGATAGACTTTGTCTCTGGAAATGACTTTCCCAAAGACTTGTCCCGATATGATTTAATTATCCATTGCGGCGCTTGCATGTTCAACCGGAAGTACGTTCTCAATCGTATAGCCCATGCCCGCGCACAGCACATCCCCATAACCAACTACGGAGTAGCAATTGCGAGTCTGACCGGTATATTGGATAAAATTGTTATCTATCGGTAAATATCCCTTTCCCTCTCTGTTCACGTTACTGATGTTATAGAGTAGTGTGAACTACTTTTCTTGTTAACAATGCTTAATATAATGTACCTTGTAATACAAGGTACTAATATAATACATATATTTGTGCCATACAAGGAACAATAATAGAATGAATGAGGACACTCATTACTCTATTGCGCAGCCAAATAGTAAATAGTAAATTGTCAAATAGTAAATACCATTATGGATGTAAACAATGTAAAGTCGCAAATGCGCAAGGGCATGCTTGAATATTGCATCATGCTGCTGCTTCACAAAGAGCCGGCTTATGCTTCGGATATCATTCAGAAGTTGAAAGAAGCCAGACTGATTGTGGTGGAAGGTACACTTTATCCGTTGCTCACCCGCTTGAAGAACGACGACCTTTTGGGGTATGAATGGATTGAGTCTACGCAAGGTCCTCCCCGTAAATATTACCGGTTGACGGAAAAAGGAGAAGTCTTTCTCGGTGAACTGGAAACATCCTGGAAAGAGTTGAACGAGACGGTGAATCACATCAGCAATTCTTGAAATGACCACAGAGAATATGCCGCATTCGCCGAATGGTAAATAGTAAATCGTAAATAGTCAAATTGTAAATAAAGAGTGTGTTATGAAAAAGACATTAACTGTAAATTTAGGTGGAACCGTTTTCAATATTGATGATGACGCATACCGTCTTTTGGATAATTATCTGAGTAATCTCAAGATGCACTTCCGCAAGGAGGCCGGTGCCGACGAGATTGTAGATGATATTGAACGTCGTATTTCCGAACTCTTTGCCGAGAAATTGTCGGCCGGTTCACAAGTAATCACGATAGCCGACGTGGAAGAGGTGATTGCTCGCATGGGAAAGCCGGAAGATATGGAGGCAGAAGGAGAGAGTGCTAGTGCCGATTCCGGCAGCACGAGTGCCGGGGGCGGCTATGGTGCCGGTGCTTGGAACAGCAATACCGCTTATGGCACTACACGCCGTCGTCTATACCGCAATCCGGATGACAAAATGCTGGGTGGTGTCATCAGTGGAATGGCTGCCTACCTGGGATGGGATGTAACTTTACTTCGACTGTTACTGCTTGTCATCTTGATTTGTGGGGTAGGGACATTGATACCGGTCTATATCGTGTGTTGGCTGGTTATACCGGAAGCCCGCACAGCAGCCGAGAAGTTGAGTATGCGTGGCGAGGCCGTTACGGTAGAGAATATCGGAAAGACGGTGACGGACGGTTTTGAGAAGGTTGCCAATGGGGTGAATGATTATATGAGGTCGGACAAACCCCGTACTTTCTTGCAGAAGTTGGGAGATGCATTGGTGATGATTGTCGGCTGGTTCTTGAAAATCTGTCTGGTGATATTTGCCATTATCTGCAGTCCGGTACTGTTTGTATTTGGAGTGGTATTTGTGGCGTTGTTGTTTGCTGCGATAGCGGTGGCTGTTGGTGGCGGTGCGGCTCTCATTTCCTTTTTCCCGATGGCTGATGTGGTACTGCCTACTTCTCCGTTGTCTGCCATTGTGATGTACATTGCAGGAATCTTGCTGGTAGGAATTCCTTTGGTCAGTCTTGTATGGGCCATCTTCAGTCAGATATTCAAATGGCAGCCGATGAATTCCGGTTTGAAGTGGACGCTGGTTATTCTTTGGATTGTAAGTGCGGCTTGCTTCGGAATCTGTTTTGCAGTGCAAGGGGCTACTTTCCCGGAATTGGGTATCTTTAACTTCTGAGAATAGTAATTTCTTTTTTAATTGATATCGTGTTTGTAGGATGGAAAATCCAGTGTAAGCTGCCCCCTAAAACCAAGCGATTCTGCCCCCTTGTGCTAAAATAATCCTACCCCCTTGATTCCAATATAAAAATACCCCTGCTTGGCAATGCCCGGCAGGGGATT
>ENA-OQCU01000803-OQCU01000803.1-human-gut-metagenome-genome-assembly--contig:-NODE-803-length-12656-cov-3.499561_pt1 | contig 12656 bp, 17 predicted proteins | sample MGYA00242504_ERZ504590 | MGnify/ENA primary metagenome ERZ504590 (study PRJEB26092, sample SAMD00036318) | human gut metagenome | host: Homo sapiens | study: EMG produced TPA metagenomics assembly of... | reverse complement strand
GGAGGTAATGACTGCAAATACCGAAATGACGGCAGTAACCTACAGTACATAATGCAATATAAGAAACTAAAAGTCCGTATCATCTCAGTGCCCATAAAGGCTGCAGATGTACGGACTTGATGAAAAGTAGGCACAAAGGAGATTACATGAACTGCATGAAGAAAAGCTATGACGCGGGTACTCCCGTCACAATTCCCCGGCCATGTGTCCCTATATAAACCCGTCCATATTCCTGCATGTCACCGCAGATATGCAATACCAAGCCATATTGATGGGCATCATCGTTGATACGTACCCAAGAGTTAGCCGCATCGTCAGAACGGAAGAAACCATATTGCCCGTTGATTACGCCTATCAGATAGATGGCAGGATAATCATTACCCGGCTTTGCCTTGCCGAAGCCAAAAGCATAGATGGTACGTACCTTATCCAAAACACGGAAATCAAATTTTTACTGAAGTGACAGAGTGGTACAAACCATCATAAGCTGCAATCCACAAATCTTTTTCACGACCGGGAGTAGCATAGATACGGTCTTGCCCTCCACGCAGATCTCCTCTTCGTACAGCGGCACCGGCATTACCGCGTTGGGACCGTTTAACCGTTAAATTCAATGTGTCGGCATGAAAAGTCGCCCACCATCCTCGCTGCTATACAATATTTCGGCCACAGCATCTACAGCATAAAAACGTTTGGGGTTCACCTTATCTGCTATGACGCGGATATTGCTTAGGCAAACCACGGCAAACTTGCAAGAAGCCCCCTTATCACGGGTCAGATAAGCCTTCGAGCGGTCGGGTATCCAAATCCAAGAAGAGCCATCTGCTGCCACGGCGATATCGCCATTACGAGACTTCTCTGTTGGAACGGTGGCACACATAGTCAGTGCCTGCCCCCATCTTCTGAATATGAGATAGTCTTTGCATCCGGCTGATGGCCAAACAGTGTACCAACCCTGACTACCAAATCCTGCTTCAGCCAAGCGCCTGTCACTCCATTCGTATTTCCGAAATGAGGATTGGCATGGCTGCCCAACGAATCGGGTCGATTGAGGTCGAAATGCGTAAAGCCACCATAATCACCGATACCGGAAATCAGGCGCGCCCCTTTTTTCGGGAGCATAAAGTTCGAGAGGCACGGTCTCTTCGATACCGGCAGACATGATACTCCATTTCACCGGTTCCTCGCGTTCCACGGCAGAGAGATTAAAAGTTTCCCAGCCACCGAAACCGGTGGTAAACATGGCATGTTCAGCGTCGGTAGGGTCTATCTCTATGTCGAACATCCAGTGTAGGGGCGCTACCTTTGTATAGGGAGCTTTGGAATAATCATACTCATATCCCGTCTTGAAAATCGGTTTCCAGCTCTTGCCACCGTCAGTCGTACGGAACATCTCATCACTTTTATAACCGTGCTTGCCCCCTAGACTGTGTGTACTGGCAATCAGATGCTTCGGATTACGAGAATCTACAGATACGGCTGCATAGCCAAATCCTGCCTTTTCGCCACCTGGCAGTCTGACGGGAGAAATGTCTGTCCATTTGCCTTTACGGATATCGTATTTCCACACACCTCCATCCCCCATCTGGCTTGGACCGGGAGTATCTCCATACGTCAGAACCAATTGCCCGTCACCGGTCAAGACCATATGCGTGGGGCGATACTGCATCGGCTGTCCCCCGACCGGCTGCCAACTTTCACCATAGTCGTGACTCACAAACAGATTTTCCCTGCCCATCAATGACACTGCCACATAAATGTCACGGGTGCCACGCTCGTCGCGAGTGCCTTGTGCATCATAGGCAACACAGACAATACCACTGCCGCGATTCCCCCATGCGGCACGGTCGACGGGATTAAGCTTCTCGGAGACATTCGGGAAAGACGCTACCCGTGCCCAGCTCCTCCCCTTATCCGTACTGCGCCATAAGCCATGCAAACGGGTTCCCATATAAATGATATTCCCATTCTGCGGGTCCACCATCATCCGTTCCCCATTACCACGCCCATTCTCGTTGCCACCCATCGTAAAAGGCACATCAACGCGAGCAAAGGTTCTGCCGCCATCATAAGAACAGAGTATGGCCCCATTGGAGCTACTGGTATACGTACCGCAGGCAATATACACGTTCTGTGGATTCTGCGGGTCAATGGCAATGCTCTCCACTCCCTGCAGATTGCTTTCATCCAGACTTATCCAGTCCAACAAGGGCGTCCACTGGCAGGAAGCAGCATCCCACCGATAGGCCCCTCCCATATCGGTGCGGCAATAACGGATACCGGGAGCTTCTGGGTGAAAAACAATACCGTCCACAAAGCCTCCTCCCACTATCGGTACGCTCTTCCATTCGTAAGAAACGGAATTCACCGGAGATATATCTTGGGCAAGCATTGACATGCCCCCCAGCATCAAACTTATTCCTGCTAAAAACAACTGTCTTTTCATAAGCATCAGAGTTCTAAAACAAACGTTCTTGATATTTTCTTCAAAGATAGGAATATTTCATTGATATTTCAGACTGAAACTTTTGCTCAGTGCACATATAATCCTAACAACCAACGTTTTAATAAAAACAAGAAACTAAATCAAGCCATAAAAAGATTAAAACGGCACCTATCACAGTTCTTCTCTCTAACAGTTTTTGTAACAACAATGCAACATATATGACACAAAAACACAACACGTATGTCCGAACTTTGTCGCCGACAAATCATTCGACAACAACAGATTATGAAAAAAGTGCATTGACAGTACTGATTGCCCTGCTGCCGTTGGCCGCAATTGCCCAAACGCCCTCCATCAACGAGGACGGAAAAAAGATTGAAAAGGAGAAGATGGAAACCAAAGACTACCTGCCGGAAGTCCACGGAACCATCCGCGCCAAATACGAATATCAGACCACCATGGGTGCAGGACGTTTCGAAGTACGCAATGCCCGCGTCAGCGTGACGGGTAACGTATTGCCCAGCGTAGCCTACAAAGCCGAGATAGACCTCTCCGACGAAGGTCAAATCAAGATGCTGGATGCCTACGCCCGGCTTTTCCCGACAAAAGGACTGACAGTCACCGCCGGACAAATGCGCGTCCCCTTCACCATCGACGCCCACCGCTCACCGCACCAGCAATACTTCCCCAACCGCTCGTTCATCGCCAAGCAAGTGGGCAATGTACGGGACGTGGGGTTCACAGTAGGATATACCCTGCCTACCGGTGTACCTATCACTGTGGAAGGAGGACTTTTCAACGGTTCCGGACTGACTAACCAGAAAGAATGGCACAAGGAAGTGAACTACTCCGCCAAAGCCCAATTTCTCTTCACCAAAGGACTGAACCTAACACTGAGCGTGCAGAGCATCCAGCCGGAAGAAGTACGTATGCAATCCTACGACATCGGTGCCTACTATGAAACCGGCCGTTTCCATATCGAAGGCGAATATTTGTACAAGCAATATTCCGACAACGCTTTCAAAGATGTACACGCTGTCAACACCTTCATCAACTACGATCTGCCGTTACGGAAAGTATTCAACAAAATGTCTTTCCTGCTGCGCTACGACATGATGACCGACCAGAGCGACGCCAAAACCGCCGATGAAGAAACCGGCAGATTGACGGTGACCGACTACAAACGCCAACGCCTAACGGGCGGCATCACCTTCAGCCTCAGCAAAGCATTCCGCACAGACCTCCGGTTGAATTACGAGAAATACTTCTATGCCAAAAACAGCATAGCGAAGGAGTCGGAACAAGACAAAGTAGTATTGGAATTGATGGTACGCTTCTGATATTTCTTGGCTTCCCCTTGTTTCTTTCATTCCAAAAATGTATATTTGGAATAAATTATTCCGAGCTATGGCAAATCCAATCATACCCGGTATACCGCAGACTGAACAAGACTTATTGTATAGTAAACTGAATGCATACAATCAAGGGAGAGCCTCTTATAAGGAAGTAGGGGCCTATCTTATCGTACTGCCCCGGCCTGAGTATCTCCAATATACTTTGTGGATTTACTCTCCACTGCCCGGGAGACAGTCCATCTTCTACATTTGCGACCTTTCCACCGACATTCACGAAACGTTGCGGATGGCAAGCACGCTATGCTTCTACTCACCGCGCAGCCTGCTGCTTGTGGAGTACAATGCCAAAAGAATGCAGAGCAAAGGGGACGACATTATCTCCATAGGCAAATACCACGGACATTTCCTGCACGAAATTCTCCGTATAGACCCTGCCTATCTTACGTGGATAGCCTTCAAATTCCAGCCACGCATCCCCAAGCAGGAACGTTTCGTACAGATTGCCAAGATTTACCATTCAGTCCATCTCGACATACAACGAAGAAAAACGTGCCAAACCACCGGCGGACGTTTTCTGGGGAAGGAAGGGGAAAAAGTGGAGAACCTGACACTGACCGTACTCAGCGTGCGACTGGAAGACAACCCCTACAAGACGCAGCTCAAAGGGACCACTCCTTATTTCTATGTACGCCAAGTGTTGAAACTGAAAGACTCCATCGGCAACTTCGTCAGCATCCGGCTGAATGCACGCACGGCAAGCCGGAAATCATGCCAGCTGCCCGCCGTGGAACATGCCTACCAGATGGGAGAAGTAATGAAGATAGCATCGGCACGCATCGCGCGTACCTATATAATAGGAAGTACGAAAATACACCCGATTGACACATGTAAAGTTACACGTCCCTCCGGGTAAAAGATTTCTATCAGATACGAACCACACGCTGCATACGGCTGCTTTCCCAGGCTGCCTCAATCAAGCGGATGACTCCGACCACCTCGCGGGCATCGCTCTGCAAAGGTTCGCCGTGGTGGATATGCCGATAGATATTCTCATAAAAAGCTGCATAATCACCGGGAAGACTTGGATAGGGTTCATAAACAATTCTACCGTCTTTTTCCGTATAAAGCAGTCCCCAAGAGGATTTGTCCTCCTCGCCCCAGTGCGAAGTGCCGGGCAATACGCCCTCGGTCAAGGCGGCTTCCTGCGGGTCGAAACCATATTTCACGTAAGAACCTTCCCTACCGTGGAGGACGAAACGGGGTTCGCTCGCACACATCAGATAGCTGGATTTCAGCGTTATCTTCACTTCGGGCGCCTTTGAGGGACGTAGCAAATGGATGATGAAATAGTCGTCTACCTTGCTGTCCTTGCGCAACGTGGCAATATCTGCAAAGACGGCTTCGGGCATACCGAACAGCTGCACAGCCTGGTCTATGACGTGGGCACCCAGGTTATAGGTCAAGCCGCCCCCATCTTGTCCGGTTTCCTTCCAAGTATTCGGCTTGATAAAATTACGATAACGGGGGAAGGTGGATTCAAACTCCACCAGATGCCCCAGCAAGCCTTTGGACAGTATTTGCTTAACTGTCAGGAAATCGCAGTCCCACCGGCGGTTCTGGTAAACGCTCAAGGTCAGCCCCCGGCTTGCGGCAAATGCCACAAGTTCCTCAGCTTCTGCCACAGTGGTGGTGAAAGGCTTCTCCACAACCACATGCTTACCTGCTTCGAGGGCGCGGCGGGCATACTCATAATGAGTGCTGTCCGGTGTGTTGATGACAACCAAATCCAGCTCTTCCACTCCGATAAGTTCCTCAAAACTCCGCACAATACAAGCGTCGGGATACTTCTCCCGGGAGAGTTCCTTACTGCGCTCCGTAACGGCAGTCAATTCAAAATGAGGGTTAGTGGAGATGAAGGGGGCATGGAAAACACGTCCCGACATTCCGTAAGCAGCTAATCCGGTCCTTATCTTGTCCATATCGTTCTTTTTAAGTTCACCATTATTCCGTCACCAACGGACGCTTACGCCAATCGTCCTTCATATAGCTGTCGGGGTAGACCGTCTTATCAATAATTTCGCCACCTTTCAGACGAATCCAGGTGGTGAAAGTACGGGCACCTTCCTTCATCAAAATGACACGTGCACCGTTGGACAAATGGTTGTACTCGGTATTACCACCGGTGAAACGGCCGTAAGCCAGCAGGATACCTTTCCACATTACGGCATAATCGTTGTCATGATCGTGCCCGACAAACATACCCATCACATCACCAGCCTCTTTCATGGCAGTGAACATGCCCGTATTCAGTTCCGGAGCGCAAGCCTTTTCCATGCGGGTACCTATCAGTATGGCGTTCTCGTCGGAAGCGGCTTCGTTATATTCCGGCAAAGGAATATGGAAAAATGCTAGTGCAGGCAAAGGTTGCCCACCGTTCTTTGCTTTATAAGTGGCACTCTGCTGGCGGTACCAGTTCACCTGGTCGAAAGTGAGCCAGTCGTACCCCTTTACGTCGGGTAGTTTGGAGTAGGAATGGGAATCCAGACAGTAAAGCAGGGCTGCATCCTTCTTGCCGTCCGAGGATTTCAGTGTGAGGACATAGTCGGGAGATTCTACTCCGCCACGGTCGGGCTGGATATTGAAAGGCATGGAACGGATAACGTCATAAAGCTCAGCACGTGTTTTTCCCTGCTCGTTGTCGTGGTTGCCAAAGGTTACGACAAAAGGAATCTTACGGTCCGTAGCATAGGAAAGCACCTTGCGCATGGCTGTATCGGCAGGTGCGGCATAAACCACATCGCCGGTAAAGACTACTAAATCGGGGCACTCAGCATCAAGCACCTCGCCAATACGCTTCAAAGCAATATCCGAAGCCGGATTGCCATACTTGAAGTGGATGTCTGTAAACTGGACGATTTTAAACTCTCCGTTCTTGTTGAACTGCAAAGGCGATACTTGTGCCGGGCAGAACAAGGAGGATAAAAGTGCCAGACAAAAGGCCAAGGAGATTTTCTTCATATAAGTGGATGATTAAATTGAGTTGATATTATTATTCCTTCACTATCAATACAGTGGCATAGGCGGATATACCTTCCTCCCTGCCCGTAAAGCCGAGTTTCTCCGTGGTGGTGGCCTTGATGGAGATGGCATCCTCGTCTATTCCCATCACCGCGGCAAGCGTACGCTGCATTTCGGGAATATAGGCCTTCAACTTAGGCCGCTCAGCGCAGATGGTGGCATCAATGTTACCTACCGAATAGCCTTTGGTAGCTATCAATTCTATTGTTTTCTTTAGCAGAATCTTGCTGTCTATGTTCTTAAACTCACCGGCAGTATCAGGAAAATGATAGCCGATGTCACGCATATTCGCCGCTCCCAGCAATGCGTCACAGATAGTATGGATGAGCACGTCCGCATCCGAGTGCCCCAACAATCCCTTTTCATGTTCCAGGCGGATACCGCCCAGCCAAAGTTCGCGCCCTGCCACCAGTTGATGGACATCAAAGCCAAAACCTACACGTATCTTCATATCGTTGCTTCATTTAAGTTGACACGAAAGTACGGAAAAAAAGCGAGGTAACAAGAAAAAACAAGACGAAGATAATCAGCGAATATTGAAGTCAAGTACTTTCCCTTCCCCAAGATAACCCTGCAAGTGCTGTCCGATGCTGACGGGAGCGACTCCCGCGGGTGTTCCCGTGAACAGCAAGTCACCGATTTTTCAAGGTCATGAAGCGGCTGACATAGGCAATGATATCATCTACCCGGAACAACATGTCCGCTGTATGGCCACGTTGAACCTCCTTATCATCAATCGTCAGACGAAAGTCCAGATTCTGTACATTGCCGCCCACCTGTTCCAAAGGAACAAAGGTACCGATAGCTGCCGAATTGTCGAAACCTTTGCAAAGCTCCCACGGATTACCCGCCTCACGGAACTTACGTTGCAAGTCGCGTGCCGTGAAGTCGATGCCCACCGTCACCGCATCGTAATAGCGATGGGCAAAGCGAGGAGCAATATTCTTGCCCAAACGGCAGATGCGTACCACCACTTCCGCCTCATAATGCACTTCGTTGGAAAAGTCGGGGATAAAGAAAGGTTTGCCATCTTTCAGTATAGCTGAATCGGGTTTCAAAAAAATAACCGGTTCCTTATTCTCGTGTGTATGTCCCAGCTCTTTGTTGTGCAGAGCATAGTTCATTCCTACAGCAATAATCTTCATTACTTGATTTCGTTAAAGTTTAGTCTGTTAAACATCACGGCCAGATGGGCATAAAGGGAAGTGTTCTGCACGACAATGTTCTCGGGAACGCGGATACGGAACGGGGTGAAGTTCCATACGGCCTTGATACCACCCTCTACCATGGAATCCGTTATCTGCTGGGCTATTTCGATAGGTACCGTCAGCACGCCTATATTGACATCGTACTCCTGCATCTTCTGCTTGAACTCGTCCGAATGATAGATGGGGGATGACCGCTCAATGTCGTACCCACCAATTCAAGCTTCACATCAAAAGCAGCCACTATCTCCAAACCGAAATGGCTCAGACCCGAGTCGCGCAGCAAAGCACCTCCCAAGCTTCCAACACCGAACAGAAATGCTTTGTGTATATTGGTAAATCCCAGGAAATCCTCCAGCACAGCTATCAGTGTGTCCACCTCATAGCCTACACGCGTACGTCCCGAGATATTGACATACGAAAGGTCTTTGGCAATTTGTGAAGCATCAATATTGATTTCCTTGGAAATCTGGGTGGATGATACGAATCGTTCCCCCTTTTGTTTCAGCAACTTTACATTGGAAAGGTACCACGGAAGCCGGCGCAAAGTAGGTTCCGGCACCTTCATGGTTTCTTTTTTCTGTAACGGACTGCTCATAGTTTCTTATTTAAGTTCTCAATATTGCGATTGACAAAAGTAGTGCCTTTTTTTCTAATCAGTAACACGGATGCAACAAAAGCTTAACATAATTTCTAATTGCATAATTCCACATAATATCGTACTTTTGGGAAGTTTTTTAAAAAAAGTATGAAGAATAATGATTGGAAAGAACGGTTGAATATAGTCTATTCCACCAACCCGGACTACAAATATGAGATGAATGACGATGAGGAGCAAGCTACCCTCCCCCCTGCACAACAACGCTTGCGCGTGCAGCTGGACCGCAAGAACCGGGGTGGCAAAGTCGTCACTCTTGTCACCGGTTTCGTGGGCACCGACAATGGCCTGAAAGAACTGGGCAAATTGCTGAAAAGTAAATGTGGAGTGGGTGGAAGTGCCAAAGATGGAGAAATCATTGTGCAGGGCGACTTCAAACAGCGTGTCATTGACCTGCTGAAAGCTGAAGGATACACGCAAACTAAGCCCGTAGGATAAACCAAACCATCATCCGTCTCACTGCAACTGTAGAGGCATAAAAAAAGTGACCGTTTAGGAATTCAACTCCATATACGGCCACTTCTTTTTATAGAATCGTTTCTAAGCGGAATTATTCAGCGCGCAAAGTAAAATCGTTTGAAGTCAACAACCTTCAATTCAGGATCAGCTTCTTTCAAGACTTCTCTAACTGTCTTCTTGCCGTCCATGATGTCTTCCTGGTTCAGCAAGCAAACTTCTTTCAAGAACTTGCCAAGACGGCCCTTAGCAATATTCTGAATCATTTGTTCAGGCAGATGTGCAGCTTTCTCGGCAGAAACAGTAGCAATGATTTCCTTTGCCTTTGCCACGTCTTCAGCAGTAATCCAGCCTTTGGCCATGTTGCTTTCCATGTGGTCTTCGCTGTCCACGTGAGCCGGGTTGATACCAGCCTTCTTCAAAGCGGCCTCAACAGCCTTCTGTACCTGTTCAGCTTTTGTCTTCTCGATAGCAACATCTATTTCCTTCTGCTTGATTTCTTCAGATACGCCATCTTCGTCTACTGCAATCGGGTTCATGGCAGCAATCTGCATGGCAATCTGCTTAGCCAGTCCTTCTTCAACAGCCTTGTTGAAAGCAACAATAGTGCAGAGGCCATTTCTGTTCATGTGGTTATAAACCACAGTGCTTGCACCTTCTACAGTCATGTAACCATCCAACTCCATCTTCTCGCCAGTGATACCGCTACGGTCTGTTACAGCATCCTGTACAGTACCGTTGCCCATCGGCAGAGCTTTTACTTCGTCCAGAGTCTTGCACTTGTTAGCCACGGCAAGGTCCAGAATGTCCTGAGTCAATTTTCACGAAATCAGCATTCTGAGCCACGAAGTCAGTTTCGCACTTCAGAGCGATGATAACGGCAAAGTCACCCGTAGTCTTAGCCAGCACACAGCCTTCAGAAGCCTCGCGATCTGAACGCTTAGCTGCAACAGCTTGTCCCTTCTTACGGATAATTTCCATTGCCTTGTCGAAATCGCCTTCAGCTTCAGTCAAAGCATTTTTGCAATCCATCATACCAGCACCGGTCATCTTGCGGAGCTTGGTTATATCAGCCATACTTACAGCCATAATATCTTTTTATTTTAATTGTTAATAATATCCTTATAAAGTAATTGAGAGTTGAGAATAGAGAATTGAGAATTGCCGTAAAGTAACTCTCAACTTTCAATTCTCAACTCTCAACAGTATGATTAAGCCTCTTCTTCCTTCATGAAAGCAGCAGCCTTAGCGGCATTGATTGCTTCCTCGTCGGACTTGTCGAGTCTTGCTTTTGTAGCTTTCTTCTTACCTTTGTTGGCAGGAGCTTCACCGGCAGCTTCCATGTCTACCTTTTCGGCCTTACGTTCTTCCAGACCTTCCTGCATAGCAGCGCAGCAAGCATCAAGAATAACTTCTACTGACTTAGTAGCGTCATCATTTGCCGGGATTACGAAATCGATATTCGTAGGATCGGAGTTTGTATCAACGATACCGAATACGGGAATCCCCAGACGGTTAGCTTCACGAACTGCGATGTTTTCCTTCATTACGTCGATAACGAACAGAGCAGACGGCAGACGAGTCAGGTCAGCGATAGAGCCCAAAGTCTTGTCCAACTTTGCACGTTGACGTGAAATCTGAAGAATTTCTCTCTTGGAGAGGTTTGAATAGGTACCGTCGCTTGTCAACTTGTCGATGGTAGCCATCTTCTTGACAGCCTTACGGATAGTCGGGAAGTTAGTCAACATACCACCCGGCCAACGCTCGATTACATAAGGCATATTTACAGATGCAGCCTTATCGGCAACCACCTGCTTAGCTTGTTTTTTAGTAGCAACAAACAGGACTTTCTTTCCTGATTTAGCGATTTGCTTCAAAGCTTCAGCAGCTTCGTCAATTTTAGCAACCGTCTTGTTGAGGTCAATGATGTGAATACCATTGCGCTCCATGAAGATGTAAGGAGCCATTGCAGGGTTCCACTTTCTTTTCAAGTGACCGAAGTGGCAACCGGCTTCTAATAATGTATCAAAATTTGTTCTAGACATTTTCTTTTAAATTAATCGTTTACTTTCTTTTTTGTTTCTTCTAAACCAACCGCCGGGTAGTCTGAATCTGAAGAGTCCCGGTAGTTTAGATACTAAACGCTTTTTCAGTTGAGAGTTGAGAGGTGAAAGTCGAGAATTAAGCAACTTGTCCGCCCCAACCGTTCTCCAACTCTTAACGTTTACTGAACTGGAATCTACGACGTGCTTTCGGTTGTCCCGGTTTCTTACGTTCAACAGAACGAGGATCACGAGTCATGAAACCTTCAGAACGGAGAGCAGCCTTGTCCTCAGCATTGATTTTCACCAGTGCGCGGGCAATTGCCAAACGCAAAGCCTGAGACTGGCCGGTGAAACCGCCACCGCAGAGATTAACTTTGATGTCGTACTTTTCAGCAACACCCAGCTTATTCAACGGCTGTTTAACTACATACTGAAGAATGCTTGATGGAAAGTACTCTGCGAGGTCTCTCTTATTAATAGTAATCTTTCCAGTACCTTCGCTTACGAAAATACGTGCAATTGCACTTTTACGTCTGCCTAATGCATTTACTACTTCCATTATCTCTTATTTAAGTGCGTTAATATCAATCATTTTCGGGTTCTGAGCATCATGTTTGTGCTCGCTGCCGGCATATACATACATATTACCCAGCAATTTAGCGCCCAACTTATTTTTAGGCAGCATACCCTTTACTACTTTTCTCAGTAACTTGTCATCACCGTTCGGTTTTGCCTGCAAACGGGCAGGAGTGATTTCTCTCTGGCCGCCGGGATAACCTGTATATGACAGATATACCTTGTCATTCCACTTGTTACCGGTTAATTTTACTTTGTCGGCGTTGATAATGATTACATTATCGCCACAATCTACGTGAGGGGTAAAGTTAGGTTTATACTTTCCTCTCAACAGTTTCGCAACTTTTGCGCCCAGACGACCCAATACCTGGTCTGTAGCGTCAACAATGACCCATTCTTTAGTCACTGTAGCTTTGTTTGCAGAAATGGTCTTGTAACTTAAAGTATCCACTCTTAATTGTTTTTTAAAATGTTACTACTAAAATTTTTTCTTCACCGCAAGCCAGTCATCCCGGACAATGGAAGATTAACTCGCTATGAATTAAATGCTTATCCTTTTGAGATAATAATCGGCTTGCAAAGGTACGGTTTTTCTTAGAACTGGCAAAAGTTTTCCACTTTTTTTAGAGAGCCACTTGGCTGATATACAACAGACAAAGTTATCCTGCGGAGAAAGGGAAGAATCTCCGCAGAACAACTCTTTATGATGCGGCCTTCATCGGTCGGTGCCGTCATAGAAGGCTTTCAAAGCTGCATGAGAAAGAAACGGGAAAGAGAAAGAAATATCAACGGACAAGGTCTTCGGGAAATTTTGCAGGCATGCCCACCCGCTTCCAT
>ENA-OQCU01000802-OQCU01000802.1-human-gut-metagenome-genome-assembly--contig:-NODE-802-length-12658-cov-4.213391_pt1 | contig 12658 bp, 9 predicted proteins | sample MGYA00242504_ERZ504590 | MGnify/ENA primary metagenome ERZ504590 (study PRJEB26092, sample SAMD00036318) | human gut metagenome | host: Homo sapiens | study: EMG produced TPA metagenomics assembly of... | reverse complement strand
CCTCATCGGTACTTCACATAGCCCGTCTTCTCCGGTCACGCTACATCGAGGAGCCGATGAGGCCCACGAGGATCAGCGGCCATGCCCAGGTGGGCGACGCAAGCCGCCGAACGTGGACGCGCGGTTCCACCAGCATGCCCCAAGCGGACGCCAGCACGTTGCCTTGGTGCCCCTTCTGGTAGCCGCGGATGGCGCGGCCCAGCATGAACAGCGAATTGAAGACAGCAGGCTGGCCACCAGCAAGCCCACCACGGCCACGCCGTTGTAGTACCACGACGGGCCCTGCTCCAAGAGGCCGTCGGCCTCGGTGCCGCCCGCCGCCAGGATGGCGTCGTAGCTGGGCAGCAGGTAGGTGACGAAGTAGAACATGAGCACGGCGAACAGCACGACGGCGCAGATACCCGGGATGCGGGCGCGCTTCCAGAATTGCTTGCCTTCGGTGCGGCCCCACGAAAGCAGCGGGCACACGGCCAGGATGGCCAGGTAGATCACGCCGAGCGGACGGGCGATGGCGTTGTACGTGCCGGCCGACACCGTCTGGCCGCCGAACGGCACCGGGATGCCGAACAGGTGCGCGGGCAACGCGGAGGACACGGTCATGTACGTCAGCAGCACGGCGAACACCACCATGATGACGTTGTTGAAATAGTAGGCGGCATCCTTCGACAGCATGTTCTCCACGTCGTCGGCGCCCGAGGAGGCCGGGCCGAAGCTCTTCCACCGCACGATAAGGCCCACGATGCCGGCCAGGATGGACGCACCGATGAGCGCGCCGAACAGCGCGAGCGACACGGGATCGCCCTCGAAGGCGTGCACCGACTGCACGAGACCCGAACGGGAGATGAACGTGCCCACGATGACGAACGCGAAGGTCAGGCACGCGCACATGACCGACCAGCGCTTGAACGCGCCGCGCTGGCGGTACACGGTGAAGCTGTGGATGAGCGCGACGCCCACGATCCACGACAGCAAGCTGGCGTTCTCGACGGGGTCCCAACCCCAGTAGCCGCCCCAGCCGAGCACGACGTACGCCCAGATGGCGCCAAGGCCGATGCCCACGCCCAGGAAGAACCAGGAGAACAGCGTGTAGCGCTGCGAGCGCACGACCCATTCCTTAGAAGAATCGTTCACGATGATAGCCGCGATGGCGTACGCGAACGGGATGGTGAGACCCGCGTAGCCCACGAACAAAGTGGGCGGATGGATGGCCATGGCCCAGTGCTCCAGCAGCGTGTTCATACCCAGCACCGAAGCTGCAGCCGTCAGATTGCCCGAGCCGTCGAAGTACTTGGCAGGCGTAGCCGCAAACGGCATGTTGCTTTCGGAGAACAGGATCACGCCCACGAACGCCGCCAGCACCAGCTGCGACACGAGCAGCGCCATAGAATCCAGCTTCCTGCCCTGCCTCATATTGCGAACGGCCACCACCGAGTTGAAGATGGCGATGAGCCAACCCCAGAACAACAGCGAGCCTTCGCGGCCTGCCCACAGACCCGACAGCTTGTAGAGCCAGGCGATGTCGCTGGACGAGTCGCTGCGATAGCGCAGCACGTACTCGATGCTGGTATCGCCGGTCATGAAGCAGTACACCAGCACGCCGCAGCACACGGTCAGAGCCGCCAGCGTCACCAGCACGGCCACATGCCCGCCCCACGTCAGCGTCTCGCCTGCACCGCCCGACTTCTTGCGGGACAACAGGGCTCCCGCGACCAGGCACACGATGGACACCGCTACGCCGGCGAATGCGACGAGCACTCCTATCAAACCTATAGTTGGCATGTACTATCCTTTCGGGGCGGCTATGCGACCGCCCTTCGTTTGTAGAAACCGGTCTAGCCTTCGAGGGCCACTTCGGTTGCGGAGAACTTGCCCTGCGCGTTCATGGATCCGGTCAGGACGAGCGAAGAGCCGTCCTTCACTTCCTCCGAGATCGCGTCGTTGAACTCGACGGCAAGCTCTTCGCCGTTCTCGGGATCGACGAGCACGAACCGGTCGCCCTCGCCCGCCGCCTTCAGCGTGCCGTCCTTCACCGCGCCGGCCACCTTCACCGGCTTGTCGACGACCTCGTCGCCGTATCCCGTCAACTGGGAAACCGTCAACGCGTTCGTGGCGTTCTCGTACTTGGACGGGCACTTCGTGACCAGCTCGCTGGCGTTGAGCACGCCGTCTTCGCCGACCTTGCCCGTGCAGATGGCCGTCACGTCGTTGCCGAACGTGGCGGAAACGCCGCCCTCGAAGCGCACGCGGAGCTGCTGGGTGATGTCCCCGTTCGGATCGTAGATGTCGAACGTCAGCACGTTGCCTTCGGTTGCGAATGAATTCTCGACGACGTTGCCGCTCACCTGGATCTTCTGATCCGCATAGCTCCCCGTCGCAGCCTCTGCCACCGACACGGTCTTCGCCGAGCTCGTACCGCCGACTACAGCTAGGATAACCACCAGCACAATGACGATGATGCCGGTCACCACAACCATGCGACGCTTCGTTTTCGCGTTCACGCTCGCCTCCTCAATTGCCTCTCTCCAACCGTCATTTTCACGTACCTCAAAGTTCCGAGGAGCGCAATGGCGCCGAATTCAAAGATTCACCATGCGCGGCGCCTCGGCGTGGAAGCCTCCTGCATATCTCGCATTCGCAGGGCCACCATTTCGTTCCTCGGACCTTTGACAAAAGGAGCCCGTCCAAGCGTACGATGGCGCTTCGGCGGGCTCCCTCTTGCTTATTCGGTTCTTTGCTCGCGAACGAGCGGTGGTGCTGTCAGTGGCTTACGCCGCAGTCGAAAGCTTGTTGGCCTCGGCAACCGTCAGCCAGCCCTCGGGCACTTCGGCCTCGCTGTGGCACTGCGTGCAGTACATCACAGAAGCGCGGTGCGCCTTGTGGCACTCGCTGCACTCGATCTCGCCGTGCTGCGCCTTGTGCGGGTTGAACTCCATACCGCTCGTAGCCTTCACGAGGTCGTCGCGCGTCAGGTTGTGGCAGCTCTCGTTCAGGCAGAACTCGTCGCCGTCAAGGCCGCGCGCCTCGGTCAGCATGTCCGTGTCGCGCTCCTCAAGCGGGTACACGTAGTTGCCGGTGACCCAGTTGATGCCCTCGGACATCTGCTCGCTCAGCGTGGGCACGTGGCAAGACATGCAGTCCTTGCCCTGGGCCTTGTGCGAGACGGCCAGCATCGCGTTCGTGTTGCTCACTTCGTTGCCCCACTTGTCGACGCCCGTGGTGCCAGGCTCCTGCTCGTACGTCTCAAGGTACTCGTCCATCGGCGTGTGGCAGATGGCGGCGCAGAAGCTCGGCTGCTCGTGCCAAACCCAGAAGCCGGCACCGGCTGCAATCAAGACAACCACGACAACGCCCACGACGATGGGCCACTTCCTCGTCCGGGGCGCGGGATCCCCGATCACCACAGGTTCCTCAGCCATGGCGCTCCCCTACTCCCACGGCTCGAGGGCGGCCACGTTCCGCCCGGCCTCGCGGCCCCAGACGACGGTGTTCGTGATGGACCAGCCGCAGCCGAAGTAGAAGGCACCCGAGACGTTACCCCCGATGATGCACCCGGCGCCGTACAGCCGTGGAATGGGGTTGCCGTCGAGGCCGATGATCTCGGCTTCCACGTTGGACTTCGCGCCGGCGAAGGTGCCCATAGGGCCGGGGCGCACGACATCGCAGTAGAACGGCGGCGTCGCGATGGGGGCCATGTTGGCCCTGCGGCCGAAGTCGGCATCCAAACCGGCCTCGCAGAAAGAGTTCCACCTCTCCACTTCGGAGGCGAGGGCGGTCGGATCGCAGCCGATAAACTCGGCGAGGCCATCAACCGAATCGGCCGAGAACGTAGTATCGCACGTGTCGGGCGTATGCCCTTTCATCTCGAAAAAAGGCGCCCCGGTCGCATCGTACACATAGAAGATATAACCCGTAGTCGGATCGTCGGGGGTGAAACCCTGCTTCCATGCAGCTTGCGCGCACTCGTGCACGACATAGCCCCACTCGGCATCGTCCTGGCAAAACCGTCTGCCGGTCTTGTCCACGAGGATGGCGTCTATGTTCGACGAGTCGTGGATATTGACGTCCTTGCCCAGGATCTCGCTCATACCCCAGTCGCTGATGCCGCCTACGTAGATAGAATCGTTCATGCACACGGCCTGCTGCATGCAAAGCTCAGCACCGATCTCGCGCAGCATCCGCACCCCGTCACCGGTATTCGAGTCCATATCGGGGTTGCCCGGAGCGAGCAGCCCTGCGCCTTCGAGCGTTAGGCCCCAGACGTTCTGCATGAGGCCCAGGTCCTTAGACATCTCAAGGTTGTTGTCCACCGAAGCGCACGCCATGACCACGCCTTTTCGCGCCTTGGCGAAGGAGCCGTCGGCCAGCTGCACGCCGATAACGGAGCCTTCGGCGTTCTTCAGGATGTGCGCCACCTCGCAGCCCATCTCGATTTCGATGTTCGACAGGCTTTCGGCGCTGCTTTTCAGCGTTGCCATATGGCCTCCGTCGCACCGTAGGCATTGTGGTTGTACACCTGAGCGCGGCACGACATCGGCCTCCGTGTCGCCGCATTGACCAGACCGGGGGCAGCGGGCTTGCGCCCTCGTACGTGCGACCGTGTCCATCATCCAATCGACGGCCGTCGCCGGGAGCGCAAGCACGCCTCGCGGATCATATCCTGGTTTCCCAGACCTTGCGACCAGCGCAGCATCTGGTTCGCGAACGCTTCGCCCGTATCGCCCGCGTAGCCGGTGATCTCTTCCTGAGTGGACCAACCCGCTGCCAGCATGTATCCACCGCATAGTGCCGAGTTGCCGCCGTACATCGCCTTGTCCTTCTCGAACACGACGACGTCGGCGCCGGCCTCTGCCGCCTCGATGGCCGCGCACGTGCCGCCGCTGCCCGAGCCGACGATGACGACATCAGTCTCGTACTTCCAGTCGACGTCGGCCGGGTCGAGGCCCCCGGTTGCCGCAGGCGCGGTCTGAGCCTGTGCTTCGGATGCGCTTTTCGGCGCGCAACCGGCCAACATGCCTGCTCCTGCCGCCGTGGCGCCGAGCAGCGTGGCCGCCTTGAGGAAGTCTCGCCTTCCCATTCCCCGTTCGATGCCGCGGCACTTTCCGTATTCCATGACACCCTCCTTCTCGATTCCATCGTGCGCTTCCCGAACACTCGGAAAGTCCCTTCGCAATCCCAGTCTAATCACAGCGCAACGTCAGGTAAAACACGGTATTGACCATTTGTTTTCGCAGGTCAAAATACTAGTTTTCCGCAAGTGACGATTTTCGACAGCAGACGCGCGGCCGAGAGGAGCGCGGCGTAGTATACTGCGAGCGCAACGAAGACCGAAGGGACGGAGATGCCGATGAAGGGGTTCGCCGACGCTGCAGCGCTCGAGAGCGCGCTCGCGCTTCTGCATGATGCAGAGCTCATGGAATTCGTCCAGGAACATCAGCACAACTACCTCTACCGCGCGGATTTCATGAAAGAGCCTATGCCCGGGGATGCAGACCCGGCGCTTATGTGGGAGCTCGTGTCTTTCGTCCGACGCATGGCGGGAAGGCCTACCGTGCGGGAGCTGAACAAGTCGCAGCCAATCGGCCGGCAATGCTTCTGGACGGCGACGCCCGAGATGATCGCCGGACTGAACGATATCGTGAGCAGGAGCAATCCCTCCGCCCAGCTAACGCAGTCGCTCGCGCGGCTCAGCACGCGACCCGCCATCCAGCAACTTGCGCTTGAAGAGCTGGAAGCGGCAGGGTATCGCGACGGCGTCGACGTCGAGCATGAAGAGCTGCGGGAGATCGTTTGCGACAAGCGAGCGCCGGAAACGCCCGAAGAACGGCTCTTCGCCAACGCGAGAGAGCTCATCGAAGAAATCGAGGAGCTCGCGTCCGAACCGTTCAACGTCGAGCTCATCGCCTACATGCACGAGCGCCTCGCGCTCGACACGAAGGGGCTTCGCGTCGAGCCTCGCCCTTCCCCCGCACCGAAGACCTCCGTGCCGTCACCACCTTCCGATCAGCTGCTCGAATCGATCGTCGCAGGATGCGAGAATCCATGCCTGTGGGGTCCCCATCCTTTATTCGGCGCGCTGATAAACGCCGACACGATTTGGGTAACGCCGGCATTCGAGCGCTTCAACGGACTCATGGAGTTGCTCATTCGCTGGCGATCGTACTATGCGATCGGCGTCCCGGCCCTTCGCTTCGTGCCGCTATCCAAGATGCGCCTCGACTGGGAGCGACGGCTCGTCGGGCCTCCCGACGCCCCCATGCGCTACGGAGAAGCGCTCGTCGTCAGCAGTTTCGGCGTAGACAGCACCCCGTACAGCCAACAGATGATCCACTTTCTCGACAGAGGGCTGAACAGGCTCGAACGCATCGTGGCGCGCACCGAGGAGATCGGCGAGCGCTGCAAGCACCTCATCTTCGAGGACAGGAGGCTCACCCTGCGCCAAAAGCAACTGCTTGCCGATCTCGTAGACAACCCCTTGCTCGTCGTGGACGTGGGCATGTACGAGAAGCGATTCGACATCGCCGCTTCAACGGCGAGAGCTGATCTCACACGCCTCGTCTCGCTCAACTTCCTGCTTACGGAGTTCTCGGCCAAGAAACAGGTATTCTGGCTTCGCCCCGATATCTCCCGCGTGCTTGCCAGCCGCTCTGCAGCCTCAACTCCTGCTTCAAGCACGCAAGCTTGAAGCAGGCGCGCTCGTCGGGCGGTGTATGATCGGTTCACCAGTCGAGAGAAAGGTGCAGGCATATGGGCAAGTTCGTGATTAAGACCACCGACGCAGGATGCCATTTCGTGCTGAAAGCCGACAACGGCGAAGTCATCGCCACGTCGCAGGTGTACAAGTCGAAGGAGTCCTGCAAGAAGGGCATCGAAAGCGTCAAGAAGAACGCCCCGGACGCCGCCGTGGTGGAAGAGGACTAAGCGCACGCAGAACGTCCTTCGTCCCAAACGGGGATGTCCTCGTTTGGGACATTTCCGCCTGACGCCTCATAAGCAGCCGCTTCCCATCCGCGACATGCGACGGATTGCCAAAACGATTCGACGATCTTGCCTGTCGCGCAGGACGTTTTCCTATTGCGCGTTCGTCCACTCTTTCATCTTGCCGATCAATTCGTTCTTGCTATGGATATCCAGTTTCCGGTAAATGCTCTTTGCATGCGTCTGGGCGGTGCTTTTGGAAATGAACAATTCATCGGCAACTTTCGTCAAGCTGTAGCCTTGCGAAAAAAGCTGGATTACTTCGACTTCGCGCTGCGTCAATTTGTACTCGCTCACGCGTTCGCTTGGAACTCTTGCGGCGGAATTCGCCGCGCTATCGAGAGCTTTATCGCTCGAATTCGGCTGCTTTCGCAACGCCAACACTCCGAACGCTACAACAACAAAAGCCATCAAGGAAAACAAACCATCAACACGAGCGTTTCCAACGACAGCAGCCCTTCATCCGGGGAAGAGCCCAGAACCCCGGGCACCATTACGTAGCTGACGAGCCACGACGCCACTTCGGTCAAAATACCGCAGACAAGAAACAGTGGTACGGGAGGGATCCTTCCCTTCGTGGCGATATCGCAGAGCAGCACCCATAAAAAGAAGTCGAGCGATGATCGGGCGACGACTACGATATGGCCTCCCTCCACATACGAGCCAAATATGAGCGACGCAAACATGCCCGAAAAGAAAAGCAACGCCAAAACCATCCAGCAAACAAGGGTCAGTCGACCGATGCTCATTCTTTTCGCCATCGACAGAGGCTTCGAACCCGCAGCTTCCCCGTTGCCGTCGATACCGTGCTTGGTTTTGAACCAGTACCAAACACATGCCGCAAGGATCAAACCCGATACTCCGATTGAAATCACCCAACGAAGGTAGGGGACGCTTTCCGAAGAATAACCGGTGTCGATAATGCCGCGCACTACGCTCCCCGCAAGCAAGAAAGCAATATAGAGGCCTATGTACAATGTCGTAGTCTGGTTAATCCATTTTTTCGAGCCCGAGGGCTTGCTTCTTTTCTGCTTTGGAATCCGACCCTGAGGTTGAGCCAGACACCAGGACAACCCGACGATTAGCGGAGTCATTGTCGTAAGAAGAGGCTTCATCGAAGCAAACGAAAGAGAAAGGGCCGTAAGGAGAACGATGCTCATGAAATACGATATCGCCAGCAAGACTAGATGCTTTGCCCCAAACGAACTCGAGAAGTACTGCGCCCAAGCAAGATAATTTCCCAAAAACCCGATAACGGTTAACAAAATTGAAAGCCAGAAAACGACCGCATCGAAAACTCCCGCTTGAACGCACATGTTCAAAACTGCGCCCATGGTTCCGATGATCGACGAAGCCAATACGACCCTTTTTCCCAACGAATAGCATCCGCCGCTTTTCTTGAAGAAAAAGAGGGCGATCACGCTCAAAACAAGCGCTTCGATGAGAAACACGGTGTAAAGCTGGATACCGTATCCGAAAACCGAAACCTCGCTACCGAGAGGATACAAAGTCCCAAAAACTGCCTGATAGCGAAAATATGCCCAAAAGAACGTCATGCCTACGATCGGTGCCACGATTTTTTTGACGTTCCCCATGCCCAGAGCTCCTTTTAAGCGAGTTTCCGAATAGCCGAATCCTTATTTGGACGCTTTTCCTCACGCATCGCTATTCTATTCCAGCAATCCCCTGTCCGTTAGTATACCCTGCCACACATTCCAACCGCCTCATTCCCAAGGGCCTAACTGACAATCAAACGGGCAAAAAGAAGCCATTTCTGTAAATATCCCCTATTTTATGGTCAGCTCTTCGGACATTTTTAAAGAATCCCATCGTTTATAGGATGGAGCACGCGCACGACCGAATCGATAATCGCCCTGTCGCTGCCAACGTTCGCAAAAGCGGACAGGAGAAAGAGGGGATGTATGAATCTGAATCGTCGTGATTTCTTAAAAGGTGGGGCTTTGATTGGCGGCACTGCCGCACTGGGCACCATGTTCGGATGCGCAGCAAGCCCAAAGGGATCAACCTCGGGAGCGGTTTCAACTGACGCAGGTTTGCCCGCAGGCACCACCGCCGAGGATTTCGCGCAGTCTTCGGTCTCGCTTGACCCTATCACCGCGTTCTCAGAAGAGAAAACCTACGACATCGTCGTTGTCGGCGCCGGCACGGCTGGCGTTCCTGCAGTATATTCAGCACTGGAAGAAGGAGCGACGGTCGCATGCCTGCAGCGCGAGGGCACGGTGCAGGCCAACGGCAACGGCTCGTCGGGCATCATTCTGGAAGAAAGCAACGAAGCCGGCATCTTGCAGTATATGCAAGCTTGGAGGAAAGCCGGCGGCTATCGCATGAATCCCGACTTGCTGAAGCTGTTCGTCGATCACTCCGGCGAGACGCACATGTGGATGCTTCAACGCTCGGCAGAAGTTGACTATATCCCGAGCCCGATCTCCGCAACGAAGACCACCTACGACGAGGGTAACTTCTGCACGGCCGTCATTAAGACGTATGGCCCGAAACCCAAGAACCACACTGACATCATGGCCCTTCTTGCCGCAGCAGCGGAAAAGCAAGGTGCGGAATTCTTTTACAGCACGCCGGCCGTCCAACTGGTCAAAGACGAAAGCGGCGCGATCACCGGCGTTATCGGCAAATCGGAGAACGACTACATCAAGTTCAGCGCAACCAAAGCCGTCATCCTGGCAGCGGGCGACTACCAGAACAACGAAAGCATGGTCGAGCGCTACTCCCCGGACGTCGTCCGCTTCGGCCGCAAGCAGATGAACCGCACGGGCGACGGCATCCTGCTCGGCATGACCGCAGGCGGCGCCATGTCGCCGGTCAACCATGCGAAGACCATGCACGACATGGATGCCGCGCCTATGCTCATGACCCGCATTCCTCTTATGGCGCTCGATGAAAAGGGCGAGCGTTTTATGAACGAAGAGATTCCGATGGAATCATGGGACTTGACGCTCAACACCCGGAAAGATGTCGAGGATCCCGGGCGCTTCTTTCGCATTTTCGATAGCGATTATATGGTGAAATACGGATCGAAAACCTCAATCGAATCGCTTGAGAACTATATTCCCGGCTTCAAGGAGAGCCCGGAGAACGTCTATCCTTCACTCGTCGACACGCATCGTGCCGATACGTTGGATGAATTGGCGGAGCAGTTGGGCATCCCCGCCGACGCCTTGAAGAAGAGCGTCGAGAAATGGAACGAGGCGTGCGCATCGGGCGTCGACAACGAGTTCGGCGTGCTGAAGGAGAACCTGCATCCCATCGACACACCGCCCTACTGGGGCATACGCCAATGGATCCGCTGCAGCGCCATCAACTCCGGCGTCATGGTGAACGGCAACTGCCAGGTCCTCGACGCTCAGGGCAATGTCATCAAGGGGCTGTACTCGGTCGGCTCCGGTGCCGGAAACCTGTGCGGCGGTTTGGAATGGAACCTTGCCCAGGGAGGCCTGTGCTGCGGTTCCTACATGACGATGGGCCGGTATGCAGCCATCCACGCCATTACCGGCAAGATGGAACCGAGCAAGCCCGCCACATACGAAGACACCAAGAGCTATTGGGCTAAGTAGCGCCCCTTCTTCCATCCTCCCTCCCTTGCGGCCACCGGATGCCGCCGTGGTGGAAGAGGGCTAAGCACGAAAGCGGCCTCCGGATTCGGAGGCCGCTGCATGTTCACGCAATTACACCTGACCAAAACATGACGGCTTTCACATCTTGCCCTTCAACGATGTGAAAGCCGTCATGTTTTGCTACAATGCAGTCACCACAACTGCTCTTCGCAAGAAGATGCATCGACAATTTCATACATCGCAAGCTTTCAACAGCAAACGAGGAGGGCATCTGCCCCCTCCTTTCGATTGTTGGGCTTGCGCTCATATTGTCGATGCGGAGCAGTTGTGGTGACTGTGGTGGGTGCCTTCCTTACTTGCTCTGGGTAACAGGGGCTTCCTCTTGCAGTCCAACAGATTGCTCGACAGGAGGAGCCAAAATGAATCTCGTAAGCGCGGTTTGCCCTAGTTGCGGTGCCCAAATCCAAATCCCGCCTGATCAAGACAGGGCGTTCTGCTCGTATTGCGGAAATCAGATTGTGGTTAAAACCGAAATCGCCGACAAGGTGAAAATCGACGGCGTGGTGAAGATCCAGTCTGCCGACTTCATCATCGAGGCGGGGGCTCTGAAGGAATACCACGGAGCCGGCACCGACGTTGTCATACCGGATAACGTTACGAACATAAGTGGAGCATTTCGGAAGACGTCCATTACTACGATTACCTTACCTGAAGAACTCCAAGTGCTATCCGGCGCCTTCGATAGCTGTTCTTCGCTCAGAGCCGTCAACTTGCCCGAAAGGCTTCAGGACATCTCCTACTCCTTTTTCGGATGCGAGTCGCTCAAATCTATCACGCTTCCCGACGGACTCGAGAACCTGAAAGGATCTTTCGGCTATTCAGGCCTCGAACGCGTAACCATACCGAGCGGAATCGGCACGATAGGCGGCAACGATCTTGATGACGGCTGCTTTTCGGGCTGCGACTCCCTTGCAGAAGTCGTCATTGAAGAAGGAGTCTCCTGCATAGGAACGAATTGCTTCAGCCATTGTTCCTCACTCGAAGAGGTCATCATCCCTGCATCTGTCACAAAAATTGGAAATTTTGCTTTTCAGGAATGCAAAAACCTATCGGACGTAACCATCCTGGGATCAAATACCAAGCTGGAAATGAGCGCTTTTCGGCACTGCCCTTCTTTGACCACCGTCAACGCACCGACATCTGTCTTGAAGAACATATTCCGCGACTACGGGAAACCAGAGTGGCGTCCCTTTTACGACACCCCCTGGTATGACACGCGAGGAAAGGAGGAACGCAAAGCACTCGGCATTTGCGAACACTGCGGAGGTAACATCAAAGGCGTCCTTGTCAAAAAGTGCAGTCACTGCGGCAGGAAATACTAATTAGAAAATACATGGTCGCAAGATCGACAGAAGGGTGCGAATCCTATGGGACTCATCAAGGCAATGGGAGGTTCTACTCGGGGAGTTCTTGCCGATTCGTGGAGAGATTTCTTCTACTGCGAGTCGCTTGATGCCTCCACATTGGCGTCAAAAGGACAGAAGAAGACAGGGAACCCTGATCGTTCCTCAAACGCCAAGGGAGACGAAAACGTTATCTCGAACGGTTCAATTGTTGCCATAAACGATGGCCAGTGCATGATCATAGTCGAATCAGGAGCTGTCGTTGACCTTTGCGCCGAACCCGGCGAATACCTATATGAAACGTCAAGCGAGCCGAGCGTCTTCTACGGCCCGTTGGGCGCAAACGTCAAGAGCACGTTCAAAGAGATGCAACGTCGTATAGGATTCGGCGGCAGTCCCGGGAAAGACCAGCGCGTTTACTACTTCAACATCAAGGAGATCGTCGGAAACAAATACGGAACCCCTAACCCCGTTCCCTTCCGCGTCGTCGATGCCAATATTGGCCTTGATATCGACATAGCCGTACGCTGCAATGGCGAATATTCGTACAGGATAGATAACCCCCTCGTATATTGTTTTCGCCACTTCTCGCGCAGTGGCCGCGCTCTTTACCTTCCTTTTCAAATATGGGATAAAGGGCGAGTAGAGGGCGGAGGGCGCAGAACGACCTCCTGGGATTTGGCCTTGGAC
>ENA-OQCU01000800-OQCU01000800.1-human-gut-metagenome-genome-assembly--contig:-NODE-800-length-12681-cov-5.424964_pt1 | contig 12681 bp, 10 predicted proteins | sample MGYA00242504_ERZ504590 | MGnify/ENA primary metagenome ERZ504590 (study PRJEB26092, sample SAMD00036318) | human gut metagenome | host: Homo sapiens | study: EMG produced TPA metagenomics assembly of... | reverse complement strand
TTTTTTCATAAAGCTTCAGATTTTTCTGATGGTACTGATTCTCGGTGGATTATGCTTTTATTACTTTGGAGGCTATGCAGACAAGGTTGCGAAGCTTCACTCAGAGGCGGTAGAGCTCGTGCAGAAATCTGACAAAAACACATTTTTACCGGCGCGCACGAGTACACTCTACGATACAAACGGTGATGAGATATCCGAGACGGCCACTACCAAAAAGGCTGACTATGTGAAGTATGAGGATATACCGCAGAACTTCGTAAACTGCATGGTCAGCATCGAGGACAAGAAGTTCTATAAGCACAATGGTGTGGACATAAAGGCAATAGTGCGTGCCGCAAAGTCAATTATAAAAAACAAGAGAATTACCCAGGGTGGCAGTACCATCACGATGCAGCTCGCCCGAAATATTTACCTGGATACGAACAAGAACTGGCAACGAAAAGTCAAGGAAATGTTCATAGCGATGGCGCTTGAAAAGAAATATTCAAAGAACGATATTATGGAGTTCTACCTGAATAATGTCTATTTCATGAACGGATATTATGGTATTCAGGCAGCGTGCCATGGCTATTTTAACTGTGAGCTTTCGGATCTTGATTTGTCGCAGACTGCCTTTTTGTGTGCGATTCCGAACAGCCCGACATACTATGACCCGATAAACAATAAGGATCATACATTGACACGTCGCAATCTCATATTGAAAAATCTAAAGGAAGATGGCAAAATCACACAGCAGGAATATGAGGCCGCCATAAACGAGGAGATTACCCTCAATATGCCTGAGAAGGATGACACGGTCAAGTACAATTATGTGGATACCTATGCATATTACTGCGCTACGAGGGCGCTCATGGAGAATGAGGGCTTCAAGTTCAAGTATTACTTTGACTCAGACGATGAAGAAAAGGAGTATGATGCTTCATATGATGAGATGTATTCATATTGTCAGAAAAAGCTTTACTCAGACGGTTACAAGATTTATACATCAATTGATCTGACTATGCAGCAGCAGCTTCAGGATTCAATTGACCTGACGCTTTTGGACTTTACAGACACGACCGATGATGGCACATTTAAGCTGCAGAGTGCTGCAACCTGCATAGACAACGACACAGGCGAGGTGGTTGCAATAGTTGGTGGACGAAGCCAGGATGCGGTCAGTCATACGCTAAACCGTGCTTTCCAAAGCCATCGCCAGCCGGGAAGCTCAATCAAGCCGCTCATTGTGTATACACCATCATTTGAGCGTGGTAAGACACCGGATACCATCGTAAATGACCACAAGTTTGATGGAGGACCGTCTAACTCGGGTGATTCATATTACGGTGATGTGACTATCAGGTTTGCCGTTCAAAAGTCACTGAATACTGTAGCATGGCAGCTATATGATGAGCTCACACCAAAGGTAGGCTTACAGTATCTCAAGGATATGAATTTTACCAATATTGTAAAGGATGACTATGTCACAGCAACAGCACTTGGAGGTTTTACAACAGGTGTATCCACACTGGAGATGGCATCTGCATATTCAACACTTGAGAACGATGGAATGTACAGGAATCCTACCTGTATAAAGTCGATTGTGGATTCTGACAACAATATCATATATACATCATCGCAGAAGGACACCGTCATATATACAGAGACAGCATCACGTATGATGACAGATGTCATGACAGATGTTATGAAATCAGGAACCGGACGTAGCGCTAATCTGGATAATGGCATGCCTTGCGCCGGCAAAACAGGAACAACAAACGATAAGAAGGATGGCTGGTTCTGTGGCTTTACCAGATACTACACCACATGTGTATGGGTAGGCTGTGATATGCCTGAGTCAGTCAAAAAGCTGACAGGAAGCTCTTACCCGGCAGAAATATGGAAGAACTACATGGATCAGATACATGCTGACCTTACACCAATAGATTTCCTGCCATATGCCCAAATATCGGATGATTATCAGGACAGCCAGGAGACACAGGATACACCTGCCGATGACCAGACGCAGAATAATCCTACAGATCAGACAGTGACCACACCTGATGCAGGAACCACAACACCGGATAAGACCACAACAAACCCGAATAAGACAGATGCTGCTGGTGGCAACACAGGTGGAAATACCGGAGACAATACAGACGGAACAACAGGCGGAAATACCGGAGAAAACAACGGTGGTAACACAGGCGGAAATGGTGGACAAAACACCGGTGGCAACACAGGCGGAAATACCGGAGAAAACAATGGTGGCAACACAGGCGGAAATACCGGAGAAAATAATGGTGGCAACACAGGTGGGAATACCGGGGACAACACAGGTGGAGCTACCGGTGGTACCACCGGAGGCGGAGCCCAGTAGATTTTTCTTTGCAGTGCTGTCGGGAGTTGTGTTCTTTGCAGCATACGCACCTGTCACGATAGGAAACAAGACGATAGATGCGCTCATATATTCAGTGACCTACAATGGTTCATACCTTGCTGCAGAGGGAATTATCACAATCATAGTGATATCAATCCCACCGGTTAAGAAGGCACTCGACTATGTGAAGCGGATGGCGAACAGCCGGTAGATAATCTATATCTAAACAATTAAATTATGTAAAAATGAGCAGAATAGGTAGAAATACTTGTTCTGCATTTTTTTATTGTATATCATTGTCCCGTATCATATAAAAATTGTCCCGTATCATATAAAAAATGAAAAATAAAAATACTTTGACTTGACAACTATTTAAAATGTGATATACTTTCACTGTCAAATGATTTGATGATGAAAATATTTGACATGCAAACTAGTGCAAATATACCAGCACACAATACCGAAAATAAACACAGAAAAAGGAGAACAGAAATATGTTGGAGAAAATCAAGGAAATCGTAGCAGATCAGTTAGGAATCGACGAGGATGATATCAAATTAGAGTCAAACTTCAAGGAGGATCTTGAGGCAGATTCATTAGATCTTTTCGAGCTTGTAATGGCACTCGAGGAGGAGTACGGAGTAGAAATCCCTTCAGAGGATTTAGAGAAAATCGCAACAGTAAACGACATCATTGAGTATCTTAAGAACAAAGGTGTAGAGGCTTAAAAGACATGGAAACAAGAATAACAAAGCTTCTTGGAATCAAATATCCGGTCATTCAGGGTGGCATGGCATGGGTAGCAACCCATGAGCTTGCCAGCGCTGTGTCCAATGCAGGCGGACTTGGCATCATCGGAGCAGGCGGAGCCCCGGCTTCATGGGTAAAGGAGCAGATAGTCGCTGCAAAGAAGGAGACAGATAAGCCGTTCGGAGTCAACCTCATGATTATGAATCCGGAGGCCGATGAGATAGCAAAAATCATCGCCGAGGAAAAGGTAAAGGTAGTCACCACCGGCGCAGGAAATCCTGCAAAGTACATGGATATGTGGAAAGAAGCAGGCGTCATCGTAATCCCTGTAGTTGCAAGCGTAGCACTCGCAAAGCTCATGGAGAGAGGCGGGGCAAGTGCAGTAATCGCCGAGGGAATGGAGTCAGGCGGACATATCGGAGCACAGACTACCATGACACTTGTGCCACAGGTTGTTGATGCAGTGAGCATCCCTGTTATCGCAGCAGGCGGAATTGCAGACAACAGAGGCTTTAATGCGGCATTTGCACTCGGTGCGGAGGCAGTCCAGATGGGTACACGCTTTGTCACCGCAAAAGAATCGATAGTACATGAAAACTATAAGCAGAAGGTCATTAAGGCCAAGGATATAGATTCTGAGGTTACAGGAATGAGCACAGGTCATCCGATCAGAGTACTCAGAAACAAGATGACCAGACAATATCTCAAGCTGGAAAAGGAAGGAGCTCCATTTGAAGAGCTCGAAAAAATGACACTTGGCGCACTCAGAAAAGCCGTTGTAGACGGAGATACCGTATATGGCAGCGTCATGGCAGGTCAGAGCGCAGGCCTCGTAAAGAAAGAGGAAACCTGCAAAGAAATCATTGAGGATGTAGTGGGACTGAACAAATAGACAGTATTCACTTTTACATGCAAATTTAAGGATACCGGGTCGCCTGGAAAGAGTGGCTTACGGTATCCTGTCAGAAATAAGGAGAAACCGAAAATGGGTAAGAGAGTATTTATGTTTCCCGGACAGGGCTCACAGTATATAGGAATGGGTAAGGAGTTTTACGATACAATGCCAAATGCAAAGGCAGTAATCGACCTTGCCAGTGAACAGACAGGCTTGGATATTCCGGCATTATGCTTTGAGGAAAATGACAAGCTGAATATTACAGAGTACACACAGATATGTATGCTTGCAGTTGAGGCAGCTATATATCAGGCAATCATTGACAAAGGTATCACACCTGATGTCACAGCAGGCTTAAGCCTTGGGGAATATGGTGCTCTCATCGCATCAGGAGCCATGACCATGGCAGATGCATTCGCAGTTGTCAGAAAAAGAGGAATCTACATGCAGGAGGCAGTTCCTACAGGTGGAGCCATGACAGCGGTTTTAGGACTTGATCCGCAGGTCATTGAGGATATCTGCAAAAAGACAGCAGATGAGACAAATTCAGTGGTATCGGTAGCCAACTATAACTGCCCGGGACAGATTGTTATCACAGGAGAAAAGGCAGCGGTAGATGCCGCCGCAGCAGCATGCAGCGAGGCAGGCGCCAAGAGATGCGTACTGCTCAAGGTCAGCGGACCTTTCCACTCAGCAATGCTTAAGGGTGCAGGAGAAAAGCTAGCAGATGCACTTGAGAGTGTAGAAATCCACGATATCAAGGTGCCATATATCACAAACGTCACAGCAGACTATGTGAAGTCACCGGCAGATGTCAAGGATTATCTGACACAGCAGGTTTCATCGTCAGTGCGCTGGCAGCAGACCATCGAGCGTCTTATCGCAGACGGTGCAGATGAGTTTGTGGAAATCGGACCGGGACGCTCACTCAGCGGATTTATGAGAAAGATAAATAGAGACGTAAAAGTCGTAAACATAGACAAACTGGAGGATTTTGAAAAGTATGTTAACAGGTAAAAATGCCCTGGTTACAGGCGCAAGCCGCGGAATTGGAAGACAGATAGCTCTTACACTTGCCGCAGCACACGCCTTTGTAATAGTAAATTATAATGGTTCAAAGGAAAAGGCAGATGCCGTTGTTGAAGAGATAAAGGCAGCAGGCGGTGATGCAGTTTCTTATCAGTGCAATGTATCTGATTTTGACGAGTGCCAGAATATGATAACAGCGCTCATCAAGGAGTACAAGCACATAGATATCCTCGTAAACAACGCAGGAATCACAAGAGACGGTCTCATCATGAAGATGAGCGAGGCAGACTATGACGCAGTGCTCGACACAAACCTTAAGGGTGCGTTCAACACAATCCGTCATATGTCACGCTATTTCCTGAAGCAGAAATCAGGAAGGATTATCAATATTTCATCAGTTTCCGGCATACTCGGAAATGCAGGACAGGCCAACTACAGCGCAAGCAAGGCAGGAGTTATAGGACTCACAAAGGCTGTAGCCAGAGAGCTTGCCAGCCGGGGAATCACAGCAAACGCAGTGGCACCGGGCTTTGTAGAGACAGAGATGACAGATGTGCTTGCCGATGCGGCAAAGGAGAATCTTTTATCACAGATTCCGCTTGGCAGACCGGGAAACACAAAGGATATCGCAAACGCAGTATTATTTTTAGCATCAGATGCAGCAGGCTACATCACAGGCCAGGTGCTGTCTGTTGACGGAGGAATGGCAATATGAGTAGAAGAGTAGTTGTAACAGGACTTGGAGCAGTAACACCAATCGGAAATAATGTGGACGATTTCTGGGCATCGGTAAAGGCCGGAAAAATCGGATTTGACCACATCACAAAATTTGACACAACAGATTATAAATGTCACATTGCAGCAGAGCTTAAGGACTTTAACCCACAGGATTTTATGGACAGAAAGGCAGCAAAGAGAATGGAGCCATTCTCACAGTACGCTGTAGCTGCAGCAAAGCAGGCAATTGATGACAGCGGACTTGATATCGAAAAGGAAGATCCATACATGGTTGGATGTGCCATCGGTTCAGGTGTCGGAAGTCTTCAGGCTATGGAGCGCGAGACACAAAAGCTTTATGAAAAGGGACCAAACAGAGTCAATCCTCTGCTTGTTCCGCTTATGATCTGTAACATGGCAGCAGGAAATGTTTCTATCCAGTTCGGTCTCAAGGGAAAGAGTATCAATGATGTAACAGCCTGTGCTACAGGAACAAACACAATCGGTGAGGCATACAGAAGCATCCAGTACGGTGAGGCTGACGTGATGGTAGCCGGTGGTACAGAGGGCAGTGTATGTCCTATCGGAATCGCAGGATTTACAGCACTCACAGCGCTTTCTACAGTAGATGATCCGACAAAGTGTTCACTTCCGTTTGACAAGAACAGAAGCGGCTTTGTAATGGGTGAGGGCGCAGGAGTAGTTATCCTTGAAGAGCTTGAGCATGCAAAGGCAAGAGGTGCAAAGATTTATGCAGAGGTAGTCGGATACGGCTGCTCATCGGATGCATACCATATCACATCTCCGCAGGAGGATGGTGCAGGCGCAGCAAGAGCCATGACCAATGCCATGAGCGATGCAGGTGTCACACCGGCAGATGTAAAATACATCAATGCTCACGGAACAGGCACACATCACAATGATCTCTTTGAGACAAGAGCAATCAAGCTTGCGTTCGGTGATGAGGCTGCAAATCTTAAAATCAATTCAACAAAGTCTATGATAGGACATCTGCTCGGAGCAGCGGGAGCTGTTGAGTTTATAACATGTGTGAAGGAAATCCAGGATGGATTTATACATAAGACTGTTGGCTATGAGACTCCTGATGAGGAGATTGACCTCAATTACTGCAAGGACAGCTATGAGGAGCCTGTTGAGTATGCACTTAGCAATTCACTGGGATTCGGTGGACATAATGCAAGTATTCTGCTCAAGGCGTATAAATAAATAGCTTTTGCTTTTTAGGGGCTTCGCGCATTTAGGCTGTGAGGTCCGGTGGAGCACACAGTATATTCCTCATAAAAAATATGAAGTCAGTCACGGCATTTTGCACGGACAGGCTGTGATATGGTGTTAGCATTTCATGCTATTGGAGCGGATGGAACGCCGTGATCAGTCATATTTTTCATTCAGAACACACTGTGTGCTTCCCGGCTCCACTTGTTGAGCGCGAAGCATGTAGATAAATTGCTACTGCTTTTTAGGGCTTCGCGAATTTAGGCTGTGAGGTCCGGTGAAGCACACAGTATATTCCTCATAAAAAATATGAAATTAGTCACGGCATTTTGCACGGACAGGCTGTGATATGGTGTTAGTGCTTCATGCTATTGGAGTGGATGGAACGCCGTGACAGTTCATATTTTTTATTCAGAACACACTGTGTGCTTCCCGGCTCCACGTTGCGGAGCGCGGAGCATGTAGATAGTTTAGAGCGAATTGAGAAAGGATAGATGTATATGTCAATTATGAATACGCAGCAGATTATGGATATTCTGCCGCACCGCAGTCCGTTTCTTCTCATTGATACGGTTGAGGAACTGGAGCCGGGCGTAAAGTGTGTGGCTAAGAAGAATGTGACTATGAATGAGCCGCATTTTATGGGACATTTTCCGGGAAATCCGGTGATGCCGGGAGTGCTTATTATTGAGGCTTTGGCGCAGACCGGTGCAGTTGCCATTCTTTGTCAGGATGAGTGGAAGGGCAAGACTGCATATTTTGCAGGCATCAATAATGCCAAGTTCAAGCAGAAGGTGGTTCCGGGAGATACGCTGGAGCTGACCACTGAGATTATAAAGGTTAAGGGTCCTATCGGTGTGGGCAAGGCTGTTGCCAGGGTAAACGGCAAGGTTGCCTGTATGGCTGAGCTTACATTTGCAATAGGTTAATTGCATAAGGAGACATGATGAAGTTATTCAAGAAGAAAGATAAAAATATAGAGGCTGAAGAGATTTTAGCAAAGAACGCTGAGAGCGCAAAAACAGCCGTAGATGGCAAAAATGCCGGTGCAGCACAGGAAACAAAAGAGGATGTCCCTGAGACAATCGTTTGTCCCAAGTGTGGCAAGACTGTGCTCAAATCAGTTGTAAAACAGCACAAATACGTTTGCTATGAGTGTAATTATTATTTCCGTGTGCGTGCTAAAAACAGAATCAGAATGGTTTCCGACAAGGAAGCATTTGAGCCATGGTTTACAGAGCTTACAACAGGAAATCCTCTCAATTTCCCTGAGTATGAGGAGAAAATTGCAAAGACTCAGGAGAAAACAGGACTTTCTGAGGGCATTGTCATCGGTAAGACAAAGATTTACGGTGAGGAGACAGTGCTTGGTGTAATTGATTCAAGATTTATGATGGGAAGCATGGGCCATGTGGTTGGTGAGAAAATCACAAGCGCATTTGAGCGTGCCACAGAAGAAAGACTTCCGGTTATATTATTCTGCTGTTCAGGCGGTGCCAGAATGCAGGAGGGTATCATTTCACTGATGCAGATGGCAAAGACCTCAGCCGCAGCAAAGCGTCATTCAGAGGCAGGACTTTTATATGTGCCTGTACTCACAGATCCTACAACAGGTGGTGTGACAGCCAGCTTTGCAATGCTTGGAGACATCATTCTTGCAGAGCCAAAGGCACTTATCGGTTTTGCGGGTCCTCGTGTTATCGAGCAGACCATCGGACAGAAGCTGCCTGAGGGCTTCCAGAGGGCAGAGTTCCAGCTTGAGCACGGCTTTGTTGATATGATAGTTGAGCGTGAGGATTTAAAGAAGACTCTTTACAAGATTTTACGTGCTCACAGACCTACCACTGGTTATGCCAATTTTGACCCGCTTCACTCAGATGACAATTACGAGCCGACAGAGCTTATGAAGGAGCGCGAGGCAAAGGCTAAGCCATTTAAGGTATGGGATAAGGTCAGCGCCGCAAGACAGATTAAGAGACTTGCATCGGTTGACTATATGGACTATATCTTTGATGAGTTTATGGAGCTGCACGGAGACAGATATTTCCGCGATGACCCGGCTATCGTAGGCGGAATCGCATATTTAGACGGCCAGCCGGTCACAGTTATCGGTGTCCACAAGGGAAAAGACCTTGAGGACTGCGCAAAGAGAAACTATGGTATGCCATCACCGGAGGGCTACCGCAAGGCACTGCGCCTCATGAAGCAGGCAGAGAAATTCAACCGTCCGATCATAACCTTTGTCAATACATCAGGAGCTTATCCGGGAATGGAAGCAGAGGAAAACGGACAGGGTGAGGCAATCGCAAGAAACCTTTATGAGATGAGCGGCATCAAGGTGCCAATCCTTTGTCTCATGATAGGAGAAGGCGGAAGCGGCGGAGCTTTAGCTCTTTCTGTAGGAAATGAAGTGTGGATGATGGAAAATGCCACATACTCAATCCTTTCGCCAGAAGGCTTTGCATCTATCCTCTGGAAGGACGGAAAGCGTGCAAAGGAAGCCGCAGAGGTAATGAAGATTACAGCACACGACTTAAAGGAGCTTGATGTCGTGGATGATATAATACCTGAGTTTGGCGGAGCCGACGAGGATGCCCTTTCATCAATCGGAAACTACATGAAGGGCAACATGAAGAAATTCTTGGAAAAAGAAAGCAAATTGACAAAGGACCAGCTCTTGGAGGAAAGATACAAGCGTTTCCGCAAGTTCTAGTCCCGGAAAGGAAATTCTATGAAGATAGTTGGAACAGGAAGCTGCCTGCCACAGAGAGTGGTCTCAAACGATGACCTGGCAGCCATAATGGACACATCTGACGAGTGGATCAGCTCGCGTACAGGAATAAGAAACAGACACATTGCAACGACTGAGACTACCACCTCACTGGCATGTGATGCAGTAAAAAGTGCGCTGCAGGATGCGGGGATTGACGGAAGTGAGATAGACTTGATAATAGCGGCAAGCGTATCCACAGACAAAATCGTTCCATCGCTGGCATGTCAGATTCAGGCTGAGATAGGTGCTGGTAGTGCAGTGGCATTTGACATAAATGCCGCATGCTCAGGCTTTTTATTCGGGCTTGCCACAGCAGATGCGTATTTTAAGACCGGCAGGTTTCACAAGGCAGTCGTAGTGGGAGCAGAGGTTCTTTCAAAAATAATGGACTGGAATGACAGAAGCACCTGTGTACTCTTCGGAGACGGAGCAGGAGCAGCGGTTGTGACAGACGAGGGCGATGCCTTCAAGGGCTTTGTACAGGGTTCTGACGGAAAAGGCGGTGAGGCGCTTGACGGAGACAACCGTCCTGTAGTCAATCCGTTTACCGACAATGGAAAGCAGTCTGCACTCGGTGGCTATGTCACCATGGATGGTCCTGCTGTATACAAGTTTGCGGTAAAGACAGTGCCAAAGGCTATAAATGAGCTGCTTGATGAAATCGGCTGGAGCGCAGATGATGTGGATGTCTATGTGCTGCATCAGGCCAATATCCGTATTATTGAGTCGGTTGCCAAGAGGCTTAAGCAGCCTATGGACAAATTTCCGACCAATTTACAGCAGTGTGGAAATATTTCTGCGGCAAGTGTGCCGATTTTGCTTGATAAAGTCCGCAAAGATGGTATGATAAAGCATGAGGAAAAAATAATTTTATCAGGCTTTGGAGCAGGACTTACATGGGGAGCCTGCGCCATAGAGTGGCAATAGAAAGAGGTATTTATGACGGCAGATGAAACTTTAAATGAATTATTGGTGTGTCTGTTCAAGGATTTGACAGAGATAGAGGGCAGATGTCTGATAACAGACGAATTTTCTGATATTTCTATCAACGATATGCACATAATAGAGGCAATAGGAGTCGATGAGCCAAAGCGCTCCGGCACCGTAGCCAAGCTTATGTCTATCACTCTGGGCACGCTGACAAAGGCAATAGATGGTCTCACCCGCAAGGGATACGTGAACCGTATCCGTAGTGAGGAGGATAAGCGTGTGGTAAAGCTCTCACTCACCGACAAGGGAAAGAGTGCATACTATCATCATGAGCAGTTTCACCGTCATATGATAGAGCATATAAAGGACGATCTTTCGGATGACGAAATGAAAGTTCTTATAACTTCACTTGCAAAACTCTCGGATTATTTCAAGGTGGTATATTCCGATGATGAGGAGAATCAGTACCAAAACTGGGATAATATAAATGAAGATAATAAATAAAATGAATTTTTTTAATAAAACTTTTCAAAAATTAACTTGATTATAGCAATAGATTTATATAAAATAAACTTGTTGATGTGAAAAATAATTTTGTAAAGGAGATATAAAAATGAGCTATGTTGATGAAGTACTCGAAGTAGTAAAGAAGAAAAACGCAGATCAGCCTGAGTTCTTACAGGCAGTAACAGAGGTTCTTGATTCTTTAAGACCTGTAATCGAGGCAAATGAGGAATTATACAGAAAGAATGCGATTCTTGAGAGAATCACAGAGCCGGATCGTCAGATCATGTTCCGTGTTCCTTGGGTAGATGACAACGGACAGGTTCAGGTAAACAGAGGTTTCCGTGTACAGTTCAATAATTCCATTGGACCATACAAGGGAGGTTTAAGACTTCATCCTTCTGTAAACCTGGGTATTATCAAGTTCTTAGGTTTCGAGCAGGTATTTAAGAATTCTCTTACAACACTTCCAATTGGTGGTGGTAAAGGTGGTTCTGATTTCGATCCTAAGGGTAAATCTGACAGAGAGATCATGGCATTCTGCCAGAGCTTCATGACAGAACTTTGCAAATATATCGGAGCAGACGTTGACGTACCGGCCGGAGATATCGGAACAGGTGCAAGAGAGATCGGCTTCTTATTTGGACAGTATAAGAGAATTCGTGGATCATACGAAGGTGTGCTGACTGGTAAGGGTCTTACCTATGGTGGATCTCTTGCACGTACACAGGCTACCGGATATGGTCTGTTATATCTTACTAACGCATTATGGAAAGATCATGGTATGAGCCTTGAGGGAAAGACAGCAGCAGTTTCCGGATCTGGTAACGTTGCTATCTACGCAATCGAGAAGGCACAGGAGTTAGGTGTTAAGGTTGTAACATGTTCTGATTCTACCGGATGGATTTATGATCCAAACGGAATTGATGTTGCTCTTCTTAAGGAAGTTAAGGAAGTTAAGCGTGCCCGTCTTACTGAGTATGCAGCTGCTAAGTCAACTGCTGAGTATCATGCAAAGCAGAACGGTGAGCACGGCGTATGGCAGTACAAGGTAGACCTTGCTCTTCCATGTGCTACACAGAACGAGTTAGATATTGACGATGCAAAGATGCTCGTAGCAAACGGTGTTACATCTGTTACAGAGGGTGCTAACATGCCTACAACTCTTGAGGCTACAAAATACCTTCAGGAGAACGGAGTACTCTTCGTAGGTGGTAAAGCTGCCAATGCAGGTGGTGTTGCTACATCAGCACTTGAGATGAGCCAGAACTCTGAGAGACTTTCATGGACATTCGAAGAGGTTGACGGAAAGCTCAAGGGCATTATGGAGACAATCTACGCTAACATCAGTGATGCTGCTAAGAGATACGATGCAACAGTTGGTGGAAAGACTGACTATGTTGCAGGTGCAAATATCGCAGGCTTTGAGAAAGTAGTTGACGCTATGCTTGCACAGGGTGTTTGCTAATCTGTAGGCACTTATTGAAT
>ENA-OQCU01000798-OQCU01000798.1-human-gut-metagenome-genome-assembly--contig:-NODE-798-length-12729-cov-4.991747_pt1 | contig 12729 bp, 16 predicted proteins | sample MGYA00242504_ERZ504590 | MGnify/ENA primary metagenome ERZ504590 (study PRJEB26092, sample SAMD00036318) | human gut metagenome | host: Homo sapiens | study: EMG produced TPA metagenomics assembly of... | reverse complement strand
TTTCAAAATGTTTTTTCTGTCAGAAAAAAGAGCTTGAAGATTATCCGGCAGACAAATCCCTGACTGGCAGGATTATATTGAACGCTTATCCGGTTATATGGCTTCTACCGGAAAGCAATATCAGAACCATGCAGCTACCATCATCAGTTGGGCAAGACAGGATCATCCTGCTTCCCGGCAAAAGGAATTTACGAAAGTGAGGAATACGAAACACTATGACAAGATTTACAGAAAAAGAAAATGCTATAACACCAAACAGAGAACTTCAGCCTGATGAATATTTTAACGAAACAGACCACCTGATCTACTGTTCCAAATGCAATACGCCAAGACAATGCCGGCATGAATTACAGGGAAAGGTTCTTATTCCTTCCATCCGCTGTAAATGCCAGCAGGAAATCTTTGAGCAGGAAGAAGCCCAGAGAAAACTTCATGAAAAGCAAATGGAAATAGAGCATCTTAAAACCAGCGGCTTACAGGACAAAGCACTCTATGACTACACTTTTGCCAGGGATAACGGCATCAATCCGGAAATAAAACTGGCACACAATTATGTAAGCAACTGGGAAGAGATGAAAGCAAACGCTTCCGGACTTCTCATCTGGGGTGATGTCGGTACTGGAAAATCTTTTTTTGCAGGCTGCATTGCCAATGCCCTTCTGGAAAAAGGCGTTCCTGTACTGATGACCAACTTTTCCCGGATTCTGAATACCCTTACCGGAATGCATTTTGAAGACAGAAACCAGTTCATCAACAGCTTAAACCGCTACAGTCTTCTGATTATTGATGATCTCGGAATTGAGCGGAACTCTGACTTTGCACTGGAACAGGTATTCAATGTGATCGACAGTCGTTACCGCAGTAAAAAGCCCCTGATCATAACGACCAATCTCACTTTATCAGAGCTGAATAACGCCGCTGATATCGCACACAAACGAATTTATGACCGTATTCTGGAGAGATGTATTCCTGTCCGTATCAATAACCGGAATATTCGTCAGGACAATGCAACAGCTAATTTAAAACAGGCAAAAAGAATTCTGTTAAACAATCATGCTCCGAACCAGAACTGAAGCAAAGAAGCATAACACGATAATTATTCTTCACTGACAGTGGTACTACTTTCTTTCCTTATTTATCACCAGAAACATGCCACTGTCAGTTATCCGAAACTATAGTACCAAACCATAAGATTTTAAAACCAATACTGCCCGGATACGGGCATAAAAAGGAGGTGCCAGATATGGCAGATAAAAAAATCATGACACCAGAAGAAAAAGCACTTTTACAGGCAAGACACCGCCAAGAAGAAGCCGAAGCAAGAAATCGCAAAAAAGAACGTGATGCCAGAACACACCGATTAGTCCAGGAAGGAGCCATTTTGGAAAGTATTGTTCCCCATATTAAAGAAATGGATTTGGATTCCCTGAAACGGGAGCTGATAATCCGGCTACGAGGAATGTAAACGCACAAGTTCTACTCCCGAAGGGCGCACTTACTCACCACCCGATAAATCGGGCGGTGGTATCCCCTACGGGGCTCGTGCGCTCTGCCGAGGGCTTTATCCGCTGTTGCAGGCAACATCGAAAGGAGGTGCCAGATATGGCAATTTATCATATGCAAGCTAAAGTCGTCAGCCGTGGTTCCGGTCGATCTGCTGTTGCTGCTTCTGCTTATATGAGCTGTAGCCGGATGTACAATGATTACGATGGCATTCAGCATGACTATACCAGAAAGCAGGGTCTGATCTATCAGGAAGTGATGCTTCCTCCAATGGCTCCATTGGAATGGAATGACCGAGAACAACTCTGGAATGCTGTGGAAGAAACCGAAAAGACCAAAGACAGCCGACTGGCAAGAGAATTTGTTGTCGCACTCCCTGTTGAGTTGGATAAAGACAGCAATATTTCTCTTCTTCAGGATTTTATTAAAAAGAATTTTGTAGATATGGGAATGTGTGCTGATTTTGCCATTCACGATACAGATGGTCACAATCCCCATGCACACATTCTTCTTACTGTCCGACCACTAAATGAAAATGGAACATGGCAGTATAAAACCGAAAAAGAATATCTCTGTATCAAAGATGGAGAAGAAAAAGGATTTACTGCTTCTGAATTTAAAACTGCTCAGAAACAGGGATGGGAAAAGCAATATCGCTATAAAGTTGGGAAAAAGAAAGAATATCTGACTTCCTCTGTTGCACAGGAAAAAGGATATGAACGGATTGATAAACATCCCAAGAGTAGCCGATATGGCAGACAGAATCCTATTTCCGAACAATGGAACAGTGATGAACAACTTTGCATCTGGCGGGCAAACTGGGCAGATGCCGTAAATAAAATGCTTGCACGTAATCAGATAAATGCTACCATTGATCACCGCAGCTTTGCAGATCAGGGAATCACCGAACAGCCAACTATCCATGAAGGCTACATTGCCCAGAATATGGAAAAGAAAGGCATGATAGCAGACCGCTGTGAAATCAACCGTCAGATTCGTGCGGATAACAAAATGCTCCGAGAATTAAAAGCAAAAGTAGCAAAACTGGCTGAAGCTGTAGAAAAGTCTGTTCCGATAATTGCAGAAACACTGGAAGCAATCCGAAATCACATGATTTTTACACAATATCATTTGCTCCACAATGAGATGCAAAAAGAAGTGATCCATGACTGGATGAATCATTTTAATCCAATACTGAATAAATACAACACCGTTAAAAAGAAACTCAAAGCTAAAGTTACAGAACGGAAAGAGCTGAATGTAGAAAAAGAGAAAACCAGTATTTTGAATCCCATCCAGCATATAAAATTGAATCAGCAGCTTACCACTGTTACGGAAGAAATTGAAGAACTGAAATCAAGGAAAGAGCAACTAATCTTCCAGGCACAATGCTCCACTGATAAAGATATCTATAGAACCTGCAATTAGTTGATCTTGCGCCCAGCGGAACTGATTTTCTTCATAGGAGATTAGATTGCTGTTATGGATTGCGCCGCTAATTTGGGCAGGAACATCATAAGCAAACATTCTGCCAAACACTCGACTAACAGCGGAATTTTGTACTACGGCATCCCTTCGATCCGCCGGAATGGAACAAGTATTTGTGTCACTGACAATGGAAAGCTCGGGCGACCATTCTTTCGGCATAAATGCGTTTTCCATAAAGGGAACCAGCGTACAGAACCCTAAAAACAAGGTGATGCAGATTGCAAATGCACCTGTCATCAGAATATAGCTGCGCCGTTTGGCCTTGGCATGATGGATACCAAGTGCTACCTCTACATGCCACCGCCGAGTGTTTGCCGCATGGCGGAACGAGGATTCCTGCTGTGTATTGCCTGTGACAGCCTCCAATGGGGAAACCTTTGCTGCCATTTTTGCGGGGGTCCGAGCCGCCAATAGAACGGTAATAAGTCCCAATACAATGCTCACACCAATGCTTAGCCAGCTAATGCCAAAGATAGGCATATAACCAAACCATACAGTGCTGAGCTGCCGCATGACTGCACACAGTCCCCAAACCACCACGATACTTAACCCGATACCAATGGGTATGGCGGTAATGCACCACTGTAAAGCCTCACGGCGCACAAAGCGCAATACTTGGCGACGAGTGGCTCCCAAACAGCGCAGTAAACCGAAAAACTCCATGCGCTGGCTGACATTACTATTCAAACTACTGGAAATCATCATAACACAAGTTCCCATTACCACCAAAGAAAGCAGAAATGCCATTGTGTATATCTGCGACATATTGGAACCCGGTAGCTGCCCGAGCATACTGAGCAGTTCTTCATTTTGGGTGATTTGTGCATCAGATATGCCGTTTTGCTGCTGAATATCAGCAATGCTGGAACCAACATTAGTGAGCAGCGAGAACCGAACGACATACTGCCAGTTGCCGCTTAGATCCGCAGTTTGAATGCTTGACAGCCCTTCAGGTGTCAAAAGGATTGCACTGGCACTTCCCGAGATCATATTGGCGGCATCATCATCCATAATTCCCGTAATCGCCAGTTGCATTGTACTCCCATCAGGAGAGTTCAAAGCAAGAGTATCTCCCAACGAAATTCCTGCTGTTTGTGCTAATGTAGATGAAACAGCTACCTGTCCAGCTATCTCAGGGAACTCACCTGAAAGGACAGAACCTAAATAAATTTCAGAAAATATTGTCTCGTCCATCCCTGCAACAGAAACGGGCTGATCTGCCACTGTGCAGCCGATTTCTGCGGGAATGTTGCCTTGCCAGCCAGACAAGTCTATTTCAGGGCGGGCAGCAATATATTCGGATGTTTTTTCGTCAATAGCTGTGATTTTACAATGCCAATCTCCAGTTTGATGCCGGGTTTCATCCGTCATGCTTTTCAAATACATATCGGCCAGTCCAAACATGACTGCAACCAGGAAAACCGCCAGCACAATGCAAATGCGTGTCATGCGGCTTTGCCTGCGGTGAACCTTGTTGGAGATAGAAACCAAGTCGAGGTAGTGTTTCATTTCCGGCTCGCCCCCAACTCCTTCAGCACACCATCAGACATATTGAAAATGCGGTCTGCCGCACTTGCATGATTTTTGTTGTGGGTAATCATCAAAATGGTTTGCTGGTACTTGGCCGACATGGTTTGCAGGAGAGCCAAGACTTCCTGACTATTTTTACTGTCCAGATTGCCGGTCGGCTCGTCCGCCAAAATCAGTGCAGGTCGTGTAACCAAAGCCCTGCCGATAGCGACACGCTGTTGCTGGCCACCGGAGAGCTGACTGGGAAGATGATGACGGCGTTCGGTCAGTCCCAAAACATTCAGCAGCTCGTTGACAAACCTCTGGTCTGGCCGCTTGTAGTCAAGCAGCAACGGAAAAGTGATGTTCTGTTCTACATTCAGTTCCGGGATCAGATTAAATGACTGAAAGATAAAACCGATGTGTTGCCGCCGGAACACGGTCAGTTTTTTCTTCCGGCATTGAGAAAATATCCTGACCGTCGATCCAGACCTTGCCGGAAGTGGCTTTGTCCAGAGCACCCACAACATTCAGCAACGTACTTTTGCCGGAGCCAGATTCACCAATAATGGCAATAAATTCACCTTTGCGAACCGTAAATGTTGCATGACGCAACGCTTGAACCGCTGCTTCACCTTTTCCATAGGTTTTGCACAAGTCCTGTACTTCAAGAATATTCATACGCAGTACCTCCTTATGGTCACATCATACCCCCTTCGGCTTACTTCCAAGTAACCTGCATCTTACTCATTTGTAAGGCTGAAAAAGTTCAATGTGAAGGTAGTTCCAACATTGAGTGTGCTGGTTACAGAAATAGTTCCCCCATGTGCCTCCACAATAGATTTAGCCAGCGGTAAGCCCAATCCTATCCCATGCACATCTGACGAAAAGCGGCTGCGGTAAAAGCGTTTGAAAATGTTGTATAAGTCCTCTTGGTGGATACCTTTGCCATCGTCTGTAATGACGATCTGAGTCAACAGGGGTGATTGTGTCCATTGCACCGAAATGTGACCGCCCGGTTGTGTGTGTTCCAAAGCATTTTTGACGATATTTCCAATCGCCTCCGACATCCATAGTGCATCGCAATTAAGAGAAATATCATCCTTACCCGAAAGGGTGATCTCTTTGTGATCCTGTTCTGCCCATGTTTCAAATCGTTCCAAAACATCTTGCATGAGAGCGGAAACATTTTCTTCTGCTTTTTCCATCTGTATAATTCCCGCATCCAGGCGCGCCAGTTTGAGCAGTGTATAAATAACGTTCTCCATTCGCTTAATCTCTCGTTGAGATTTTTCCGAAAAAGTTCGCCACCGTTTCGGCTTCTCCTTTATGACTGCTTATGATTTCATGGTACATTTTCAAAGCAGATAGCGGCGTTTTAATCTGATGTGATACATCCGAAATGATGTCCTGTAAGAACTCCTTTGTCTGCTTCTGGCTCTCTGCATGGGCGGAGAGAATAGTCGCCATTTCATTGACATCATGGAAAAGGCTATACCAATCACCGGTTTGGGAACATTCAATTCTGGACATAGAATTGCCATCCAAAAATTCTCGAATCTTACTTCCCGCATCATCAATAGCTCTATGCTGGCGTCGCAGATAAAACAGCAGAACCAGATATACCATACCGAACAGAAACAACAGCAGCAAGAATAGATACAGCATCGTCTGATTTCGATATTCCCGAACAGTTGGCAATAGCTGCATAGATGTTGCTTCACTGTATCCAATAGAGGCCAGCGCTTCTTTGCCTCGTTCTATATCGCTTTCGTTGGGGTGAGCAGTAAAAGCTGAAATCTGCAATTTATCCTCATGGTTCAGCTGGTAGCCGGAAACACCATAGTCATGGAGCAACATCTCATGTTGGAAGTCCTTTGCAAGTAAAAACGAAAGTCCTGCGGCAAGTAGAAATGAAATAAGGCAGATGACGGTGATTGCCAACAGTAGATTCTTTGTTTCTTTCCCTAATTTGCCCATACCTTGTCCTCACTCAACGACCCATTTATAGCCGATACCTCGTTCCGTCAGCAAGTATTTAGGCTGATTGGGTGTGTCCTCAATTTTGTTTCTCAGCCGCCGGATATACACAGACAAGGTATTGTCATCCACAAAGTTTCCGTTGCCATCCCACATCCTATCCAGGATCATTTCTCGCGGCATAAGGTGATTAGGATTTTGCATGAACAAACATAGTAATTTGTATTCCACCAGCGGGAGGTCAAGCGGTTCATCATTTTTCCAAACGAGCCGTTCCGCCGTATCTACACGAATACCATTGGCTTCCAAAAAGGTATCTGCTTTGGAAAACTGCAAGGAACGGCGCAGGATTGCCTTAATTCTGGATAGAAGTTCATTCAGCTTGAACGGTTTGGTGATATAATCGTCGGCACCCATATCAAGTCCTCGGACAATGCTGATTTCCTGATCCGAAGCTGTCAAAAATATAATGGGAACGGTTGAGCTGTTCCGTACCGCTTTGCAAACATCGAAGCCTGTGCCATCTGGGAGCGTAACATCCAGCAAAAGTAAATCATAGGTGTTCTTTCGGAATAGGGCCAAAGCCTCCTTTACAGTTTTGGCATTGTCCACCATATATCCACTTGCTTCCAAAGTATATTGCAATCCATCAATCAGGCTCAAATCATCTTCAACATAAAGTATCTTTTGCATTTTTTTGCTCCTTTCCTTGCTTCGTTCTCATATCCACAGGCTTTTCCGCGTCTTTCGGAATCAGCCAAATTGTAGCCACCTTCACAGCACCGGGAATACGGCCACCGGCGCAATAATAGTTTATCTGCCGAATTGAAACTCCCCATTTTTCACTTGCTTCTTTTAGGGTCATATAGTCCATCTCTGCACCTCCTGCAATACATTCCATTATATTTCTATTGCTCGAAGAATACAAGCCTGCAACCATGATTGCAAAAAGGAAAAATCGGTATAATCGTACCGAAAAAACCGGAATGATAAGGTTATTCCTCAAATCAAACCGGAACGATACAATATTATTGAGGTGAACGATTATGCCGATTGATGATTTAACTGCTTTAGGGCAAAAAATGCGGGAAGCCCGAAAGAATAAAGAACTGACACAACAGGAACTTTCTGATCTGAGCCATGTTTCTGTAAAGCAAATCGCCAATATCGAAAAGGGGAAAATGAATCCTTCTTATTTGATTTTGAGAGCATTGGCAAAGGTCCTGCACATCTCTTTAGATACACTTATAAATCCAGATGTTTCTCTGGAGGATGAGGGTGTCAATCAGATGAAAATGCTTTATTCCAGCTGTCCGCCAGAAATGCGTGACACCCTGTTGCATCACACCCAGGAAACGGTGAAAGAACTGACAGAGTTGTCCGAGAAATTTGAAACGAATTGAGCCAGTGAGTGAAATTTAACGATTCTCTCACTGGTTCTTTTCATTTTCGGAGAAAAGAGGCAAGCAATGCCTGTGTTAATACACACAGGCCCGCAGAGAAGAAAATCCCTCCGTGATTTTCCTCTCCGCTTGCTTGTTGAGGGCAGCGCCCCCAAGCCCCTTTGAACACAGAATTTCATTCTGTGGCTGCGCGTTCTGCGAACGCTTTTGACCAGGACCAGCTTACCGCTGGCCGTGGTCTTTTTCTTTTTCAACATCCTGTTCTACCTCCATTTTCAGCACCCGATCTACATTGGCCTTTGCCGTTAAAAGCTCCCGCATTTCCTCACGGGAATGCCGATACTCGGCATAGGTCTTTTTCTTTTCTTCCAGCAATTTCGCGTACTCTGTCTGCAACTCTTTGACCTTGGGCAGCTTCTTGACGCCCATCTCATCAAAGGCATTCTTAGCAGCCTGGTGGAGCAGAATTTCTTCCTCATGTTCTTCCCTGAATTTCTTAGAGTAACCCGCCTTGCGGTATGCCACATAGACCTCACGGGTCTTGGCATAATTTACGATGTGAGTACGCAGAACAGCGATCTCTGCCATGCGCTTTTCAGCCGCTTTGATCTGCGCCGAAAGTTCATTGTGATGTGCCGTGGCAGCCGCAGCCTTTTCTTCCAAAACCGCATACTCCAGCAGGTTGTGCTCTGACAGGTAATTCATGGTCTGCGCCATCTGCTTGAGGTTGAACACCTTAGCCCATCGAGCATAGCCAGCGCCTTTTCCAGCCTGCAATTTTGCCTGAATGTCCACCAGCAGATTGATCTTTGGCGGCTCTGCCTGTGTGACTGTTTTCTTTCGCGGGGTATGTGCTTTCTTCCCGGAGAGAACTGCCCGCAAATCTTCCAATCCATATCCTTCGCCCAGACTGTCCATGCGGGCGGCTTTCTCCCAACCAGAGAGCTTCAGTCGATACGATTTTCCGCGCTTTGATACCTCACAGCCGGACTCTTGCAGCAGCTTCAGCAGCTCCTCAAAATTAGCAGGACTTTGTGATAATGCGTTGTCAATCGCCACACGAAGCAGCTCTCGGTGAGAGGGCTTTGCCTGATCTCCCATCCATTTGTTATAGCTCTTTCCATGAGGGTTCGGATTCTCTACAATGGACAGTCCGTTTTCAATGCAGATGGTATCACTTAACCTGCGAACCGCCTTGGTACTGCCCCAAAAGTTTCGGAATTTCCGGTCATATTCTAAGCTGACCGATGACCAGATAATGTGATTATGAATGTGCGACTTGTCTATGTGAGTGCAGACCACAAAGGCATGATTGCCCTTGGTAAACCGCTTGGCAAATTCTACACCCAGACGGTTGGCTTCTTCCGGCGTGATTTCACCGGGTTTGAATGACTGGCGCACATGGTAAGCGATCACATCGTCCGCCCCGCGCACCCGCCCGGTGGCGGCGATATACTGCCGCTTCGCCAGCAGAAACTCTGCATCGGCGGTCCGGCTGTCACAGCCATAGCCGGTAATTAGTTTTCCGTTGTCGGTCTTTTGCGGATTTGCCACATAATCAATGATGTCGCTGATTGCTCGGCTCTCAGTGCGCCCCTTTCCGATATGCAGGGGCATGATGCGTGTGGTTGCCATAGAAGGGCCTCCTTTCTAAAAAAGAAACGGCCTGCATGGTGCAGACCGCTTTTGCTATTCTATAAAATCGTCCTCGATGTCCTCTAACCGCTTCGGAGGAAACCTCATCTCGTATTGTTCTTTTGCCAGTGCACGAACTTCCGGGCGCTTATCTTTCATTCGGTTTTTCAGCCAGGAAATCTGCTCCTTTGATAACCGCCAAGGGAGATTCAGTAAGCGGTTTACCGTCATTTGCTCCGCTTGTTTCTCCGGCGATAAAGAAGCACAGGATTTACAGATGTGCGCCGCATGACCTTTGCCGGAAAATTTTTCGTTAGCCTTATATTCTCCGCAGACTTTACAATAATGTCCATGCTTCTTCATAGGCTCGATTCCTTTTCACTGAGCGCATATAAACTGCGAACCGCCCCCATGATGATGTTCCACTCCAGATCTGCCGCATAGGAAAACTTCCTGCGGTAAGATTCCCAAAGTTTCTGCATCACAGGACTGCTTTCCACTTCATTCAAAACATCCACAGCTTCTGCAAGATGCCGTTCGGTTCCGCGTTTTTTGGCAGTTGCCAACAGTGCATCATAGAGCGTCTGCCGGTTCAATGTGTTCCCGTGGAGCTGATCCAGAATATAAATGTCATAGAAATCTCTCATGCGGGTGTTGGTGGTGGTTCTGGTGATGATTGTTTCCAGCTTTTCAGCCAGAACGGTTTCCAGATTGTATGCCCAAATGTCAATGGAGCGATCTTCCAGCATCAGCTTGAAAGAGTAGCGTACCTCCCTGGGGGTAATGGCATCCCCTGTGGAAATGTCAATCTTCAAAGGTGTCACCACACCGTCAAAGGTTGTAGTCATGCTGACCCGAATCCCAGGATACTCCGCTTCATCCATAATCTCTGAAATGCTTTTCAGCTGAAATTTGACGCCATCATCAATCGGCACACTCACAATAGCAGAAATCAGGTTCTCGATCTCCTCTACATTAACATTGGCTCCTTTTACAGTAGCGTCCAAGTCCATCGTGGAACGGGCATCCAGTCCAACCATTGCCGCTACCAGCATCCCGCCTTTCAGAATAAATTTATCACGATATTCAGAAAGGGAAATACGCTCCAGAAAACGCTCCATCATATAGTTTCGCATTAAAAGCTGTGCATCCGCAGATTTTTCTCTGGAAAGATTGCGAATCAAATCTTTTAGCTGCCTTGCTGTCTTTATCATAAAAGCACCTCCAAATACTGCCGTAAAATTTTTTCAACCCGGAACATACCGGCATACCGCATCAAAGTCCGCAGATCCTTGTCCTTTCTTCTGGCATACATCTTCAGCGCACCTTGAAAAGTCTGTATTTCCATGCTGCTTCGGCTGCGGAGCAGATCGCAGATGGTGCGCTCCATATCATAGACAGGAACCGTATGCCCAAAAGGTGTTTGGCCAGTTGTCAGCCCTACCTCATATAGTTCTGGTTTGATGGTGTAAACAGAAAGGCCCTCTGCCTTTAAGCGAGTGGTGCTGTACCCTCTGCGCACCGTGATAGCGTATGGAGATGGTTCCCGGTCTGTCAAGTCATGGAAAAATAGCGCTGATTCATGGGAAAATACTGCCTGACCACATCGCAGATGTAACAGAAACATCGCATCAATCCAGGTGTCCTCGGAGACATAAATTCCGTGAGCAACCTGCTGAAGATTTTTCTCTTTGACATATTCATAAAAAATGGGTTTTACAATTCCGCTGGCGATTACCTGTGCGGTTTGCAGCATCCCATCATGCTCGGTCAGAAGTCTGTCTAATTGCTCAAACCGTTCTGATTTGGTCACATCCATCACTTCCTTTCGTGCTACTATTATACACGGATGTAGCACAGAAGTAAATATAGCAATTTAACAGACACTGTCTGGCATTTTTGTGACCGCGCATTTTATCCATAAACCAAATCCTGAATGGCAAACTTCAAGTCTGCACCTTGCCCAGCAGCCAGATGGCAGCCATCGGCAGACCATAGGGACTAATAAGGAATGCCATCACCAGCAGGATAATACCGTTTTGCAGGGAACAGGGAATCAGACGGCATTCTCACCGGCGCTGGCAAAACAAAATGGTGGACCAGCACCATCAACAAGATCCTTCGAAACGAGAAATACATCGGTGATGCCCTGCTTCAGAAAACTTATACTACAGACTTTCTGAATAAGACTAGAGTCAAGAACAACGGCATCGTTCCGCAATACTATGTGGAAGGCAACCACGAAGCAATTATTCCGAAGGATATTTTCTTACGGGTGCAGGAAGATCTGGTACGCAGGCGAGTGGTCAAGACAAGCGCCAATGGCAAAAAGCGCTCCTACAGCTGCAACCACTGCTTTGCGCATATTGTCATTTGCGGCGAATGCGGTGAAATGTTCCGCAGAATCCACTGGAACAATCGCGGCTGCAAATCCATCGTCTGGCGTTGCATCAGTAGACTGGAGCCAACCGGACAGGAATGCCACGCAAGAACCGTCAATGAGACGGTATTAGAGAATGTGGTTGTTCAGGCCATCAACACGCTCCTTGGCGATAAGTCCACCTACCAGGCACAGCTCCAGCAGAACATCGCAAAGGTGATCCGAAACGCTCAGCAAAATACCTCTGATGGCATTGACGAAAAACTGCAGGGACTCCAAAAAGAGCTTCTTAAAAAGGCCAATAACAAAGAAGCCTACGACGAGATTGCCGATGAAATCTTCAAACTCCGGGAACAGCGAGAAAAAATGCACGGTTGACACTGCCGCCAGAGACGCACAGATTGCCCGCATCAACGAGCTGCAGGATTTCATCAAGCAGCAGCCCGCACACTTGGAAGCCTTCGACGAGGCCCTGGTAAAGCGCTGGCTCGAGCGAATCACCGTCTGGGAGGACCACTTCACCGTGGAGCTAAAATCCGGACTGAAAATTGATATTGAAGGATAATCCCCTAGACGCACGAAACCCTCTCGACCATGATGGCCGAGAGGGGGTGATTTTTATCCCTGTTTGCTAATTCTGCCTTTTAGATCCTGCTCATATTGTGCGTATGATGAAATAATTCCATTTTCAGTTGTTGTATTAGTGTTTCCAGCGTGAAAGCCAGTTGGAACTGCCCTCGCCGGTGCCGGATGCGCCTGCATCTTGTGCCGCAGGCGGCTTCTGCACGGAAGATTTTGCGGTTCGGGCCCTTTTCTTGCCCTGCATCTTGG
>ENA-OQCU01000797-OQCU01000797.1-human-gut-metagenome-genome-assembly--contig:-NODE-797-length-12755-cov-4.558362_pt1 | contig 12755 bp, 12 predicted proteins | sample MGYA00242504_ERZ504590 | MGnify/ENA primary metagenome ERZ504590 (study PRJEB26092, sample SAMD00036318) | human gut metagenome | host: Homo sapiens | study: EMG produced TPA metagenomics assembly of... | reverse complement strand
AAAAAATCTGTAGATTGACAACTCGAAAAAGAGTTGATAATCTTATATATGGCCGAAGGGAAAAATCCCAGAAACCCAGTAAAATCAAGGGTTTGCGGCATGTGTCGTCATAGCTCAGCTGGATAGAGCACTCGCCTCCTAAGCGAGGGGTCGGAGGTTCAAATCCTCTTGGCGACGGGCTTCAAAGCGTTCGAAAATGTTAGCTGGATTAGCTGACAACGAACGCTTTTGTTATTTTCTAATCACGTTCGTGACATGATTTTCCATTCAAAATGATCAATTTCCAGCTAACGCAATCTGATTTTTGTTAGCTGACAGCTAATCAAAATTACCGGTTTGCAAACATGGGTTTTAGGAAGTTCAGCTAACATTTGGGTTCCGCTCTGTTGTCACCCCTTATTCGGGGATGTAAATCAGAGAAAAGGCGGGAAAAGAAACAATCTCTCCCAAACCTGCAAACATGAATTAGCTGAAACAGTATTCAATTCTATTAGCTACAGCTAATGGTCAAACAGCAATGTCTGTTTGGAACTTTACTATCTATAAAAGTTCCAGGCAGGCATTTTTTATTTCCTGAATCCTGGAGGAAAGGAGTCAAGATGACTGAGCCAAACAGACAATCAGGAGAAAACGAAGAAAGAATCATAGAAATTGAGATTGAGCGTCTTCGACCGTTCAAAGAGCATCCGTTTCAGGTGAAAGATGATAAGGAAATGTTTCTTCTGCAGGAAAGCATTGAGAAGTATGGAATATTAAATCCGCTGATCGTCAGACCGGTACCGGATGGATACTATGAGATCATATCCGGCCACAGAAGAAAACATGCTGCGGAGAAACTGGGATACCGTAAAGTACCGGTGATCATCCGGGTATTAAGTGAAGATGATTCCATTTTAAGCATGGTAGATTCTAATCTTCACAGAGAACGGATCAGCTACAGTGAAAAAGCTTTTGCTTACAAATTGAAGAATGATGTGTTGAAAAGAAAAAGTGGTCGAAAAAAGAGCCAAGTTGACCACAAAACACCAAGAAAGCGGGCGATAGAGATTATCAGCGAGGATTGTGGTGATAGCCCAAAACAAGTGCAGCGTTATATCTCACTGACAAAACTGATACCGGAAATGTTGCAGAAACTGGATGATGAGATCATTTCTTTTTGTCCGGCTGTAGAGATAGCTGCATTAAGTGAAAAAGAGCAAAAGGAACTGCTTGTAGCAATGGAGTATGCACAGGCAATCCCATCACTCTCACAGGCACAGAGGATCCGGCAACTGAGTAAAGAAAAGCAGTTGTCACTGGAAAAGATGGAAGAAATCATGTGTGAAGTGAAAAAGGGTGAGATCACAAGAGTGGCATTCACAAACGAGCAGTTACACAAGTATTTTCCAAATTCCTATACACCGGCAATGATGAAACGGGAAATACTGGCACTGTTGAAATTATGGAAAAAAGAATCATGGGAAAGTTAAAGGAGGAAGAAATCATGTGTAAAGTTATATCCGTAGTAAACCAGAAAGGTGGCGTCGGAAAGACCACCACAACCGTAAATGTAGGCATTGGACTGGCAAGAGAAGGTAAGAAAGTGTTGCTGATCGACGCGGATCCACAGGGAAGTTTAACCGCAAGTCTTGGATATGAGGAACCGGATGATCTTCGCATCACACTGGCAACGATTATGATGGATGTCATTAACGAAGAAGAAATCTCTCTGGAAGATGGTATCTTACATCACCAGGAAAATGTAGATCTACTTCCGGCAAATATTGAGCTTTCTGCCCTGGAAGTAACGATGGGAAATGTTATGAGCAGAGAAATGATCATGAAGGAATATATCGATGCGATAAGAGGCCGATACGATTATATCCTGATCGACTGTATGCCAAGTCTTGGTATGATGACAATCAATGCACTGGTCTCTTCCGATTCCGTGCTGATACCTGTACAGGCCGCATATCTGCCGGTGAAAGGACTTCAGCAGCTGATCAAGACCATTCTTACAGTAAAGAAAAGGCTGAACCGGAAACTGGCGATTGAGGGCATTCTCCTGACTATGGTAGATTTCAGAACCAATTACGCAAGGGACATTGCATCGAGAGTACATACAACCTACGGAAGCCAGATAGAAGTATTTGAAAATGTGATTCCGATGTCTGTAAAAGCAGCTGAGACCAGTGCAGAGGGAAAAAGTATCTACATGCACTGTCCGAAAGGAAAAGTTGCTGAGGCATATATGAAATTGACACAGGAGGTTTTGAATAATGAAAAATAGAAGTGGCGAAAAGATTAAACTGGCTAGTATTGATGAATTGCTTGGTGTGGTAAATGAAGAGTCAGCAATGGAGATAGAGATCAGTAAGATCCATCCGTTTAAGAATCATCCGTTCAAGGTGCTGGATGATGAAAAGATGCAGGACCTGGTAGAAAGCGTAAAGATCAATGGAGTGCTGACACCGGTACTGCTTCGCATGGATGAAAATGAAGAATATGAAATGGTATCCGGCCATAGAAGAATGCATGCAGCACAGCTTGCAGGACTTACGACTATTCCGGCAATCGTAAGAGAATTATCGGATGATGATGCCATTGTGGCTATGGTGGACGCTAACATTCAGCGAGAGGAACTGTTGCCGAGTGAGAAAGCTTTTGCTTACAAAATGAAACAAGAGGCCATGAAACACCAAGGTTCTCGAACAGACTTGACTTTGGGACAAAATGTCCCAAAGTTCAAAAGAACAACGGAAGCAATTGCGGATGGGACAGGTGAAAGTTATAAACAGATTCAGCGTTACATTCGACTGACAGAGTTAATTCCGGAACTTCTTGATCTGGTAGATAGCAAGAAGCTTCAGTTCACGGTTGCCATAGATATCTCCTACATCGATAAGGAAGTACAAGAATGGATTTACGAATATATTAGTGACACTGGATTTATTAAGCCAAAGCAGATTGCAGCACTCAGAAATCAGCTGAATGATGGACCAATCAATCAGATCCAGATGTTATCGATTTTAATAACTGTGTGATGGCAAAGAAGATAATCCCGGTCTCTCACCTTCTCAGAAAAGAAACTAACAAAGTATTTTCCGGATGATTATACAGCCAAAGATATGGAGCAGGTGATTGAATCATTATTAGAAAAATGGATGCAGGAAACAGTCCTGTTAAGGATAGAAAAAGCTAAGAAAACAAAGTCAAAGAAGTTTAAAAAGAGGACTTCTTAGCAGAAAATGAAAGGAGGAAATTATGGAGAAAAAAATGACATTTAATTATTTTTACGGTACCGAAGCTGATCAGTTCAGCTTCTACCGCATACCAAAAGCATTATTTACAGACAGCTATTTTAAAGATTTATCAAGCGATGCTAAAATTTTATATGGACTGATGTTGGATCGAATGTCTCTTTCCATCAAAAATCAGTGGTTTGACGACAAAAACAGAGCATATATCTACTTTTCCATCGAAGATATCATGGAATTACTGAACTGTGGCAGAAATAAAGCCATCAAATCCATGAGAGAGCTGGATGACGAAACAGGAATTGGTCTGATTGAGAAACGCAGACAGGGATTTGGAAAGGTGAACGTTATCTACGTGAAAACCTTTATGCCTGAGAAAACAGATGAGAAAAAATTTGGAGAGGAATTAGAGAAGTTTAAAAAACAAACTTCTGTGGAAAATGAAGAGCCTGCAGAAGTTTACAATTCAAACTTCATGAAGTCCCAAAATCAAACTTCTAGAAGTCCCGAAAACAAACTTCAAGAAGTTTACATTTCAAACCCTAATAATACTAATCTTAGTGATACTGAAATGAATGATAATAAATCTAATCCTATCATATCTGTGGATGAGAAAAGATTTGATAGCGATAACCGCTCTGAGGATTATCAGGCTTATGAAAACCTTGTCAAAGAGACCATTGATTATGAATCACTGGAAGTAACCCATCATGACGATATGCGACAGGTAGATGAAATCGTGAACCTGATCGTAGAAACTGTGATGTGTAAAAATGACAAGATATTGATTGCCAGCAACTGGTATCCGGCATCACTGGTGAAGAAAAAATTTCTGATGCTGACCTATTCACATATCGAGTATGTCTTACACTGTATGCGTGGTAACACCACCAAAGTGAAGAACATCAAGAAATATTTATTAGCATCCCTGTTTAATGCACCGTCTACGATGAACGGGTATTATCAGGCAGAGGTGAACCATGATATGCCAGGACTGGTAAGATAGGAGGTGCACATGTTTATTTTAAAACTTGCTGGGAAGATATTATTACTGCCGGTATGGCTGATCCTTTTTGTGATCGGCCTGGCAGTGAAGATGACAGTACAGACTTATGCGGTTGTCAGAGGGATCCTTGGGTTTATATTCACTTTGTTGATTATAGCGACTGCATACTGTTACCATGACTGGGTACAGGTTGCATTTCTATTTTCGCTGAGTGTAATTCTGTATCTGATCCTGTTTGCAGGAGTATTCGTGGACACTGTACTGGACATGACAAGAGAACGTATTATTGATTTTATTATATCGTGAGGAGGATATGAAAATGAGCGAAAACAATGATTATATTCAGTTACCACCACTAAAAAAAGACACACCAGCCGATGTGGTAGCATTTATGTGGGAGTACATGAAAGTACCGGAGGATTCAAGAGAAAAAGTTAAGAATCTGCTTAAAGATGCAAATGAAAATGGAGTAAAAATAAGTCATCAGGCACCAACACTGTATGATGTTGTTCCGAAAGAAGAAATTGCTGAATTTGAAGAGCTTATGCGCAAAACCATAGCTGACATTGTATCAGAAGCCAGTAGCGTTGCCTGTTGGGTGTATGTGCAGAAATATGTGAAGCACAAAACCCTAAACGAAATGCTGCAAGAATTGCCAGACGTAGGTCAATTCATCCTAGCTATGAATACCTGGTTTGAAAAACTGATGGAGAAATAATCTAGGAAAATAGTTTAAAGTTTACATGTTATGATCATGTATGAAGTTGGAACAAAATAAAAGATTGTGCTATATTATTGTTCAAGAAAAAAACTCATTGACATATTTTAATCTATTTAGGAGGATAAACGATCATGTGTACAGCAGCAACTTATAAAACAAAAGATTTTTACTTTGGACGAACCCTCGATTATGAATTCTCTTATGGTGATCAGATAGTAATTACACCACGTAATTATGCGTTTAATTTTCGCCATGTTGGCGATATGAAAAATCATTATGCAATTATTGGAATGGCTCATGTTGCAGAGGATTATCCTTTGTATTATGATGCTATGAATGAAAAAGGAGTGGCAATGGCAGGACTGAATTTTGTCGGAAATGCTGTTTATGCCGCGATTAAGCCAGATGTGGAAAATATTGCACAGTTTGAATTTATTCCGTGGATTTTAAGCCAGTGTTCTTCTTTAGTTGAAGTTCGCGAGCTTCTTGAACGAATTAATATTGTTAATACTCCTTTCAGCGAGCAATTGCCATTAGCACAATTACACTGGATCATTTCTGATGAGAATGAGTCAATTACGGTAGAATCTATGTCAGATGGTTTGCATATTTATGATAATCCAGTAGGAGTGCTTACGAATAATCCGCCATTTCCACAGCAGATGTTTCAACTAAATAATTATATGCATTTATCTCCTAAACAGCCCAGAAATACTTTCTGCGAAAATTTGGCTCTTGATGCATATAGTAGAGGTATGGGAGGATTAGGTCTTCCGGGAGATCTCTCATCTTCCTCACGCTTTGTACGTGTAGCTTTTACAAAGGTAAATGCAATTTCAGGTGAATCAGAGGAAGAAAGCGTTAGCCAATTCTTCCACATTCTCGGATCTGTGGATCAGCAACGAGGATGTTGCGAAGTAGCGGATGGAAAATATGAAATCACATTGTATACGTCGTGTTGTAATGTTACAAAAGGTATTTATTATTACAATACTTATGAAAACCATCAGATCAGTGCAGTAGATATGCATGTAGAAAATCTGGATAGTGATAAAATGATTTGTTATCCAGTAATTCAAGGAGAACGAATCAACTATCAAAATAAATAATGTTTTGAAATCAGGGATGAGGTAGAAAGGAAAGTTCCATGACAAAAGATGAAGTAAAAAAACTCAGGATGAACAGTCCGGAATCACTACAGTTTTTAAATAATGCTACAAAATTTTATAATTTAATGATGATGTATCGTTGTGCTATTCGGGAGATACAAACTAAACTTGAGGTTTTGGATGATGAATTTTCAGTTGAGAACAATCGAAATCCTATTTCTTTTATAAAAACAAGAATTAAGAAGCCAATAGTATTTACGATAAACTGCAGAAGATGGGATATGAATTTACAACAGAAAATATACAGACATATCTCAATGATGTAGCAGGCGTTCGAATAGTTTGTGCGTTTATTGACGATATTTATATGATATCAGATTTGATTACCCAACAGGATGATATTAAAGTTATTGAAATAAAAGATTATATAAAAAATCCAAAATCGAATGGTTATCGAAGCTATCATATGATTGTTGAAATACCAGTATTTTTTGCTAAGGGTAAAACACCTATGCGTGTAGAATTACAGATTCGAACCAATGGTATGGATTTCTGGGCAACATTGGAACATCAACTTCGCTATAAAAAAGGAATTGAAGAAATGCCTGGCTATGATGAGATAAGTGAAGAATTACTTCATTCTGCAAGAGCTATCATTGAAGCAGATAATGAAATGCAGAGAATAAAAGACAAAATTGGTATGTTCCACGAAATTTAGGGAGAAAACTGAGCAAGTAGGAAGGCGGAATATATATGAAACAAGATACTTTAGAGGGCAAAGCAAAAACAAAAATGGGGTAAAACGGCTGTGTTTTTCCATAATCTGCATTCTTCTGGAAGTGATTTTTATTATTACTATCGTAACACGCTTGAATGAATATGCAGAAGTCATAAATTTATTTACAAGGATTTTGAGTGGGATCTTGGTTTTGGGATTGTACGCATCAAATAAGACATCCTCTATGAAAATGCCTTGGGTCATCTTAATTCTAATTTTCCCAATTATGGGTGTAGGCCTGTATTTGTTGATTGGTTTGAATGGTGGCACACATAAAATGCGTGAGCGGTATGCAGAAATTGATAGCAAATTGTTACCAATGCTTCCGGACAGTCAGGAGTGTTTGAGCAGAATAAAAGAAACAATTCCGAAAGCAGGAAATATAGCAAGTTACATACAAAGAAATTCGCAGTATCCAATCTATCAGAATACGGATATTGTGTATTTTGATGAAGCAGTGAAAGGATTAGAGGCACAGCTTAAGGATTTGGAGAAAGCACAAAAGTTTATCTTTATGGAATATCATGCGATAGAAGACGCTGAAGCATGGCATAAGATTCAAGATGTTCTGGAAGAGCGAGTAAAAGCAGGTGTGGAAGTTAGAGTATTCTACGATGATATGGGTTCTATAGGCTTTATTAACACAGATTTTGTGAAAAAGATGGAGGCAATAGGAATTCATTGCCGTGTATTCAATCCGTTTATGCCAGGTTTAAATCTGTTTTTGAACAATCGTGATCATAGAAAAATAACAGTTATTGATGGAAAAGTCGGATTTACAGGTGGATATAATCTAGCAAACGAATATTTTAATTACACACACCCGTATGGACAGTGGAAAGATACAGGTATTCGTTTAGAAGGAGATGCTGTTCAGTCGCTTACGGTGACATTTTTGGAAATGTGGAATGCAGTAAGTGATAAGGATGCTAATGATTCTGATTTTAGTAAATACCTTTTCCACTATGATTATGCGGCACAGCAAACTGGGTTTGTTCAACCTTATGCAGACAGCCCTATGGATAATGAGCAAGTAGGAGAAGAAGTTTATATCAGTATGATAAATAAAGCTGAAAAATATTGTTGGTTTATGACTCCATATCTAATCATAACAGATGAAATGACGCATGCGTTATGTCTGGCTGCTAAGCGAGGGGTAGACGTAAGAATTATCACACCTGGTATCCCTGATAAAAAATTCATTTATAATGTAACTCGTTCTTTTTATCATGGATTAGTTAAACATGGTGTTCGTGTTTATGAGTGGACTCCTGGTTTCTGTCATGCAAAAATGAGTGTGGCAGATGACTGTATGGCAACTTGTGGAACAATTAATTTGGATTATCGAAGTTTATATCACCATTTTGAAAACGGCTGTTTTATGGCAGATTGTCAGGCAGTTGTGGAAATAAAAAATGATCTGATAAGAACGATGGGAGAATGTCGTGATGTGACAGACCAATATCAAACCGGACGAAGTGCATATTTGCGACTGGGACAATTATTTATGAGATTATTTGCTGGATTGCTATAAGAATCTGATGATACGACCTTTCAAAAAACAGTTGATTTAGAAGTTAACTGTTTTTGAAAGGCCGTTTTTGCTATATCTAACAGTCTGTTGTACAAAGAAGATTTTGCATGGATGAAAAAACAAACCTTGTTGAGGTTAAAGTGAGTTTTCTATTGTATTGTATTGCTAATGAATAAGAATAAGAAATAAAAAGGAATCAAGTGATGTACAATGAAAAAGCATAAAATATGTAAAATCCTTCTTGTTATACTGGCAATTTTTTTATGTGTGGCTTTTTATGAATTGCTCGGAATCTGCGTTGCATATAAAAAGCAGCCGGAAGTGTCCAATACAACCAAAAAAGAAACAAAAAATGGGTCATGGAACGAATGCAGTGAAAATACAGAACGGGCAGTAATCATAGAAAAGAATCCAGAAGCGCTTTTACAAAGAGTGCGTTTGATCAAGAATGCAAAAAAGGAAATTATTCTTTCTACTTTTGCATTTCAATCCGATGAAAGTGGAAAATTGATTTTAGGAGCACTGCATGATGCGGCAGACAGAGGTGTACATATTCGTCTGTTAGTAGATGGAATGGAGAGCTGGATTGATATGGAAGGAAATCCGTATTTCTATGGATTATCTTCCCATGAGAATGTTGAAATTAAACTGTATAATAAGGCCAATCCGTTGAAACCGTGGAAAATGATGGGTAGAATGCATGATAAATATTTGATTGCAGATGGAAAGAGATATATTCTTGGGGGAAGAAATACATACAATTATTTCCTGGGTGATTTTCCGGGACATAAGAACTATGACAGAGACGTGTTAGTGGTTTGCGATGAACCTGAGAAAGAAAATTCAGTTAACCAGTTGTTAGAGTATTTTGAAACCATATGGAATCAGGAAGACAGTGGTTATTTTCATAACAATAAAAAACTGGCAAATAGAAAATCTGTAAAGAACGCAGTTTTAGAGCTGCAGAACGGCTATCAGAAATATTTTGAAGAGAATAAGGAAAGAATCTGCGATACCGATTACACGGACGAAACTTTTGAGACAGAAAAGATTGCATTAGTGTCAAATCCTATTCACACAGGTTCCAAAGAACCAGTAGTGTGGTATCAGTTGGGAGAATTGATGAAAAATGCAAAAAATCGTGTGAAGATCCACACGCCATATATTATCTGTAATGATATGATGTATAATACATGGGAGGAGATTGCAGAGAACGTTTCAGATTTTTCTATCATGACAAATTCAGTTGCGAATAATGGGAATCCATTTGGGGCTGCCGATTATGCGAAAAACAGAAATAGAATCTTAAGTACAGGAATTAATATCTGGGAATATGAAGGCGGTTATTCATACCACGGAAAAAGTATTCTGATTGACGATGATCTGTCTGTAATCGGTTCCTTTAATATGGACATGAGAAGTGCATATCTGGATACGGAACTGATGCTTGTAATTCGCAGTAAAGATATTAATAAACAGTTGGAAGAGGGCATGATGGAATATGAAAGAGTGTCCCGCCAGGTATTGGAAGATGGAACCTATCGTGATCCATATCATGTAGAGCCAATCGAATTAACAAAGAAACGTCAGAGAAAAATATTTTTTGGTACAGCATCTGCTTGGATGGGCAAGGTATCTGTTTTAATAAGGAGGAAGGAAAACGTGTTTCAAATATTGATTGTAGAAGATGATAAAGAATTAAGCCAGCTATTCCAAAAAGTGCTTGAGAAGAATGGATATCAAGTCAAAAGTGCATCGGATGGAGCACAGGCATTAGAAGTATTGGATAAGGAATATATTGATCTGATCATTTCTGATATTATGATGCCGGTTATGGATGGCTATGAACTGGTGTCAGAACTTCGTTCAGCAGGATATCAGATACCAGTGCTTATGATCACTGCGAAAGGTTCCTTTGATGATATGCGCCAGGGATTTCTTTCGGGAAGTGACGATTATATGGTAAAACCGGTAAATGTGAATGAAATGGTTTTAAGAGTCGGAGCACTGCTTCGCCGTGCACAGATACTGAATGAACACAAAATTGTGATCGGTTCAACAGAGTTTGATTATGATGCAATGACGGTTACAACTGATAAGGAAAGTCTTGTTTTGCCTAAAAAAGAATTCCTGCTTTTATATAAGCTTGCAGCTTCGCCAGGCAGAACATTTACAAAACAACAGTTGATGGATGAAGTATGGGGATACGAGACGGAGGCAGACCCACATACGATAGAGGTACATATAGGAAGAATCAGAGAGCGTTTTAAAGATAACCCTGATTTTGAAATCGTAACAATGCGTGGAATTGGATACAAGGTGGTGAAAAAATAATGGAACAAAAGAAAGAAAAAGGATTGCGGATCCGATCCTGTCTGACTGGTGCAATCTGGCTGGCACTTGTATTTTCAACAGTCATATCTGCTTTATTATTTGCTTTTTTGAATCATTTTTTTAATCTGCCGGGCAGCATACCTGTGCTTGGCTGGCTTTTGATTTTCAATACATTGATTGCAGGGCTGATCACTTCCTTTATTAATGCAAAGTTACTGGAACCAATTACCAGACTTAGTAAAGCAATGAAGGAAGTTTCTCAGGGAGATTTTGAACAGCATTTGGAAACGAACAGCCGTATAGCAGAAGTTGGAGAATCTTATCAAAGTTTTAACGTTATGACAAAAGAACTTCGTGCAACAGAGGTGCTGCAGATGGATTTTGTATCTGATGTTTCTCATGAGTTTAAGACCCCGATTAATGCCATTGAAGGATATACAATGCTGCTTCAGGGAGAAGAACTGTCTCCGGATCAAGAGGAATATGTAGAAAAAATCTTATTTAACACCCAAAGACTTTCCGGATTGGTTGGTAATATTTTGCTGTTATCCAAGTTAGAGAATCAGAATATACCAATGAAAAAAACAGAATATCGTCTGGATGAACAGATCCGCCAGGCATTTCTTTCATTGGAAACAAAATGGACAGAAAAAGAAATTGGTTTTCAGGTAGAATTGGAGGAAGTTAAATATACTGGGAATGAAGGACTTTTTATGCATATCTGGATAAATCTTTTGGATAATGCGATTAAGTTCAGCCCTTCAAAGGGGACAATTACGATGTTTCTGAAACAAGAACAGGATTCTGTTAAGTTCATTCTGGAAGATGAAGGACCAGGAATAGAGGATGATGTAAAATCCAGAATATTTGACAAGTTCTATCAGGTAGATGGATCTCATAAAGCAGAAGGAAATGGCCTAGGTCTTGCACTTGTAAAACGGATTGTAGATAGTGCCGGAGGAACAATCAAAGCAGAAAACCGTGAATATGGTGGATGCAGATTTGTTATAGAGCTGCCAAAGCAGAAAGATGAGATTATATAGTTTTAAGATAAATTAGAAAATGGGAGGATTTATATGACATTTTATCAGGAGTTGCAGTTAAATCAGGCAGGTTCTAAAAACCTGTTGAAAAAGAGTGAAACACTAAAAGAAAAATTATATCATATGTGGGTATATCTGGTGAAGATAGCTGTTACAATGGCATTTTGTTTTTTCTTTGTTAGTATTTTCAGCATCCTATTTGGAAATGAGAACAGCATTGTAGGTGTAGTAGTCTTATTATGTCTCATGGTGTTTAGAAATGCGGATCTGGGGATCCACACCGGACAATCTACGATGCTTTTGGCTTTGTTCTTTGTAATTATGACTGTATGTCCGCATTTAGCAAATCAGTTTTCACCGGTATTGGGAATGCTGTTAAATATTGCGGCACTGGCTGTGTTGATTCTGTTCGGATGCCATAATCCATTCATGTTTAATCAATCTACATTGGTTCTTGGGTATCTGCTGCTATATGGTTATGATGTTACGGGAAAAAGCTATCAGATGCGATTAGTCGGAATGGCTTTAGGTGCAGCACTTACCTGCTTCGTATTTTATCGAAATCATAAAAACAGAACTTATAAAAGAAATCTGAAAGATCTGATACAAGAATTTGATATCACTTCTTCCAGAACAAAATGGCAGATATGTCAGATTTTATGCGTACCGATTGTCCTTTGCATTGCAGAACTTTGTAATATGCCACGTGCAATGTGGGCTGGTATTGCGGCCATGTCCGCGATTTTGCCGTTTATGGAAGATATGCACTACAGAGTCCGTAAAAGGATTGTCGGAAATATTGCAGGTGTTATATGTTTTACAGTATTATATTTTCTGCTTCCTTCGTCAATCTATGCATATATAGGAATTCTTGGTGGAATCGGTGTAGGATTTTCAGCACAATATGGCTGGCAGGCAGTATTTAACACATTTGGTGCTTTAGCCATTGCTGCAGAGACTTATGGACTACAAGGAGCGGTTAGTCTTAGAGTGA
>ENA-OQCU01000796-OQCU01000796.1-human-gut-metagenome-genome-assembly--contig:-NODE-796-length-12756-cov-7.842268_pt1 | contig 12756 bp, 13 predicted proteins | sample MGYA00242504_ERZ504590 | MGnify/ENA primary metagenome ERZ504590 (study PRJEB26092, sample SAMD00036318) | human gut metagenome | host: Homo sapiens | study: EMG produced TPA metagenomics assembly of... | reverse complement strand
ATAAAAGTGGTGCAAAGCGACTAACCGGATAGCGTGCCTGCACGCAGAGCCGGCTAGCATTTGGCAACCAGACCCACATGCATTTACGAAAGAGAGGATTTGAGACATGTTTAAAGTCAATGAAAAATTTTGCCAAGCTGCCGGGCAGCTATCTCTTCGCAATATCGCAAAGAGAGTATCCGCATTCCAGGCAGAGCACCCGGAGAAGGAGATCATCCGTCTCGGAATCGGTGATGTGACACAGCCGATCGCTCCTGCGATCATTGAAGCGATGCACAAAGCTGTCGATGAGATGGGACATGCTGAGACTTTCCGCGGCTACGCTCCGGAGCAGGGCTATGACTTTTTTAAGAAATATTATTGCAAAAGAGGATTTCCAGGAGAACGGCTGCGACATCTCTGCTGACGAGATCTTCATATCCGACGGCGCAAAGTGTGACTGCGGAAATATCCAGGAATTATTTTCCTTGGACAGCGTTGTCGCTGTATGCGATCCAGTATACCCGGTATACGTGGATTCCAATGTTATGGCAGGCCGCAGCGGTCTTTACAACGGTGAGACAGGCCGTTTCGACAAGATCGTATATATGCCGTGTACTGCTGACAACGGATTCCTTCCGGAGTTCCCGAGGGAGCATGCAGACTTGATCTATCTCTGCTTCCCGAACAACCCGACCGGTGAGGCGATCAAGAAGGCAGATCTCCAGGCCTGGGTCGACTTCGCGAACAAGAACGGCGCTGTCATCATCTATGACGCTGCTTACGAGGCATACATCACAGAGGAAGGCATCCCGCACTCCATCTATGAGTGTGAGGGCGCTAAGACATGTGCGATCGAGCTGCGCAGCTTCTCCAAGAAAGCAGGTTTTACCGGCATGCGTCTCGGATTTGCTGTAATTCCAAAGGACTTAAAGAGCGGTGATGTAAGCTTAAACGCTATGTGGATGCGCCGTCAGGGTTCCAAGTACAACGGAACTCCGTATATCATCCAACGCGCAGGCGAGGCTGTGTACTCTCCGGAAGGAAAGGCGCAGGTCGCTGAGCAGATCGCGCGCTACATGAAGAACGCGAAGACGATCTACACAGGCTTGAAGGACGCAGGTTTTACCGTATATGGCGGCGTAAACTCCCCGTATATCTGGTTAAAGACTCCGAACGACATGAAGTCCTGGGATTTCTTTGATTTCCTGTTAAACAACGCCGGGATCGTAGGTACTCCTGGTGCAGGCTTTGGTCCGTCTGGTGAGGGCTATTTCCGGATCACTGCATTCGGAACTTACGAAAATTCTTTAAAAGCACTTGACAGAATCAAAAATCTCTGATAAAACATAAAACATCAAAAAGATATCAAACAAAGGCGTTGAAGGAAACTCCCTTTCGAAAGACTTTACAGAGAACCGTGTGACAGCTGAGAGCATGGAAGAAACGAGAAAGGCGGGAACGCTCCGGAGCCGGCTGCTCGAAGATCGGATACGATGGTAGGACAGCACGCAAGCCGCACGTTACGCGGCCGAGTCGTTAGGATGATGGTCCGACAGCGAAAGCGGCGACTCATGAGTGGCATGGAAATGCAATGCGGGTGGTACCGCGGGTGATATAGATCCCGTCCCGGAGAACTTTTAAAAGCAAAAGTTCCTCCAACGGATCCTCTTCCTCCGACGCATCCACAGGCGCCGATTACCACCAGCGCAACTTCCGCTTCTGCTTCCACAGACGGAGAAAAAAAGACGCCGCAGGTGAGAAAATTGCCATGATCACAGACTCCGGAGATATCACCGACGAATCCTTCAACCAGATCACCTGGGAAACTGTATGCGCCTACGGCGATGCAAACGGCGTAGAGTACGAGTACTACAAACCGGCAGAGGATACCGATGAAGAGCGTATCAACTCCATCGATCTTGCTGTTTCCGAGGGTGCTACCGTTGTTGTAATGCCAGGTTACCTGTTCGGACCTGCCATCGCTGAAGAGCAGGACACCTATCCGGATGTAACCTTCATCGCAGTCGATGTTACCGAAAGTGATATTGTAAAAAACGGCAAAGCTGTTGATCTCGGAAAGAACGTATACATCTGCTCCTTCGAAGAAGAGCAGGCCGGCTACCTGGCTGGATACGCTGCAGTAAAAGACGGCTACACAAGTCTTGGTTTCCTCGGCGGTATCGCTGTTCCGGCCGTTATCCGTTTCGGTTACGGTTATGTACAGGGTATCAACGCTGCTGCTGAAGAAGACGGCGTAGATGTAAACGTAAAATATTACTATGGCGGCCAGTTCTACGGCGATGACTCCATCACCGCCCGTATGGAGGGCTGGTATGCAGACGGAACACAGGTCGTATTCGCCTGCGGCGGCGGTATCTGGACATCTGCTCTGGATGCAGCTGAGACACACGACGGAAAAGTTATTGGTGTAGACGTTGACCAGCGTTCCAAAATCGGCGAGCGCTGCCTGACTTCCGCTATGAAAGGTCTTCCAAGCGCCATCAACAACGCTCTGGATTCCTACTTCAGCGGAAACTTCTCTGAACTTGGCGGAACTGCTCAGCAGCTTGGACTGAAAGACGGAGATTACATCGGCCTTCCTACCGATTCCGAATCCTGGGGATTCACAACCTTCACACAGGATCAGTATGAAACTGTACTGGCTGGTATCCGCGATGGTTCCATCGAAATCTCCAGCGATACAGAAAATCAGCCGGAAGTAGGTTCTCACGTAACCGTTGATTACATCAGCTAATGTGCATACTGTTTCTGTAACAATATGCCTTTTGGGGAAGAGAATATTATTTCTCTTCCCCTTTTTTTCTGTCACACAAAATGCTATACTAGACATAATGAAAGCCCGCAGTTCTGCCCTGTTTTCCATGCCTTCGGCAGTCCTGCAAAACCACGCTTGAAAGGGAATATGTATATGGAAAATGAGTACATTATTGAGATGTTGAACATCACCAAAGAATTCCCGGGTATCAAGGCGAACGACAACATTACGTTACAGCTCAAAAAAGGAGAAATCCATGCTCTGCTTGGAGAAAACGGTGCAGGAAAATCAACCCTGATGAGTATTCTTTTTGGTCTGTATCAGCCTACCTCCGGAATCATCAAGAAGAATGGGCAGGAAGTCCATATCAACACGCCGAACGACGCCAACGATCTCAACATCGGTATGGTGCACCAGCACTTTAAGCTGGTCGAATGTTTCTCGGTTCTCGACAACATCATCCTCGGCGTAGAGCCGACCAAAGGCCTTTTCCTCGAGAAAAAGAATGCCCGTGCAAAAGTCATGGAGCTGAGCGAGAAATACGGTCTGATGGTCGATCCGGACGCTCTGATCTCAGATATCACCGTCGGCATGCAGCAGCGTACCGAAATTCTGAAAATGCTCTACCGTGACAACGAAATTCTAATCTTCGACGAGCCGACCGCGGTTCTGACGCCGCAGGAAATCGACGAGCTGATGAAGATCATGAAGAACCTCGCAAAAGAAGGAAAATCCATCCTCTTCATCACCCATAAACTCAACGAGATCATGGAAGTTGCCGACCGCTGTACGATTCTCCGCAAAGGAAAATACATCGGAACCGTCAACATCAGCGAAACTTCCAAAGAAGAGCTCTCCCGCATGATGGTCGGAAGAAACGTCAGCTTCTCCGTCAACAAAAAGCCGTCAAAACCGGGCGACACCGTTCTGAAAGTAGAGCACATGACCGTACCGAGCAAGGTGCACGGAAACAACGCCGTCAAAGATGTTTCCTTTAATGTAAGAAAAGGCGAGATTGTCTGCATCGCAGGTATCGATGGAAACGGCCAGTCCGAGTTCGTTCAGGGCCTCACGGGACTGGAAAAAGTATCCGGCGGTAAAATTCTGTTCAACGGACAGGACATCACGAAAGCTTCCATCCGCGACCGCTCCAAGATGGGCATGAGCCACATCCCGGAGGACCGCCATAAACACGGCCTCGTGCTGGATTACTCCATCGAGCAGAACATGGTGCTGCAGCGTTACTGGCAGCCGGAATTTGAATCCTTCGGCTTTATCAAATCAAAAGCCGTGCGCGAATATGCCGAGCGCCTGATCGAGCAGTACGATGTCCGCAGCGGCCAGGGTCCTGTGACCATCACCCGCAGCATGTCCGGCGGAAACCAGCAGAAAGCGATCATCGCGCGTGAGATCGACAAAGATCCTGATCTTCTCGTTGCGGTACAGCCTACCCGTGGTCTTGATGTCGGAGCCATCGAATACATTCACAGCCAGCTCGTTGCACAGCGCGACAAGGGAAAAGCCGTTCTTCTGGTTTCTCTGGAACTGGATGAGGTTATGGATGTTTCCGACCGTATTCTTGTTATGTACGAAGGAGAGCTGGTCGGCCAGCTGGATCCGAAAACCGTTTCTGTCGAAGAACTCGGTCTCTACATGGCAGGTGCAAAACGGGATCCGGTTCCCGAAGAAGTATAAAAGAGAGGTAAGAAAAGCATGAACGAAAAAACGAAAAACGCTCTTCTGTCCATTGTCGCTTCTCTTGTATGTATTGTGATCGGTCTTCTTGTGGGATTTATCATTTTATACTGCATCAACGCGGAGAACGCAGTGGATGGATTTACACGAATCATCAAAGGCGGCTTTTACTTAAAGCCGAAAGGAATCGGAAGTGAAATCGCTCAGTCCGCTCCCCTGATTATGACCGGACTTTCGGTTGCATTTGCTTTTAAAACAGGTCTGTTCAACATCGGTGCTGCCGGACAGTACACCGTCGGTGTCTTCGGCGCCCTGTATTTTGCCATCATCCTCCACATGCCATGGTATGTATGCCTTCTGGCTGCTATGGTCTGCGGAGCCATCTGGGGAGCAGTTCCTGGTATCTTCAAAGCATACTTCAACGTAAATGAAGTTATTACTTCCATCATGTTCAACTGGATTGGTCTTTATCTTGTCAATGAGCTGATGTACAACACCATCCCGGACATGTATGATCAGAAGACCACACGTACTTACAAATTAAGCTCCGCTTCTCCGAAGTCCCTGATTCCGGACTGCGGCATGAACTCCATTTTCCGTACCAGTTCCACAACGATTGCGATTTTCATTGCGATTGCCATTGCGGTCATCATCTACATCGTTCTGAACAAAACAACCTTCGGCTATGAGCTGAAAGCCTGCGGGTTCAATAAGGATGCTGCCAAATACGCCGGCATCAACGAGAAGAGAAACGTTGTTCTCTCCATGACCATCGCAGGTGCGCTTGCCGGAATCGGTGCAGGCCTCTACTTCCTCTCCGGTGCATCCGAGTGGAACCCGCAGGTATCGACAGCACTCCCGGCCATCGGATTTAATGGTATCCCGGTTGCGCTTCTTGCACTTAGCAACCCGATCGGCGTTATCTTCGCTGCTCTCTTCGTTGCTCATATTTCGGTCGGCGGTGCTTACCTGCCTACGAAATATTATCAGCCGGAGATCGCGGACCTGATCGTTGCCGTTATCATTTACCTTTGCGCATTCGTTACCCTGTTCAAGGGCATCGTTGCAAACCTGTTCAAGAGCAAAAAAGAGCAGAAAGCAAATGCCAATGCAGACAACGGAAAGGAGGAGAAGAAATAATGTTCCTTTTAATTAAATTTACCTTACTGTACGCCGTTGTTCTGATGCTCGTTGCGATGGGCGGTATGTTCTCCGAGCGAAGCGGTGTCATCAACATCGCGCTGGAAGGAATCATGGCGATCGGCGGCCTTGCCGGTGTCTTCGTCCTGGTTCTGTTCCCGGACCTCCCGGCTCCTGCACTTGTGGCACTTTCCATTCTGGCGAGCGCCGTATCCGGTATGATCTACTCTCTGCTGCTTGGCTTCTCCGCCATCACACTGAAAGCAGACCAGACGATCGGCGGAACCGCGCTGAACATGCTGGCTACTGCCATTGCCATCATCCTGGTAAAAGCATTCAACAACGGCTCGGATGCCGGAAACGGTGCAGCTTCCGCAAAGCTGAACTACACCAACGCCGCTTTCATTTACAAGATCGGACCATTTACCGTGAACATCTTCCTGTTCATCGGCATCATCCTTCTGATCTGCAGCTACGTGTTCCTCTTCAAAACGAAATGGGGACTGCGCCTGCGTGCCTGCGGTGAGCATCCACAGGCAGCCGACTCTGTTGGTATCAACGTATACCAGTGGAGATACACCGGTGTTATCATCTCCGGTGCACTCGGCGGTATCGGCGGATTTGCCTACATCGTTCCGTCCGTTACCACCTGGAACTTCGAAGTCGGCGTAGCCGGTGCCGGATTCCTTGCCCTCGCTGTTATGATCTTCGGTCAGTGGAAACCGTTCCACATTGCCGGAGCAGCCGTATTCTTTGCGGTATTCCGTTCCCTGGCAAACATTGCGGACTCCACCGTCCTCTCCCATCTGGGACTGTCCAAGAACATTTACAACATGATGCCGTTTATCGCATCCATGATTATTCTCGCCTTCACATCCAAGAATTCCCAGGCTCCGAAAGCCGAAGGTATTCCGTACGATAAGGGCGCAAGATAATATGTAACTATTCAGAGCCATGCGAAATGGAAGAAAAAATTGCGAATCATGCTTGCATGAATGAGCGGTTTTTTCTGGAATTTCATATGGCGAGAAGCCACATCGAGATGCAGCGCAGCGGAATCGAGATGTGGCTCTGAATAGTTACAATTTTTAAAGGCAGAGCTGTTAAATCCGAACTGTGTTTTTTCGGCTCTGCCTTTTCTCTATCATTCTGATTTATTTTTCATCAAAGAAAGGAAAAAATTATGCTGAACACCAAATTATTTGACCACACTATCTTAAAAGCAGACGCAACCGAAGCACAGGTTGCAAAGATCTGCGATGAGGCACTTGCACATGATTTTGCTTCTGTCTGCGTCAACCAGTACTACACCAAATTCGTTGCTGAAAAGCTCAAAGGATCTGACGTCAAAGTCTGCACCGTTGTCGGCTTCCCTCTGGGCATGTCCGATACCCGTGTAAAAGCGTTTGAGACCCGTGCGGCCATCGAAGACGGTGCACAGGAGGTTGATATGGTCATCAACGTCGGAGCCCTCAAAGACGGCAAATACGACTTCGTACGCTCCGATATCCAGACCTTAAAAGAAGTATGCGGCAAGGACATCGTTCTGAAAGTCATCATCGAGACCTGCCTTTTAACCGATGAAGAGAAAGTAAAAGCGTGCGAGCTCGCAAAAGAAGCCGGCGCTGACTTCGTAAAAACCTCCACCGGATTTTCTACCGGCGGTGCAAAAGCGGCTGATGTTGTCCTGATGAGAAAGACCGTAGGCCCGGATATGGGCGTAAAAGCTTCCGGCGGAATCCACAACGCAGACGAGGCACAGGCTATGGTAGATGCCGGCGCAAGCCGTCTCGGAACAAGCGCAACACTGGCTATCATCGGATAAAAAGGAGTTTCTTATGGATACGATACTGATAGGAATTGCCGGAGGAACCGGCAGTGGAAAAACGACACTGGCAGATAAGCTGGTAGAAAGTTTTGGACGCGATGAAGTGAGCATTCTGCGCCATGACAACTATTACAAACGCCATGACGATATTCCTTTTGAGGAGCGTGCCAAATTAAATTACGATCATCCCGATGCCTTTGATACCGACCTGTTATGCCAGCACATTCTCGAGCTGAAAGCCGGAAAATCCATCGAGATGCCGGTTTACGATTATGCCATGCATAACCGCTCGGATAAAACGATTCTGGTCCATCCTGCCCCGGTTATCGTGCTCGAGGGCATTCTCCTCTTCGTTGAGAAGGATCTCTGCGATCTGATGGACATCAAAGTCTTTGTCGATACCGATGCGGACGTGCGGATTCTCCGCCGGATCCTGCGCGATGTAAAAGAGCGCGGCCGTTCCCTGGACAGCGTTGTGACGCAGTACCTGACGACCGTAAAACCGATGCACGAGCAGTTCGTAGAGCCGAGCAAGCGCCGTGCCGACGTGATCATCCCGGAGGGCGGACAGAACACCGTTGCTCTTGAAATGCTGATCGAGCGGGTGCGTAAGCATCTGAATCTGGTGCAGAACCAGTAAACATCCGTTTATCGCTATAAAAATCTGCAAAAAAAGAACGAGGACTGAATTTTCTCTTTTTCCGTCCTCGCTCTTTTTATTTTTCCCTTACAGATGTTCCAGCATTCCCTGCAGCCAGATCTGGCCTTTGAAACGTCTTCCCACTTCCGGTACTCCAAATAAATCCTTTTCGTTGATACAGATGTCTATCGGCACATCGTTGCAGACGAGGCCGAGCTCATACATCCGCTCGCCCGTTACCGCGTTCTTCGTTGTATTCATCTCCGTAATTTCACCCATCACGCTGTACTGGTCACATTCGAGACCGCTCGGCATGAAAAAGCTATCTACAATAGAAAAGACATCTTCCTTCGTCAGACGCTGGGAAATCATGGCATATGTGTCAATATCATCCATGGTGAGACTTTCCATCGCATCCTCATCCCCGTTTCTGGCAGCCGAGATCAGTGAATTCTTCTGCTGCGTGCTGCGGCGCTCCTTCTCGACCTGTTCCGGGTCTTTCTGGATCGGAAGCAGAATTGTTCCTTCCGCTGCAAGACCGGAGACAGAAAGCGGGAGCGGAAGCGGCTGCAGCGCATTTTTCTGTTTCATCTCAAGATATTCCGCTGCATGCGTCAGATAAAAGATCATCGTGATGCCAAGCCGCATATCGTCGCAGGCGCCTGCAAACGATTCCTTATCGACGTGGCGCTCCACCGATACCTCCTCGTAGGAGCTGATCTGCCCGCCCTCGAAATAGGGATAATAATATTCCATCTGGAAACGGTTGTTCTCATCAATTTCCCCACAGACCGTGATACCACAGTCATATGCATATTCTTTCGAAAATTCAGCAAAAAGGTGGTGTTCTTCTGTTTCCACAATCTTTTTACGGTCGTAGTTTTCTACTACATCACGAAGAATCTCCTGGAGTTCCTTCGTCGTCTTGATCTTTGAAAATCCAATGGTTTTCAGGTAAGCGTGCATAAGAACACCTCCTCTCATTCCTTTGTATTTCTTATGCGATTAGTGTTTCGGAACCAGTTTCTCTTTTCCGCCCATGTACATACGAAGAACTTCCGGAATGCTTACGGTTCCGTCTGCATTCAGGTTGTTCTCCAGGAATGCGATCAGCATACGCGGCGGAGCAACTACGGTGTTGTTCAGGGTATGTGCCAGGTATTTCTTTCCGTCCTCGCCGTTGACACGGATTTTCAGACGTCTTGCCTGTGCATCACCAAGGTTGGAGCAGCTTCCTACCTCGAAGTATTTCTTCTGACGCGGAGACCATGCCTCAACATCGACAGATTTTACTTTCAGGTCAGCCAGGTCACCGGAGCAGCACTCCAGAGTACGAACCGGGATATCCATGGAACGGAACAGGTCTACGGTGTTCTTCCACAGTTTGTCATACCACATCATGCTGTCTTCCGGTTTGCAGACAACAACCATCTCCTGTTTCTCGAACTGATGGATACGATAAACACCACGCTCCTCGATGCCGTGTGCTCCTTTTTCTTTACGGAAGCACGGAGAGTAGCTGGTCAGGGTCAGCGGCAGTTTCTCCTCCGGGATGATGCTGTCGATGAATTTACCGATCATGGAGTGCTCGCTGGTTCCGATCAGGTACAGATCCTCGCCCTCGATTTTGTACATCATGGACTCCATCTCAGCGAAGCTCATAACACCGTTTACGACGTTGCCGTGGATCATGAAAGGCGGTACGCAGTAGGTAAATCCTCGGTCGATCATGAAATCTCTTGCATAAGAAAGGATGGCAGAGTGGAGGCGTGCAATGTCGCCCATCAGATAATAGAATCCGTTTCCTGCAACTTCTCTTGCTGCGTCCAGATCGATTCCGTCGAAGGACTCCATAATGTCGGTGTGATACGGGATTTCAAAATCCGGTACAACCGGCTCGCCGAAGCGCTCTGCTTCTACGTTCTCGCTGTCATCTTTTCCGATCGGTACGGAAGGATCGATGATGTTCGGGATCACCATCATGATCTTCTTGATTTCTTCTTCTACTTCTTTTTCTCTTGCAGAAAGAGCCTCGATGCGGGAACCGTCAACAGCTACCTGTTTCTTTACTTCCTCAGCCTCTTCTCTCTTGCCCTGGCCCATCAGTGCGCCGATCTGTTTGGAGATTTTGTTTCTTTTTGCACGAAGTGCTTCTACTTCCTGTTTGATGTCACGGTTTTCTTTATCCAACTCGATGACTTTATCAACCAGCTCCAGTTTCTGATCCTGGAATTTATTTCGGATATTCTGTTTTACAACTTCCGGGTTTTCTCTTAAAAACTTAATGTCTAACATAATTTCCTCCTAGTAGATCTTATCCCCTCATTTTGGCGGGATTCTTTTGTTCTTTCCAGCCCGGAACCACTGCCGTTTTTCCAGCATTTATGCGGGTTTGGCGCGTTCCAGTACCATCATATAACAGTATATGCATTTTTTCAAGCGTTCTTTCATGCTGTTTTTCTGCGGTCCGCTTTTACATCAGATCGATCGAATTCATCGTAATTGCCTGGCGCAGCGCGTCGATTTCCTCGGCGCTCAGCATGATATAGGACTCGCCTTTTACGATCTCTTTCAGATATAAAAAGCAGTTGTCACGGCTGTGGATTGCATTCAGGATAAAACCTGTGTTTTCTTTGTCGAGCATTGCCAGCGCAAAACTCATCTTTCCGCCCACATCGTCAAACGCATCATATTTTACGATTCCGTATTTGTTCAGCGTCATGCCCTGGATCTTTTTCAGATCCGCAAGATTCTTTTTCGTCAGCTCATTCTGCTTGTTCAGTTTGTCAATTTCCTTGAACCGCTGATGAAACAGCTTTTCGAGTGACTGGGCGTCTTTTCCCTTCATAAAGCTTCTGTACTTCTGGTTCAGTCTGCTCAGACGCAGCGACATGCTGACCGTCATAATCATCATCACGATAATCAGTACAATCAGAAGAAGTACAACAACGCCAAGGTCAATTCCTACCTTACTAAATAAATCGCTCATTATTCTACCTCTTACTGTATTGATTCAAACAGATCCATGATTCTCTCGAGCTCTTCCTGGGAATAATACTCGATCTCGATCTTTCCTTTGTGCTTTGCCCCCGCGGTGAATGGAAACCTTGTACCAATGATGCTCTTGATTTTTCTCTTCCAGACCTTCGTAGATGGCTTCCTCTTCCAGATTGATCTTTCTTTTCTTCTTCACCTTCGGATTCAGGATCTCTTTGACTAGGCGCTCGGTCTCACGGACACTGAGCTTTTCATCGAAGATTTTCATTGCCGTATTGTACTGGAGCTCTTTATTCTCCAGCGCCAGCAGCGTACGCACATGACCGGTTGTCAGCATTTCATCGACAACCATCTGCTGTACCCTGTCGTCCAGTTTCAGGAGACGCATCGAGTTTGTAACCGCCGTTCTGCTCTTGGAAACGCGCTCTGCGATTTCATCCTGGCGGAGATGGAACTCTTCCATCAGGCGTTTGTATGCATGTGCCTCCTCAATCGGGTTCAGGGATTCTCTCTGAATATTTTCAATCAGGGAAATCTCGACAACTTCCTGCTCGGTAAAATCTTTGATGATGACCGGTACTTCTTTGATTCCGGCAAGCTTTGCAGCCCTCCATCTCCGTTCCCCTGCGATGATCTCATAATAATCATCTTTTTTCTGCACCAGAATCGGCTGTAGAACTCCGAACTGTTTAATGGATTCCGAAAGTTCGATCAGGCCGTCCTCGTCAAAGGATTTTCGCGGCTGTTCGCGGTTCGGTTCAATTTCGGAGATTTTCAGTTTCATCTCAACTGGTTTTTCGACAACTTTTTCAACAACCTTCTCGACTACTTTGACCTCCGGTTTTACCGGTTTCTCTTTTGCTTCTGCTTTGGCCGAATGTCCCGGTGAAATCAGGGAATCCAGGCCCTTGCCTAAGCCTCCTCTTCTCGCTGCCATTACTCTTCATCCCCCCTGTGAATCACTTCGTCTGCCAGGAGACGGTAGCTCTCTGCACCGGTGGACCGCTTGTCGTAATAGTTGATCGGCATACCGTAGCTCGGTGCCTCCGCAAGGCGGACATTTCTCGGAATAATGGTTTTGTAGATATTCTGATCCAGGCTGTCTTTTACGTTTTCTACTACCTGCAGAGAAAGATTCGTTCTCGCATCGTACATGGTAAAGACAACGCCTTCCATCTCCAGTTCCGGATTCAGACGCTCCTGCACCAGCTCAATCGTGTGCATAAGCTGGGATAAGCCCTCCAGTGCGTAATATTCACACTGAATCGGCACCAGAACGGTGTCCGCGGTGGTCATCGCGTTGATTGTCAGCATATTTAAGGATGGCGGACAGTCAATAATAATGAAGTCGTACTGATCGCGAACCTGATCAATTGCGTTTTTCAGGATGAATTCTTTGTCTTCCACCCCGATCAGCTCGATCTCCGCTCCGGCCAGATTGACATTGGAAGGGATAAGGGAAAGATTGTCAAAATTCAGAGGAATGATGCAGTCCTCCAGTTTTGACTCTCCAAGAAGCAGCTCATAGATGGTATTTTCCACTTCATTTTTCTCTACTCCCATTCCGCTGGTGGTATTTCCCTGCGGGTCCATATCAATGGTCAGAACTTTTTGTCCCATTTCTCCTAAACAGGAAGAAAGGTTAATTGCGGTGGTAGATTTCGCCTACGCCGCCTTTCTGGTTTGCAATTGCAATTG
>ENA-OQCU01000795-OQCU01000795.1-human-gut-metagenome-genome-assembly--contig:-NODE-795-length-12757-cov-2.467221_pt1 | contig 12757 bp, 14 predicted proteins | sample MGYA00242504_ERZ504590 | MGnify/ENA primary metagenome ERZ504590 (study PRJEB26092, sample SAMD00036318) | human gut metagenome | host: Homo sapiens | study: EMG produced TPA metagenomics assembly of... | reverse complement strand
AGCCGTAATCAGTGAACCGCTTCTCTTTTTTGCCTCAACTATAACTACTATATCGGATAACCCGGAAATTATTCTGTTTCTCATCGGAAAAAACATCTTTTGCGGGTCGGTGCCCGGCATAAGCTCGCTGATTATGCCTCCGGAGAGCTTTATTTTATCATATAGAAAGCGGTTCTCTTTCGGATAACAGGTGTCTGCTCCGGAGCCAAGAACTGCATATGTATTCCCACCAGCCTCCAGACACCCCATATGGGCATCTCTGTCTATTCCTCTTGCCATGCCGCTGATTATCTGTATCCCCTGCCTTGAAAGTGCTGCTGCCAGTACCTTTGCCACCTCGCAGCCATATGCGCTTCTGCCCCGTGCTCCGACGATAGCAACACTTTTTCTTGATTTGTCGGGAAGAGCACCTATGTAAAAAAGACTATACGGCGGATTATGCATATTTCTAAGCTTGTCCGGATAAGCCTCATCCTCCATTGTTACAAAGCCGATATCCTTCTGCTGAAATAATATCCACTCCTTCTCTACGTCATAGGAAGCTCTTGATTCAAGGATTATTTTTCTGTCATCATCTGTGAAAAACAAAATATCAAAAAGCTCATTCTTTGGCATAAAAAACAGCTTTTCTGCCGTTATACTGCAATCATGCAGAAGCTTTTTCTTCGCATTGCTTATATCTGTAAGGCTTGTAAGCCAGTATTTGAACTTCATGATACAGCACCTCCCCAGAACTTCTCATTGATGCTTCTGTAGCATATAGCTTCGTTGAGATGCTTTGTCTTTATGTTTTCACAGCCGTCCAGATCAGCTATTGTACGCGCAACCTTAAGTATCTTGTGGTATGTGCGTGCCGTCAGTCCAAGCTTGTCAAACATATTTTCCATGTAGCTTTTCTCTCGACTGCCGAGGTAACAGTATTTTTTCCAGCTTGTCAGTTGATATTTTTGAATTATAAGAAAAGCTCTCACCTTTAAACCTTTCTTTTTGAAGCTCGTGGCAGTGCATAACACGCTTTCTTATGTCCGCAGATGATTCATTGGATGTAGTACTGTTTATATCCTCAAAGCTAAGCGGTGACGCCTCCACACATATGTCAATTCTGTCTATTATAGGCTGTGAGACCTTATCAAAATATCTGCGCAGAGTCGGCTCTGAGCAGCGGCACCTTTGCATATCGGGATAATAGCCGCAGCTGCATGGGTTCATCGCACCAAAAAGCAGAAAATTAGCCGGATAAGTCACGTTTCTGCCGGCTCTTGAAAGCCTGATGCAGTGCTCCTCAAGTGGAGCCCTGAGCAGATCCAGCAGGCCGCCCTTAAACTCAGCGAGCTCATCCAAAAACAAAACGCCATTGTGTGCAAGCGATATCTCGCCCGGATTAATTCTTGTTCCTCCGCCGATTAATGCGGCCTGGGTGACGGAATAGTGGGGATTTCTGAATGGTCTGCTGTCCCTTAAGGAGCTGTCATTGTCCAAAAGACCACAGATGCTGTATATTTTTGACAGCTCAAGTCTCTCATTTTCACTAAGAGGAGGCAGAATTGACGGCATACGCTCTGCTATCATTGTTTTGCCTGCACCGGGAGGTCCGACAAGCAGTATATTGTGCATACCTCCAGCAGCCACCTCACATGCTCTTTTAATAAATTTCTGTCCGTTAACATCACAAAAATCGGCGTATTTTTCATCCATTTGCAGCTCATGTGCCATGCCGGTTTTCTGACACGTAAATGCTGCTTCATCAAACTGTGCAATTACATCATTTAAATGGCTTATCCCAAATATTTTTGCACCGCAGACGAGTCTGCCTTCATTTTCATTCTGCTTTGGAATAATAAACTTTCCAATGCCTTTGTTGTACTCATCAAATACAATCGGCAGAATACCGCTGACCGGCAAAATTTCACCGTTTAGATTTAGCTCACCTGCAAGTGTGCAGTCCTTTATGCTATCAGCGTCAATCACCCCCATAGCTGTTAAAACAGCAACAGCTATAGGCAGATCAAAGCCTGTTCCGGTCTTTTTAATATTTGCAGGCGATAGATTTACTGTGATACGCTTGGCAGGCAAAACAATACCAACGCTGTGCAGCGCTGTTTTAACACGCTCCTTTGCTTCTCTTACCTCTGAGGTGAGATTTCCAACCATATCAAAAACAGGCATGCCGGTTTGAAATATCACCTCCACCTGTACCGGAATCGCACTGATTCCATCCAAAAACAGCCGTTCTGAACTGTACTGTACATATATACTCCTATTCCAATTGGGGTAAAATGCATAGACAAATGCACAAAGACATGCTCTATGATAACATATTTTGCCTTTTGTAAACACCTATTCGAGCAGATTTTCGTAATTTTTTCAAACCGGCCTTTTCAATTCTTGAAACATATGACCTCGAAATGCTGAGCGTTTTAGCAATTTGTCTCTGTGTCAGCTCTTTTTCACCGTCAAGGCCAAAGCGTTTCGTAATAATATAATATTCTCTGTCCGATAAAACGCTTCTCATATTTTGCCTAAAATCTTAAGTGACTCACATACCTCTATATCCGATACCACATCAGATTGTCCATTCTCAATCACATCCACCAAATGAATCTGGTTTCCCTCCTTGTCAGTGCCTATAGGTTCAAATATGGACACATCACCCCGGCTCTTTTTACGGCTTCTAAAGTGCATCAGAATCTCATTTTCGATGCATCTGATTGCAAAGGTTGCAAAACGATTTCCGTAATCAGCCTTGAATGATGACACTGCTTTTATCAGTCCTATAGTGCCTATGGATATGAGCTCCTCCATCTCATCCTCGCTTACTGCATATTTTTTTGTAACATGTGCCACAAGGCGCATATTGTGTAATATAAGCTCATCCTTAGCTTCTTTATCTATTTTGAGCCACTTTTTTCAGACATTCCGTCTCACGTTCTAAACTAAGAGGTGATAAAATGTATTCACATAGCACCCTGTCATTATTTGCTTATAATATATTATGTTCAAATCTGTATTTTGTGATATAATCTTTGCCATGAATAGAAAAATAGACTACAAAATCAATAAAAATGATACAGGAAAAACAGTAGAAGGCTTTTTGAAGGAGCATGGCTACACACATCAGGTGCTTGTCAGGCTGAAACAGACAGACCATGGCATACTAAGAAACGGTATATGGGCCTATACAAATGAAAGGCTGTGTAAGGATGATTTAATCACAGTCCAAATTGTCGAAAACGAATGCTCTGATAATATAGCACCTGTAAATCTGCCTCTTGATATAGCATACGAGGACGATGATATCATCGTAATAAACAAGCCGTTTGATATGCCTGCCCATCCCTCCGCCGGAAACCATGACAACACGCTTGCAAATGCGCTCATGTACTACTATGGCAGTCAGAACAAGCCGTTTGTATACAGATGCATAAACAGGCTGGACAGAGATACCACAGGGCTTACAATTGTCGCAAAGCATGCACTTGCAGGCGGGATACTTGGCAACGCTGTCGCAAAGCGTGCCATCCACCGGACATACTACGCCGTCTGCAGTGGGTGTACACCTATATGCATGCGCATCAGTGCTCCGATTGCAAGAAAGGATGCTTCCACCATAGAGCGGTGTGTTGATTTCAAACATGGTGAATATGCAGTAACCGACTTTATCAGAATCAAATATAACCCGGATAATAATTTATCGCTTGTCAAGCTAAGACTTCTTACCGGACGCACTCACCAGATACGCGTCCATATGAAGTATATCGGTTTTCCACTGATAGGTGACTTTTTATATAATCCCGACTATACATATATATCCAGACAAGCACTGCACTCAGGGCGTCTTGTTTTCACGCACCCTGTCACAGGACAAAAAATGAACCTCATATCTGATATTCCATCAGACATGAAGTCCCTGTTCTAGTTGGTTTATTTTATCCTTTTCGTATGGGATATGCCCTTTTAAAACCTCTTTTTTTATGTAGCTGTAAGTATATTCTTCTCCCTTTACAGAGAGCATGACAAGCAGATACTCAAGCATTGCTTTTGTATCTGGATGAATCATGTAGTGATCCACGCTTTTTTCATAGTATTCCAGTGCACTTTTGTCGGTGTACTTTTCTTTCTGATAGTTTTTGAGGCGCTTACACGGTCTATAAACATCTCGCAGACATACCTTATGGGCATTTTCATGCCCTCCATTTTTGTATGTGTTTTATCGTCCCCCGGCTTTGAAACAGCATAGTCAATCCAGTACTCCAGGTGATGCTTATTGCGTCCCTTGTGATGAAGCCACGCAGATGAATAGCCCCTGTCGGCTCTCTCCGCATTATTCGGACTCATATACCCCTTGTAATACCTGCAGCCGACGAGAAACTCAGTCGGTGAATATTTTGACATGTCATGAAGAAGTCCCTGTTTATAAAGCCCTATCCTAAAGCACCCCTGCATGACTAAAATCTTGTGATGTGTAATTGTTATAAAATGTCTTATTGCTTTCATATGTCTATCTGCCTATGAGGATGTATACCGACTGCGGTGAGACATCTGCATACTGCTGGTTTTCACACAGCACCGGATTGTCATAAAACGGTTCTTTGAGCGTAGAATCGCAGACTTTATACCATTTCATTCCTTTCTTTAGCTTAGGAAGAGCTAACTTCTCCCTGGATGAATAAAAATTGTAAGCTACGTATACATAGTCTTTATTCACTTCATTGTAATCCCCACAGTACATCACACCTACACATAGCTTTGTGGCATCACACTCGCCTATCCAAGCATTCTTGCAGTGGTAGGACAAATCAGGATACCCAACAGCCTTGTAATCGCTGAATTTAAACGGCTTTGGACAGGAAATAACAGGATGCTCATCCCTGAATTTGATAAGTCTGGTTAAGAACCTGATGTTTTCCCTTCTGCTCTGCTCATTTGACCAGTTCACCCAGCCTGTAGGGTTGTCCTGACAGTAAGCATTGTTGTTGCCATCCTGTGAATTACAGATCTCATCACCTGCCATAATCATAGGCACTCCCTGTGCCAAAAACAATAGAAGCATGGCATCCTTCCACTTAAGTTTTCTTATCTCACGGATAAATCTCTTTCGCGAAGGCCCCTCACAACCGTAATTATTGCTGAAATTCCATGAAGGACCATCAGCATTTTTCTCACCATTGGCCTCATTGTGACGGTCATTGTACATGAATAAATCGCTCAGGGTAAAGCCGTTATTGCTTGATATATAGTTTATAAATCCGACATTCTCCCCCTGCATTTTTCTGCTGGTTTAAAAGCTCATACATATTGCAGTTGATATGGTTTAACATCATACGCGCCGCAAACTGGTACTCATCCTTGTCAATATAGAGATTTTCATATGTCCTGTTTTGCGGTACAACCGACATATCAAAGCCATCATAGAGTATCTTGGTCCGGCTAAGGAGAGCATCCTGCACAATCGCAGTAATAGGCAGCCTGTCCCCAAGCAGCTTAAAACCATCTACATGAAAGCTCATGACCCAGTATCTGAGCGCATCGAGTATCAGATTGTGGTCAGTTCTGTCCGGAAAATACATCTCTACGATACATTCCATGCCATTTTTGTGCAGCCTTTCAACGAGACGCCTAAGCTCATTGGAGGCATCTGAAGCGTCACTGGCATATGATGCTTTTACGGCAAAATAATTGCCGGAGGTATAGCCCCAAAAATTGACCTTGTCATTTTGCTTGTCGGTGTGCACACTTTGCTCATCCTTTAAGGAATAATTCGGCTTTGCATATTCCGGAATATCGTGCTTTACAGGGATTGTCATTTCTTCAAACTCGTAAACAGGCATGAGAAGAATTGAAGTAAAGCCTAATTTCTTGATGTAATTTATTCTGTCCGATACAGCCTCAAAGGTGCCCTTATGCTTCTTGTCCCCTGAAACATCCATGGAAAAGCCTCTCACATGCAGCTTATACAGCTTCATCCGGTCCCTGGTTATCTCAGGAAAGCTGTCATATTTCCAGTCAAAATCACTACTGTCTATCCCGCAGGCTATTTCGTAATCATTGTCACTTCTTGTTTTATCATTCCATTTTTCTCTGCCGAAAATTCTTGTGGCATAGGGATCTATGCACCTTTTTCCATTAATTCTAAAATAATATGCATATTCATTCCTGCAAAAACCATGAAGTCTCACAGAGTAAAGTGAACCTGTCGAATACTCGGCAGGTATATCAATCACACAGGCGGTATTTCCCGATTTATCAAGTAAAACAATGCTGCATTCATCCTCTTTTTCTGCTGCAAAGGTGAATATTGCACTATCCCCCTCAATATAAGCACCTGTTTTTAAAAAAGTTTCCCTTTGTTAATCGAAAATTCATGCAACACCATCCAATCAATAATTCTAGTATTTATTTATTATACTAGTTTTGACTTTTTTTTGTATAGAATAATTTGATATAATATAATAGTTACTTTAGATTACTATAAAGAAAGAGGTACAATATGGCAGAAAAAGCAACACCATGTTACACCTGATGAGGCAGACGATATCCGCGTAACACTCTGATCTGGAACAACGGAAGTGTCGAATGCAAGATTATCACCATTTTTGATGCAGATCACAAGGATTACATAGCTCTTCTACCGTTAGACAAAAATGGCAACGAGAATGAGAGTGGCGAAGTGTATCTGTATCGCTATTTCGAGGACGAGGAAGGTCTTCCGAGAATAGAAAATATCGAATCCGACGACGAGTACGAGGCTGCTGCCGACAGATTCGATGAGCTTTTGGATGACGAAATGTTTGATGATATTTAATCATCTCTACTATTATTTTGTCTAGGCTCTTTACTTTCACGGACAAACCTGGAGGCTTGGGCTGATTTATCGTTTACCGACTTGACCGAGTAAACAGACAAGCTTGTCTTTGCACGGGTCATGCCGACATAAAACAGCCTTCGCTCCTCCTCTATGTCCTTTTCAAGCACAGCCTTTTTATACGGCATTATCCCTTCATTTGCATCAATTATATACACGTTTTCAAATTCAAGCCCCTTTGAGCTGTGAAGGGTTGCAAGTGTCACGGCATTAGGGTCACTTTCTTTCGATAAAGCCATAAGCTTCATCTGCTTTGTATATTCCCTTATATGCTCATACCACTCTTCATATGTAGCAAAGCCCTTGGCTCCTGACTGGATTTCATCCAGTATATCAAACAAATCCTCTTTATTTATATTCCTATACTCGGCATATTCAGCTAAAAAGTCGTCATAACCAATCCCTCTTCTGATATAGTTTATGCTGGCATATGGATTCATCCGGCTTATAAGCTTCATGTCATACTCGAGCTTTTCTATCCGCTCAGCTATCCACGGCTTCTCATCAAACAGCTTAATCCACTCATCAAATGCCACAGTTGCATCACACAGACTGTCTCTTGACAGATACCGCTTTGGTCTGTTCATAATCTGCAAAAAATCAGCTCTGTCTCTGCTGCCTCCTGCAATTCTTTGGTATGTAAACAAGTCTCTGGCAATCCAGTGCTCATATATATTAGGTATATTATCCTTGGTTTTGAATGGGATATTATAGCTCATAAGCTGCTCTATAAGCTGTCTTGGCTGGGTATTTGTCCTGAAAAGCACCGCAAAGTCGCTGAATACAGCTCCTGCCTTTATCTTTTTATCTATATCGCGTATAAGAAAGATATTTTCGTCTCTTCTGTTTTCAAAATCAGCAAACGTAACAGGTGCCTTTGACTTGCTTGCCGCAATGATTTTCTTATCAAATCTCTCCCTGTTGTGCGAGATGAGATTCAGCGAGGCCTCCACTATATATCTGCCACATCTGTAATTAGTATCTAAAAGGATTCTTTTTGCATCCGGATAGTCCTTCTCAAACCCAAGCATTATCTCAGGCTTTGACCCTCTGAAGCGGTATATTGACTTGGTCATCATCTCCTACAATAAACAGATTATTCTGTGGAGCGGCAAGCATTTTTATAATCTCATACTGCAGACGGTTAATATCCTGAAACTCATCAATCAGTATGTATTTATACTTGTTCTGCCACAATGCCAGTATATCAGGTCTTTCCTTAAACAGCTCATAAGTATACGAGAGCATATCATCAAAATCAATAAGCCTGTTTTCCTTAAGCCCTTGTCTCATATTTTTTATATATATCCCTGAATATTTCCTCACCACACACTCCCGAGTAGAAATTTTCTATATCAATGCGGCTGTTTTTAATCAGACTGATTTCAGCAAGTAAATTGCCTATAAACTCATTCTCATCCTTGTATTCAAGGCGGTAGTAGGATAAAATTTCCCTGATAAAGCCGTATCTCACAGACTCATCAGCAATATTGGCACTTGTAAAGCGATATGCATATTTGAGTATCGTAAAAAAGACAGCATGAAAAGTACCAAAAGATACGTTCACCCTCTCGTCTTTCATCAGTGAATTAAAACGCTCCTTCATCTCATTTGCAGCAGCCTTGGTAAAGGTGATAACTAAAATTTCAGAAGGCTTCACATGATGCTTTGTTATTAAGTTTTTAGTCCTGTGTGTGATAACTGCGGTCTTACCGGAACCCGGTCCTGCTAAAACAAGCATAGCGCCATCCTTGTGTTCGATGGCGCCAAGCTGGGCTTTGTTAAAATTCATAAAATACCCTTTGTTAATAGATTAGTTATTAGAAAGCTTTTCTATGCCTTTCTTAATTCTGGCTATAGACTCCTCTTTGCCAAACACCTCCATAAGCTCTGTAGCTCCGCCCGGTGTCATCTGCTTGCCTGAAACAGCGGTACGGATCGGCCACATAACATAGCCTATCTTATAGCCCTTTTCTGTAGCATATGCCTTAAGAGTCTCAAAAAGTGCATCATTTGAGAAATCATCACAGCTTTCAAGAATAGGAACCACATCGTTTAATACCTCAAGTGATGTCTCTGGGTTTGTCTTCATCTTCTTGTGAGTATACATTGCAATATCATAATCCGGAAGCTCTTCAAAGAAATCAATATGTTCCTTGATATCAGGGAATATCTCAATACGTGTCTGAACCATTCTTGCTATCTTCTTAAGGTCATAATCCTTTGTGACAACCTCCTTAATGTATGGCAGTGCCATCTCATAGAATTTGTCAAAATCAAGCTTCTTTATATATTCTCCGTTCATCCATTTAAGCTTTGTGAAGTCAAATACAGCAGGTGATTTGCTCATATGATGATAATCAAACTTCTCAACAAGCTCAGGAAGTGACATAATCTCCTGATTGTCTGAAGGACTCCAGCCAAGAAGCGCTACAAAGTTTACAATAGCCTCTGTAAGGAATCCCTGATCCAGTAAATCTTCAAAGGATGAGTGACCACATCTCTTTGAAAGCTTATGATGCTCCTCATCTGTGATAAGCGGACAGTGCACATATACAGGCACATCCCATCCAAATGCCTCATAAAGTCTGTTATACTTAGGGGATGATGAAAGATACTCGTTTCCTCTGACTACATGTGTGATGCCCATCAGGTGATCATCTACTACGTTTGCGAAATTGTATGTAGGATATCCGTCAGATTTGATAAGAATCATATCATCAAGCTCTGCATTATCTACTGTGATATCTCCGTAAATCTCATCCTCAAATGTGGTTGTGCCCTCTGTAGGGTTGTTCTGTCTGATGACATATGGCTTGCCGGCCGCGAGATTTGCCTCAATCTCCTCCTTTGACAGGTGTAAGCAGTGCTTGTCATATATAGAGATTTCCTTTCCAGCAACAGTTGTTTTAAGACTGTCAAGACGCTCCTTGTCACAGAAGCAGTAATATGCCTCTCCCTTGTCAATAAGTTCCTTGGCGTACTTCATGTAGATACCCTGTGCCACACGCTCACTCTGCACATATGGACCGCATCCGCCATCCTTGTCAGGTCCCTCATCATGGAAAGTCCAGTCTCTTCGAGTGTCCTGTTTATAATATCAACAGCACCCTCCACCTGGCGTACCTGATCTGTATCCTCTATACGGAGAATGAAATCACCGCCCTCATGCTTTGCAATCAGATAAGCATACAGTGCTGTTCTTAAATTTCCTACATGCATTCTTCCTGTCGGGCTTGGTGCAAATCTTGTTCTAATCTTACTCATTTTAAAATGTGCTCCTCTATATTAATATTTTTTAGTCATTTTTCAATTTGAAATTATATAACAATATGGAAATTTTATCAATCCTCAGATTGAACTTCCATATCAAGCTCTGCAATTTTATTACCTCATATGAATAGCTTTGATATGCGGTTAAATAACATGCGCCCTGTAATCCTCTTTGTATTTCAAAATTGTTTCTTTTGTCTGCCCTTATCACAACCATCTGAAGCTTCTGCACATACGCCCTTTAATACGCTGTCCAGATTATTTATTTCCTGCTCCGTAACACTATATTCCCTGACAATCCGGGCATATCCTATGTCGTTATTATCAAGCTTATAGGCATATAGACAAGACCACAGTGATTTTCTGTCCCCATTTTGCCTGAAAGCTTCAATGATAATAAATCCGCTAGCTATATCAAATAAAAACAGCTGCACATAGGCTGTAGCCAGATTGTGATATATGTTTCCGTACAATACACGCTCAGTATGCTTTGCATCCTCACATGACAGCAGCTTTTTGTATTCAAAAATTGCTACAGTGTACTTTTTCTTCTCCATCAGTCTGTCTGCCCTGATTTTCAAGCACTCAAACTCGCTCTTTTCCTCGAGCTCCTTAAGTGCATCATGTGTGTTCTTAAGCTCCTCCTTAGTGCAGTAGCCGCTGTACTCAAGCAGCTCAGTCACAAAAGCAGACAGTCTGCCGTTTGTGGATATAATGGTTCTAAGATGCATGGCAAGCTTTGGCAGATGTGCATGGTTTTCAATCCAGGTGCACAGCTCAAGACTCATGAAGTCATCATCCAAAAGATATGTATTGTTGATTATATAATAATTAAGCTCCTCTATCGAGTAAACATTTATAGACATACCCTCTATGTAATAGGGCATGGCCGCTATAGCTTCATTACACAGTAATAATTCTCCCATATGCCCTCCTACATAGTCATCTCATAGTGCCAGACTTTGCCCGAGCTCATAAATATTTCGCCAAAGCCTAAATCCTTAATCTCTATATCTATCCTGTCATCAGATACAGGTGTCGCCGTGATTCTGATGCGTGTAGCTCTATCCGGCCTGGGCGGCATATCCGTAAGTCTTAGTGTCTCAATCTTTGCCTCCCTGCTTTTAGGAAGCTGCTTCCAGAAATCCACCTCATAAGAGCCTGAAATTATAACCTCACACTGCCCCTTTGATTCAAACCAGTTGCTTCCGGCACTGATAAGATTATAAAACGACAGTTCTCCCTTATCATGTACCTTAAGGCTCAGATTGAACTTCATCTCATTCTCGCCCATATATACAAAAGGCCATTCTGCTTCCTTATCCCTAGTGGCTGCCGCATAGCATGCTCCCTTAGTAAAGAGGTTATTGCCCATGAACACTCGTCTGCCCTTGCACAAAAGTGCAACAGACTGCTTCATCCAGCCCTCAGCAAACGTATCTCCCACGAGAAAGACCGTTGAGATAATCTGATTCTTAAAGCTCTCATTTATTATATCCAAAAAGCTTTTGTCCTTATCATTTTTATCCAGAGTGTAGCTTATGCTTTCATCTATAGATACTACCTGTGGCGTTGTGCGAAGATCCCTCTTTAGGGAATAAAAAAAGTATACTCTCCTTTTCCTGCATAAACATCACCACATCATGAAGCCAGAGTGACTTGTCCTGGTTCAGTGCAAAATAATAAAAGCTCTCCTTTCGGTCTATGACCGTAAGCTGTCTGGAATTTATGCCAAGCCTGACCGCCATGCCATAAAACATGCTCACGTTCTCCTTTGTCAGCCTGTCAACACATATAACAAGCCTGTCAAAGGATGAATGGTTACCAAGCTTGGATGGCAGTTCCATAACCTTTTTAAGAAACAAGGCCAAAAGCTCCTCTGCCATAAATGAATCATCATCAATGACTATTTTTTCACTATTCAGTGCTCTCTTAAGCAGCTGGTCAATACACACCATCTCACCGCTTTTAGAGAGTCTTCTTGCCTCATCTCCATAATACCATTTGCCAATGCTCTTACGGCGTGCAAGTACAAGAGGAATCTGAAACTCCTCACTGCCTGCAACAGTGCTGACAGTCTCCGGCTCTTTCATATTCTGTTGAAAAAAACTAACCATAGCATAGCTGTCATTTAAGTCTATGCCTATATAGTATGAATTGCCATTATGTCCCATTATAAATCCTCTTAAATCAGCTTAAACAGCTGCTTAGTAGCAGCATCCAGCCTTTTATATTCGTTTATATTGCTCTTTAAGGTTGTCTCATCAGACAGTGTATCTGAAATTATCATCTCATTAATCAGATTATAGCGGCTGTGATCATTGTCACCCGGTATATTGTTGCATGTAAGTCGATTGCTCTCCTTCACCTCTATGCTGTTGTCATGCTCCTCAGTAATATAATACCTGATCAGCTCACCGAAAAATATGACGAAGGTCTTTACGTATATGCCGTCGTACATCTCAACCATATCCTCTGTATTAAACTCTTCACCATCCTCGTCTCGGCTGTAATGCAGCACAACATGAGCCCCCGGAGTACTTTCATACTGTAAAAATGCCTTGTCATAGATGAAATACTTCTTCAGCAGTCTGTAATCAAGCTTCGCAAAAAAATCAAAAT
>ENA-OQCU01000793-OQCU01000793.1-human-gut-metagenome-genome-assembly--contig:-NODE-793-length-12781-cov-1.954955_pt1 | contig 12781 bp, 18 predicted proteins | sample MGYA00242504_ERZ504590 | MGnify/ENA primary metagenome ERZ504590 (study PRJEB26092, sample SAMD00036318) | human gut metagenome | host: Homo sapiens | study: EMG produced TPA metagenomics assembly of... | reverse complement strand
AATGACTGCAAGCGGATTCGACCATGCCTGCACACGTGCCTGTACATGGTCAAACAGCCGGTACCCAAGCAGACTCGCCACGATCATTGCCAGTATTCCACCTCCGAAATACACAAATCTGCGCGTCGCCACATAAACCATAACCAGGTAGGTAAAAAATACAAAAGGGCTCCGCCGAGATCTTTGGATGCTACCAGCATCAGAACAAAAACAGCCGAAAAAATGCTTGTCACCATGACCTGATGAAAATCCTGGCGCTGGTACAGCATGGATGCAATAAACATGACAAAAATAATTTTTACAAACTCCGAAGGCTGGATGGTCAAAGAACCAATCGACAGGGACAGTTTGGCCCCATAGCTTGTCTGTCCGGCAACCGCAACAACGCCCAGTGCACCGACACCTACGATCACATACACCCATGTCAGTTTACGGAACAGCGTCATATTCTGCAAGACCATGGGAATCAGCAGGGAAATCACAAAACCCGCGCACACAAAGATAAACTGCCGGAATGCCTTTTCAAAAGAAATACGTGTCAGGATAACAAATCCAATCGTAAGTAACATACACATATTATTGAGAACCAAGCTCAGATGCATGCTTGTAAAACAGATGATATGTTCCGAATGATTGCCGCAATGATAATCACCTGCATGAGATAAAATCCGATCAGCATGAAAATTTTTTGTTGTAAATATACAAAACAAGAAATGGCATACAAAATGAAAAAGAAACAACTAGTAGTTCATCTGAATACAATGGTAAAATATGTTTTTGTTCTTCTTCCTCTCCCTCAAATTTAAACACATGAAAACACTCAAATGTATAAACTAGGAACAAAAAGATCATCAGATATTTTGAAGCCTGAACAATCAGATGGATCATTATTCCACTCCTCTTTTATAGTGTCCGTTGGTATAACGGTTTTCCCATTCTTTCGGATACTGTCTGCGGCTGCCGTCTGCAAACTCTTCATATAATTTCAGAATTGCTTTGGTTTCTTTTGCAGATTCCATGGTAAAATCCATCCGGAAATCACGGATGCCTGCTTTTTTTAATTCCTCTAAATTGGAAAATAATAAAACCGGCAGGGAATTATAAACAACATTATAGCAGTACGTGCAGAAATTTTTTACCGGAAACTGTACCTGATACCGGTCTTTCAGATAAGAAAGCCCCCGTTTTTTGTCACAGCCCCTGGTATTGGCATGTACGCACTGTGCACTTGTCATAAGCGGATAATATCCATAGACTATCATCTGCGAGCCTATATTGTTTCTATGCATAATCTCCCTTGAATTGAGTTCAAGCGGCACTGTGTCACCACTTACTCCGTGTTCAAAAAAAGCACTCTTTAGAAACATCATTAAAGGTATACATATTGTGGTCCAAAATAACTTTTTTCCCTGTAAACAGATTTTCTGTCAGATAAAGCTCCTCGTAATTTTTCACAACAAAGCCCTCGAAACTTACCTTATCAAGCTCTTTTGCGATAGATACAAAATAATCCGATGAATCTGCCCTGAATATCGTAGGAAGCATTAGATACACCTTCTTATTTCGCTTTGTAAGGCATTTCACATCATCTGCAAACTGCTGTATCAGAGTATTCCTGTCATACATGTCAAAATCCAGATAAAATACATCAAAGCATTCATAGCCAATAAGTGTATCAAGCTGCGCGCGTGTCATACACGAGCATATGGTGGTGTAATCATTTATAGCTTCATCATGTGCTGCATCACTTTTTACGACATGCTCAGGGAGTGCTGTAAGTCTTGACATATCAGCGTATCGTGCATCATTCCTGTAATACTTTTTCAACAGCTTATCACAAAGCCCTGAAATTGCATCACGCCGCAGCTTGTTTAGTGCTCCGTTTGGCACAAAGACGTTTTCTCCGATTTGAGCTTTAATATGTGAAAACTCAAAGTCTGTATCACCGGTTTTGTTTATCCTGTCTATAGCGGCCTTTTTATCAAGCGGTGCCTTAAGTGCGGCGCTGACAGGTTCTATTGAAGCTTTGTATGTCACATCACCTCTTTTTACAGTGAGGCTTCCGGGCTCGCCTTCTCTTAAAACAAGCTCTCCCTCTATCGAAAGCTTTCTTTTTTCAGGCGAAGGCTCTGCAGCATTTGAAACGAAATTAGGCTTCACATAAGTCACCATATCAGAGCCATTGTGGTCGAAATAATACCTGTCTGTGAAACCACAGCGGTTTCCAAGTGCCTTTATCCTGTCATAATCAGCATCGCTAACAGGCTTTTTGCTGTCAATATAGCTTCTGTAGTATTTTACCACTCCGCATGCATACTCAAGCTGCTTCATACGCCCCTCAATCTTGAGCGAATAAACACCTGCATCATGCAGCTTGTCAAGAGCCTTTATACCACACATATCTTTAAGGCTTAAAATGTATTCATCCTTTTTGCCCTCCACGGTATACGGCAGTCTGCACGGCTGTGCACAGCGGCCTCTGTTTCCGCTTCTACCACCTAAAATACTGCTGAAAAGGCACTGTCCTGAATACGAATAGCACAATGCTCCGTGCACAAAGGCTTCAAGCTCCATGCCGGTTTCCTCATGTATGCGCTTCATCTCGGCAAGAGAAACCTCCCTTGCCATGACCACACGCGTCACTCCAAACTGTGAAAGAAAACGCACTCCGTCTGCTCCCGTTACCGTCATCTGTGTACTCGTATGTATCTCCATTGACGGAAAATACTCATGGATAGCCTTCACCACTCCAATATCCTGCACTATCACTGCATCAAGTCCTCTTTTGTAGTATGGAAGCAGGTAGTCGTAGAGCTTTGAAAACTCACTGTTTTTAATCAACGTATTGACCGTCAGATACACCTTTACTCCTCGTAAATGCGCAAAATCAATTGCCTCTAAAAGCTCCTCTTCTGTGAAATTATTGGCATATGCCCTGGCTCCAAACATGCTTCCGCCCACATACACAGCATCGGCGCCGCTTTCTATCACACCCTTAAGTATCTCAAGGCTTCCTGCCGGTGCAAGCAGTTCAAAATCTTTATTTCTCATATATTTCCTCATATAGATGCTCATTTAATATTATATAAACCTGCAATAAAATAGGGAACAGTGTACGATAACTGTTCCCCTTTTATTGCTATTTATCGCTACTGTCATTTGCCCCATTTGGAAGCATGTGCAGATTTTTTTAACAGGCTTTTTTTCCATCAAGAAGTTGACTCCTCAAGAGTTGCCTCAAGTCTCGCCTTGTTGAGTAAAAGCTCCTTGTTTTGTGCCTCAAGCTCCTTCATGCTCGCTCAGCATTCTCGGTCTTTACCTGATTGGAAATTAAATCATGCTTTAAATCGTATATTTCCTTATCCTTATTCTCTATATCACCCTCGAGCTTTTCGACAAGTGCCTTTGCCTTGAAATAATCATCCGCAATATTGAGCTCGATAAGTGTGCTCTTCATATTGCCCGGAAGATGCTTATACTCATCCATATCATCAAACTCTGCAATCTTGTTGTTGATGTATGCCGCAACCTTCTGTAAGTATTCCTCATTCTCATATCCTGACAGTGTGTAAACCTTTCCGTCTATTACCACCTCGGCATTTGTTTTTGCAGACATTTAATCATCCTCCGTTTTCACATTTATTCAAACCAGCTATATTAGTATTAATATTACTATCAATTTCAATATCAAATACTTAATTATTATATGCCTTATAGATATAAATTGCAACTTTAAGCCCTTTTTCTCTCAAAATGCTCAAAGGCAAGGTCTGTCGCCACTCGCCCCTTTGGTGTGCGGTTTATAAAGCCGTTCTTCACCAGATACGGCTCGTAAACATCCTCAATGGTTCCGGCATCCTCACCTATTGCCGCTGCAAGCGTATCAAGGCCCACCGGTCCTCCCGCAAACTTGTCAATGATAGTGAGAAGTATATTTCTGTCGTTTAAATCAAGTCCGTACTTGTCCACTTCCAAAAGATCCAGTGCAAAGCTTGCCACATCATAGGTGATTTTGCCGTCATACTTGACCTGCGCAAAGTCCCTGACACGCTTTAGAAGTCTGTTTGCAAGTCTTGGGGTACCTCTTGAACGACGCGCCATCTCGTAGGCTCCCTTGTCATCTATCTCAACTCCAAGCACCTTTGCGGAATTGACGATAATATGCTTTAGCTCATCGACAGTATAAAACTCCATGTGATTTACCACGCCAAACCTGTCCCGAAGAGGTGCCGAAAGCATACCCGCCCTCGTTGTTGCACCTACAAGTGTGAATTTTGGCAGGTTGAATCTGATTGACTTTGCAGACTCGCCCTTTCCAATCATGATATCAATGGCGTAATCCTCCATAGCAGGATAGAGCACCTCCTCCACCTGACGGTTTAATCTGTGAATCTCATCGACAAAAAGTATATCTCCCTCAGAAAGTCCGTTGAGTATGGCTGCCATCTCTCCCGGCTTACCTATTGCAGGACCGGAGGTCACCTTTATCTTTGTACCCATCTCATTTGCAATGATTCCAGCAAGTGTTGTCTTTCCAAGCCCCGGAGGCCCGTAAAACAGCACATGATCGAGCGCCTCGCCCCTTGATTTTGCAGCTTCAATATATATTTTTAAATTGTCCTTTATCTTCTGCTGACCGATATAGTCATCAAAATACATAGGACGCAGGGATTTCTCTATCTTTATATCCTCTTCCTGCAATTGTGTGGAAATTACTCTTTTCACGTTTCGTTCCCCGTTTCTGTTTTAAGCTTACAGCTTTTATCAATCAGCCCATATTTTTGAGCGCAAGCTTCAGCACATCCTCTACATCCATATCCTCTGTGATATCAACCTTGGACACTGCCTTAAGACTCTCAGTAGATGAGTATCCAAGCGCATTGAGCGCCATGACAGCATCATTTTTCACAGTGCTGTTCATGGATACAGCAGCACCGGATGCCTGATTCTCAAGCTTCTTTTCAAATGCATCCTCAAGCGACAGCTTGTCCTTTAAATCAAGTATCACTCTCTGAGCCGTCTTTGCACCTATTCCCGGTGCCTTTGATATAGCCTTTGAGTCGCCCGATAAAATTGCAAAGCGCAAATCATCGGCAGGCAGAGTTGACAAAATCGCAAGACCGCCCTTTGGTCCGATTCCGCTGACTGTAATTAGCAGCTTAAAGATTTCAAGATCATCCTTGCTCAAAAAGCCGTAAAGTATCATGGCATCCTCCCTGACACACAGGTAGGTGTAAATTTTTTACATCCTCTCCCTCGTCAGGCAGCATATCAAAATACTGCGTCGGTATGTAAATGAGATAGCCTACGCCTGCTGCCTCCACTACAATGCTGTCTATATTTTTTTCTGCAAGCTCTCCTTTTATATATGCATACATTGAATCCATTTGTTACTGTTTCGTCTGTAGCCTGACACACAGGCATAAAAACAGCAGCATCTCCTTTTGTTATTAAATATACGTAGATTACAGCCCATTAAAACTATACATGAAAGCTGTCAGAAATCCTCAAAAGCACCTGTGAAGCTACTGTTCCAATCACAAGTCCCGTGATGCATCCTGCCACAAGAAGCACCGGAATATAGTACACTACGCTGTAGGTTGACAAAATTATAGCCGCAACTATTATCTGCCCTATATTGTGACACACTCCACCGACCAGGCTTATTGATACCGAGCTGAATTTATCTGATTTCTTAAGCAGGTACATAACGATAAAGCTTAGTATACAGCCTGCCAGTGAATATATGATGCTGAACGCATTTCCAAACATAAAGCCTGAAAAGCACCGCGCGAAATACACATAGCAGAAACGTCTCCATGGGATGCCTGCTATATAAAGCATGATTACTGTCACTATATTTGTAAGCCCAAGCTTCACTCCGGTATGCCTACCGCAAACGGTATAAGTGACTCAACATAGCTTAGCACCAGTGCCAGTGCCATAAGCATACCAAGATATGCAATCTTTCTGGTTTTCATTTATCTCATTCTTTCTATAAAAATGTTCGGGTATCACTTGGATATCGAATCTATATCTGATTTCGTGTCGCTTTTTACCGTCACAACAACCTTATTCGGCAGACAGATAATCGACTCTCCCTCCTTTGATATCGCCTTCTGCTTCACACACAGATGATCCGGACAGTCGGCAGAGGTCATATCCGCCACACCGCCCTTTATGACAAGGGTGTTAGTAACATCGCCATCGCCGTTTTTTATCTCAATTGTATCATCCTTTGAAAGCGGATATGTGCCATAGGCCCTTCCATCGATAGTCACCTCGACACATGCATCGCTATCCGTATCCTGCCCCTTTAAATATACAAGCTTCCATACAAGAAGCAGAGCGACAGAGATAATTACAATAACCGATATCAGGATTATATCATTTCTGCCAAAACGCTTACGCATCCTCTTTTATCTCTCCCATATAGTAAAAGCCTCTGCACTCATCAAGCTTCACATTATAAATATTTCCAATCATATCCTCGGTACCCGGAAAATGTACGATTGAATTATTGTCCATACGTCCGGTCACATAGCCATCCTTCTGGTCATCCATCTCCTCTGCAAGTACCGGCACCACTTTGCCCTCATAGCATTTTGCCTTTTCTGATGAGATAGTCTGAACCTCCTTTAAGAGCCTGTCAAACCTGTCCTTAACCACATCATCCGGCACCTGATTCTCCATGGTAGCTGCGCGTGTGCCTGTTCTCTTTGAGTAAAATAAATGTAAAAGCACTGTCATATCTGACCTGCTTGACAACATCCATTGTCTCAAGGAAATCCTCCTCAGTCTCTCCCGGGAAGCCCACAATGATATCAGTTGTGATTGCAATATCAGGAATCTGCTCACGAAGTCTCTTTACCTCGTCGAGATATTTTTCCTTGTCATAGTGCCTGTTCATCTCCTTAAGCACTCTTGAGCTTCCTGACTGAAGCGGCAGATGCATATGCTTGCACACCTTGTCGCACTCCTTTATTGCCATAATCAGGTCATCGGATAAATCCTTTGGATGAGATGTCATAAAACGAATCCTCTTAAGTCCCTCAATCTTATTGACCTCGCGAAGAAGCTCTGCAAAGGTTATAGGATTGTCAAGAGTTTTACCGTATGAGTTGACATTCTGTCCGAGAAGCATTATCTCGCACACTCCGTCTGCAACAAGCTTTTCTATCTCTCTTATGATATCCTTAGGCTCCCTGCTTCTCTCACGACCTCTTACGTATGGCACAATACAGTAGCTGCAGAAATTGTTGCATCCAAACATAATATTGACGCCTGATTTAAATGTATAATTTCTTTCTGTCGGAAGATCTTCCACGATCTGATCGGTTCCTTCCCAGATATCTACGATCTGCCGCTCAGACTGGAGACATCTCATAAAAAAGTTCTGACATATTTAAAAATATTATGTGTTCCAAATACCAGATTGACAAATGGATAGGATTCTTAATCTTATCTACTACATGCTGTTCCTGCATCATACATCCAAAAAAGAATGATCTTCATATCCGGATTGTGATCCTTCAGGCTGTGCAGGTGTCCCAGTCTTCCGTATACCTTCAGGTTCGCGTTTTCACGAACAGTGCAGGTATTATAGATCACAACATCTGCTTCTTCATTGTCCTGTCTGTGATACCCGATCTCATCCATAATACCGGCCACTGCCTCTGACTGTTTTTTCATTCATCTGACATCCAAATGTTGTCAGGCAGTATGTCAATGGACGTCCAAGAGTATTGGATTTCTGCGCCGTCAGTGCCTGTGCAAGCTCTATAAATGAACGCTGACGCAGCGTTTCTTCTGCACTCGTATTCTGTCCTTTAGAGGATTCGTTTGTCATTTTGTATAACTCCTTTGTTTTATAAACATATTAATCACTACCAATTTCTTTTTTAAGCACTATTCTTTAATATACAGGAATTTTTTGTCCAACGCAAGCGTTATAATGCCGTCCAGGATACATTCTTGAAAAATCAGAGTGAAAAAAGATATTCCAGCGGTAATGTATGTATTTCCTCATATTCTGCCGGATCAGGAACCATCTCATTTCCTCTGCTTCTGCGTGGTATCTCAATTCTGAACGCTGGCTGTCTGCATATTTCTGCATAAAACTGTTCCGGAGAACCATACCCTCGTTTTCCTGTTGGTTCTACATCGTCCAGATGATATTTTGCTTTATCTGCATTCAGTCCTGCCTGTTTTTGCAAATGTCTTGCAAGGCGATAGCTTTTTTGATTTGCAGCAAATGACTGCGATTGTCTGAAATAAACAATTTGTCTCTCAGAGTAGCCAAAGGACAAAAGTCCTCTTCCTGTATTTTCCTGGAAAACTTTTACAAGTGCTTTTGTTTCATTTTCACTCGCTGGCTGGCTATGTATCTGTTTTCTTCTGTAGTACTGTGTCGGAAAATTCTTCCGCAGATTTACCCCTCTGCTGTTACAGATAAATTCTTTGCATGGAATCTCCTGCATTCTCAGCATCTGTCGATAAATCGGATTCCGGATCGCATAGAAATCTTTCTCATAAATTTCATATCCATCCGGATTCAAAAGTGGAATAAAACAGATTTTCCAGTCTTCCAGTAATACCCGAAGATCGTACAGATTCTCCAATTTCCATCGGCATTCCCATGCTTTGACATATTCTTTCAGCATATGCATAAGATATACCGGCATACATTGATCCCGTCCACTTAAACCTGCAATACAGAAAATAGTCTCTGCACCTTTTCCAATCTGCACCATTGGAATCATCCTGTCATCATGGCTTTTGCCAATTACCTGAAACTGCGCGATTTCTGTATACCGCCCTGCTATTTCCCCACATTTTCATAATAAATATTCTCATATGTACAGAATGTCTTGTCCGTATTGATCATCATCTTTCCCTCTGCATGTATAAATAAAAATCATTTTACGGGTTCCTGTACTATTATATGAAAAGAGACAGGCCATAAGACCTGTCTCTTAAAAATAATTGGATTATATTTACATTTCTTTTTTACGTCTTCTTAATCAGTACGTAACCACCTTGCAAGAACAGAAGCTGCAGCAAGAGCCAGCATAGTTCCGATCGGTGATTCATCACCTGTGGATACTGCTGATTTCGCTGTTCCGTTTGTTCCATCTGCATAGGTGGTAGGAGTTACATCTGTAGTTCCTCCATCTGTAGTTCCGTTGCCGGATCGGTTCCGTCTCCGTTTGTTCCGTTTGCACCTGGTGTGGTAGTGGCCTGTGTCAGAGGAGCTGCCTTGAACTGATATGGGCAGAACTTCGGAAGCATCTGTTTCCTGCCAGTCATTTCCACTGTATACCTGTTTTGCATATTTAATGTAAATAGTATATGCTTTTTCGGCATCTGTATAAATACCGCTCTTGGCACCAATTTTCCAGGATGTGTTCCAGGTTGACGGGTTAGAAGACATACTCCATCCTACAGGTACCCATCTGACATCACCTTCTCCCGGATTATTGTTCTGTGTACCTGCACCGATTACCTTGAAGTCATAGAAAGTATTCGGATAGAACACAAGTGCTTTCTCAAATCCCTGTACAACACTCTCTTTTACATCGGGTACTACCGGAGTATGAGATGGTGTAGGTGTAACAGGACGTTCTTTTGAATCAGGCTGGAACATGACAGAGCCATAATTACTCTTATCCTTATCACTGATCACACATACATAAATATCAACATCATAGTCAGGAAGATCAGTAACTTTTGCTGTTACATTTGTATCAGCCTCCAATAGGCGCGCCTACTCTGGAAGTATCGATTGTTGGTGCTTTCTCACCACGTTTTACCCAGTCTATATAATAGGTACCTTTTACATTTGACTGGAACTTAATTTTAACAGTACCACTTCCTGACCATTTGCATTCTTTTCCTGTTACTTTCAGTTTTTCTTCTGCAGGAGTTGGGGTAGGGGACGGTTCTGTTGTACTGACTAAAGTTCCGTCTTCTCCGATTTTAAGGCTGGAATCTCCCTCATATGTAATCTGAGAAAGAACATCCGCCAGTTTCACATCAGTAACAGCGTCACCCAGCTTTACGACTGTTCTTCCGGCGTTAGCCTCCTGAACAGCAACACCAATGGCAGAACCTGTAACAGCACCGCTTACATTGATCACACCGTCTTTGGCAAGCACAAGGTTACTTGCAGCTTCAAAAGAATTTGTAACTGTATTTCCTGTAACACTTACAGTTCCACGAATATTGACAGTTCCTTCACTGTAAATCGCACCGCCTGCTGCTGCGGAGTTTGCTGTGATAGTACCACCCAGAAGATATACATTTGCACCGGCAGCATTGTTGATCGCACCGCCATTTCCGGTTGTGGTATTTCCTGTCAGAGTTGTGCCGTCAATCAATGCATAATTACCGCTTACTACTTCTACAATCGAACCGGTAACGCCATCGCCTGTACCATCAACAGTTAAACTGCCTGAACCGATAGCATTTCCATCTGAAGCAGTTACAGAACCGCCTGCCATCTGAAGATTACCACCATTAACAGTAAACATACTCTCAGTAAAGCCTGCTGCACGTTTGATCGTAGTATTATCTTCAGCAGCAACCAGCATGATATTCGTTTTTTTCAGGGACATTTATTGTGTTGTTGACTTCAATGGTTCCTTTTAAATTTTACATAAGTAGGCTCACCATTTATCATATCCTCACAGTCTGGTACTGCTGCGAACGCTTCTTCCAGAGAAGTAAAGGAATTTCCGCCAATCACAATCGCAGATCCTGCCTCAGCAGCCTGCTCATCAGTTTCTTCAGCAGCCGGTGCCTCTGTAGGATCAGCTGTTGTTTCGGCAGGAGTTTCAGCCGGATCTTCCGGTGTCTCGGCTGGATCTTCGGCTGGTTCCTCAGGAGTTTCAGCCGGATCTTCAGAAGGTTCTTCTGTATCTGTAGAGTCAAGTTCACCTTCCAGTTCGCCTTCGGCTGATGTCTCAGCAGCAGCATCTGCTGCAAATGTGGCTGTCGGTGCCATTCCTACAGACAGGGCACCTGCCATTAATAATGCAAAAAGTTGTTTTTTTCTCATTGTATGTCCTCCCATAGATGAGTTTTAGTTAAAATCACTACTGACACCATCCGATTTCTTATTCCCCACGAAGCAGTCAGTAATCCCAAATCTGAATTGAAGTATAGCACATCTCTCAGAAAAAATCAATGTGCTGTCTATGGGCGTACCTGTCCGTTTCCATAGATGATATATTTCGTTGTGGTCAGAGCCAGAAGTCCCATAGGTCCCCTCGCATGAAGCTTCTGTGTGCTGATACCGATCTCTGCCCCGAAACCGAATTCAAATCCATCTGTAAAACGTGTGGAGGCATTGACATAAACTGCCGCAGCATCCACCTCATCCAGAAACTTCTGTGCATGTTCATAATTATTGGTAATAATTGCCTCTGAATGTTTTGTATTATATTTATTGATGTGAGCGATCGCCTCTTCCACAGAAGAAACCACTTTAATAGAAAGAATATAATCCAGATATTCTTTGCCCCAGTCTTCTTCTGTTGCGTGTACAGCTCCCGGGATCAACGCATAAGCCGCTTCATCTGCGCGGATCTCCACATGTTTCTCCTGCAGGCGCTTTGCAAGGACTGGAAGCAGGGCATCCTTTACATCTTTATGTACAAGAACAGATTCGCAGGCATTGCAGACGCCTACTCTCTGAGTCTTGGCATTCATGATAATGTCTGCTGCCATCTCAAGGTCTGCGGTTTCATCCACATAAATATGGCAGTTTCCAGTACCGGTCTCAATCACAGGGATGGTGCTCTGCTCCACTACGGCTTTGATCAGGCCTCTGCCGCCTCGCGGGATGAGTACATCCACATACTGGTTCATCTTCATGAATTCTGCTGCTGTCTCTCTGGATGTATCAGAAATCAGCTGGATCGCATCCTCTGTCACGCCCTGTTCATTCAGAGTTTCCCTGATACAGTTTACAATGGCCTCGTTGGAATGGATCGCATCACTTCCACCCTTTAGGATTACTACATTACCGGTCTTAAAGCAGAGTGCAAATGCATCCGCAGTTACATTCGGTCTTGCTTCATAGATAATTCCGATCACGCCAAGAGGTACTCTCTTCTGCCCGATCAGCAGTCCGTTTGGGCGTTTTTTTCATCCCGGTTACTTCCCCGACAGGATCATCCAGGGCTGCTACCTGGCGCAAGCCCTCTGCCATTCCTTCAATCCTGCTCTCTGTGAGAAGAAGCCTGTCGATCAGCCCCTCAGGCATATGATTCCTTTTTCCGGTTTCCACATCCAGCCTGTTGGCATTGATCAGAGTCTGTGCATCCTTTACCAGTTTGTCTGCTACTGCAAGAAGTACTTCATTCTTTTTGTTTGTAGAAAGATTTCTCATTTCTGTTTCAGCTGCCTTCGCATTCATGCCAAGGCGGTTCAGCATTTCATTCATGTTCAGGTCCCCTTTCAGTCAGTAAGATAGCATATCTCCTCTTCTGTTACTATGATCTGCGGACAGATATCAGTAGGTTCTGTGGGAACCTCCGGCAACATCTGAAAAGAAAATGCAATGGCAACTCTTTCAAGCTGCGGATGTTTCTCAAGATAACGGTCATAGAAGCCACCGCCGTATCCGACTCTGTGGTTTGCTCTGTCAAAAGCCACTCCCGGCATGATCATAAGAGCCTTTGACCAGTTGACGATCTCCCCCAGATACAGGCTCAGGAATCCCAAAATATCCGGGTTCCAGCCGGGCTAAGTCTGTCAGCTTCATAAAATACCATAT
>ENA-OQCU01000791-OQCU01000791.1-human-gut-metagenome-genome-assembly--contig:-NODE-791-length-12832-cov-15.245887_pt1 | contig 12832 bp, 12 predicted proteins | sample MGYA00242504_ERZ504590 | MGnify/ENA primary metagenome ERZ504590 (study PRJEB26092, sample SAMD00036318) | human gut metagenome | host: Homo sapiens | study: EMG produced TPA metagenomics assembly of... | reverse complement strand
ATCTTCAGAATAAGTCAGGATATCGGTTTGATTGGTTGCGTAGCTATAATATACGGCTACATGAAACCCCAGACGCTGATAAGGTACCGGATGAATATCTATTCCCAATTCGGGTGATACATAGAATCCCCACGGGCGTTCATACCATTGTACCAGATTGTTGTAAATGGAGTTTTGAGAATACATGGCACCCGATTTGACTCCGAAGTAAGGTTTTACATACCTGTTATCCAGTAACTTGTAGGATACAGATATTCCAAAGGGAAGTTGGAACGCCGATTGTTGCTGGTCTGTTGTCAATGAAGCCGTTGGGGTGAGGGGGATGGTCTGGCGGTCCACGTATCGGTGATTGGTATGAAAATTAAGGAAAGCTCCTATAGACCAATAGGGAGTCAGATCATATTTTCCTTCAAAGTTCATTCCCCACCCGCTGAATTTATCGGCAAAGTTGCTGTTCAACGGCACATTCATCTGCCAGTCTACGTTAAAATGTACATTTTCCCAGGTCTGTGCTTTACTTGTGAAACAAAAGAGAACTAGTAACATTCCGATGAGGATACGTTGGGGAACTCTGTGTTTTAATATTTTCGTTTTCATGATTTTCCGGTTTTATTGTTTGTTTGACAGATAAGGAGATTGTGCAAATGCCTGATTGACGGCATTTAATGTCAACTGCATATTGAAATGGGAGTTTCCGTATAGCAGTCCTGACGCATAGGCATGCCAGATGACAGGCAGTTTGTTCTGGTTGGACTTATCGGCAGGTTGTCTTAAATCAACCATCTCCATAATCAGGGGTTCCTGTGTCATAGCTGTAAGTTACCGGATAAGGATAATACCATCCTCCTCCCCAGTAGGGCCCCCAGAATCCGGCATCCCACCAGCCGCCATACCATCCTCCTGTGGTCATTTGTATTCTTTGTTGGGCGTATGACAACTGAATGCCTACATTGGCTTTTTCTTTATCTTCCGTCCGTACATAGCCTTTCTGTTCCATTTCATGGGCCACTGCACTGATAATGTTTTGGGCATTTTCATCTTTCCAATAATTGGCTTTCAGGCTGTTGTCCGGAACCAGAATGCTATCTGGCAGGTAATAGGTGGAAAACTCATTGAAATGTACACTGTTGTCATAATCAGTGTAAACGCTGTAGTCACTATCCAGTTTATTCATATCCGGATCTTTCTCGCACGAGGTAACTATCATGGCAAGCATGAATAGTGGAAATAGTAGCTTCTTCATATTCCTATAATTTTAGTTAAGTAGTTTATAGTGAGCGTCCTTTAAACACATTGGCTTTCTTTAGTGGCAATATTTGACCGGATAAAGTCATGTGGCTGGAATTAAAGTTCGGAAGAATATCTACAGTCGCATTGTTGCTTCCATAAGGTATGTCAATGTTTACTTGGGCTGAGATTCCGATTCCCATCACGTTCATACTGACATGAATATTACCTTTTTTGTCGGTTTTTACTTTATAGTTCGAAGCATTACCGTCTACGGTAATACCTCCTAGTCCGTTCGGACCGCTGAAAGGTACATTGAATGCTACTTGCACCACGGCCTTGTCACCGTCCAGTCCTACAAAGTTGGTGTTGGATGAAACGAAAGCGGAGGTTCCGTATTTAAAGTAAACTCTGTCCGCTTCCAGTACAAAGGTTTGGTTGTCTATTGCCTCTTTGGCTTCCTGAAATAACATTTTGTCCAAAGCTTCCTGAGCCGCTTTTTTTTCCTGACGTGTCATTTCCTTTTCTGTTGTTTGTGCCTGTGAGTATTCTACGCAGGTAAACAAGGTTACTAATGTTAATATTACAACTTTTCTCATAATACCTACTTTTTATTTTAGATTTTCAACGGTTTAATATAACCGTTTGAAGAATAAACATTTAACTGAGTATTTGAGAAACAGTGGTAACGAGTTAGCAACTGTGCTATTTTCAGCGTTTTGCGGTGCTATACTGTCAAATAACTCTTTCATTTGCAAAGTTATTACTTTTTATTGAAACGCACACTTTTCCGATATGAAATTTAACAAAAAGTCTCCAACAAATATATGTTAGAGACTTTGATTCATTACAATTGGATTTTTATTTATTCAAATGACGATAAACTATATTTGATATATCTGCCATTATTTTGGCGTTATCATCATCAGACTCACGAGAATCCTTTATCAAAACGACAATGTAGCACTTCTCACCGTTGGGAAGATATATCACTCCTGCATCTCCCTCGCTTATCTGTATGCCATCAGCAGTTCGGTTAGAACGTCCCGTTTTATGCCCAAATTTTATATCGGTAGGCAACCCCGCTATTAGTTTGTTCTTGCCAGACACACAATCAAGCATGGCTGTCTCTAAAAACGCAAAATGCTCTTTTGTCAAAATATTTTCTGTATGAAGTTTCTTGAGCAATTGCGCAATAGCTAATGGTGTGCTCCAATTGTTGTAGCATAACATAATGTCCGTATGCATGCTTTCCTCTGTCTCCGTGAAATTCATATCCTTTATCCCAAGAGATTTTATGTAGGAGTCCACTTTATCAATACCACCAACAAACCTTATTAACCAATCGCATGTGTTGTTGTCGCTAATCGATACTGTGTATTTGATTATATCCCTATAAGATATACGAATCCCTTGGTCGGGATATTTATCCCTTAACGGGCTATACGTGTTTTTCAGCATTTCTTTCTGTTTGATATACACCATTTTGTCCAGCGGAATATTCTCTGCTTCCATTTTTTTTCAGAGCTGTCACTGCTATATGGAATTTGAATACACTCATAGTGGGATATTTGTCCTCGTTGGCAATGGCAATTATATCGTCATTATGGATAATTGCTACCCCGACAGACGCTTGCTTCCCTTTGATAATCTTTTCAATTTCTTGGGTCATGTTCTGCCCGAAAGCCATAATGCTGCAACAGCAACAAAGCATAACTGATAATAGCGTTTTTGTCATGTTCATTTTTGATAGTGGAACTTTTTGTTTCATATAGTTTTCTTTTTTGCTTCTTAGCCCAAAGAAGCGGATGCTCAAATGCAGAAACGTGGACTACCAATGCAACATTCTAAGTCGAAGGTCGTAGGAAACCTAAATGCACGAATGTAGTATAGCAGCCCACGCTATATGCGTGAGAACCACTATGCCATCCTTGTGCAGTGTCTTGAATTTCCTACGTTCTCGACTTACAAGAAAGCATAACGCTTCTTTTTCTTATGTCTTGGATAGAGTTGCCTCAATCCGAGTGCAAAAGTACAAAAAATCCGTGATATGTCATTCAACAATCACGGACTTTATTTTGATTTACAGTTGCATACCTCTGTTTTGTCTTGGTTTCGGTATTCCGATAGCTTCCCTAAACTCGTTCATCTTCTTTCTGAACCAGCTTATATGTGATACTCCATCAATCTTGAAATCGAACTTTCCATTTTCATCCTCTTTAATGGAGCAGACGGCACGTTGGGTTTCAAAGCCTTGGTTGAACTCGGAAGAATGTAGCTTGCCTTTTATGGGAACGTCCTTGAATGTGCATAATCTTCGGATAATATCGTCATTGAAGCCCAAGCGTTCACGCAGGAAATTTATTGTCGGTATCAGCTTCTCCACATATGGGAAGTAGCGTTTCACAAAGTCTGTAAACTCGGACAATTTGCGGTGTCGCAGCTCGTAAGCGTCTGTTATCTCCTGTATGTGTTTCGCCTGTTGCTGTTCCCTTTGTCGGGCTTCTTCTTGAAGTTCTGATACACGCTCATGCAGATTCTTGTTCTCCCTCTCCAGCGTCTTGACCTTGTTGCTGCCGAAAAAAGAACCGACACTCTCGGCTATGTTGGTCGCTGCGGTCGTGGCTGCGCCTTTCAGTTTCTCAGTCTGCACCTCTTTCTTGGCTTGGCGGAGTTCCTGCCGTGCCGCTTCTTTCCGCTCCTGCAAATCTACCACTTCCGCTTTGAGGCTATCGACAAGTTTCTGTGTGTCCCGATAATACTGCTGCGTGGACTTGTGCCGTGCCGTTGAACCGTCTATGCCACGCTGCAATCCGTACTTTGCCATCGCAATGGCGTAGGTATCTTGGTAGGTCTTCAATTTCAGCCGTGTCATAATGTCATCGGCACACAGTCTTACGGTGTCGGTCGGCTTCTTGCGGTAGCGTTTCTTTGTCTGTTCCTCCCGTTTCCTGCGCTTACGTTCCCCCTTTACGATTGGAACAAGGGTGATGTGTATGTGTGGCGTTTCCTCGTCCCGATGAAGGTGCGCAGCCACAATATTCTCCTTACCGAACATGAAGGCAAAGTAGCTCATGTTGTCGGCACACCACTCGTCCAATCTGCCTTCTTTTTCGATACGCTCCATGTCCTCATGCGTTCCCGACACGATGATGCGGATTGCCTGTACTTGGTTGTTACCGATTTTGCGTGTCAACCCTGCGTTTTCCAAACGGTGTTGGATGGCTGCTGTTCGGTCTTTCACTCCATCGGGATAGTCGATGAGTTTTCGGTTAAGATGCGTGCGAGTTGGATCGGCGTTCTTCGGTATGATAAAACGCTCGATGTGGGCGGTCGTTCCGCTGTCGGAACCGTGCGCCTTTTCCATATGTAATACGACAAATCCCATATATGGTTTTCCTTTCTTTTTTAGCTTGTGAAACAATGGTTGATTATTCTCCTGTACGGCTTCTGCCGTTGGCTTGGGAGAGTCCAGAGAGGTGCAACCTCTTTGGCTTATTGGGGAATTTTCAGCGTTGCTTGCAATGCGGCTCGGAAAATTCCCTAATAAGCTATGGTATTTTCCGCTTGTAAATATCCGCACGGCTGCAAGCGTTCTCACTCCCTACATCTTCAGCCCTCGCTTTTTCGGTGGCTGCATCATCCGCCTTGCGGATTGGACTTGCCTCTCCTGCTTCATCGGCTCTGCCGATTGGGACAAGGGCTTACCGCACAGGTAGTCGTTCAAGTCCTTATACTCACTATAGTGTATGGACTTGTCGGAAAGGCGTTCCCCGAACCTTGCTTGCAGATGCTCACAGGCTGTCCGTCCTGCCGTATCGTTGTCAAGGAAACAGCCGATTTGGGAATAGTCAGCCAATATGCCCTCCGCCTTTGCGAGATTGGAAACGGAGTTCAAGATGATATAATCCTGCGTGGTCAGTCGGGGGCATTGCGGATTGTTCCTCACACGGATGGAAAGGAACGAGAGGTAATCCATGAAGCCCTCGAAAAGATAACAGGTTGTCGGCTGTTCTCCACTTTGTCGGATATGGGTGATGTCCTTTGGAGCGACACAACCTTTGAAATAGCGGTTGCGCACCTCATAACCACCTGCCATATTCGGGAAACCGATGGCGAAGTATGGTCTGCCCTTGTTTTCAAAATGCAGTTCCTTACATTCCCTCTTGGCGAGTTCGGTGCTTATTCCTCGCTCCTGCAAATAGGATAATAGTACAGGAGAGGATAACTCCGAAACTTGCAGATGTCGGTACATCGGTTCTGAAACGGATTGCCGACCAAAAGAAAATGGTACATGGATGGCGGTGTGCAGATGCGGTGTCTGTTTGGCGATGCACTCCAACAGATACGGCACGTTGTCGGAGCGGTAGAGTTCCGAAGCCAATGCGATGATATTGCCACCCTTGCCGATGCCGAAGTCATACCATTGGTTGAGTTCGGTGTTTACCTTGAACGAGGCTTCGGCTTCCTCTCTCAGCGGTGACTTGTACCAAAGGCTGCTATCTTGTCGCTTGACGGGTGTGTACCCCAGACTTTGCAGATAGTCTGCTATTCTGATTTGTTTTGCTTCCTGTATTGTCATAATGTATATTCCTACGGATTTGATGATGGTTGATAAAGCGATGATTTGATGAACATATGGTTTAACACATTGATTTATATCTATATATCATCTCATCATTTATTCATCAAACCACTCACGAAAAGAGAAATTCATCGTTTACGGTGTCGGGCATGGTCTGTCCGTCCTGTTTTCTCCTTTCATCAGTGAGATACTTTTGATGAATGTTTGATGAGAATGTAAATATCTATATTTCAATATATTTATATACTTATTCATCATTTCATCAAAATAATCATAGTGTTTCCAAAAACGATTTTGTCACGGTGTAGAACCGTCCTGTCTTCCGCATGGGCGAATAGTGACAGTCACGGGTATAGTCCAACTGATAGGTGGTATAGGTAAGCGTGTTGGGTGCAGGATTAAGTTTCCAACACTCTTTCAATACCCTGCGTACTTGATGTTTCTCCACTTTTGCCTGTGAATACCGCAACAAAAGAAAAATATCGTTGCAGTCAAAAGAGAAAGTGTCCGTGCCTACACTTTCCATAATGTCAAGGATAAGCTCGTGCATCTCTATCTCCAATCTGTTGCGGTTGCTGCGGATAATCTTCTGCAAGGCTTCGGTATGCAGTAGTGAGGGCGTGAACCACATACGGCTTTTCTTTTCGGTGGATAGCTGCCTATGCTGTAAATGGTGGAGAAAAGCAGGTATCTCCGCTTTCAGTTTTTGCAGGAAGTCGGTATCATCCGACTGCAAGCGGTCTATCTTGCGCACCCAATAACGGGTTTCACCTGCATCAATGATGACAGGCAGGTACTCGTTGTTTGAACACAGCACGAATTTGGCGAAGAACGCAATTTCGTCACGGTCTTTGCCTTTGGCTTCCACCTTGTAGGATAGTGCCGTGCTCAGGTTCTTCAACCGCTCGCTGTCCTCCCGGCGGCTCAGCAATACTTCGTCCACCACGATAAGGAGTTTCCCAGCCCAGTCGGAATTGAACTGGCTGCGGAAATCCTCGTTGGTGTTGAATGTCACGTTATTCTGAAACAGGGCTTTCAGAAAATTGAGGAATGTACTTTTGCCTGTGTTGCGCTCCTCCGACACCAACAGCAGGATGGGCAACTTCTGAATGGGTTGCAGGTAGAGCAGTTGAAGATAGTCCATTCCCAACTCGTATTGCTCCCCGAAGATATGTTCCACCAATGAGCGGACAGAGGGGAAATCACCCTCTTGCGGTTGGTGGGGTATCGGCTCGTAGAGGTTAAGGAACTTGCCGATTACAGGCTGATAGCTGACGTGTTCGGGTACGGTGCAGAAGCCGTCATACTTGGGTACGCTGCCGATGTAGTCCTTGCCATAGTCTTGGCGCAGGGTCTCGTTGTTCCATGCGATGCGCTTCCTTACATACCCTCCGTTCAGTCTTGGCTGCTCCACAATCTTGTAGAGCGTTGTGCCGACACGGATAAACTCTTCCTTTGCCATGCCGCCATCTGTGGGCGGTCGGTGGCTGTCATTTACTTTGTTTGCTTCCATATTCCAATGATTTAAGTTTGAAAAAATGTCAGCTACAAAAGTATAATCAACTGTCGGATAAGTTGATACGCAAATCACAGCAGAACGCAGCAAAAAATACTTCGGGGCTGTTCGGGGCTGTAAAAACAAAAAATCCGAAGAAACAGAGCTGAAAACAGATGCTTCTTCGGGTGCGTGAGTATGTGTGAATGGCAATACGCCTATGCAAAGTATTTCGGATTTGCCGTATCAGTGATGTTCAGCGAAAAGAAGATGCCTGTTTTTTCTTTTCGCAAGTACAGTCTTTCAAGTATGGCTCTGCGAACCTGTTCCGCTCCGAATGTGTTGATGCGGAAAGCAAGGGCGATGATGGCTTCAAGACTGTAAACCTCCATGCTGCGTTTGTCCGACAGTTTGATGGTATGCTTTGTCTCATATTCCCTCAAAACACCGCTTTTACAAAGAGCCTTTATCCCTGCTCGGATTGTTGGGGCGATAACCCCGAACAACTCGCAGAGTTCCCACTCGGTCATGGCAATGGAGACTGTATCGGTCGGCAGGGCGATGTTGCCCTGTCCGTCCATCGTGATGATGCTTCGTTTCTCTTTCATCTGTATTCTTCTTTATGGGTTATCAAATGGCACTGCAAATGCTTTTCTCCATATCCCCCAACTTGTCGGACAACAGTTCCAAGTCCTGACTTATCTTTTGGGCGGTTATCTTCGCGTAGATTTGAGTGGTCTTTATGTTGGTATGCCCCAACAGGCGGCTGACGGTTTCAATGGGTACTCCGTTGGATAACAGTATGGTAGTTGCTGCCGAATGTCTTGCGACATGATATGTTAAATGTGTCTTTATACCGCACAAATCGGCTATGGCTTTCAGCTTTTTGTTGCAGGTCGTATTACTTGGCATGGGGAAAACCTTATTGTCCTTTGCCATCCCCTTATACTTCTCTATAATCTTTCGGGGAACGTCCAACAGACGGATATTCGATTCGGTGTTGGTCTTCTTTCTTCGGGTGATAATCCATAAGTTACCGTCAAAGAAAGTTTGCAGGTTGTCGGTGGTGAGGTTCTTGACATCGGAATATGCCAACCCCGTGAACACCGAAAACAGAAACAGGTCCCTCACAAGCTCGTGGGTCTTGTCGGGCATCTCGGTATTCATCATGGTGTGTATCTCCTCTTTCGTGATATACCCCCTGTCCACGCTTTCGGGAGAGTTGATATACCCTGCAAAGGGATTGAACGGCAGACGACCGTCATTTCTCGCTATGGAAATGATGTGCTTCAACACAATCATATAGCCCCAAATGGTATTAGTGCGGCATTTCTTCACCGTGCGCAGGAAATACTCGAAGTCGTTGATGAACGTGAGGTTTAACTCTTTGAGGGGAATATCCTCACGCTTGTATGTATGGGGCAGGAACTCCCGAATATGCTTGCAGACGGTTATGTACCGTTGGAATGTTCCTTTGGCACGGCTGTGTCCGACTTTCTTTGCAAACTCCGCATTGTGCTGCTCAAAGAGTTTCAGCAAGGTTTCCTGCTTGATACCGATACCGAGATAGGCATCTTTCAGTTTGGCAGCGGTCACATATCCGTCTGTCTGCATCAGTTCTTGGTAGCGGCGGTTCACCTCCACCCGAATCTTGTCAACCGCACGGTTGATTCTCTGCGCTTCGGCACTCTTGCCCGAAGCACGGTTGTTCTTCACATCCCACAAATGGGGTGGAACTTCCATTTTGCAACTGAACTGCTTAATCTCTCCGTCCACCGTAAGGCGGCACATCAGTGGCAGGTTGCCGTTGGGCTTTGCACTGCCTTTCTTCACGTAGAATAAGACCTTGAATGTACTTCGCATAACTCACTTCTTTTTTGGTGACAAAATTAGTTTACCGTGAGTTACCAACAGCTACGCAAAATTACGCAAATCGCAGAAAAACAGATGCTTATTCTGGAAGTTCACACATTACGGCAGTAATGATGTGGTAACTGAACTCTTGCGTTGTGTGGCTTTTGGATGTCTGCAAACGACCTTTTCCACATCAAAAGCAAAAGCGTAACGACCACTCTTTCAGTTGAATCGCTACGCTTTTCTCAAATTTACTTTTTAGCTATCTGTTTATTTTAAAAGAAAAACATTATGAAGAAAAATCAAATACTCGCAGGTATGTTCCTTGCCGGAATTACCTTAGGTGCTTGTACGGATGATTATACGGATTGGGCTAACCCCCAATCCAATTCTCCGGAGGATGCTGCTGCCAAATATGAGATTAATTATGCGGCGGGTACTGACGCTGCCATTGTGATGGACGATGTATATGCCAAATACGCTGATGATGCAGAAGGTCTTAAAGTAGATTTCAGGTTGTGATTGCTTCATTGTCAAGCAGCAATGCGAATATAGCTTCCATTGCCTTCAAAAGCGTAAATGTGAATGGCGTCGCCATTGATGCAGCGTTTAAAGACGGGAAGGTTAAGGTAAACACGTTGGAACTTGACTTGGCTGTTCGAAAAGCTTTTAACAGCCGTGCCCACGTGGAGCGTACTCTGGATGTAAATGTGGATGCCGCAGCCAAATTGACTACCGGTGAGGCTGTATCTACATCGGGTACTGCACAGGTGAAGTTGACTCCGGTTACTACTCCCGCTATCAGTGAGAAGGGATATTGCATGATGGGTGATTTCCAGAAATGGAATGCAAATGAACCTATTGTGATGGAGAAGATTGGGGATGGTCTTTACAAGGCAGTTGTGACAACTACTGCCGAGAAGTCTTGGTTCAAGTTCTATCGTGCTTACGATACAACGAATCCTTCTTGGGACGACGACATCAATCCCGGTGTATTGGGAACTTTCGAAGATGGCGATGTGGCGACTGAAAACTTCCTGACGTGGGTTGGCGATCCTTCTTGCCCCAGCCCACAAGCACCTGCCATTAGCGGCATCAATGATTTTATAGTTACGCTGGATGTTGTCAACATGAGCTTTAAAGTTGCCATCAAGACAATCGACCTCTTTATGACCGGCAGCAACTATGGTTGGGGTGATACATGGAAACAGTTAACTCCGATTCATAGTGCCGAAGGCGAATTCTGGACTATTGTATATCTGGAAGCTGGCGAACAGATTAAGTTTGCTCCGCAAGCCGGTTGGGGAAATGACTTTGGTGGCGAGGCAACGATTAATGACGAAGCCGGTGCCGGCTTGACTGCTGATGGCACCAATCTGTTAGCTAAGAATGCCGGTTGGTACTTACTGCACGTAGTGAACACAACCGACCGCATAGTCAATGTGCTTGCTCCGAATATTTATCTGATTGGCGGTACTGCTGCTGATGGTAAATGGGAGGTTGCAGACGTTAACAAGTTCACCGTTCCTACGGGAAAAGACGGCGAATTCGTTTCTCCCGCCTTTGGCGCTGCCGATGAAGTGCGTATGTGTGTGAACTTTGGCGGTTACGACTGGTGGAAGACTGAATTCATCGTTCTCGATGGAAAGATTGTATATCGTGGTAGTGGTAATGATCAAGAACGAGTAAAGGTTGCTGCCGGTCAGAAAGCTTACTTGAACTTTACTGACGGCATAGGTTCTTTCAAATAATCTTTTTTTAAATAAGAATAAAGCCCTTTTTCTCGCAATGGAAAATACGAGGAAGAGGGCTTTTATGTTTTCGTTAAGCAATCATTTACAGATATTGATATGAAGACTTTTAGATTAATGTCCACTTTGTTTTTTCTGTTTGTATTGTGCTTGGGAATTCATGCACAGCAGCGTCTTCTTGGTGGGGACATCTCTTTGTTGCCAAGTTACGAAGAAGCAGGAACCGTATATCGTGACGAAGCAGGAAAAGCTGTCGCTCCCCTCGAATATTTCAAGGAAGAAGGTTGGAATGCCATTCGTGTACGTTTGTTTGTGGAACCGGACAGGGCTTCGGCAGAGCATAAGGGAGAAGGCGTGTGTCAAGATTTGGATTATGTGATGAAACTGGGGCAAAGAATAAAAAAAGCCGGGTATCAGTTTATGCTTGACTTCCACTATTCTGATACGTGGGCCGACCCTGGCAAGCAGTTCATGCCGTATCGTTGGAAAAATAGCGGTGTAGCATCGCTTCCCGACAGTGTCTATCAATATACCAGAAAAAGCCTTGAAGTGATGGTGAAAGCCGGTGCATGCCCCGACTTGATACAAGTGGGGAATGAGATAACCAACGGGATGATGTGGCCTGCGGCGAAGGTGGAGCCGCTTGGAAAGGATAACTGGGACATACTTGTAAAACTATTGGAGAGTGTGCCAAGGCCTGCCGTGAAGTATGTCCACGGGCAAAGATTATTATTCATACAGAGAAGGCGGGCGAATGGGACAAGACGAAATCTTATTATAACCATTTGCGACAGCTCGATTATGATGTTATCGGACTTAGTTATTATCCTATGTGGCACAAAGCGGTGGGAGTTCTTGGTGCTACGCTCGATTCTCTCGCTGTAAATTTTCCCGATAAGGAAGTCATGATTGTGGAAACTGCCGCCTATTATTCGCATGAGAAAGACCAATGGGCAAAGAGTGCGGACCAGTATTCTGAGTTTTATCCCATCAGCACTGAAGGGCAACGTATCTTTACTCACGAACTGGTAGCCGAATTGCGCCGTCATGCCAACGTGACCGGCCTATTCTGGTGGTTTCCCGAAGAAAATGCCTGCGGAAATACGGTGACGGAAGGTTGGCTGAATCGGGGGCTTTTTGATAATCGCACTGGTAAATCGCTTCCGGCGATGAAGGAATTCAGTGGGTTTATCCGTTAACTTCATCCAAAGTCGTCAATGGATTGAATTGTATTCTAATTATAATGAACGCGCAAATCTAAAATAGATATGAAAACCAGATATTTTATTGCATTATTCGCTTTATGCTTGTGCCAATGGAGCGCTGCATGGCAAGGTTTATCTTCTGCTGATTTGGTGGAAGTAAAATCCACATCTTCAATAAAAGTAGAACCGGCCTTTTGGTGGTGCGGTATGAAAAATCCCCAACTGCAATTGACTGGTTTATGGTGATGATATAGGCGCTTACAAACCTGTCATTAATTATCCGGGAGTTGTGCTGAAAAGTGTGCATCCAATGGAAAGCCCCAACTATCTGGTATTATACTTAGATGTGGAAGAGGCAATGCCGGGGAAGTTCGATATTGAGTTTGTGAAAGGAAAGAAGAAACTGAACTGCTCTTATGAATTGAAACAACGTCAAGGAAATGGTGATGAAAAGGTTGGATTTAATTCTTCTGATGTTGTTTATCTATTGATGCCGGATCGCTTTGCTAATGGCGATGAAAGCAATGACCAAATAAAAATGAATTATCCCTATGCTGTAAATCGTAAAGATGTCAATGCCCGGCATGGCGGTGATTTGGCGGGTATTATGCAACATCTTGATTATTTGGATAGTTTGGGAGTTACTGCCATCAGGACAACACCCGTGTTGGAAAATGATATGGGAGAAGGTTCTTATCACGGTTATGCCGCAACT
>ENA-OQCU01000790-OQCU01000790.1-human-gut-metagenome-genome-assembly--contig:-NODE-790-length-12841-cov-4.029495_pt1 | contig 12841 bp, 7 predicted proteins | sample MGYA00242504_ERZ504590 | MGnify/ENA primary metagenome ERZ504590 (study PRJEB26092, sample SAMD00036318) | human gut metagenome | host: Homo sapiens | study: EMG produced TPA metagenomics assembly of... | reverse complement strand
GGTCATAGCGAAAGTCAGCTGGCAGCGGGTCTCCGGCGCGGTTGCCTCCCGCGCGGCGTTCTCCGGTGGCGGCCAGAAACTCTCCGAGAGCCTGGTCAGTCGCATTGGCACGGTCGGCGACGGCGGGGTGGCGTCGGCATGGGCCATTGATCTGGCCGTGATTGTTGTCGTGGGCGTTGTCGTGTCGCTGATTGCCGAGGCCGTCGTCTCCGCGCTGTCCGATCGCACGCGCGTGGCCGCTGGCCGGCGCACGCCGTGGATCATCGCGGGAGGCGTAGTTTCCGCGGTGATGACGCTGGCGCTGGGACTGTGCTCGAACGTGGTGGGCATCGCGTTGCTGTGGGGTCTGGTGCAGGTCGGTTATGTGATGCTGACCGTGCCGATGGCGGCCGCGTTCAGCGAGCGAGTGCCCGACAAGTTCCGTCCGCGCATCGTGCGCGCGCGTGGCATCGGCCAGATGGTCGGCCAGGCGCTGGGCGTGTGGATCGGCGTCGCCTGCGTCGTGTTCGGCGGGCTGTATACGCCGTTCGCCGCGGCCGCCGCGGTGTTCCTGCTGGCCGGCATCGTGCCGGTGCTGGTGTGGCCGAAGGAACCGTCGAGCGAGGAGCAGCCGCATACGGCGATGAGTGCGCACATGCTGATAGAGCGGTTCCGCGCACCGCGGCACGCCGTCGAATTCTGGAAGGCGTTCGCTTCGCGCTCCTTGGTGTCGGCTGGTGTCGGACTGACGACCATGTTCCTGTGGTTCATCGCATCGGCGCTGATCTTCCGGGATTGGTTCACGCAAGGCAACTCCTCTCCGATCGCGGTACCGGTGTGCTCGTTGATCGCCTCGATGGCCTTGGCGACGCTCGTCGGTTCCGTGGGTGCCGCGTTCATCGCCGGTCCGGTGGGTGAGTACATTGAGGATCCGCGGTATCTGTCGGTCATTTCCTGCGTGCTGTACACGGTGGCGTTGGCTTTGCCCATGACCATGCTGAGCGCCGTCAGCATGGTGCTGTTCGCCCTGATCGGAGGGTTCGCGTTCGGCCTTATCGATACGTTCGGCCAGTTGCTTGCGATGGGCGCGTTGCCGGATGCGCGTTCGGCCGGCCATGATTTGGCGTTCTTCAACCTGTCGAATTCCGTCGGTCTGGCGCTCGCCGCGATAATCGGCGCGGTCGGTGTGGCCGTCACCGGCGGTTTCTCGGTGCTGTTCCCGGCGGCCATCGTCTGTGTGCTCGCGTCCGCGGTCGTCACGATTTCGATGAAGCGCTAGCAATCCGGCCGGATTGGCCGCTGTTGCGCCTCGTTTGGGATTGAGGCATCATCCTATCCGCGATTAGTTCCATCCGTTGCTGCTGAAATGGGACTTTCGCGGGATGGGGCGTCGATGTGTCTGTCTGTAATGCAGGCGGAACGCAGACAGGTTGTGCCGACGCCGCCGATGTTGTTATGCCGCGGCCGTCCACATAGTGAACCTTTGATGGCTGTCGTGGAATCCCGCGCCTATGTTGTCGGACAGTCGAGCGCGAAAGAGCTCGAAAGACACGTTCGATACCGAAAGGAGGTTCGCCGCGATGACTGGATATGCTGCTGATAACGCCGCTAACGCAACCACCGTTAACGTTGTTCTGCTGTCTGCACGAATTATTATTCCGTCTTCGTTGGCGGACTGATTCGGCATCACTGCTTGGAACCCCGCCAACGAAGGCAGGGCTCAGCGAGCAACCAATCGTATAGCCCTGCACGAGTCGCGGGGCTTTTTTGATGCGTCCCACAAGGTCACCGGATCAGCAAAGCGGCAAACGAGAGAGAACAGAATAAAAAATCGCGGGCTCGTCCGCGTGCAGTAACAGGAGCTAACAATGACAGCAGTCACACTGACAGCTGACGGCACCACTTCGGTGGGTGGAAAAGCAAAGGCGATGGTCCGTGACTCGGTCAAGACCGTGATCGCCGCCTCGATGGTCGGAACCGCCATCGAATTCTACGACTTCTACGCCTACGGCACCGCCGCGGCGAACTACTTCCCGCACATCTTCTTCTCCGCGAAGGACAACCCCACCGTCGCGCTGCTGATGAGCCTGCTGACCTTCGCCATCGCGTTCATCGCTCGTCCGCTGGGATCCCTGATCTTCGGCCACTTCGGTGACCGCATGGGCCGCAAGACCACGCTGGTCGTCTCGCTGATGACCATGGGCGTCGGCACGTTCCTCATCGGCTGCCTGCCGACCTACAGTCAGGTCGGTGTCGGCGCGGTCGCGGTACTGTGTCTGCTGCGTTTCATCCAGGGCATCGGCCTTGGCGGCGAATGGTCCGGTGCTGCGCTGGTCGCCACCGAGAACGCGCCCGAAGACAAGCGTGCGCTGTACGGCTCCTTCCCGGAGCTCGGCGCCCCGATCGGCTTCTTCCTGTCGAACGGCACCTACTTCGTGCTGGAGTCGTTCAATGACACCGATGCGATGTGCGCCTGGGGTTGGCGTGTGCCGTTCCTGCTGTCCGCCGTGCTGGTGATCATCGGCCTCGTCGTGCGAGTCCACATGGAGGAGACCCCGATCTTCCGCATGGCCCAGGAGCAGAAGAAAGTCGTCAAGTCCCCGCTGACCGAGGTGTTCCGCAAGTCCTGGAAGCAGGTGCTGCAGGCGACGTTCCTCGTGGCCGTGACCTACACGCTGTTCTACACGCTCGCCACTTGGTCGCTCGCATGGGGCACCAAGACCAAGCATGAAGGCGGCGGCGACCTCGGCTTCACCAACCAGGAGTACCTGCTCATGCTGATGATCTCCATCTGCGTGTTTGCGCTGTTCATCGTGCTTTCCTGCCTGTATGCCGACCGGATCGGCCGTCGTCGCGTGCTGATGTTCTCGTCCTGCGCGCTGGTCGTGTTCGCCGTGCTGTTCCCGTTCCTGCTGGACAGCGGCCTGGTCGGTCAGAAGAACTTCGCGGCCACCATGGTGTTCCTGTGCCTCGGCTTCGCCCTGATGGGCATCGCCTTCGGCCCGATCGGCGCCTTCCTGCCCGAGCTGTTCGACGCGAACGTGCGTTACTCCGGCTCCGGCATCGGCTACAACCTCGCCGCCATCGTCGGCGCTGCTTTCGTGCCGACCATCGCCACGTGGCTGTCGAAGAACCTCGGCGTGCATTCGGTGGGTCTGTATCTTGCCGTGATGGCCGTCTGCTGCCTGATTGCATTGGCGACCTGCAAGGAGACCAAGGACGTCGACTTTACGAAGTGACGGCGATGGTCGGGTACCGCCCGGCCGCGCTTGAACTCCCAAAAAACAACACAATACACAAAAACAATCATTCAATATTTGGACGTGGGCAACCACGTCGCCTCCAGTGGTACTAGAACTGAGCCACAGGAGGGGATGACTTTGGCGCGGGACACAATCCCGCGTGGAAGCCGTCTGCAACCAAGAGGGCCGTCGAAAGCGAGCGCGTTCGGCGGCAAGACATCCAATTAAAGGAGTGCCTATTATGGCAGCAACTATCTGGTATGAGAAGGACGCCGATCTGTCCGTGTTCGATGGCAAGAAGGTCGCCATCCTCGGTTATGGCTCCCAGGGCCACGCGCATGCGCTGAACCTGCGCGATTCGGGTGTTGACGTGGTCGTCGGCCTGCGTCCGACCTCCAAGTCTGTCGAGTTCGCCAAGGAGCAGGGTCTTGAGGTCAAGCCGGTCGGCGAGGCCGTCGCCGAAGCCGACGTGGTCATGATCCTGCTGCCCGATCAGTACCAGGCCGCCGTGTACAAGAAGGACGTTGAGCCGAACCTGAAGCCGGGCGCTGCCCTGGCCTTCGCTCACGGCTTCAACATCCACTACGGCTACATCAAGCCTTCCGAGGATCACCCGGTGTTCATGGTCGCTCCGAAGGGCCCGGGCCACATCGTGCGTCGTGAGTACGCCGCCGGCCGTGGCGTCCCGGTCGTCGTGGCCGTCGAGCAGGACCCGGACGGCAAGACCTGGCCGCTGTGCCTGGCTTACGCCAAGGCTCTGGGCGCTCTGCGTGCAGGCCGCCATCAAGACGACCTTCACCGAGGAGACCGAGACCCGATCTGTTCGGCGAGCAGGACGTCCTCATGGGCGGCATCAACCACCTGTGCGACCTCGGCTTCGACGTGCTGACCGAGGCCGGTTACCAGCCGGAGATTGCCTACTTCGAGGTGTTCCACGAGCTGAAGATGCTGGTCGACCTGGCCAACGAGGGTGGTCTGAACAAGGCTCGCTGGTCCTGCTCCGACACCGCCCAGTACGGCGACTACACCTCCACCGTCATCACCGACGAGACCAAGAAGCGCATGCAGTACCAGCTCAAGCGCATCCAGGACGGCTCCTTCGCCAAGGAGTTTATGGATGACCAGGCTGCCGGCGCCCCGAAGTTCAAGGAACTGCAGGAGAAGTTCTCCCACCCGCACCTTGAGACCGTCGGCCCGAAGCTGCGCGCCATGTTCTCCTGGAACAACGGCCCGGCCAAGGACCAGGACGAAGCCGAGTCCTTCAACGGCAAGATCGCTCGTACCCAGGTTCAGTGATCGCCTCCGCTCCGGCTCCCGCTGGCGGGAGCTGCCAGTCGGTCGCAGACTGACTGAGAGCGGTGCATAACAAGGCCGCCGTTCCCGTTCATTCGGGAGCGGCGGCCTTCTGCGTTGCCGGTGATGCGGCCGGTAACGAAGCCGACATTGCCGCGTCCTGCGCCGTGTCACCCGCTCCCCGCCTGAACTGTTCATACTCCAATAGTGAGATGGTTCACGTTGTGGACGGTGAGGGGGCTGTGGCGGCGTTACCGGTAGGATAGTCCTCAGTTCTAAGGACAAAATCCTTAACGCTTGGATCGACCGGGCCCATGCCCGAACCCAAACGCGCGGAATGCAGGCTCCTGCATAATGCGCAACCACAAACGACACCGTGTGCCGGCAAGAGTGCCGGTACGCAAGTAAAGGAGTGCCAAACATGGCTGCACAAATCTGGTATGACAACGACGGTGACCTCTCCGTGCTCGAAGGCAAGAAGGTCGCGATCATCGGTTACGGCTCGCAGGGCCACGCGCATGCGCTGAACCTGCGCGATTCGGGTGTTGACGTGGTCGTCGGCCTGCGCCCGACCTCCAAGTCGGTCGCCTTCGCCAAGGAGCAGGGCCTTGAAGTCAAGTCCGTGCCGGAAGCCGCCGCCGAGGCCGACGTAATCATGATCCTGGCCCCCGACCAGTACCAGCGCACGATCTGGGCCAACGACATCGAGCCCAACATCAAGCCGGGCGCGGCCGTCGCCTTCGCTCACGGCTTCAACATCCACTACGGCTACATCAAGCCTTCCGAGGATCACCCGGTGTTCATGGTTGCCCCGAAGGGCCCGGGCCACATCGTGCGTCGTGAGTACGCCGCCGGCCGTGGCGTCCCGGTCGTCGTGGCCGTCGAGCAGGATCCACGTGGCGACGCTTGGGACATCACCCTGGCTTACGCCAAGGCTCTGGGCGCTCTGCGTGCAGGCGCCATCAAGACCACCTTCACCGAGGAGACCGAGACCGATCTGTTCGGCGAGCAGAATGTGCTGATGGGTGGCGTGAACAAGCTCGTCGAGATGGGCTTCGAAGTCCTCACCGACGCCGGTTACCAGCCGGAGATCGCCTACTTCGAGGTCTGCCACGAGCTGAAGATGCTCGTCGACCTCATGAACGAAGGCGGTCTGAACAAGGCCCGCTGGTCCTGCTCCGACACCGCCCAGTACGGCGACTACACCAACACCTGCATCGACGAGCACGTGCGTGAGCGCATGGAATACCACCTCAAGCGCATCCAGGACGGCTCCTTCGCCAAGGAGTTCATCGACGACCAGGACGCCGGCGCTCCGAAGTTCAAGGCGCTGCAGGAGGAGTACTCCAACGTGCGCATCGAGACCGTCGGACCGAAGCTGCGCGCCATGTTCTCTTGGAACAAGGACGCCGTGAAGGACGCCGACGAGGCCAACTCCTTCACCGGCAAGATCGCCCGCGCCCAGGTTCAGTGATTTCTGAGGCTGTGAGGCCGTAAGGCCGTAGAGCTGTAAAGCCAGGCCTTACCGCATGACTCAGGTCGTTGTCTTCGTCGTTCATCGCCGAAGACAACGACCTTTCGTTTATCTGGTCCTATTAATGTGTTCGTAAGCAATGTGCTTACGAACACATTACGAATATCAAGGGTTGCTATCACGCCAAATTGCGTCACTGTGTGCGCCCTCGCACACAGTGACGCCTGTGTAAACCCTTTATTTTTCAACGGTTCTGCAGATTGCGTCACTGAGAGAGGTCGCGCACAGTGACGCAATCCGCGCACAGTGACGGTCGATAACCATGGTTGTGTCGCACGATTCGCATGTTTCGTATGATCACGTGCGAGTTGCAGGATCCGACGCTGGTGGTATCAGCGCCGAGGCTCGTTCGCTGTCGTCTTCCGCGATGCCCGACTCATACGCGGCGCCCTTTGCGGCGTTCTCTGGCGCGGTACCTACGTTGCCGCTGACGGGCCGTCTCAGCACGATCATCTGCCAGCAGTGCCCGGAATTTCGGGTGTGGTCTATTCCGGCAGGTGGTGTCAAGGGCTTTCGCCACCCTTTGTGCGAATCGTCGCCGCCCCTGCGAGGTCAATATATCATCGGCAAAGACGACGATGACTGTATATCCCATCGCCCGCAAAGCCTGCCTCTTGCGTTCATCCCATCGGTATTGTCGTTTGTCGCGGCGATGCGCGTCTCCATCGTATTCGATGATGACCCGTTGTTTGGGGTATGCGATATCGACTGTCGCCTCGTGAGCCAACTCCGGAATGAGTATCTTCCAGTGTTTGACCGGCTGCGGCAATCCATGTCGCAACATCACGAGAGTGCAGCGGCATTCCATGGTGGAGTCAGTCACGGCATCGAGGAAAACGAGAGCATCAATGCATTTCCTTCTGCCCGGGAACGCGTCTGCTCCATCAAGGAACCGCGAGATATTGGCGACCGTCATGGAGCCTGATGACGCGCGCAGTATGGCATCCGCCAGAACGATTACCTCGATTTGCGTGAGATACGGCGCCAGCAGTACCCATGTCATCAGCGGGTGCGTGTAGACGATGGTGATGTTGTCGTGAGTCCATGTGAGGTGGGCGATGCCCGTCAACGATGGCGGGCATTTCAGGTAGGACGTATCTTTCCGTCCGGATCTCTTGGTTGGCTCCCCAACGTACAGTACTTGGAACTTCACGGCTTCAAATCTTGAACATAGCGGTGTCTCTATGCCTGCCAGACGTAATGCGGTCATACCGGTATAGACCGGTGGCGAGGTGTTGATGGTTTTTCGTGAGTGTTCCATGCAATGCAGGAACGTCGTGGATTGCAGCTGGCGCAGTGAGCGCGCAAGATAGTTGTTCGCGACTGTTGCGCTGGAGCTGACAGGGGTGTGCTGATTCGTATTCATGGATTGAATGTAAGCATGATAATCTGCAGTGCGCCACCGGCCGCCTCAAATCTGTGGATAAGTGTATAACTCATCGGTTATCCACAGTGATGTAGCAAATGTGGATATGTAACTGGCGGAGATGCTGCGTGTGATGCTGCTCTGCGGATGGAGGAACGCGTCACTGTGTGCGGGGTGCGTCACTCTGTGCGTCCTCACACACAGTGACGCCCATGTAAATCCCTTATTTTTCAACGGTTCTGCGAGTCGCGCCACTGAGAGAGGGCGCACACGGTGACGTAACTCGCACACAGTGACGGTATTGCGGGCTTCCGCCGTGCACGGGTACGGGTATCGGATCATGTGACTGATCCGATACCCGTACCCAACGCCTCAGAGCGCCTGCGGGCGCAGGACGAGATCGAAATCGAACTCCGCGTCATCGAGGCGGTATTTCTCGTGCAGCTTGGGACCGCAGCTGTTGGACCCGACGCCGGACTGCATGTAATCCACGCACACCACCGTCGAATCCGCCGGCTTCAGCTCGCTGTTGTGAGCCTTGGCGGTCAGCTCCTCCTGGGTGTAAGGCAGCGCCTGGAAGTCGAAGGCGTGGTCACCGGCACGGAGCACCAGCAGCTCGGCGTCATCGCTGGCGACGCTCGCCCAATCGCAGTCGTGATGGTTGCCGTTCTCCTGCGGCTTGATATACGGCTCGAACAGCGATTCGGGAGTGCCGGAGAACACGCCATGATAGCTGGACCGGCGCTTGTCGATGTAGCTTTCGTTCGGGCCGAGACCGCAATAGGCGATCTGCCGCATCGGCTTCGGCACGAACAGGCGCAGGCCGAAACGCGGCAGGAACGGGAAATCGGTGTCGCGCATCACATGCATGCGCAGTGCCACCGAACCGTCGGGCGCGATGGTCCAGTCGGCGTCGATGTCGGCGATGCGCTGCACAATCGGCGCCACCAGCGCCATCGTCGCATGGATCGTCACCTGGCCGTCGACCACCACCGAGCCGTCCTCGGACGTCGCTATGGCGCTCACGTCGCCGGCGTCGACGTTGCCGTCGTCGAGGATCGCATCGTCTCCAAACGAGGCGACCGGCGCATCCTCATCGTCCGCACGCAGCTCAATCGACTCGGGCTTGGCGATGATGTCATCCTCATCGACCAGTACACCGACCTCGTACGCGCGTGCCTGAGCGCGGTCATACTGGGCGCGGATCCAATCGGCCTTGATGTACTGGTCGTTGTCGGTGGGAGCGCGCCACACGTTCAGCTCCATCGGCCTGTTAAGCAGCGACCGGTTCGCGAACGACATCGACGAGAACAGGCCGGTACGGCGGTCGAGCACATACCGGAACGTCGAGCCTTCCACGGTGATCGAAGCATCGGTCTGCATGACGGTCAGCGGGTCTGCCAGCACGACGTCGTCGTAGCCGGCATCCGCGGCATCGTTCGCTCCATCGTCGGCGCCTTCTACGCTATCGGTGCCGTCATCGGCAACGTCGTCGACATCGTCATCCGAGCCGATGCCATCGGCGATATCGGCCAGCGCGGCGACGACCGTCTGATTGCGCGGATCCGCGGTCGGCACGGCGACCTCGTCGAAGCCGATCTCGAAGCCGATCGGCAGTGTCTCGGTGTCCGTCGCCTGATAGTACTTCACCAGCATCGTCACGTTCCCGGCCTCGGGTATGGCATCAAGGATCTCGGCCGGTATGTCGACGACCGCGTCACCATGCGGCGCGATCGATGGCATCGACGGCGTGTAATTGCCGGGATGCTTCTCCCGGAACGCCGCGCCCGCCGCAGGGTCGCTCTCCCACGCAGCCCATGCGGTCTCCACGCCATCCACCAGCAGCTCGAACGTCATGAACACCGCGTCGGCGGCATCCAGGAAGTCCAGGTAATTGTGCAGCGTCACCGTGCCCGCGGCCGCGTCGAAACCGGTCACGCGCACCGGCCGATACACGTTCTTGAACTCCAGCAGCCCGGTATGCGGCGTGCGGTCCGGGTACACCAAGCCGTCCATGCAGAAATTGCCGAAATGCGGGTACTCGCCCGAATCGCCGCCGTACGCGTACTCGCGCTCGCCGGCCGCGTTCGTGCCACGGTCGATCGCATGGTCGCACCACTCCCAGATGAAGCCGCCGACCAGGCCGTCATAACGCTGGATGCGCGTGAAATAATCCTCCAGATCGCCCGGGCCGTTGCCCATCGCATGGCAGAATTCGCACAGCACGTACGGCTTGACGCCGTTGTCGCCGTCATCGCCGTTGCTGCCGTCGCGCAGCCCGTCCGGCGTGCGCGGCCCCTCCTCGGAGAAGTACTGGTCGATCTCCTCGACGGACGGGTACATGCGGCTGTGTACGTCAAGATAGCTGTAATCGCACTCCTGTCCCTCATCCACATACCGGGCGCTCTCATAGTGCGTCAGGCGGCTCGGGTCGAAGGTCTGCGTCCACAGCAGCGCCGCCTCGAACGTACAGCCGTACGCACACTCGTTGCCCATCGACCAGAAGATGATGCTCGCATGGTTCTTGTCGCGCTCCACGCTGCGCTGCGCGCGGTCAACGGTCGGCGCGATCCACGCGGGGTTGTCGGCGATAGGCCGGTTCCAGCGCTTGTTGACGGCCGCGTCGCTCTCGTCCGGATGCACGCCGCGCATCGCGCCGTGGCTCTCGTTGTCAGCCTCGGCCACCACATAGAAGCCGAGACGGTCGTACAGGTCGTAGAAGTGCGGCGCGTTCGGGTAATGGCTGGTGCGGATCGCGTTGACGTTGTGCTCCTTCATCAGCGTGAGGTCGCGCATGAGCTGCTCCTCGCTGATGACCGGGCCGGTCACCGGGTCGCTGTCGTGCCGGTTGACGCCGTGGAGCTTGATCGGCTTGCCGTTGACCTTGACCACATTGCCATCCACGCTGACCTCGCGGATGCCGACGAGCGCGGTGATGACCTCGTTCGCGGTGGTGTACACGATGGTGTACAGGTACGGCGTCTCGGCGGTCCACAGATGCGGGTCGTCGACCGCCAGGGATGCGTGCGCGGTCGGGGCGAATGCGCTGTCTCCGGTGAATCCGGTTCCGTTCGCGCCGCCGGCGAGCGTGCCGGTCACCGACGCGATGCGCAGTGCGGCCTGTGCGTCCGTGGAGTCATCGTCGATGGCGGCCACGTCGTCGATCGACTCGATGACGCCTTCTTCTTCGTCATCCGCGGCGGTGTCGCCGCTGCCAGTGCCGGTCGCGTCGTCGGCTTCGCTCGCGTCGGGCTGTGTCCGAACCGTCACGTCGTCCTCGTCCCCGGCCATCGGATCATCGATCGGCTCCGAGGCCGTCTCTGCCACCAGCTCGCCATCCTCATCGAACAGCTGCACCTTGACCGGCACATCCGCATCGTCGAAGAACGCGAAATCCACGTCGACCGTCGCGTGATCGACCGGCGACGCATCATATTCGTCATCGCTGATGCCGGCCTCAACCAGCGCGGAATCGACATTGCGCCAAATCGACGTATGCACGAACATGTCACGAATCGCATACTCGGGACGGTCCAGCAGATACACGTCACGGAAGATGCCGCTCATGCGGAACTTGTCCTGATCCTCCTGATAGCTGCCGTCGCACCACTTCAGCACCAGCACGGCCAGCGTGTTCACGCCGTCCTCCAGCACGTCGGTCACATCGAACTCGCTGGTCGAATGCGACACCTGCGAATACCCGACGAACTCGCCGTTCACCCACACATAGAACGCCGAATCCACGCCCTCGAAATTCAGGTACGTGCAGGGAGCGTCAGGATCGGACGTATGCATGAAATCGCACAGGTACACGCCGCACGGGTTGTCCTGCGGCACGAACGGCGGGTCGAACGGGAACGGATAGTCGAAATTCGTGTACTGGTGGCGGTCGAAACCATGGTTCTGCCACACGCTCGGCACCGGCGTCGTCGTGAAGCCGTCCGCCGCCAGCGCACCCGTGGCGGCAGTGCGCGGATCGGCGTTCTCCGGTGCGTCATCCCCGCCGAAATCCACGTCATAGAACACCGGGCGGCCGGCGGCGCGCAGTCGGGAGACCTCGGCGTCCAAGTCGTAGATGCTCGCATAATACTTGAAATCCCAGTCGCCGTTCAGCAGCATGAAACGGTCGGAATTCACGCGATTCTCGCCGACCGTGTCCATCGGCGTGGACGCGGGCACGTAATACGCGCGGTTCGGCTGCGTGCCGACATGTAGATGGCCGAGACTCTCGTAGTACCGGGGAATGAACATGATGGAGCCCTCCTTGGTTGTGCATGTGCCAGTGCGATGACACTGCACACCATTATCGGCGTCAGCATGGTCGAGAAGTCAGGCCTTGGCCTGGCTTCCGGCGATATTCGCGGGTCCTGGAAAGGTGGTCTCGCGCTAAACCAAGAAAAAGGCGGCTCGCAAGGTTTGTGGGGACTTCGTTGTGACCTGTGTTCGGCGTGTCGGATTATGGTGGGCTGGCTCTGTGCGCTCGTGAGCCGTTCCGGCTCTGTTCGCGCGTGCGGCGGCCATGGCTCCATCCGCGGGATGTGCGCGACTAAGGGCGGACGGTCTTGCGCGTCTGCGTGACCTGGTATGCGGTCAGCAGAATCGCAAGCCACACCACACCGGCGATGACGGCGACGCGATAGCTGGACGAGAAGCACATGAGCACCACGACGAATGCCAGGAATGCGAGCACTACATACGGCATCACGCGGGCGAACGGCAGCTTGAAATGGATGCGTCCCAGAGCCTCGTCTCCGGTGAGCCCGGCCAGCTCGCCGGGCCCGTCTCCGGCCGCCACATGGCGACGGAAATGAATCTCGGTGACCATGATCATCGACCAGTTGATAACGCCAGCAATCGTGGCGATCGACATCAGATAATTGAACGCGAAATCGGGCCACAGGAACACGACCACCACGGCCAGCGCGGTGATGGCCGCGGAAGCGAGCACCCCGACAACCGGTACGCCGTGGAAGTTGAGCTTGCCGAGGATTTCGGGCGCGTTGCCCTGTCTGGCCAGCGAGTACAACATGCGGGAGTTGGCGTACAGGCCGGAGTTGTACACGCTCATCACGGCGGTCAGACACACGAAATTCAGAATGCCGGCGGCCGCGTGCACGCCCACCGAGTCGAAGTATCTGCACGAACGGGCTGGTCGTGCCGTCGATCGTGTTCCACGGCACCACGGCCATGATCACGCCGAGCGCGCCGATGTAAAACACCAGGATGCGCCAGATGATGTCATTCGTCGCGCGGGGAATGGTTCTGCGCGGATCTTCGGTCTCGCCTGGCCGTGATGCCGATGAGCTCGGTGCCGCCGAAACTGACATCACCACGACCAACGCCATCAACAGTCCGGTCCATTGGCCGTCGGCACTTTGCTGCAGCAGGCCGTTGGGGGGTAGTACGCCGCCATCGAGCGCGAACCAG
>ENA-OQCU01000789-OQCU01000789.1-human-gut-metagenome-genome-assembly--contig:-NODE-789-length-12854-cov-3.157618_pt1 | contig 12854 bp, 12 predicted proteins | sample MGYA00242504_ERZ504590 | MGnify/ENA primary metagenome ERZ504590 (study PRJEB26092, sample SAMD00036318) | human gut metagenome | host: Homo sapiens | study: EMG produced TPA metagenomics assembly of... | reverse complement strand
GCGAATTTCTGATTGCCTTTTTCACGGTAAGGGCCGTAACGGCTGACGGCATCTTGCTGCTGTCAGCCTGCGGCTGTCGCGCAGCGGATAAAGCGAAGCTTCGAACGACACCGACACGCAATCGACGTTCGGCGCAAGCTGCTCAAGCGCTTCCTCGGTCATGCGCGTGCCGTTCGACAGCACGGTGACCGACGCGATGCCGCAGGCGCGCTTCGCGTGCTCCACGATGTCGGGAAGATCCTCGCGTAAGAACGGCTCGCCGCCCGAGATGATCAGCTGCGACAATCCGGCGGCGGCAAGCCCTTCCACCGCGCACTCCATGTCGGCCAGAGGCGCGTCGGCCAGGCGGTTGCGATGCTCGTCTAGCGAGTAGCAGCCTGCGCATGCGAGGTTGCAGCGCTGTGTGACGTGCAGGTACGCCGAAAGCACGCGCGGCTCGGCAACGACCCGCTGGAAGAAGCCGCCGCGCGCAAGATGTTCCAGCAACGCCGGATCCACCGCGGTCACATCGTCCTCGGGAACATCCTCCTCGAGCATGCGCGCGCAAACCGCAGCGCCCTGCTCGGTCAAACCGATCGCATATCCGGTATCGAGGCAGCCCACCATCGGGATTCCCGCGAAGTCGAACAGAACTACCTCTTCGGTAAACCTCATACACCCAGCCCCTCGTCGTACGATCGATGCATCCCGAACAAACATGGCGCAAAACCGTCTCTCCACGCTTACAAAAGCATACTAGCATTCAATGAAACCTTGCTGCTAGGGGGCTTCTGAAATACCGGTGCGACAAGTTGCGTAATCCGATGATTACAATTAGGAATTTTGCAGTCCATCTGGGCATTCAGTCGGAACAAAACGGCGAAGCCACCATCACAGATTTAATGTTTTATGATAAATTGTCTGACGTTAAGATTACTGCAGAGCCACGATCATCGGAAAAGAGCCGCCGTCATGAATATCAGCCGATCGGAGCATATCGTGACCGCCGGACGCAATGGAAGCCTCTCATGCCATTGCACGCATAAACGCGATCTTCAACGATCGCACTAGATGATACCACGAGCGAACCACCGGACTTGAAAGGGATGACGCTGATGAACACTCCCGCAGATCGTGAACTGAACAAGCGGCTCATCGACATCTCCAAAGCTTTGACTACGCTTCTTTGCGGAACCTCTACCGTAGACGATTCCGCCTACATCCGCGACGAGGCGCTTCGCGCCGTTGCGGAGCAATCGGAGCTGGCTCGGCTGAAGCTCTCGCGCGCCGCCTCGGGAAAGTAGCGCCGAACGGGAGAAGGCCGACGCCCTTGCACGGACGCCGACCTTCTTGACCGCAGACGCGAAACGCAGAGCGTAGTCGAAACGCCGCCGCTTAGGCGTTCGCCACCGCCGAGGCTCCGGCGATGCGGCCGAACACGATGAGGTCGGTGAACGAGTTGCCGCCCAGACGGTTGCCGCCCTGGACGCCGCCGGTGACTTCGCCGCACGCGAACAGGTTGGGGATGGGTTCGCCGCCTCGGTGCACACCTGCGCGTCGGTAGTGATGCACAAGCCGCCCATAGTGTAGTGGATGGTGGGGCATGCGCTTGGAGGCGTAATACGCGGGATCGGACAGCTCGGTGCCCAGCAGCTCCTTGCCTGGGGCGATCTGCGTGTCGACGCCGGCCTTCACGCAGGCGTTGTAGCCCTCCACCGTCTCGGCCAGCGCATCAGCCGGGACGCCGATCTGGTTCGCCAGATCTTCGATGTCGTCGGCCTTGAAGCTATGGCCCTTCTCCACCAGCTCGGCGATCTGGTCGGCGCGGTCGGCCGCGATGTCGGTGGAGTCCACGAGCAGCCACATCTCGTCGTTGGGCTGTTCGAGGATGGCGTCGGCGATGGTGTCGCGGCGCTCGTCCTCGCGGATGAATCGCTTGCCCTCGTCGTTGACCATCACGTAGTCCTCGACGCCCAGCCAGTTGCCCACGAACGTGGCCACGCCGCCGTTCTGCGGGTCGCCCAGCGGGTGGATCTGCACCAGCTCCATGTTGCGCAGACCCGCGCCCACGCCTTCGCCCAATCCCAGGCCGTCACCGGTAGACGAGCACACATTCGACGAGGGCATGTCCTTCGTCACGCGCTTGTCGTACTCCATGGCCAGCTCGGCGTTGCGGGAGTAGCCACCCGTGGCCAACACCACGGACTTCGCGCGCACGGCAATGGAAGCGCCGCTCGAAGGACGGGTTCCGGCGACGCCCGTCACCTTGCCGCCTTCCTCGACAAGCTGTTCGACCTTCGCGTCGGTGTACAGCGTGACCTTGCCGGTCTTGTCGGCGCTGTCCTTCAGGCACGACACGTAGTAGCTGCCGCCCTGCTCGCCCTTCTTCTCCACCTCGACGGCATGGCCGCGCTGCCACAGACCGCCGATAGCCGTGAACGGCTCCTTCTCGTACACCAGGCCGTGGTCCTCCATCCAGTGCACGGCGTCCAGCGCGTTGTCGGCCAGGATGCGCACGAGCGCGGGATCGCCCAGCTCGTCGCCGCCTTCGAACGTCTGCTGGTAGAACAGGTCAGGCGAATCCTCGATGCCGAGGGGCTCTTGACGCTCGGAGTCGGGCGCGTTGAGCGTGCCCTCGCCGGCGTTCGTGTTGCCGCCGTAGATGTCCATCTTCTCCAGCATGACCACCGTCTTGCCGGCCTCCGCCGCGGTGACGGCCGCCGCGAACGCGGCACCGCCGGAGCCCACGACGCACACGTCGCAGTCCTCGTCGATGGCGGCCGCGGGCTCGATGCCCGTGTCGGCCTTCTTGAGGGCCTCACGTCGCCGCCCGCCTGGTCGACGCACTCGGCCACAGCCGTGGCGAAGGCCATGGACGACAGCGAAGCGCCCGTGACGGTGTCGAAGTTGAGGCTTTGCGACTGGAGATACTTGTCCTTGAGGATGTCGATGGCGGCGTCGCCGATGTTGCGGCTTTCCTCGTGCTCGACATCGATGGCGTCGATGGCGTCGTCGGTGAACGTGACCTTCACGTTGACGGCGCCGTTGCGGCCCTCTGCGCTGGCCTCGTACGTGCCCGCCTTGTAAGCCTGAGCGCCCGCGTTGCCGTTCGCGTCGGCCTTCGGCGAGCATCCGGCCAGGCCGAGCATGGCCAGCGCCATGGTAGCGGCGCTGCCGCAGATGAACTGGCGACGGTTCATCTGCAGGCGCGTGCGCACGTTCGCCTCGATGCGACTCATGGCTTCTTCCATACGCTGGCGGGCGGCGATTTCGTTCGGGTTCTGGATCATGGCTCCTCCTTGGTTGTGTCTGCTTCCCTCACCGTCGCGGCGCGACCCTTCGCTGAGCCGCTGCCGGATCGCGATCGGCTGGCGAGCGGGAAGATCAGGGAGGGAATGCCCGCCGGTCGATCGCGATGGGTTCATGATGCGGCGCAAACAGGTGGCGCAACAGTACACGGACGGGGTGTTTTCGCAGGTTGCGCCATGACACGAACCGGGTGATATACTGTGCGGCATGGAATATCGCGACGCATACGACCCCATCCCGCTGGAAGACGTGCACGAAACGCACGGGCCCAACGACGCGGGCATGATGACGCACCAGTTCTACGCGTTCAACACGATCATCACCCTGCAAGCCTACGCCGATGCCGCGCAGTGCGCCCCGCGTTCGACGCGGCCCGCGCCGCGAGTCGCGCGTTCGAGCGGCGGCTTTCGCGCACGCTGCCGCACTCCGACATCTCGCGGCTGAACGCGGCCGCAGGCAAGCGCGTGGCCGTCCACGACGACACGGCCGAGCTGCTGCGCGCGGCCATCGGGTACTGCGCCGACAGCGAGGACCTGTTCGACGTCACGGTGGGCTCGGCGGTGCGGCTGTGGGACTTCCACGAGGGAGCGGTGCCCGAGCGCGCCGACGTGGAGCGCGCGCTGGCGCACGTGGATTGGCGCGCGCTGCGCGTAAGCGAGGCCGGAGAGCCCGGCGGGTCCTGGGCGCAGCTGGCCGACCCGCAGGCGGCCGTGGATGTGGGCGGCATCGCGAAAGGATGGATCGCCGACCGGCTTTCCGCGGTGCTAGCCGAGCACGGGCTGGACTCGTTCGTGGTGAACCTGGGCGGCAACGTGATGGCGCACGGGCAGAAGCCGGACGGCAGCCCATGGCGCGTAGGCTTGCAGGATCCGCGCGACAAGGGCTCCATCGTGGGCGCCGTGACCGTGCGCGACGCCTCGGCCGTGACCAGCGGCGTGTACGAGCGCTGCTTCGAGCGAGATGGCGTGTTCTACCACCACATCCTCGACCCGATGACGGGCTTCCCTGTCGAGACGGATGCCGCGGGAGCCACCGTGGTGGCGCGCCGTTCGATCGATGCGGAGGGCTACTCGACCACCCTGCTAGCATTGGGGATCGAACGCGGCCTGGCGTTCGCCCGCGAGCGCGATGCGATCCTGGGAGCGTATTTCGTGGACCGAGACGGCAAGGTGGCAGGGATCGCCTAGCCCTGCGCGATCAGGTCCAGGATATCCTGCTTCGAATGGACGTCGAGCTTCGCGTAGATGCGCTTCGAGTGGGAACGCACGGTGTTCTCGCTGATGAACAGGCTTTCTGCAATGTAGCTTTTCGAGCGGCCCTTGCACAACAGCTGCAGCACCTCCACTTCGCGCGCGGTGAGGCCCCGCTGGGGCCCCAAGCGCTCGCAGCCCTCGTCGATGCTCGCGAACATGGAGCGTTCGGGCGCGGGCCTCCAAATCGCGAGAGCGCGCTGCGAGAAGTTCGCCTCGTTGAGCGCGACACCGCGCGATGGTCAGCAGGTAGGCCAACGCCAACAGCACCGCGGATCCCGCGCGTGCAGCCCTTCCGCTTTGCCCGCCAGCTCGCCCAACGCGAACGGCAGCGAGTAGGCGATCCAGCCCGAGCCGAAGATGACGTAAGGCGACGTGCGCGAATGATGCGCCACGTCGGCCAGCATCGTCCAGAACAGCATGACCACGAGCGTCTGCGCGATCGGAGATGAGCACGAGCGCCCAGCCCGCCCATTCCGAGCCGATGACGGGCAGGAAGAACAGCCCCGTGGCCGTGAACAGCAGGATCGCGCGCCACAGGCTGGAAAAGCGCAGCAGGCCGCCCTTCGCAAACACCCACCACAGCACGCACAGCGCCACCGCGATCTCGGCCCCGTGGTGCGCGGACGTCATCATCCAGAACGGCGTGTAGTCGGCCTGGATGGGCATGCCCTGGATCACGCCGATGATCAGGCTGTACGCCGCTACGCCGAACAGGATCTTCCACGGGATGGACGTGGGGTTCTGGTCATAGAACATCCGCGGCTCGCGCTCCGCGGGCGGCTGCTTGCGTTGCGCGCGGCGCGCCAGCGCGGCCGAGGCGAACGGCAGCGCCATGAGCACGACGGCCGCCGGAACGGGCGGCAGCAGATCGATGGGCACCTTGAGCGCGGAGCCCACGGCCATGGCGCAGAAGATGCACGCGATGGCCTCGCGAACGTCGAGCTTCGCGTAGAACGGCGCCCATTGCAGGTACAGCCATGCCACGCCGATGCCCGCCGCCACCGCGGCCGCCGTGGCGCTGGCGGCTCCCGTCACGGGCAACGGCACCACCAGCAGCAGAGTCGCGGCCGCCTGCAACGCGGCCAGCGGCCAATCCAGCTTGGGCGCCACGCGCTGCGCCTTGCCCTTCCAGGCCAGCAGCATCACCGCCAGCATGAACGCCGACAGCGCGATGTACAGCGGGATGCCGATGACCACGCCGCCGAAGTCGAGCCCCGCGCGGTGCGCCACGCAGCATATCCAAACATGCGGCGCGCAGATGCCCAGGTACGACACGTCGAAATGCCGCAGCACGTACGGCAAACGCACGCCTTCCTTTGCCCGATCTTGCGCCACGGCCCCTCCTCTTGCGTCGATCCCCGGCTCGCTTTCCACCCCGCTATTCTATACGCTGACCTCGCTGCACGACAGAAGAAACAAGGCCGGAAACGCAAAAACGGGTGCCGCGCTTGCGACACCCGTCGGTTTGCCGGAACCAGCCCTGAGCCGTTAGGACAGGACCTTCTCCTCTTCCTGCTCGTCCATGAGATCCACCGCGGACGCGCCGTCGGCCGATTCGGGCACGAAGGGCTCGAACAGCGGCTCGCCGTTCTGGGACAGCTCCACCATGCCCGTCAGCACGTCGACGTACTGGTAGGACTGGCGGGAGGTGCGGCCGCGCTTGCGATCCACCTCGAGGATGAACAGCTGCGGGTGCACCTGCATGAGAACGCCTTCGCTCTCGACGATTTTCGACCGACCCATATTGGCCCGAACTTTCAGGCGTTGACCTACGAAGTCGTGTAACGTATCATGAATGGAGTCGACGATTTTGGCTTGTTTCGCTAAATCCATGCTCACTCTTTCTCGCGTATGCCAGTGTGCAGAAATGACAGCCTCAAATTATACCACCTGAGTCAATACTCTACAGAATCTGCACGGATTGTCCCCAAGTCCATAACAATTCAAACCTCGCGCCTCGTCACGTGAAACCCCCGTGGAAGCGGGCGCCGTGCGAGCGCTGCCGTCCGCGGAGGCTTCGAGCTCCTCACGGACGCACATGCTAGAATGGCCGCGAACATAGTGCGAAAGGATCCACATGAGCTCGAAGAAAGACAAGAAAGACAAGAAAGACAAGAAGAAGAAGCCGGACAAGAAGAAGGCGAAAGCGAAAAAGACGGCATCGGTGCTCGACGGACGCGTGTGCCCCTGCTGCAAGAAGCACTGCCCGCTTGCGAAGCCCAAGTGCAGCAAAGGCAAGGCCGTGCGCGCCAAAGCGCTGAAGGACGCCTAGCCCGCGACCGAGACTCGCGAAGGCGCACCGCCCCGTTCGGTCCACGGGTGCACCGATTCGCACGGTTCCGCTGTTAAACCAATATTGACATAGCCGGGCCGGGCCGTCCCGCGAGGGCTCGCCGGCGGCTCGGAAGCCCTCTTCGGCCGTCGGCCGGGCGCCCGTCCCGCTCGATCGCCGGCTCCCCGACGGAGGAGGCGGCGCATGTCAATATTGGTTTAACAGCGGACGCACGGCGATGTGCAGCAAAATCGAGGTTTTGGCAGTCGGAACCTCATTCGGCCGTCGCGGGAAGCTCTTTTGCGGGCAGCGCGACGAAGAAACCCCAGGTCGCGTTTCGCTCGATGCGCCGGCGAGGTGGCTCGCGCTGCCAAAACCTCGTTTTTTGCTGCACATCGCCCACGGATTTACGACGCGAGGGGGGGCGCAAGCTGCTCGGCGGCAAGCGGCTCGGCGGCAAGCCCCTCGGCAGACGAGCCCTCTTCAGCGACCGAACCGTTCAAGCGATCTGCTGGAAGGCGCAGCCGAGGCGGACGAACTCGGGGAGGTCGAGGGTCTCGCCGCGGAGGCGGGGATCGATGCCGGCGCGCTCGAACAACTGCGGGAGCCGGGCGATGACGGCGGCCCCTTGCGGGCCTCGTCCGGCGAAGTAGGTTTTGCAGGAGTTCGACAGCGTTTTGCGGCGCGTGGCGAACGCGGCCTCGGCCATGGTGCAGGCGGCGGCGATCGCATCGGCATCAAGCGGCACGCCTTGGTCGTCGAAGACCGGGCGGCGGTTCAGGCGCAGCACGGCGCTCTCCACCCGCGGCGGCGGGAAGAAGTTGCCCGGCCCTACGGCGAAGCGCCCGGCCGGCTCGGCGTACAGGCGCAGCTTCACCGTGTAGGCGCCGTAGTTCTTCGTGCCCGGGCTGGCGGCCATGCGGTCGGCCACTTCCTTCTGCACCATGACGGTGGCGCTTTCCAGCGACGCGAACCGCTCGAAGTAGTCGAGCACCACGGTGGCGGCCACGGCGTAGGGCAGGTTCGCCACCAGCTTGTTGGGTAAAAGCCTCATGGGTCCAGCTACGTCAGCGAGGGTTTCCGTGGTGCCCGAGATCGTGGGGAGGGCGAAGGCGCTGCGTACTTCGGTACGCGAGCCTTGGGCCTCGCCGCGAGATCGGGCACCACGGGAAGCCGCAGCGTCGAGTGGTTCCGCTGATTGGAAATCAGCGGAACATAAATCAAGCGCGTCTTTGTTGAGCAGGGCGAATCGGTCGGCCCAGGGGGACAGCGTCTCGGCCAGCACGGCGGGCAGGTCGGGGTCGCGCTCCACCGACAGCACGCGTCCGACGCTCTTCAGCAGCGCGACGGTGAGCGTGCCGATGCCCGGCCCCACCTCCAGCACGTAATCGTCGGGCACAAGATCGGCCAGGGCGACGATTTTCTGCAAGATGGCGTCGTTGATGAGGAAGTTCTGGCCGAGCGAGTACTTGGTCGAAAGCCCGTGCGCTTCCAGGACGGCACGCGTCTCGGACACGCTGGCCAGCGGCGACAGCTTCGTCATCAGACCTGCCCCACCGCGCGTGGAAACGTGCCTTCGGGACCAGTGCACGTGTAGGCCGAAGCCGGATGTACGCGGCCGCCCTCCAGCACGTCGGAGCCCGAAGGGAGCGCGCCGTCCGCGCTGACGAGGCCCACCCAGTCGTGCACGGATTCCAGCGCGAAGCCCGCCACGGCCAACGCCGAGCGCGCCTCGCCCACAAGCGGGCCGAACCCGTGCGGGTCGCCCCCCTCGCCCACCACGTACAGGCTTGCCGGTCGCTTCGGCTTGGCGCGCCAGTTGGCGTAGAAGTACGGCTGCAGGCGGTCGAGGAACGCCTTGAGCTGGGACGGCGCGCCCGCGAAGTACACCGGCGACACCACCGTCAGCTGATCGCAAGCGTTCAGCATCTCGCGCACGCGCAGCATGTCGTCCGAGATGATGCAGTACAGCTCGTTGCGCCCTGTGGTGCGCGCGCACGTCTCGCATCCCGTGCAGGGCGAGATGCGCACGTCCGCGAGCGACACGAGCCGCACGTCGTCGTCGGCGCAGGCGTCCTCGAACGCGAAGCGCACGGCCTCCGCGACGCCCGCGCTGCGCCCCCGCGCCCGAGGGGCAACCGCTGATGATGAGTCGCTTCACAAGCGTCACGCTCCTTTGTTCTTCTGCCAAGCGGTGGCCGGGCGATCCAGCAGTTCGCGCGCATTGTCCATGAGCCGAGCGAGGAACTCCTCGCGCTGGGCCCCGGGCGCCCGCCCGCACGCCTCGGCCAGCCGTTCCGCCGTGAACAGCACGTGGTCGGGCAGGCAGGTCATGCCGCGCATGGGCTCGGGCGTCATGTACGGCGCATCCGTCTCGGTGAGCAGGCGGTTCACCGGCACGCGGGCCGCGGCCTCGCGCGTGTCGTCGGCGTTCTTGAACGTGAGCGCCCCGCCGAAGGCCACGTAGCACCCTTCCTCGACCCACGGCTCCAGCGTGGCCCAGTCCAGGTTGAAGCAGTGCAACAGCGTGCCCGCCTCGGGGAAGCCCTCTTCGCGCATGATGGCCAGCGCCTCGTCATGCGCCTCGCGCAGGTGCAGCGCGACAGGCAGCCCCGCTTCCTTCGCCAGGCGGAGCTGGCGGCGAAACGCCTCGCGCTGGTCGTCGCGCGGCGAGAAATGGTAGTGGTAGTCCAGGCCGATCTCACCGAGCGCGGCCACGCGCGGGTCCTTGAGCATGCGCCGCAGGTCGGCCTCCAGGCCGTTGTCGTAGAACTTCGCGTTGTGGGGATGGCACCCGACGGCGATCCGAACCCGCGGCACGCGCGGGAAGGGATCGCTTCAAGTCCAGCCGACGAAGCGCTTGGCGGCCGCGGCGGCCTCGAACCGCCACGAGTTCAGCCGGTCGAACGTGGCGGTTCCGTCTTCGAACGCGTCCACGATGGTGCAGACGAACTCGACCTTATGAGCCGCGCAACGCGCGAGCGCGTACGACGGATCGGGCAGAAGCTGCAGGTGGGCATGCGTGTCGGCCACCGACCCCTCGAGCTGGGGAGCGTCCACCACGCGATAGCGGCCGTGCTTGCGCTTCTGCCGGAACTGCGGATCGTCGAAGACGGGTTCCGCGCTCTGTTCGTCGACCATGGTCGCGTCCTTTCTTGCTCGCAGGTTGTTCGAGTCGTCGCCGGTCCAACAAAGCCAGCGAGGGGCGTCCTCGGATGCGAGATTCGCGGGATCGCGGAGGCGAAGCGTACCGCGGTACGCGAGGCTCCGGGATCGCACGAAGATCGCTTGCGAGGACGCGCCGCAGCGTCGGCCGTTCCGCCGGCCGGCAGGCCGGCGGAACCGTTCTACTCCATGCTCAGGTCGATGGCGTCCATGTCCAGGCGCGGGAACAGGGGGTCGCCGATTTCCACCGGGTTGCCGGCGGGCAGCTGGCCCCAGGCCGTCGCGGCCTCGATGTCGGTCACGGCCTCGATGTCGCCCAGCGACAGGCGACGGAACACCTCGGCCGACGTGTTCGGCATGAACGGCGCCATGTACAGCGCGATGATGCGGATGGCCTCGAGCGCGTTGTAGATGACCTCGGCCAGCTCGCCGGCGGTCTCCTCGCTCTTCGCGAGGTTCCACGGGGCGCTCTCCTCCACGTAGAGGTTCACGCGGCCGGCCAGCTTCTGCACGGCGGCCGCGGCGGCCGTGAAGTCGACGGCGCCCAGGGCGGCGTCGTACTCGGCGTACAGCTCCTCGGTTATGGCTCGCAGCGGGTTCTCCTTCGCGAGCATCTCGGCGGGCACCTCCGGCACCTGGCCGTCGAAGTACTTCTTCGTCATGTTGAACACGCGGCTGCACAGGTTTCCCCAGGTGTTGGCCAAATCGGCGTTGTACACCTGCACCATGCGCTCCATGGAGATGGAGCCGTCGGCGCCGAACTGCACGTCGCTCATGAAGTAGTAGCGGTACGCGTCCACGCCGAACACGCGGCACAGGTCGCGGGCTTCAGGCGTTGCCTTCGACTTCGACATCTTCTCGCCCTTGGTGAGCAGGAAGCCGTGGCCGAACACCGTGTGCGTGATGGCAGCCCGGCCGCCATGAGCATGGCCGGCCAGATGAGCGCAGTGGAAACGCGTGATGTCTTTGCCCACGAAGTGGTACTGCATGGGCCAGCGGGCGTCGAACTCGCCGGCGCGCTCGCCCTCGTCGCCGTAGCCGATGCCGGTGAGGTAGGCCAGCAGCGCGTCGGCCCACACGTAGGCCACGTGACCCTCGTCGAACGGCAGCGGCACGCCCCAGTCGAACGTGCTGCGCGAGATGGACAGATCCTTCAGACCGCTCTTCACGAACGACACGATCTCGTTCTTGCGCGTCTCGGGACGGATGAAGTCGGGGTTCTCCTCGTAGAACGCCAGCAGCTTGTCGCCGAACTCGGACAGCTTGAAGAACCAGTTCTCCTCGCCGCCCGCCTTCTGCACGGGGCGCTTGCAGTCGGGGCACACCAATTCGCCCTCGTCGTTCTTCTCGAGGTCGCTCTCGGCGTAGTAGGTTTCCTCGTGCACGCAGTACCAGCCTTCGTAGCTGCCCTTGTAGCACCAGCCCTTGTCGTAGAGGTCCTGCCAGAACTTCTGCACGGTAACGGCGTGGCGCGGCTCGGTGGTGCGCACGAAGTCGGTGTAGGTGATGCCCAGCATATCCCATGCGTCGCGGAATGCGGGCTCCATGGAATCGCACCAATCCTGCGGGGTCATACCCTTGTCGGCAGCGGTGTCGGCCACCTTCTGGCCGTGCTCGTCCATGCCCGTCACGAACGCCACGTCGTAGCCGTTCATGCGCTGGTAGCGCGCCACGGTGTCGGCGGCGATGGTGGTGTACGCGGTGCCGAGGTGCGGGGCCGCGTTGACGTAGTAGATGGGGGTGGTGAACGAGTAGGTTCCCTTTGACATGGTGCTTCCTCACATTTCGGGGCCGCGCGGCGCATGATGCCTCGTCAGCCGGCTTTCGAGCGCCGCCGCTCATGATGCGGCGCGCTTGGACGACGCGCGCCAACCAGTCATTCGTTCCGCCAGGATTGGACAAGCAACTTGGATATTCTAGCAACTGAGGAAACGCCTTCGCACCCCTCGTCCCCGCAGATCGCACGCGAATGTTTCACGCCCGCGATGCAAAGGAATCCCGAACCTTGCCGCAACGTGCCCCAAACCTTAAGAAATGCTTACAGCACGCTTAAGTTTCACTTGCGTTGCGCCAGCACCGGTAACCGCGGCGGCACGACACCGTATACTGGCCGAAACGAAGGAAGCACTCACCGATGGCGAAGGAGGACCGATGCAGACGAACCCCGCGCGACGCTTCGCGTCGGCTGTCGCTTCCCTGCTCGGCTGCCTCCTTCTCATCGCGCTGTTCATGGTACAGCTCCGGTACACGGGCTACGAATCGGGGCTCGTTCCCGTCGCGCACGCCAATGGAAACGCGGTCGTCGCGCACGTCCCCGCTTCCCCGCGCACCACCGTCACCGCCGAATACTGCAGCGAGGTGGTGGCCGCCCTCGACCCAAACAACCCGTCAGGACGAACATCCACGCAGCTGACGTTCGACGACTCCTGGTTCTTCCACGACGCCCGCACCTACCAGCACGATCTGGCCACGGCCTGTTCCGTGTTGGCGGCGGTGTGCAATTCCGAATCCCAGTACTACGACGGCGTGGCCGGTTCGCTGCCCTACGCCGAGCGGACGCTTGGCGCGCTGGGATTCCACGACGTGCGCACCGAGTCGTACGCGATGCGCAGCAGCGTCCTCGACGAGGTCAGCTCACTGTTGGTGGGATCGAGCGACGTGGCCGCGTACACGTTGGCCAGCAAGACCATCGCTTCGGACGGCGACGGGAAGCCCGTCACGCTTCTGTTCGTGGGCATCCGCGGCACGTACGGCGCAGAGTGGCTCAGCAACTTCAACTTCCTGGGCGCCGGCTCCGACGATGCCGACCACCGCGGGTTCAAAGCGGCCGAGGAAGAGGTCGAGAAAGCAGTGCGCTCCTACGCGAGCGATCTGGG
>ENA-OQCU01000785-OQCU01000785.1-human-gut-metagenome-genome-assembly--contig:-NODE-785-length-12894-cov-6.149761_pt1 | contig 12894 bp, 11 predicted proteins | sample MGYA00242504_ERZ504590 | MGnify/ENA primary metagenome ERZ504590 (study PRJEB26092, sample SAMD00036318) | human gut metagenome | host: Homo sapiens | study: EMG produced TPA metagenomics assembly of... | reverse complement strand
GGGAAATGACAGACAACCTGGTCCTGGATCTGTTTGAAAAGGGACTGGTGACAAGTTCTATCACCTTATGGATTGCATACGACCACAGGTATGAGCATGAGGCATCCAAAGGAACAGTAAAACTTGAAAGAGGAAGTAACAGTTCCAAAAAAAGTCATAGATGCAGTGGCAGATTTATATCTCAGGATTGCAGACAAATATACCGGAATCCGAAGAATCGAGGTGTGTGCGAACAGGGTTGCTCCTGAAAGTTATGTGCAGTACAGCCTGTTTGATGATCCCAAACAGACCGATAAGGAACGGCATTTACAGGAAGCAGTATTGAATGTAAAGCAGCGTTATGGAAAGAATGCGATCATGCGTGGATCCAATCTGCTGGAGTGTTCTACTTATAGAGAACGCAACGAGCAAATAGGTGGTCACCGTGCTTAGAGGAGGTGCAAAAAGTGCTGGCAAGTGCATATCAACCGTATTTATATTTACCAAGACCGGTTTCCAGGAGACATCCCATGGATGTAGGACGCAGGGCAAAACAGTTTGCTCCATTTGCGGCACTTCGTGGATTGGATGAAACAATCCGGCAACAGGAAATCATTTATGAACCGAAAAGAGATTTATCTGAGGAAAAGAAAAATGAGCTGGATATGAAATTAAGAATCCTGGCATATGGAATGAAGATACAGGCAACTTATTTTCAAAAGTCATGGAAGAATCCATTAATTGGTCAGTACCATACATTATCTGGAACCGTAGAATTTTTTGATCCATCAGTCCACTTACGGATTGATGATACCGAGATCCAGATCCAGGACATCTGTGATCTGACTGGTGATGTATTTGAAACTATTGAAATATCATGTTAATGAATCACAGCGGAATTTTTTATACCGGAAAGAGTGAGTGGTAGCTGGTGAAAGGATAAAAAAGGATGCACAGATCGACAAAGCAGATCTGATCAGAATAGAAATCGTGCTGTTCGTGTAGCTTTGGCACTTACGGAATGGATGGCATGATGCTCATAAGGCGGATTTGATTTCCCTTTGGTCCGTTGAGTAATAAATGGAGAATATCTTATTGCTTAAAGGAGGAAGCCTATATGGGATCAGGTGCTATTAAATGGCATGTACACTGCTCTGTATGTGGAGCATTTATTGAAAAGAGCGCACAAAGCGATTCAGAAGTGGAGTGCAAAAAATGTCGCAGTACATTGGAGATATTTGTAAAGGATGATATGGTGTCGGTTCGTCCGATCCACATCAGAGATGAACAATTAAAGTCCAGGATGCGGACGTATTCCCGAAAGATGATGAATCAGGGATCATAACAGAATAGAATGAGCTGTCTGTAGTAAGCGTTGGATTTGGCAAGAACCATCAAGAACGCACCAGACAGCAAGAGTTTGTCAAGGAGCTGAACCTGACTGGAATCACTAAGAGCCCGGCAAAACATTTACGGATACACTGCAAGATCAGAAGTATTTTCTGGTTTTGGAGATTGTTGAAGTATTTGTTTTGTCGGGCTTTTTGACGTATTCGAAAAATTTTAAATTTTTGTCGTACCCACTGTAAAACAGGCTCTCAGCATTTCGTTATATAGAGGTTGAATTCTTTTTGCAAAATAATTGTAAATAGAGATTTTGATAATATGACACAAAGGAGGAAGCAAAGATGACTGAAATCGAATACCAGGAATTTGTAAGGCATTGTCCTTACGATGCTATGGGCGATTATTCCATGTTTCGCAAAGAGCAAACAGAGAATGAATCAGAAGATGCACATATCAACTGAATAAGCCAGGCAATCTGGCAAACTTAATCTAAACGCAGATACATGCGTTACAAAGGAGTCGCGGACTCCCGTTCAAAAAAAACGGGTGAGTTCGTGACCTCTTGTACTGCAGTTCTTTATGTCTGTGCAGGAATTTTATAAAAGATGGAATGGACCACCCGGAGCCGAAAGGCAGAAAGGTGGTCTTTATGTTGACATTAAAAGAACTGAAAAAAATCGTGAAAGTTGCTGATGTGGAGAAGAGAATCCCAAGCGTGAAATCCTTGAAAGAACACAAAGTTGTAGTAAAAGAAATGATCAATGCAGATACAACGATCTCTGTTTATGATCACGGATATGTGCTTTATACAGCGGGAAATCAATCAACCGTATTTCCGCTTCATAGTTGTGATGACTATGAATATGTGAGTGTAACTGGCGATAACAAGGAATTCAATAAAGAGTTCTTTGATAATGAAAACTGGTATATCCGTCTGCTGATGGAGGCTGAAGACCGTATGGCATACAGCCAGAGCAAAATCAGCACCAATCATGGTGTATTTTCTAACAGCGATGTTACAGATGATGCGGAGATTATGAGAGGATCTTCAAAAGATTTTGTTGACGATGTTATCGACAGAGAAATTCTGAATGCGCTGATCAAGGAATTGACAGAGAGGCAAAAGACGGTACTCAATCTGATTTATTTCGAAGAAATGCGCCAGCAGGATGTCGCAGATTATCTGGGAATCAAACAGCAGAGTGTAAATGACCTCCTGAACAGGGCATTAAAAACGATGAAAAAAATGGCTGAAAACGAGAATTTTAAAAAAAGTTGAATTAGACCACTGTAAAACAGGCTCTGAGCGTTCGTTATATGAAGGGTTTGCATAGAACACCTTCATGTACTTTGAAAAATGAATAGCCTGCCCGGAGTGATATTTGGTTTGAACATGCATAGAGCGAAAAGCTGCGTGTCTGCCAGAAGAAACGTATCAGAGATGGAAACTGATATAGGAACGGATCCGGGAAAAGAAAACAGGAAAACGCTTAAATCTTAAATCAAAATGAAAATGTCTGAATCTAAAAAGAGGATGACAGTAGAAATCATGTGGCGGTATTTGTGACAAACAGGTACCGCCATATATTTGTGCTGTTATCTCAGCTTGTGCTGACTGTCCCAAATAGCGCAAATTTCAGGAAAGGAGGCGATCATCTTCGTATAAAAGATAATATGCAGAAACTAACAGATAACCATACACAAAAGAATCAGAAAGGAAGGATTTAAGAGAATGAACGTGAAAAAGAAAGCACGCAGGGTGATGTCCGGTTTACTGACTGCAGTAACGGTTCTATCGACGGTACTCTCTCCCGCTGTTGCCTATGCTTCTGATGATGCCGGATCTGTAAAAAAGATTCCGTATTATGAGGAGATCAAGGATCAGTTGGATGAAGATGAAGTGGTAACTGCAAAGGATTATGAGATCAAGGTTGGAGACAATTTCGATGTAAAGAGTGATTATACCGGTCTTACGATCCAGGATGACAGCAAAGTAAAAGTTACATTTCAGGAAGCAAAAGATACGGACGGGAATGATTTTTCTACCGATTATGCCAATTCCTATAAGGCAGTCTATTATGTAGAACCACAGACAACGGATCACCCAACCTACCAGATCAATCGAAAGATCGTGGTAAAAGAAGCGGATCAGCAGAAAGATTCGCAGTCAGAAAGTTCTTCTGATCAGGATGCTGGTTCTTCCGATAAGACAGAAACAGAGGATTCTGAGGCTGACTCGTCTACAGAGGAAACTGGTGCTGCTGAAACGGAGAGCAAAACAGAACTGACAGAAAAAGAATTTGATGCAGAGATCGAAGCAACGGAGAATCAGGAGACCGTTGATCCGGAAACAGGGATCACACTCTCAGAGGTTATGCAGGAAGCTGTTGACCAGGAAGTTGCTCTTGCAGATCTTGAAGCAGGCGAAAGTATTACTTTTGATATGCCAATGATGCTTGCTTCCGGTGAAACAGGAACAAAATCAGTCACAGTTACAGCCGGCTCCTGGTACTATTACGCAGACTATGGATTAGGTTCTTATCTGACTTGTCCATATTATGTGAAATGGGGAAGCATCAATGCGACAGCATACTGTGTTGAACCATCGAAAAAAGGACCGGGAAATGGAACTTATACGATCCAGAAACTTGCCGATGGAAAGACACTTGCAAAGGTCTGCTATTACGGAACAAAAGCAAGTGATGAGAATGGTTTCTTCGATGAGAAACATCCGGATTTTCCGGCAGGAAAGAGATTCATCATTACCCATCTTGCAGCAGCTTATGCAAATGGATCCAGTGACTGGGCATCCGGAACCAATGCAACAGGAAAGAACCTGGCAATGGAACTTTATAACTATTGTGTAAATATGCCGGACATTCCATCTGTAGATATGAGCTTTTCCGAATCTAATGTAAAGGCTTATGTGGAAGGAAACAGCCAGCGAACAAGTGTGATCACATTCAAAGCAGATAAACTGCAGACGATCACTTTCAAGCTGCCGAAAGGTGTAAAACTTGTAAATGTGACAACCGGAAAAACAAGTGCTGCAGGGGCTAATGTGGAGATTTCCGGTGGTACAAAGTTCTATCTGACAGCACCATCTTAATCAGGCAGAAAATGTCAGTGCTACTTTCTCTTCTAAGATGAAAGGAAGTATTGATAAGGAATATTCAGCCTATAAGATCACAACAGGATCTGGAACACAGGACCTGGCTCTTGTTTTCGGTGAAGGTGTCGGAAATGAGAAATATGTGGATTTTAAAGTAACCTGGACAAAAGAATGCAAAGTATCCATTGTAAAGAAAGATCAGGATACAGGAAATGCACTGGCTGGTGCAGTGTACGGGATCTATTCCGATGCTGCATGTACAAAGCTGATTGCAGAGATGCCTGCAACTGATCAGAATGGTGCTTCACAGCTCACAATGGAGAAAACACAGGAAGTTGTTTATCTGAAAGAAATCTCTGTTCCAACAGGGTATCAGATCGATACAAAGTCTTATAATGTGACTCTTGCTATCGGAAAGACAACGACCAAAAATGTAACAGACAAACGTGTAAATGCAAAGATCAACATTGCAAAACAGGATGCTGAGACAGGGAATGCAGCACAGGGTGATGCAACGCTGGAAGGTGCAGTATATGGCCTTTATGCAAGGGAAGATATTGTTCATCCGGATGGAAGAACCGGAACAATCCATAAGAAAGACAGCCTGATCACATCCCTGACAACGGATAAGAATGGCGAAGCTTCTGTATCAGATCTCTATCTTGGAAAGTATTATCTGAAAGAGCTTAGTGCTCCGGTGGGATACGTACTGGATCCGACAGAACATGAGGTGGACTGTACTTACGAAGGTGCTACTGTTCCGACAGTAGAAAGAACTTCTGTATGTAAAGAAACAGTCATTAAGCAGCCGTTCCAGATCATTAAAGCCGCAAACAATGGAAAGACCGATGCAGATCTTCTGCAGGGAGTCGGTTTTTCAGCATGGCTTGTCAGTGATCTGAAAGTAAAAGCAGATGGAAGTTATGATTTTGACTCAGCCAGACCAGTTGTACTGACTGCAGATGGTCAGACAGAAATGTTTACCGATGAAAAAGGATATGCAAGATCGATTCCGCTTCCATATGGAACTTATGTGGTAAGAGAAACCACAAGCAAACACAACTATGCACCGGTTGATGATTTTGTAGTGAAGATCACAGAGAATCATCCGGATACACCGCAGACATGGCGAGTGCTGCTGGATAAAGAATTCAAAGCAAAATTAAAGATCATCAAAAAGGATGCAGAAACACAGAAATCTGTACTCCTGGCTAATACTGAGTTCAAGGTATACGACCTGGATAATCAGAAATATGTGGAACAGACAACATCCTATCCGAAGCCAACGGTACACAAATCCTATTTCACAAATGAGGAAGGATACCTGGTACTGCCAAAGAATCTGAAACCTGGCAACTACCGGATTGAGGAAGTGACGGCACCCGATGGGTACACAATATCCAAAAACTATGTGACAGTTGCAGTTGATACAGATACTGCTTATCTGACCGATCCTGTCACAGGAGATGCAGTCATTGATGTGGAATATACCAATGCCCCGGTCAAAGGTCAGTTAAAGATCTATAAACAGGGTGAAGTGTTAAAGGGATTTGATAAGGACTTCCAGTATGAAATGGCTGGACTTGCAGGTGCTGAATTTGAAGTCTATGCGGCAGAGGATATCTATACTGCCGATCATCAGGTAGATGCAGATGGACAGAGAACTTTGTACTTTGCAAAGGATGCACTGGTGGCAACCGTTACAACGGATACAGATGGTTATGCAACTGTAAAGAATCTTCCACTTGGCAGATACTATGTCAAAGAGAAGAATGCACCGGACACTTATGTGTTAAATACCGTGCCGGAAAATGTCGAATTTGCTTATGCGGATCAGGATACTGCAGTGATCGAGAAAGAAATCTCTGTCACAGATGAACGACAGAAAGTGTCGATTACTGTCGAAAAACAGGATGCTGAGACAGGCAATACAGTAGCCGGAGCAGTGTTCGGTATTTACAATGCAAAAGACATTCAGACGAAAGATGGAAAAGTGATCGTCAAAGCAGATACTCTTTTACAGGAAATGACTTCTGATGAAAAAGGTCAGGCAGCATGTACACTGGATCTTCCACTTGGAAGCTATTATGTAAAAGAACTGAAAGCACCAGATGGATTCGTATCTTCGGATGAAGTACTGAGATTTGATGCTTCTTATCAGGGGCAGGATGTACAGACAGTAACATTAAAATCCGTAAAGAAGAACCAGCCGACAACTGTTGAGATCACAAAATCAGATGCAACAACCGGTGTAGAACTGGATGGAGCTTATCTGAAAGTAACGGATAAAGATGGAAATGTAGTAGATAGCTGGACATCTTCCAAAGATGCATCGCATGTGATCAAATATCTGAAAGTGGGTGAGACTTATACCCTACATGAAGAGTTTGCACCGCATGGTTATCTGGTAGCCAATGATGTGACATTCACAGTCAAAGATACCGGAGAGGTTCAGAAAGTGGAAATGAAGGACGAGGTACCGGTTGGTGAACTCATCATCAACAAAAAGGGAGAATTTCTGGATTCTGTTACACTGGCCGATAAGGTCAAAGGTGTGGTGGAACACATTTTCAACTATGTAACCGGAAAACTGACAGATGTTACGTTTGAAGTCTATGCTGAGGAAGACATTAAGGCTGCCGATGGCGTCAGTGACGATTACTATAAAAAGGATGAACTGATTGCAACGATCAAGACAGATGAAACCGGTATTGCAAAACTGGAAAATCTTCCACTTGGTAAATACTATGTGAAAGAAACAGGAACTGCTTACGGCCATGTACTGGATGGTGAGATCCGTCATGTAGATCTGACTTACGTGGATCAGAATACACCGGTTGTAGTCTATGACAAAGACTGGCAGAACAACCGTCAGAGAGTAGAAGTCAGTGTACTTAAGAAAGAAAAAGATTCTGACCGTACACTGGAAGGTGCTATCTTTGGATTATTTGCCAAAGAAGACATTAAGTCTGAGACAACTGGTAAAGTCCTGATCGAAGCCGATGAGATCATTGAACTGAAATCTACGGATGAAGAAGGAAAGATCACATTTGTTGCAGATCTTCCAATAGGAGCAACTTACTATGTAAAAGAGCTCTATGCACCGGACGGATTCGTAACCAACGATGAAGTAAAGGAATTTACCTTTGAGTATGCAGGTGAGGATCAGCCGACAGTCACTTATGATTTTACCTTTGATAATCAGCCAACCGTCGTTGAATTTACCAAATCCAGTCTGACAACCGGAAAAGAACTTCCAGGATGTAAGCTGAAAGTGGTAGATGCTGATGGAAATATCGTGGATGAATGGACTTCCGGTAAAGAAGCACATGTGATCCGTGAGCTGACTGTCGGAAAAGAATACACACTGGTTGAAACAAAACCTGCTGATGGTTACGTGACAGCTGAAAGCGTGAAGTTCACGATCAAAGATACTGCCGATGTGCAGAAAGTTGAGATGAAGGATGATGTAACGAAGGTGAAAATCTCCAAACAGGATATCGCCGGAAAAGAACTTCCGGGAGCGAAACTCACAATCCTTGATCAGGATGGAAAAGTTGTGGAAAGCTGGACCAGTACAGAGAAAGCACATTACATCGAAATGCTTCCGATCGGAAAATACACTCTCCGTGAAGAAACAGCACCGGATGGCTATCTGGTTGCAAAAGATGTGGAATTCGAAGTAAAGGATACCAGTGTAGTACAGCATGTAACCATGGTGGATGAGGAAAAAACCGGCAGAAAAGACACCGGAAGGTGGAAAACCTGTCAGTGATTCACCAAAGACTGGGGATAACACCAATCTGTGGCTGTGGTTTATGCTTCTCGGCATTGGTGCGACTGGTACAGGAGCCCTTGCATTTATGAGAAAAAAGAAACACTAATTAAATAAGAATGAGCGTTCATGGAAACCGAAAGGAATCTGTGGACGCTTTTTTAGATGGGAGAAACCATGAGAAATATCATTATTTTTGTTGCTCTTCTGGGAGCAGCGGCAATATTTACAGTTTTGTATTGTCTCATTGCTGCCGGAAGTCAGGCAGAGAAAAAAACTGACAGAAATCATGAGAAAAGAGGAAGAACAGAATGAAGACTAATAAAGATCTGATCATAGAACCAAATGCAGCTATTGAGGGAAGAAAGTACAGGGAAGAAAAGCCATGGTCCTGCAAGTACTGTTACTGGTGGGGAGGCAAAAAGAAAGGCTGTAGCTTGAAACAGTGCCACTATCTGCTTCCGGAAAAGAAAAAAGCAGTAAAAACAACACCATGTGGTGGCTGTCCGTATGGAAAACATGTTCCATGCATCGGATATTGTATTGCCCGTCTTTATTCTGAGATGAAAGGAAAGAAAGGACGTGGGTAATTGCAGGAAGAAGTAAATCAGAAAGTGATCAGCCTGAGCATCCAGGGAGTCAAAATCACTGCCGGTGTGCTAAAAGTAGCCCTTCGGAAGTTCCTGGAAATAGACAACCGCAGGAAACAGAAAGCAAGGCAGGTGAAAATGGCAGAAAAGACCGGACGGGCTCAGGAGAAAGGAAGGGAAAAAACCCGAAAAAAGATTGAAAAGAAAAAGCCACATGGAAAGCAGACCATCAAGCAGCTGAATGCACAGGGAGTACAGCTTTCCAACTTAAAGATCACAGATGAAAATATCAAATCCTTTGACCGTGTGGCAAGAAAATACGGCATTGATTACAGCCTGAAGAAAGAAGTCGGTGCTGATCCACCGAAATATCTGGTCTTCTTTAAGGCCAAAGATGTGGATGTGATGACAGCGGCTTTCCGGGAATATGCCGGAGTAGAACTGAAAAAGAAACAGGTGAAGAAACCATCTGTCAGAAAGAAACTGCAGAAATCTGTAGAAAGAAAAGCAAAGCACCGCCAGCGTGTGAAGCAGAGACAAAAATCCAGAGGTCAGGAACGATGATCCGGGAAAAAATTACAGAAGATCCAGGTCAAACGGCTGGTGATCTTAAATCTCCCATATTTCTTTATCTTCTATGTAGCAGATAAAGGATCCTGGCTGTACCGGCATTGCCTGGGAGAAAGCATGGTCCAGAGACTTGGCGTGATGTTAGTCAATTTCCGACTGGCATTTTTAAGCTGGCTGCCAAGTATCGCTTTACAGGATCTTACAGTAGGTGTTCTGGTTGCAGGTGCATTAAAACTGGTGGTCTACTATCGTTCTAAAAATGCAAAGAAGTTCCGGCAGGGTGTGGAGTATGGATCTGCAAGATGGGGAAATAGAAAAGATATCGAACCCTTCATGGATCCGGTCTTTGAAAACAATGTCATCCTCACAGAAACGGAACGTTTGACCATGAACAGCAGACCAAAAGCACCAAAGTATGCCCGAAATAAGAATGTGATCGTCATCGGTGGTTCCGGATCCGGAAAGACAAGATTCTATGTGAAACCCAATCTTATGCAGATGACGGACCACGTGTCCTATGTGGTCACTGATCCCAAGGGTACAATCATCGTTGAATGCGGGAAGATGCTGGTAAATGGAGGATATCGGATCAAGGTATTAAATACGATCAACTTTAAAAAGTCCATGCATTACAATCCGTTCCATTATATCCGGAGTGAGAAAGATATCTTGAAACTGGTAAATACCATTATCGCAAATACCAAAGGTGAAGGTGAAAAATCAACCGAAGATTTCTGGGTGAAGGCCGAACGTCTTTTGTATTCTGCACTGATCGGATACATCTGGTATGAAGCACCAGAGGAAGAACAGAACTTTTCTACTTTGCTGGAATTTATCAATGCCAGTGAGACCAGGGAGGATGATGAAGAATTTAAAAATGCGGTGGATGAATTGTTTGAAGAACTGGAAGCAGAAAATCCGGAACACTTTGCAGTAAGGCAATATCGCAAGTACAAGCTTGCTGCCGGCAAAACCGCGAAGTCGATTTTGATTTCCTGTGGTGCCAGACTTGCACCATTTGATATTCAGGAGCTAAGAGAAATCATGTCCTATGACGAAATGGAACTGGATATGATTGGCGATCAGAGAACAGCCATGTTTGTCATCATTAGTGATACAGATGACACATTCAACTTTGTGGTAGCGATCATGTACACCCAGCTCTTTAACCTGCTTTGTGATAAAGCAGATGATGAGCATGGAGGCAGGCTTCCCTATCATGTACGGCTGCTTCTTGATGAGTTCAGCAATATCGGACAGATTCCAAAATTTGACAAGTTGATTGCTACAATCCGAAGCAGGGAAATCTCCGCTTCTATCATTCTGCAGTCACAATCTCAGCTGAAAACCATCTATAAGGATGCTGCTGAGACGATTACAGGCAACTGTGACACTGTTCTTTTCCTGGGTGGAAAGGAAAGTTCCACACTGAAAGAAATATCAGAAACCCTGGGAAAGGAAACCATTGATCTTTACAACACATCAGACACCAGAGGCAGCAACCGGTCCTATGGACTGAACTATCAAAAGACTGGAAAAGAACTGATGAGTAGAGATGAGCTGGCGGTCATGGATGGAGAAAAATGTATCTTACAGCTTCGAGGAGTCCGGCCGTTTTTAAGCAACAAATATGACATCACAAAGCATAAACGGTACAAAGAGCTTGCCGATTTTAATAAGAACAATGCGTTTGATGTCGAAAAATATCTGGCACACCGACTGGTGATGTCGAAAGATACAGAATTTGAAATGTATGAAGTAACTGTAACACAAGAAGACGTATCAGCGATTGAAGCTGAGGAAGGTGAGGACTGATATGAAAGAAAGAATTCGAGCACCCTGCTACTACTGATAAGGGTACAAAAAGGTCTGAATAAAAGGGAAAGGAGTAGAGCCAAACGCTTACAGACCATAAGAAAAAGCGTTTGTTCATACATTTGATTATGGCTTTTTTAGTAGTGCAATCAATATCCTTCAGACACTGGTCGTTGCAATCGGTGCCGGTCTTGGTGTCTGGGGCGTAATCAACCTGATGGAAGGTTATGGAAACGACAACCCGGGTGCAAAATCCCAGGGAATTAAGCAGCTGATGAGCGGTGGTGGTGTTATCCTGATCGGAACACAGCTGATCCCGCTTCTGAGTGGATTATTTGGTTAAGAGAAAGGAGTAGAGATCCATGTTCAGTCAGATTTTTGATGCGATTGAGGAATGGATGAGGGAACTCTTAACCGGGATGATCACTTCCAACCTGGACACGATGTTTACTGATGTCAATCAAAAGACTGGTGAGATCGCTACCCAGGTTGGACAGACCCCGCAAGGGTGGAACGGCAGCATATTCAGTATGATCCGGAACTTATCGGATTCCGTGATCATGCCGATCGCAGGTATTATTATCACACTCGTACTCTGCTACGAATTGATTTCTATGCTGACCGAGCGCAACAACATGCATGATATTGATACCTGGATGTTTTTCAAGTACTTCGTAAAAATGTGGATCGCGGTATATCTGGTGAGTAACACATTTACAATCACAATGGCGGTATTCGATGTGGGCCAGCACGTAGTTAATTCTGCGGCCGGTGTTATCACAGGAAGTACCGCCATTGATATTTCTTCGGCATTGACGGATCTTTCCGCAACCCTGGAAAGTATGGAAATCGGAGAACTTGTTGTATTGGCGCTGGAAACCCTTATCGCCGGCTTCTGTATGAGAATCCTGTCTGTACTGATCACAGTGATCATGTATGGACGTATGATAGAGATTTACCTATATACCTCAGTTGCGCCGATTCCATTCGCAACTATGAGTAACAGAGAATGGGGGCAGATCGGCACGAATTATTTCAGAGGACTCTTTGCCCTGGCTTTCCAGGCATTTCTGATGATGGTATGCGTTGCAATCTATGCAGTGCTTGTTGCAGGTATCCAATATTCAGATAATCTGAGTTCTTCATTATTTGGCGTTATGGCTTACACAGTAATCTTATGTTACAGCCTCTTTAAGACAGCATCATTAAGTAAGTCGATATTTAACGCGCACTAAATTACAGGAAGGAGTGAAAATCATGGCATATGTCAGCGTACCGAAAGATTTAACGAAGGTAAAGAATAAAGTAGCATTTAACCTGACTAAAAGACAGCTGATCTGTATTGGTATAGGTGCTGCAATGGGAATTCCAAGCTATTTCCTCTTGCGTAATGTGATGGGAAACAGTAATGCAGCAACGGTCATGGTGCTTTTGATGTTACCGGCATTTTATTTGCCATGTACGAAAAAGACGGGATGCATCTGGAAGATGTTCTGATGCATATGATCCGGGTGAAGTTTCTTCGTCCATCCGTCAGAAAATATGAAACTGAAAACTATTATGAAACAGATCCGGAACAGATCAGACAGTCTCCGGATGCAGGAAAACCGAAAGGAGGAAAAACGGTTGCGAAAAAAGAAAAATAAGAAAACTGTCGCAGAATACCGGAATACAAAAAAGTAGACAGAAAAGAGAAAAAGAAAAAG
>ENA-OQCU01000783-OQCU01000783.1-human-gut-metagenome-genome-assembly--contig:-NODE-783-length-12942-cov-3.761607_pt1 | contig 12942 bp, 15 predicted proteins | sample MGYA00242504_ERZ504590 | MGnify/ENA primary metagenome ERZ504590 (study PRJEB26092, sample SAMD00036318) | human gut metagenome | host: Homo sapiens | study: EMG produced TPA metagenomics assembly of... | reverse complement strand
GCCCCTCCGCTCCAGCGCGGCCTTGATCTTCCCGGCGCCGCAGCGCTCATGGCCGTCGCACCGGACCGCGTGCACGTCGCCGGCGATCGGGTCCACCCGCCCGGCTTCGGGATGTTCGATCATCCAGCAGCAGACGGAGCGGGGAACGCCCGGTATCCTGCACTGCGCCGATATCGGACAGCGGGAGGCGTTGGCCCGTATCACTGCTACCTTCGTGCGAATACCGGCGCCGCCTGTTCTGAAACGCCCACCTCCATCTCCAACTGTCCGTTGCGCTTGCACAGCTCGACCGGCTCGTTCCGCTCAGGGGTGCGGTTGTCGGCGGCTTTCGCGGAGCCGCTGTCGCGGATGCCCTGGACCCAACGGCGCAGCGTGGAATGCAAGATGTCGCACTCGTCCCTGATCTCGCGCGCCGGCCTGCCGTTCTCGTAAAGCCGCACGATCCGCCGCTTGAACGACTCCTCGCAGTGGCGGGGATGCCTCGGGCCGGCCATCATCGGCCTCCAATCCCATGTCAATCGACCCTCATCGGACTGTCTAATACATTGTAGCCAATCCACAGATCAGCAGAAACTCAGACAAACGCACCGGAGCCTTAAGGCCATTGCGAATGTCTCGGATGCGTCCGTATGTGATCGTTCCATCGCAGAGACGGTCGATTTCTCTGTTTCCGTATCCGCTGCGTCGGATTAGGGCATCGATGACCTTTACGGAGGCGTAGTCGCAAGCTTGTCGCGTGACTTTTGAAAGAACGGGGCTCTGTTCCGTCATTCTTGGCGATTGGCTCTGACGGCTTTGTGACACATCCAGGCGTGTCTCGGCAGGAGAGTCGTTGTGCTGCGTTTCCGTCCGTCCCGCCTCGCTGTGTCTCACTTTGCTCCGTCAACGTCTCGGTGCCACGTCACCATTGCGGTATGAACGATTCCTCGAGTACGATTGCGGATGTGACCTCGGTCGCCGCGGTTTCGACAGCATCGTCATCGACAGCAGCGACCCCGCGTCGCCCCGCAGTGCGTCTGCGCACCCTGCGGCGTGACGATTATCCTGCGCTGATCGAGATTCTGCGGCGTACATGGTACGGCGAATGGTCAGGCGGCCAAAAAGCGGACAGCGATTGTTCCCGTCGGCTGGCGGAGGCGGACTTCCATTCATGTCTGGCGCGCTCTTCCGAGGCGACCGTCGCGGTGCTGCACGGCCGGCCGGTGGGCGTGATATTGGCGCGGGTCGACATCAATGTTCCGAAACGATTGTGCCTCCTGCCGAACCGGCACCATCGTCATATCATCAGGACATTGTTCCCGTTGCTGTTTTCGACCGCAGGCCGCTCCGGCATTGCTGAAATGCTGCGTATCAACCGTGTCGACAGACGGCTGATACGAGGGGCAAAGAACCGATACGACGCCGAGGTGACGCTCTTCCTGGTCGACGAGCGAATCCGTGGCGGGGGAGTGGGCGGCTTCCTGTTCGATGATCTGCTGGAACGGTTCCGCCGCGTTGGCGTCCGGCGGTACTATCTGTTTACCGACACCGGCTGCAATGTCGGTTTTTATACGCGTCGCGGCCTGACGCACAGGCGCGAGGAGAAGGTCGAATGGGATGACGGCGGCTCGACCGTTTTTATCTTGAGGAAGGAACGGTATAGGCAGACCGCCGTATGAGGCCTGCGAGCCGGACGCTCACAGGCTGACTATGTCCGCGCCGAACGGCCAGAGCGCCAGTTTCGCCATCTTGAACGACTGGATGCCGAACGGGATGCCGATGATCGTGATGCAGTTCAGCAGGCCGGCGCCCACGTAACTGAGCGCCATCCAAAAGCCGACGAGCACGACCCAGATGATGTTGGCCAGCGTCGAGCCGACACCGCCGCCGTAGCGGACGGTTTTGCCGAACGGCGTCAGAGTGAGCCCCGCCATCTTGAATGCCTGGAGGCCCAGCGGAATGCCGATGATCGTCACGCACAGCACGAGCCCGATCAGCGCCCAGCCGATGGCGATGATCAGACCGCCTAGGATAATCCACAGAATATTGCTGATAACTCTCATTCTTCCTGTCCTCGATTGTCTCCGATTGTTGTCGTGCGGTGCGCGGATGACGTGACTGGTGAATGATCTGCCGCGCATCGTCGCACTGGTTTCATTGTGGCATATTGTCAACAGGATGGCTCACTGACGAGTGCCTGTATGACCGGTTCTTCACACAAGACGTAGCCGTCGGCATGTCGGAAATACTGCTCGGCCGATTCCGCCGGTCGAAGTGAGTTCAATCACATTACGCTGATAAAAGACCGAAAACCCTTGTGCATGGGGCGCATCGCCGATAGTGTCGCGTGATATGGGAACTCAGACTACGAATACAGCGCCACAATCCACGACCAATGCGCAGGGGAACGGCGGCCTTCCGCTGCCTCAGTCAGATCGTGATGTGGAGCATCTGCAGGGACACTGGCTGCTCGCCCGCATCGGTAAGCGCGTTCTGCGCCCTGGCGGCAAGAAGCTGACCGGGCGCATGCTGGCGAAAACCGAGTTGGAAGGCAAGGACGTCGTCGAATTCGCGCCCGGCCTTGGCCGTACCACGCAGCTCATTCTTGAGCGCAAGCCGAAAAGCTATCGCGGCGTCGACCGCGACCCGCAGGTGGTGGACATCATCACCAAGCTGACGGCCGAGAATGCACCGTCTATTCCGACGAGCTGTGCTCTGCACGACGCAGCGGACACGGGGTTGGAATCCGAAAGCGCCGACGCCGTGATCGGTGAGGCGATGCTCACCATGCAGACTGAGCGCGGCAAGCGGGCCATCATCGCAGAAGCCTACCGTCTGCTGCGCGCTGGCGGCACCTATTCGATTCACGAGCTTGGGCTGCAGCCGGACGATCTGCCTGAGCCGGTCAAGGACGAGGTGCGCAAGGCACTCGCCCGCAGCATCAAGGTCAACGCCCGTCCTCTCACCGAGAAAGAGTGGCGCGAGCTGCTGGAATCCGAGGGCTTTGAAGTGCTGTGGAGCGGCAAGGAGCCGATGGCGCTGCTGGATATGCGCCGCAATCTCGCCGATGAGGGGCTTGGCGGTGTGCTGCGCATCCTGCGTAATATGCTGGGGAACAAGGACATCCGCGCCCGCGTGATGAACATGAAATCCACGTTCCACAAGTACAGCAAGGAGCTCAACGGCATTGCGTTCGTGGTGCGCAAGCCCGCGAAGTGACGATGCGCCGGCCGACAGCCGGGCGGATGATTCCGCCGGCGGCCGTGCTGGCAGATAATGATGGTGGATGGTGTCGGAAGATCAGCCGCGGTTCGATGCCCGGTACGGCGTCCGACATTGATATGCACTGATATACGTGGATGCGCGTCCGCGCAGCAATATGCGGCACGAACGCGCAACAAAAAGATACGGCAACGTAACGAAGGAGAACATCATGGCAGATGAGAACGAACAGCAGTCCGCATGTGAGGCGGGACGTGACGAGCAGCACTGCAAGTGCCGTCAGCGCAGAGCCGCGGCCGAGGCAGCCGCAGTGAACGCTTCGGCCGCTCAGCAGCCGGCCGCCCACCATTGCACGTGCAAGCACGACGGCGCCGCGGAAGCCGGCGAAGGCGAAGCGCACCATTGCAAGTGCAAGCACGGTGATGCCGAGGAAGCCGGTGATGAGCAGCCCAAGCACTGCGCGTGCAAGCACGATGCCGAAGGCCACGCCATTTCCACGGAACCACACCTGGGCTATGTGGCCGATCTTGCATCGCTGATCGAGATCCAGCCGGAATCCACCGTCTCGCGTGTGGTGATGCGTGAGGACGGCCTGCGTGTCGTGCTGTTCGGTTTCGACAAGGATCAGGCGCTGAGCGAGCATACGGCCGCCATGCCGGTGACCATTCAGGTGCTTGAGGGCAAACTGCGCGTCGGCGGCGAAGGCCGCGAGGTCGAACTCGTACCCGGCGGCGTCGTCTACCTGAGCGCCCGCCTGCCGCACACCGTCTACGCCGTCGAACCCAGCAAGATGCTCCTGTCGATGTTCGACAACCGCGGCTGAGGATAATTCGGGCCACCTGTATTGTTGCGTAGCCGCTTGCCGCTCCGATTACATCGCCGGAGCGGCAAGCGGCATAGTGGTGAGATGACCGTGATACGCAATGGGCGGCGTCGAATTTCCGGCAAATCAAAAATCAAATTGACGCATGAATCTCATACGAGGCATAATCGGGACAATCGTCTATAGGGATTGAGAAGGAATGCGTTTTTCCGTCAAAAATCGAATCGATAGGCTGGCCATCCCCGTAGATGATGTCGCCTTTCTTGTTGCGTAGCACGACTGTCACATACGCCCCATTTAGAATGGAATCGTAGCCGGTGTTTTTCGGCTTTGATCTCTCCATTGAATAAGGTATTGCTAAAACTATCATGCGACACCGAGAGATTTGACGTTGTGAAGGTGACGACACCATGTGATTGCCGGATATCGGTGCCGCCACGTTGGTTTATGGAGAATTCCACACTTTCCGGAGTTTCGCTTCCGGGGCCATTGCCAGCTTGTCCGACAAGATATATGGTCTGCTTCGGGAACGATACTGCCCTGAGGTTATCCTCAGCGAACAGTATCGAGCCGTCTTTTCGCGCGCCCGGTGATGCTAATCGCAGGAAACTCGACCTGCAAGGTGCTGCTGGTGTTCTTTACCGCGACGGCATAATGGATATAGCCGGCACTGTCCGCCGACCACCCTGATTCCGTGATTTTCAGCGGGTTCTCCGTTGTATCGCTCTGCGTATTGTCAGTGCTGTCTCCATCCGTTGTCTGCCCGTTCGCGGAGCCGTTGAACTGATTGCTGTCGTTCGTGCCATCCTTGCCCATCTGTTGTGCGTCTGACGTATTGCTGTGAGATGATGACGTAGTGCTGCTGTTCGGCGTGGACTGTTTGCCGGTTTTGAACACATTGCCGAGAACCAGCATGCCGGCTATGAGCGTGGCGATCAGAATCGCAGAGATGGCACCGATGATAATCGCCTTGCGCTTGGAGCGCTTCCGGGCCGATTGCGGCGCGACGTTCACGATGGCGGGCCTGGCAATGTTCTCATTTTGCTGTGCAGGCTGTCCCAGTATCGCGCGGCGCAGTTCGTCGGCGCTTTGAATACGGGCGTTCGGTTCGAATGAGCACGCCCGGTCGATGACCGACTTCAGCTGGGATGGCACCACATGGGGGTCGGCGAGCAGATGGCCGTATCGCTTGTCGTCAGGGTAGACGCCGGTCAGCATGTATCCAAGCAGCCGTCCCAGCGAGTACACGTCCGATCGGGCGTCGGTCTGTGCGAACCCGAACTGCTCTGGGGAAGCGAAACCGTAGGTGCCCAATGCCGTGGTGTCGTGCGTCGCATTCGCCGCGACGGTCCTGGCGATGCCGAAGTCGACCAGATGCGCTCCGTCGTCGGCGACAATCACGTTGGATGGGGTGATGTCCCGATGGATGATGCCATGCCGGTGCAGCTCGGTCACGGCATCGCACAGTTGGCAGATCAGTTGTGCCGCCGTGCGCTCAGGAAGTTTTTCCTGTTGCTGAACGACGTGCTCCAGAGGCCGCCCCGATACGTAGTCATACACCACCACGAAATGATCGGGTAACTCGTATGTTGCCTCGACGTGTGGCAGGCGTGGGTTCGTGCAGGCGCTGAGAGCCGCCCATACGTTGCGTTGGGCCAGCTGGGATGGGATCTTCTTGCGCACGAACGGACCGATGCCGTCGATGCTGACCAGTTCGGTGACGCCGCCCTGACCGCGAGCGAGCGTGCGCTCGACGCGGTAGGTGTCGTCGATCCCCATCGCGTGCGCGGTCTGCTTATCGTCCATCTTGCTCCCCAGTCCTGGTCGTTACCCGCTATCCTAACCCGTTCCCGATCGACATGCTCTATGGCCTAAGATTCCGCCCCCGCTGGCGGAGACAAGCGCACGAGTGATGTGCTAAGAATCTCGCCCCCGCTGGCGGGGGCTCCCGCGAAGCGGGTGGGGGCGTCGCCAGCTACCTCCCCGCACTAGTCCTTCGGCACCAAGGTATCCTCGCCCATCCGATACAGTTCATCGTCGGTAGAGGGAAGGTCCCGGCCGTTCTGAATGCACCAGATGATGATTGCGTCGCGCCGCTGCTTGCAGTAGAGCTCGCTCACGCCGGCAAGCCGCAGCAGCCGCTGGGTCTCGCGCAGGTCGCACCCGAGCCCGAACGCGAGTCTGATGGCGTTGTTCCTTCCCGGCCGGGATTTGCCGGCGAAAATATCGTAGATGAATGTCTGATTCATACCTGTTTTTTCTGCGAGAGGGTTGCGCTTGATTCCGCTTCTGTCGAGCAGTTCGTTCAGATAATCGGGCAACGCACGATCTGTGATGTGCTCCTCGTCGAGATACGTTTCGATCTTGGCACTGTGAAGCAGCCGGTCAAGCAGCTCTTCGGTCAGATGCTCTTCGGGGGTGTCTGCCATGTTGCGCTCCTCTTGTTATGTCGTGTGATTCTGATGTTTCAGCGTAGCGAGACTCGCCCGGCGAAACGCCGGAGAAAAAATCAGTTGGCAACTGATGCGGGGCCATGTCGCCATCCTGAAAATTGACGTTGCCACTGCCGTAAGGGCACGTGGCGGAAAGGGTGGATTCAACTCAGTTTGACTAGCTAAACTAATTACATAATGCTAATTTGCGTACATATTCACAGCGACATACACTAAGTGATGAGTACAGCGACATCAAGTGGCTGACGAGAGAAGGATGTGACAATGAACGAACGCAGCCGGTTTGCCATCGAGGTCGGACTGGCGGTCATGCTCACATGTCTCGCCGTTTGCGCGCTGGCGATGTCGCTGGCAAAGAAGGAGGAAGAAAAAAATCATGACAAACGATAGTCAACAGCCGGCACCCTTCCCCGCCGGCGGCAATCAGCCAACGACTTCGGGCAGCAATGATGCGCCCACCCAATTCATTCCTCCGACCGAACAGTCTGTGCCGCCGACGCAGACAATGCCGCCAGTTCAAGATGTTCCCGCCCAGACTCCGTCGTACAACGATCGTGTGTATGCGACCAGTCTGCAGCAGGTAATGCAGGCCGTCCACGACCAGCTGTCCACCAGCGCCACGTTCACCGTGGATGAAGAGAACGTCGCTGAGGGAACGGTGACATTCCACGCATATGACGGAGCACAATTCACGCTGAAGGCCAGCGCTCAGGGTGCTGACGGGACGGCCATCAAACTGGACGTGACCGGTGATGATGGTGGCACTCGGACCGCTGAATTCCTGTCTGTTCTTGATCCGGCACTTGCTCTGCCCACAGCGGCACCCGCCGATGCGGCGAATGCCCCGAAGAAGGAGAACAAGGCCTGGAAGATTTTGAATAATCCTCAGTTCACCGGCGCTTCCGGTAACCGCTCTAAACTCGCCATTGCGGCACTTGTATACAGCATCCTGATGGTGCTGAGCACGTTCGCGCCGGCGGCATTGGAATGGGGAATGTTGTTCTCCATGGCGTTCGTATCCTTGTTGCTGACATTTGCTGCGTTGTATGTAACACGTCCCGGCGGCAAGGTGACTGGTCAGCTGTTTGCTTGGATTGCCGCAGTACTTACAGTGTTGGGTTTTGTCATTGGCAGTGTAGGCATTGTTGTCTCCGGAGCTCTCGAAAAGGCCGCTCCGGCCGCCGCACCGGAAATTGTCTCCGGAGCTCGCAAAAAGGCCGCTCCGGCCGCCGCACTGGAAATTGAGTGCAAAGCTTTCTCTTGGCCAAAAACCAATATTGGCGCCAAACTTCCAACCCCGGAATCTACGACTGGTGTCAATTTCATTGAAGATGATGACAAGCTCTCTATTGATGTGTGTGATACCAATGATGAACAGTATGCCGCGTATATTGATGCTGTTCTTGAGAAGGGCTTCACTGTAGATTACAGGCGCAGTGACGGATGGTTTAGAGGTGAGACCAAGGATGGCTATTCCGTAAGGATTTCACGTGATGAGTCGAATAAGGACATCATGTCGATAAGCCTGTACGGTCCTGATGATTCATCTACATCAGATACCAGCACAAGCTCTGATACATCTGCGAGTAATTCAAGTATTTTTCCATCGATTCCGGCTCGCTCAGCGCCAGCGATCTCGCGTACTACAACGAGGTCATGGCTCGATGCACGCAGAAACTTGCGTCCGTCAGCCAGTGACGCGGTATTCGGCACTCCGCCAATCCACATAAGGAAGAAGGACAGCAATGGGTTTTCTCGATCAGATCCAAAACAAGCAACAGGCGTTCAGCAAGGCCATACCCGGCACGGAGGCGCTGGCCGGTACGTTGAAGGACACGTTCGGCGCGTTTCGCAACGGGCTTGGCATCGCCGAGACGCGGTCGTCGGGAACCTGTGAGGGATGCGGCGCGCCGCTGTCCGGCCATAAGCGCGAGGCGGTTCGCTGCGAATACTGCAATCGCGAGACGCAGCTGAACTAACCGACCGAACCTGTGCGCTGGGCGGATGCGCCGTCATGCAGGCAACACGCATGGCGGCGCATCCGCGCTTGCGCGAGAAGACGAGGAGAAAGCACATGGCAATCATCAAGGCGTTCGCGGGCGCGCTCGGCGGAACGTTCGCGGATCTATGGAAAGGACATCATCACTGCCGGTCGGATTCGACGAGTATGTAGTGGTCGCGCCGGGAGTCCCAAGAGGCACGAACAACGGACGCGGGTCGAACGAGTACGGTTCCGAAGGCGTCATCAGCAACGGTTCCCACATTTATGTGCCCGAAAACACGGCGGCCTTCATCTTCTCCGAATCCGGCATCGAGAACGTGATTACCGAGCCGGGCGGTTACGAGTACCGCGACGGCGAGAAAAGCGTGCTCGCCGGTGACGGCATCGGATCGCTGTTCAGTTCGGTCGCCAGTCGATTCACATTCGGCGGGCAGCCGGTGGAGACGAAGTATGTGGCGTTCGTCAACCTGCGTGAGATCCGCGGCATTAAGTTCGGCACTCCAGCGCCGCTGGTCTACAATGACAAATTCTATGGCGTGGATTTGGAGATACGGGCGCGGGGCACGATGTCACTGAAAGTCACCGACCCGGTTCGCTTCGTGCGCAATTACGTTCCCGCCAACGTAACGTCGTACGCGTTCGACAATCCCAAGGCTAGGGAACAGATTCTTTCCGAATTCGTCCAGTCGTTCATCGTCGCCATCAACTCGTTGTCCGATCAGTATCGAATTTCGCAGTTGCCTGCCCATGCGAACGATATCGCCACACGCGTGCGCAACGATGAGACGAATGCGGGGACGTGGAGGAATCGCTTCGGATTCGAGGTGTCCGGCGTCGGCATCGAGAGCATCGAGTTCGATGAGGAGTCTCGCCAGCTCGTGCGCCAATTCGCTTCGAACAAGATGAATGTCTCTGCGTACGAGGGCGTCTCGCAGACGGCCGGCAACATGGCCGCGCAGCAGCAGATCGCCCAAGGCATCCAGAACAACGGTTTCGGTGATGGCGGCGGCATGCTCCTCGGCATGAACATGGCTCAGGCCATCAATCCGATGACCGCGGCGCCGGCAGCGCCGATGCCGATGGCCGCGCAACCGCAACCGCAGCAGCCTCAAGCCGCACTTGCAGCCGAAAGCACGAGCGGTGCCGATACGGCAACCTCCGGAGCCGGCGCGGCAGCGCCCTCGCACGCCACCTCCATGAGCGTCGCAGAACAGGTGGAAACGTTGAAGAAGCTCAAGGAACTCGTCGACATCGGCATCCTCTCCCAAGAGGAGTTCGACATGAAGAAGCATGAAGTCCTCGGCCTGTAACGTTTTTTCTGCCGTAACGAATCGTCAAATCTCCCGGTGCATGAAGAGCCTTGCCTTCATATGCCGGGAGATTTATATTTCTCTGTTCAAACGCGCCGCCACATGATGCAGTCGCAGCCGCGCTGATGCGCGAAGAGAATCCCGGACTTTTCCGGAAGTTGATCGAGATGGGGCATTGTTCGTGGCAGCGGAAATAGACACGAATCGTTATGCCGAATCAGTACGACTGTCGATGATCGGCCTTGTCGCGGTCTGCAGCGCGGTCCGCTCTGTCAACGTCTGCCGTTTTTGCCGGGCTTGCCGTTGGGAAACAGCAGATAGGTGAGAACGCCGGCGGCGGTGCCGCTGGCGAGAGCCGCGGTGATGACGGCAAGTGCCTGCATGGCCGTGCTCAGCGGTCGTTCCTTGTTTTTTGCGTGCCCGTCTGCCGGCAGCCGGCTTGGACGCCGGTGCGACCGGTCGTGCATCGTCTGCTTCGCTGGGAGCGTCAGGCTCGGTAGCGCTGTTTGCTTTGGTATTGTCGGCCGTCCCAAGCTCCTTGATGCGCAGTTCAATCGGATCGTCAACAAGGGTCTTGATGATCTTCGCCAGTTCGCGGTTGCCGCATTCGGCGATTTCGGCGCTGAACACGGTGCGCAGGGCGAGGTACTGCAATTTGGTCATGGGACTTCGGCCGGTCTCCAGATTGGAGATGGTCTGCCGTGCGACTCCTAGCTCGTTGGCCAACTGCTGGGTGGTCCATCCCGCCACTTTGCGAAGCGCCCCCAGATTCTCCTGAAACTGGCTGATCCACAACTGTTCGATTTCCGACGTCGCCAATGCGCACCTCCTTTCGCACAGTCACTAGTGTACGTTACGAATGACTGAAGCGTATACCGGTCGTGTGACGTACGGTCTATGTGGCTCATCGGTCCACGCCGTCCTATGCTTGGAACATGGAGTCAGCCTGCTCCCGATTGTGCCGGGGCATCCGCCTGATCGTGGCGGGCAAGGCGACTGTTCAATGACAAGGAAGGCTGTGGAATGCGCATCAGCGACGAGGAGTTCGAGCACGAGGTCGAAACGGCCATCGACAGTCTTCCGGACCGGTTCAAACGCGCGCTGGACAATGTCGGTATCGCGGTCGCCGACGAGCCGAACGAGCGTGAGCGGGCGACGATGCAGCGCCAGTGCGATGAGCTGCTCGGCCTGTACGAAGGTGTGCCAATCACGCGGCGCTTCACCGGATACAGTGGCGTCATGCCCGATATCATCACCATATACAAGGGCCCGCACGAGCGCGTCTGCGCCACGCGCGACGACCTGCGCCGGCAGATTCGCAAGACAGTGCTGCATGAGCTCGGCCATTATTTCGGTTTTGACGACGATTATCTGCACGCGCACGGCTACTGAGGACATCCGACCCGTCGACTTGTACGGTATATGAACTTTGGGGGGTTGATTCGGGGCTCTCCGAACATCTATCTGCGTTTCAAGGGGTTGCCAAAACACGATATGCAGGGTATTCGAAGCTGTATGTTGCTGGAATCATGCGGTTTTGGGAGCGTTTATACTTGAGCACCACCCCCTCGAAACGCAGATAGATGTTTTGACGTATCCGAATCAACCCCTCGAAACGAAGATAGCCTCTGGATTTGTCGGCTGTTGGCGTTTTTTTCAGCGTGATTTCTTCTCCGATGCGCACTGATGCCGATATGGGGCGCCCGCATCGCGAAGGAGCGCGGACGTTTTTGTTGATTGTATGCGCGTTACGTGCGGATACGGGATAACCGGCAATCGGACGAATCCTGTCTGATAGGGTGAACCACTATCGGGGGATGTTAGGTTCCGATGAAAGGAATTCATTATGCAGCAGATTCAGTACGTTTGCGTCAAATGCGGATGCCGGTCATACGACAGCGACCAGTTCCAGGCGACCGGCGGCGATTTCGCCAAACTGTTCAACGTGCAGAACAAGAAGTTCGTCACCATCTCCTGCCGCCAGTGCGGATACACCGAGTTGTATCGCGCGCAGACCGGCACCGGCATGAACGTCCTCGACTTCCTCGTCGGCTGACGTCATGAAGGCATAGGGGGACCTCCCGCATCCCGGCCCGATCGGGGGCCGGCACATGACGGGAGGCCTCTAAAATCAGGCTGATATCATCAAACAGCCACCATACTCACCGGCAAAGGAGACTGACCTTGCACATGCAGTTCGTGCACGCCGTGTTGTCCTTGCATATTGCTCAAAACTCGCAGATCTCTCAAACATCACAGACCGTGCGGTCCGGATTCGACCAGTTCGTCCTGTGGTATGGCAATCTGCCGCAGCTGGCTCAAACCGCGATCACCGTCGTCGTCGGCGCGATTGTCGCCTATCTGGTGTTCAAGATCGTCGCCCGTCTTGTCAAAGGTCTGGTGACGGCGGTCATCGCCGCGATTCTGGCATTCCTGATCAGTACGGTTCCGGGTAATCTGCTGCTGTCCAGCGCGTTTGACCGCATTCAGCAGGAAGTCACCACGCATCTGCCGTCCGGCATCAAGGACCAGTTGGGCTGAGTGTGTGGTGTGCTTTGTGGCGCGTCACATTGTCGATTTCGGCGATATGACGCGATGACCGTCATTATTCGTCAGATGATGATGCCGTTGACGTGATCGATTTCGTGTTGGATGATTTGCGCGGTGAACCCGTCGAAGGCAGTCGTGTATTCGCGCCCGCTGCGAGCCTGATAGGTGACGGTGATGCTCTGGTAGCGTGTTGTCGGACGTTCGCCATCCAGTGACAGACATCCTTCGACAGTATCGAATGGGTCGCTCCCAGCAATGATGCGCGGGTTGAACATGATTGCGTTGCGGTTGTTTTCCTTGTCTTGGAACACGATGATCCGCTTTGCCACGCCTATCATGTTCGCGGCCATGCCCACACATTCGCCGCGATGCGCCGACAGCGTGTCACGCAGGTCGGTCGCGGTGGCGCGGTCCTCGTCGTTCGACGGGTCGGCAGGGGCCGATGCCTGCGACAGAAAAGCGACGGAGGTCATGATCGGTTGTTGCATTGATACTCCCGTGTCGTCGGTGGATGCCGGTGTTGCGGCGCCGGATTCGATGTCGAGTTATATGGTACGCCATGCAATCCCGGCAGCCTCCATTCCGCGCGTTAGTCCATTGGCT
>ENA-OQCU01000782-OQCU01000782.1-human-gut-metagenome-genome-assembly--contig:-NODE-782-length-12952-cov-2.643743_pt1 | contig 12952 bp, 15 predicted proteins | sample MGYA00242504_ERZ504590 | MGnify/ENA primary metagenome ERZ504590 (study PRJEB26092, sample SAMD00036318) | human gut metagenome | host: Homo sapiens | study: EMG produced TPA metagenomics assembly of... | reverse complement strand
CACTTGCAACCGGAGAATACGGCGAGCCGCTGATCCTTCACTGTACACACAGAAATCCAGAGGTAGGTACCAATTACAATACACCAATGGCTGTGCACGATACCGCAATCCATGAGATCGATGTCCTTCACTGGCTTGTAGATGATGAGTATGAGTCAGCACAGGTAGTAATGCCAAGAGTGAACGAAATATTCCCACATCTGAGCTGAAGGATCCGCAGATCATGATGCTCCGTACTAAAAAAGGTGTATGCATTGATGTAGAAGTATTTGTAAACTGCAAGTTTGGATATGACATCAACTGTGAAGTTGTATGTGAGGACGGTGCACTGAAAATGGCACAGCCGGCTTATCCGTCTATCCGCAAGAATGCGGCAGTGTCCACTGCTATTGACACAGACTGCTTCGTAAGATTTAAAGACGCTTATGATAAAGAGGTTCAGGACTGGGTTGATAACGCAGAGGCAGGAGTGATCACAGGACCGAATGCATGGGATGGATACCTGGCAGCGATCACAGCAGATGCTCTTGTAAAAGCGCAGGAAACCGGACAGATCGAGAAGATCGTTTCAGCAGTTGAGAAGCCGGAATTTTATAAATAAATATATTTTACGAGCTCCACCTCATCAAGTGTGAGTTATCATACCAACTTATTGCTACAGACTTCCCCAATGAGTCTGCGGCGGCAGTTACCGGCAGGATCCGATTCCGCTTCGGCTTTGTTGAAACTGCAGTGGAAAACCTGCCGGTGAGATTAACCGGAAAAATTGGCTGAAAAGTAAAAACATATGGAGGGTATTGAAGATGAAATTAGGATTTAATGAAGCAACTGCACTGGAATGTAAAGGACAGTCTCTTATGGCAGACCTGGAGATGTGCGAGAAATATGGTTTTGATTATATTGAGATCCGCTTTGACTGCGTAAAGGACTATCTCAAAGAGCATACACTGGAAGAACTTGCAGACTGGTTTAAGAATCATCATCTGAAACCATGGGCATACAACACTCTGATCTTCTTTAACCAGAGAGATGAGGCAGGGGAAAAAGAGATCGACGAAGAGGTTGATTTTATCCTGAAGGTTTCCAAAGCGATCGGAATGAAAATGCTGATCACCGTTCCAAGCTTTGATGTAAAAGACAAATCTGTCAGTGAGATCAAAGAAGAAGCAGTTGCACGTCTTCGTTATCTTTCCGATAAGGTTGGCGCGGATATGAAGATCTCCTTGGAGTTCTGTGGTGCACCGAACTGCTCCATCAACCAGTTTGGAACAGCCTATGATGTGGTAAAAGCAGTAGACAGAGATAATGTAGGCGTTACCGTGGATACCTTCCATTTTCCATGAGATGTGCTCCCGCCTTGAGGACCTGAGAGCTGCTGATGGCAAGAAGATTTTTTGCATACCATTTAAATGACTGTGAGGATCTTCCGCTTGGCTCCTGCGGAGATGACAAGAGACTGTGGCCGGGTGAGGGTGTTGTAGATCATGCAGGAATCGCAGCTGCACTGAAGGAGATCGGCTTTGATGGCGTTTGCACCATTGAAGAGTTCCGTCCGGAATACTATGCAATGAGCCATGAGGACAACGTGAAAAAGGCTGCGGAAGTTACCAGAGATTTTGTGCAGAAATATTTCGGATAATTCATTCAGAAAGGTCCGACCTTAAACCGATAGGAGGTAGATACTATGGCTGGTAAGGGAATCCCTGAATTGTTGAATTACAAGCAGAAGGGGAAAGACTTGAATGAATTCATCAAGGTTCCGTTGTCGGAAAAGCTGGCATACTGTTTTGGTGATCCGGCACTGACCTTGATGTATACCATGACTACAACTCTGCTGATTTATTTTTATACCAACGTTGTTGGAATATCAGCAGGTGCGGTAGGAATGATCATGCTTTTGTCCCGTGTTTTTGATGGATTTTCCGATGTGCTGATGGGAACTATTATCGACCGGACTCATTCCAAGTATGGAAAAGCTAGAATCTGGATCTTAAGACTTGCGGTTCCTTATGCGCTGGCAGCGGTGCTTTTGTTCACCATGCCGCCAATGGGAAATATGGGAAAGATCATCTATGCTTTTGTTACCTATAATATCATGAATACGGTTGTATACACTGCTATCAGCCAGCCATTCCATGCACTGGGATCTCTGATGAGCCGTGACCGTCGTGAACGTGATGTGATCTGTAACATCCGCATGGTATTGTCGATCACAGCAAGTATGATCATTACTGCGTTCACACTGCCGCTGATCAATATCGTAGCGAATATTACCGGCAATCAGCAGATGGCCTGGATCCTGGTAACTGCCGGCTATGCGATCATTTCTGTCGGTGTACTTGTGAATACTTATATGGTCTGTACAGAGCGTGTTTCTGCAGCAAAACAGGAAAAGGAAGATATTCCTTTTGTGGAAGCATTTAAAGCAACCGTTACCAACCGGTATTTCCTTATCGCTCTGGGGCTGATGATCTTTTATACCGCATATCAGATCATTATCGGAACGGACCTTACCTATTACTGCCAGTATGTACTTGGAAATGTAGACCTCGTCATGCCTCTTTCCGCAGCTGAGAAACTGGCAACTGTGGCAGGAATTGCCCTTCTGCCGAAGGTGCTTCCCCGCTATGGAAAAAGAAATCTCATCTGTGCCGGCTGCATCCTGGGTGTTGCAGGACAGCTGCTGTTCCTGATGAATATTACCAGTGTTTCGCTTGGTGTTGTAACCTGTATCATGAGAGGTATCGGAATCGCCCCATTCTATGGTGTGCAGTATTCTCTTCCAAGCGATGCAATTGAGTATGGCCAGTGGAAAACAGGCAAGCGTGTGGAGGGCCTGATGTTCTCATCTATGAGCATGGGCCAGAAGGCCGGTTCCGGACTGACTTCTGCTATTATGGGAGGGATTCTTTCGAAGGTAACTGGTGAAGATGGTTATTCCTTTGCAGTTTACTGGTTGCTTTTATTTCTCCGACAAGCTATACTAATCTGAGCGACAAAGTATGGATTGGAGGATTTTTATAATGAAAATTGCAGTAACTTATGATAATGGAAATGTTTTTCAGCATTTTGGAAAAACAGAGAACTTTAAAGTTTATGAAGTAGAAGACAACAAAGTTGTTTCAAGTGAAGTGATCGGTTCTAACGGAACTGGACATGGTGCCCTGGCCGGACTTCTGGCAGAACAGGGGATTGATGTACTGATCTGCGGTGGTATTGGAGGAGGTGCACAGACTGCACTTGCGGAGGCAGGTATTCAGTTATGCTCCGGCGCACAGGGAAATACAGATGAAGTAGTAGAAGCTTATCTGAAGGGCGAACTGGAATCAGCAGGAACAACCTGTGACCATCATCATGAAGAAGGACATTCCTGTGGAAACCATGAGGAAGGGGAGTCCTGTGGAAGCAGCTGTGGCGGCTGTGGTTCACATAAACCGGCATTTTCCGGACCGAATGTAGGAAAGACATGCCGTACACATTACAAGGGAACATTCAACGATGGCACACAGTTTGATTCTTCCTATGATCGTGGACAGCCGCTGGAGTTTGTCTGCGGAGCAGGACAGATGATCAAAGGCTTTGATGCAGCTGTTGCAGACATGAAGGTCGGAGAAATCAAAGAAATCCATCTGATGCCGGAAGAGGCTTATGGACAGCCGAATCCGGATGCGATCTTTACTCTTGAGATTGAACAGCTTCCGGGTGCAGAGGACCTGACAGTAGGTCAGCAGGTATATTTGTCTAATCAGTATGGGCAGCCTTTCCCGGTCAAAGTTACAGCCAAAGATGAAAAGACAATTACATTTGATAGCCAATTCACGAGATGGCTGGTAAAGAGCTGAACTTTAAGATCGAGCTTGTAGAAGTAAAAATAAATGTCGAAGAAGTGCGGAGTTTGTCAATAAGTTCGAACTCTTTTGATGGACGTACACATGTGCGGCATGCTAGTATGGAAGAAAGAAAATTATGTAGCTGTCTGGCGGCATTAAAGGACAGTGATATGATTCGTTTCTGCTTTATTCTGTGCGGCATGCCGCTTCTTTTGTTCTAAGACCGTTCTGGTTGAGAAAGGGAAATCTCCATGTTTTACTTGCGTTGTCGGGCGAAATTTCCATGTGTAATGAATAGGATATGATGAAAAAAGACCGGAATGCGTTGTTTCGGTCTTTTTATGTGGTGGAAACTGATCTATCAGGGCATTCTTGAATTATCTGAATTCCACGGCATGTTTTCTTTTCCAGATGGGAAATAAATTTCGCTGGCAGACGTAATTCTTCCGTTGTTCAATGCTTATGGAATGGAAGAATGTTTTCCACATATCAGTATATTCATCTTCATAAGATTCTGTCTTTTGTAATACCGAAAATTCATCGTCCGTCAGATAGCGCAGATAATTTTCACCATCTTTTACATGTACACAGGCAGTTTTGCGGTTATCATCGATGATCATCCAGTGTTCGGAGGGCATACGGTTGGCAAAATGGTTGCCAACCAGCATGATTACATCATTCCTGGGCTCCAAATGACTGACATAGACCTGGTTTTCCAGACTTTGAAAACGGGCAAATTCCCGAAAATGATGCGCTTCATTTGATACCTGGCGCCGGAGTTCGAGAAGATTCATTACATGTGGATTCGTATATTGCTCGACTACAGTACTGCCAATAGCAAACCCCACCCGAAGAAAGTCATAGATTGCCTGCAGAGCGTTCTCATCCGCAGACAATGAGGCGTAGTAGATGTTCATGTATGCAGTTTCAGAGATGCTTCTCCGAATGGAGCGTATAACCTTTTCTGCTTTGGAAGGATCACCATCCACATGGATATATTCATCAAATATTGTTTGTTGAAAGATAGGTTCTTTCGTTAGTCCAATCTGGTTATGACCGACTTTTAGGGCTTCTGACCAGGCATCATAGATGCAGGTCATGATATCCGTTAAGCGGTCCTGGCAAGTATATATTTTCATATTTTTATTCCGTATTCTGATCCTATATGTAAAAGTGGCTGGAAACTGGCAGAGGGAAGTTTAGCCGATCCCAAAATCAGCGAGAGTCATCTGGGAATAAGATTCATTGGAATGTTGTACTTTCCAGGAATCTTTTGCATCTACCTGAACCAGCTGTCGGGTGATATAGGCTTCTTCAATGGGAGTACGATACATTTGTCTGCCACCGCAGGTGATAAAATAATGTGCGCGTTTCAAAACTACGCCCATTCTTTTCAGATTGTCAAAATTCAGACGGCCATATCGTCTGGCATAAGTGATCCGGCTGGCGGATTTTGGCCCGATTCCGGGAACCCGAAGCAACGTGGCATAAGATGCTTTTTCAACTTCCACTGGAAAGTGTTCCAGATGGCGCAGCGCCCAGTCGCATTTGGGATCCAGCAGTTCATTGAAGTTGGGCTGAGATTCGGATAACAGTTCATCTGCCTGGAAGCCATAGAAGCGTAGCAGCCAGTCTGCCTGATACAGGCGATGTTCCCGTAGAAGTGGAGGTGGAGTTCCAATCTGAGGGAGAATGGAGTCATCATTTAACGGAATATATGCCGAATAGAAGACTCGTTTCAGATCAAAGCCCTGGTACAGAGCTTGGCTCGTCTGTAACAGAGTATAGTCACTTTCGCCAGTGGCACCGATGATCATCTGGGTACTCTGCCCTGCCGGAGCGAAATTCCGTTTCAGATCGGACATGTCAAGAGGTGCCAGCTGACAGGCATTTTCCCATGTCAGGATATGTTTTGTGAATTTATTTTTATCACGGGAGATAAGATTCGGATCCTCTTTTTTTGAGGGGAGGATTGTTCCCGGGTTTTGCATCGGTATTCTGCATATTGAGTTTTTCTCTGAAGGTTTTCTTGGAATTGTCTGAGAAAATACCATTTCTTAAAAACTGATTTCCCCGGCTTCGATCCATATATGCAGACTTTCCAGCAGCTATCCGGTGAGAGGCAATAGTATTTTGTACTTTTCCCATGGGATTCAGGATATTCTGCATGGTTTTATTGGGTGCAAGAGAACGCAGAGCTGTTTCTGTCGGAAGTTCCAGATTGACACTGATGCGGTCTGCCAGATATCCAGCCGCGGCAAGCAGCTCGTCAGAGGCCCCGGGAATTGTTTTTACATGAATGTATCCGTTGAAATGGTACCGGGTACGGAGGAGCAGCAGTGTCTCACACATTTTTTCCATGGTATAGGTCGGATTTTTTAAGACACCGGAGCTTAAGAAGAGCCCTTCGATATAGTTCCGTTTGTAAAATTCAACGGTTAGTTCACAGATTTCCTGTGGCGTAAAGGTGGCGCGGCGTACATCATTGCTGGCACGGTTGATGCAATATTTACAGTCATAGGCACAATGATTTGTCATTAGGATCTTGAGAAGGGAAATACATCTTCCATCAGCGGCAAAACTGTGACAGATGCCACATGCCTCTGCATTGCCGAGCTCTCCTTTCTTTCCGCGTCGGCTGGAACCGCTTGAAGTACATGCGACATCGTATTTTGCTGCATCTGCCAGAATCTGTAACTTTTCCTGCGTTGTGTAATTATTATTTGTAATCTGTGTGATCATATATCTATTATACAAACATATGTTCTTAAAATCAAGAACTTTTTAGAACATTCGTTCGACAAAAAGTTCCAAAAAAGCTACCCATTGCAATGTCAGGGTGAGGAAGATTATATAAGAAGAAACAGAAACCGGAAAAAGTCGAAAAAATTTAGTGTTGCACTCGTAAAAATACAATATATTGATAAAAAACTTTCAAAATACAACTACAAATTGTACAAAATTAAAAGCATGCGTTAATTAATTGACAAAGGTGCTTTCAATAGTGTACACTAGCGGCGTGAACGAGGGAGAGTTCACATGTAACTATAATAAGATTCCGGTCTTATTTTTCTTTTAGGAGAAAAGTTAGACGGGACATACGCGGAATAAATTCTATTTTAGAGAGGTGCAAAAATGAAAAACTTTTCACAGTGGGAAGGTTTCAAAGGAAACCGTTGGAAAGAAAAAATCGACGTTCGTAATTTTATTTCAATGAACTACACACCATATGACGGAGATGCTTCCTTCCTGGAAGAACCTACAGAGGCTACAAACAAACTGTGGGGAAAACTTCAGGAACTTCAGAAAGAAGAGCGTGCAAAAGGGCGGCGTTCTGGATATGGAGACAGAGGTTGTTACATCTCTGACAGCATATGGCCCGGGATACATCGATAAAGACCTCAAAGATCTTGAAAAAGTTGTTGGTCTGCAGACAGACAAACCGCTGAAAACGTGCATTCATGCCATACGGTGGTATCAAAATGGCAGAGCAGGCATGTGAGACTTACGGATACAAAGTAAGCGACAAGATCAAAGACGTTTTCCATAACTACGAATTTAAAACACACAACCAGGGTGTATTTGATATCTACACACCAGAAATGAAAGCAGCCCGTCACAACAAGATCCTGACAGGTCTTCCGGATACTTATGGACGTGGACGTATCGTTGGTGACTACAGACGAGTAGCACTGTACGGTATCGACGCTCTGATCGAAGGAAAACAGAAAGACTTTGCAGCTTGCGACCGTCAGGGTATGAGACGTTATGACTTCCAGCTTCGTGAGGAAATCGCAGATCAGATTCGCGCACTCAAAGGCATGAAAGTTATGGCTGAAGCTTACGGATATGATATTTCACAGCCGGCTAAAGATGCAAGAGAAGCATTCCAGTGGCTGTACTTCGGATATCTTGCAGCAATCAAGACTCAGAACGGTGCTGCAATGAGTGTTGGACGTATCTCTACATTCCTTGATATCTATATTGAAAGAGATTTTGAGAACGGAACTCTTACAGAGAAAGAAGCTCAGGAGCTTGTTGACCACATGGTAATGAAATTCCGTATGGTTAAATTTGCACGTATTCCTTCTTACAACCAGCTGTTCTCCGGTGACCCGGTATGGGCAACTCTGGAAGTTGCAGGTATGGGACAGGATGGACGTTCCATGGTAACAAAGAACGACTATCGTTTCCTGCACACTCTGGAAGACATGGGACCGGCTCCGGAACCGAACCTTACCGTTCTGTATTCTTCAAGACTGCCGGAAAACTTCAAAAAATATGCAGCTGACATCTCCGTACTGACAAGCTCTATCCAGTATGAGAACGATGATGTTATGCGTCCGGTATGGGGCGATGACTACAGCATCTGCTGCTGTGTATCTGCTACAGAGACAGGTAAAGAGATGCAGTTCTTCGGAGCACGTGCAAACCTTGCAAAATGCCTTCTGTACGCTATCAACGGTGGTGTTGATGAGAAGACAAAACAGCAGGTAGGACCTCAGTATCAGCCAATTACTTCTGAATACCTTGACTATGACGAAGTAATCGCAAAATATGACAAGATGATGGACTGGCTGGCTCATCTGTATGTTGGAACACTGAACATGATCCACTACATGCATGACAAATACTACTATGAAGCAGCAGAAATGGCTCTGATCGATACAAAGGTTGACCGTTCCTTCGCAACTGGTATCGCAGGATTCTCTCACGTAGTAGACTCCCTGTCCGCTATCAAATATGCAAAAGTTAAAGCAATCCGTGACGAAGACGGAATCACAACAGATTTCGTAGTAGAAGGTGACTTCCCACGTTATGGTAACGATGATGACAGAGCAGATGAGATCGCAACAACACTGCTTTCTACATTCCTTGAGAAACTGAAACATATCCATACCTATCGTGATTCAAAACCTACTACTTCTATCCTTACCATCACATCCAACGTTGTTTATGGTAAAGCTACAGGATCCCTTCCGGATGGAAGAAAAGCAGGCGAGCCGCTGGCACCTGGTGCTAACCCGTCCTACGGCGCAGAGCAGAACGGACTTCTTGCTTCCCTCAACTCTGTTGCAAAACTGGACTATGAAGATGCTCTTGATGGTATCTCCAATACTCAGACCATCAACCCGGATGCTCTGGGACATACAGAAGAAGAACGTACAGAGAACCTTGTTCATGTACTTGACGGATACTTTGACCAGGGTGCTCATCACCTCAACGTTAATGTATTTGGTAAAGAAAAAACTGATCGATGCAATGGAACATCCGGAAAAAGAAGAGTACGCAAACTTCACAATCCGTGTATCCGGATATGCAGTTAAATTCATCGACCTTACAAGAGAGCAGCAGCTGGATGTTATCGCCAGAACCTGCCACGACAGAATGTAATAATGAGTGAAGAAATCAAAGGATATGTCCATTCTCTGGAAAGCTTCGGATCAGTAGACGGACCGGGCGTCAGATATGTGATATTCCTGAGTGGATGTGCAATGCGCTGCCAGTTCTGCCATAATCCGGACACCTGGAAAATGGTAGAGGGGCAGCAGTACACCCCGTCTCAGCTTCTGAAACAGGCTCTTCGCTATAAGAATTACTGGGGTAACAAAGGTGGAATCACTGTGAGCGGAGGAGAACCGCTTCTCCAGATTGATTTCCTGACAGAACTTTTCCGTCAGGCAAAGGCAGCAGGAGTTCATACAACTCTTGATACCAGCGCCAATCCTTACACAGAAAAAGAACCTTTTTTATTCCAAATGGCTGGAGCTTATGAAGTATACTGATCTTGTCCTTCTCGATATCAAACAGATTGACGAAGAAGAACACATCAAGCTTACAGGACAGTCCAATAAGAATATCCTGGCAATGGCACGGAAATTGTCAGATATGGGAAAACCAATGTGGATCCGTCACGTACTTGTTCCCGGAGGCAGCGATAAAGATGAGTATCTCCACAGGCTTGCTGATTTTATCCATACTTTAAAAACAGTGGAGAGAGTCGAAGTGCTTCCGTACCATACACTCGGTGTATTTAAGTGGGAACAGCTGGGAATTCCTTATCCGCTGGAAGGCGTCAGACCGCCATCCGAAGAACGGATCAATAACGCCAGAGAAATTCTGGGAGCGATATAAACCGGTCAGAAGACTGGAAATAAAAAAGGATCTCAATGCCAGTGATGGCAGGGGGATCTTTTTTATGAATATAGTGGTCGGAAATGCTTTTTTCTACTTGACAATCCATGCAGTTCATCATACTCTTTTGTAAGATGTTTTGTTATGTAAATTCATAAGTTACAAAGGTCAAGGGAAAATACACAGGAAGGGAAAAGATACAGATGAAAAACTGGGACAATGTAGTTTTGGTGCCGGAATTCGATGAGCAGGGTGTTGCCTGCTATCGTCTTGAAGGCGGAGATTATGAAAATGAGTATTATGTGATTTCTGAGGCAGAATCAAGAAAGCTTCTGAATACACCTGAAATCGTCGGTTATGAAGTTTATAACTGTCTGGTTTCCTCAACTTCTCAGATGCTTTATTATCTGAAGGAACAGAAGAAGGTTACAACTGCAAATATTCTTTCTATTCTTAGAGGCGCGCTGAACTATCCTCTGGAAGAGGCATGCTACAGAGAGCATATCCGTGTTCATGATATCAGCTTTCTTTCCAGTGAGCGTGTATTTGAAAAAGAAGAGATCGCAGGTCTGGAGATCAAGTACAGCAAACTTACTATGGTGCCGGACAGCACACTGATGATCGGTGACATCATTGCAAGTGGAGAGACTCTGATCCACTGTCTTCGCTATGTGACTGATTTTTACAGAGATCATGGCGCAAGACTCCGTAATATCATTATTTTTACAATCGGCGGAACCAAGGGAATCGATATCCTTGAGAAGCTTACTGCAGAGATCCGTGAATTCTGGCCGGAGTTCGAAGGCTTTATCACTGTTTATTATGAAGGAATCTTCAGTACCTATCAGGACAAGGGTGTTTCCGGGATCAACCTTCCGGACGTGGATTTCTACTGGAAGGGTGGTATCGTTGCGCCTGAATTCAGAAGAGAGACACTTTCCATGTGCAGTCCTCTTTTTGAAAAATGTATCATCTACGATGGTGGTGCAAGACGTTATGAGATCCATGAGCATGTAGAAGAGGTTCTGGAATTTTGGGAAGGAATCAAAGAAAGAGCTGACAAGATCGATTTCAAAGAGCTTCTGGATGAGAAACTTGGTTATCCTACTCCAATCAGCTATGAAGACTGGATCAAGGCAAACCACTATCAGAAGGTTCGCCCGGCAGATGCAAAATGGCTGTATCGTCAGGAACTTGGATACATCGAAAGTATGAAAGATATCACATTAAAAGAACTCGCAGAGCAACGTATCGGTGAATTTACGGGCGCACTGCGAAAATATATTTTAGATTAAGGAAAAACGGGGAGAACAAATGAGTGAAAAAATGACAACAGCAAACAAGCGCAGAAGCAGGGAAAGGTGGATATTGACTTTGCAGAGTGCGCAGTTCCGAAGTGGAGCAGACGCCGATTTGTGACAATGTTTATGATCATGCTTGGATTTACTTTCTTTTCTGCAAGTATGTGGGTAGGCCAGGAAATGGCAGCAGGACTGGACTTCTGGGGATTTATCAAAGCCCTCCTTCTGGGTGGTGCGATCCTTGGTATTTACACAGGTCTGCTTGGTTATGTAGGTGCAGAGACAGGCTTAAGCCTTGACCTGCTTTCCAAGAGAGCGTTTGGAGAAAAAGGTTCTTATATTTCTTCTGCGCTGACAAGTTTTACACAGATCGGATGGTTTGGCGTAGGTATTGCAATGTTTGCAATTCCGGTAGCACGTGAACTTTTTGGCGGAAGCACTGCGGTAGAATGGGTGCTGATCCTGATCGCAGGAGCATGTATGACTGCATCTGCATATTTTGGAATTAAGTCTCTTACCGTGATCAGTTATATTGCCGTACCGCTTGTTGCAATTCTTGGAACAGTGGCAATGATCATGGCAGTTAAGCAGGGAGATGGAACGATCGTTGATCAGTTTGCTAAATCCAGCGGCTCTCTGAGTGTCATCGGCGGTGCAGGACTTGCAATTGGTTCTTTCGTATCAGGAGGAACTGCGACTCCGAACTTTACACGATTTGCGAAAAAATGGTAAACAGGGAACGATCGCAACAGTAGTTGCTTTCTTTATCGGAAACTCCCTGATGTTCTTCTTTGGAGCAATCTCTTATATCTTTGTTGGCGGAAATGATATTTTTGAAGTTATGATTCGTCTGAATCTGTTCTATCTTGCAATCCTGGTTTTGGGATTAAATATCTGGACAACAAATGACAATGCTCTGTATACAGCAGGACTTGGTCTTGCAAACATTTTCAATAAGAGAAAGAAACCGATGGTTCTGATCTCCGGTGTTATCGGAACACTGCTTTCTGTATGGCTATACTACAATTTCTGCGGATGGCTGAACATCCTGAACTGTACACTGCCGCCGGTTGGTATCATCCTGGTCATCTCTTATTTCATGAATAAAAAGGCTTACGAATACAAGATACCATTAAGATTGTAACAGTCAACTGGTTTGCAGTTGCCGGAGTTATTCTTGGTGCGATCGTAGCAAACGTAGTGACATGGGGAATTGCATCCAATCAATGGTATGATCGTTGCAGCTCTGTGCTATGTGGTTGGAGAAATGGTCAATAAAATAAATAATATTAAATATAATGACAGAAAAAGATTACCGAAATTGTAAAAGGTAATCTTTTTTTGTTGGAAAAATATATAGTACAATAAACAGATAGATGTTCGAACTTGAAATTGAAAACGGAGAGCTCAAATGGCAAAAAAAAATGAAGAAAACCGAAGATGGAGTCGATATTACCAGATGTCAGCGGGAAAGTCCGAATCCTGGCACTTCTTGGACAGAAGTGGGTCCAGAATTACGGGAATGATGTGGATTATCTTCATTTTCATAATTATCTTGAGATTGGATACTGCTATGGTGGTGACGGATTTATGGTGCTGGGTGAAGAGGAAAAGCGCTTCTATGGAGGTATCGTTACAGTGATTCCGCCGAACTATCCACACACAACAAACAGCGATATCGGGACG
>ENA-OQCU01000781-OQCU01000781.1-human-gut-metagenome-genome-assembly--contig:-NODE-781-length-12966-cov-2.945946_pt1 | contig 12966 bp, 17 predicted proteins | sample MGYA00242504_ERZ504590 | MGnify/ENA primary metagenome ERZ504590 (study PRJEB26092, sample SAMD00036318) | human gut metagenome | host: Homo sapiens | study: EMG produced TPA metagenomics assembly of... | reverse complement strand
GCCTGGAATCATCCATTCTGCAATCTTCTCTTTCTGCTTTAATTTCAACTGAGCATATTTCTTGTCAGTTTGCAGTAATTTTCCATCTATCATTTCATGGTTTTTCCGTGACATCGGTAAGACCTCTTTTCCTCTTTTCTCATTCAGATTTTACTATACCATAGAATCCTTCTTTCGTCATACCTCAGATCTGCGATGTCCTATTTTTCTTCTCTGAATACCTTATCTATAGAGAGTTCTTTTCAAAAGACTCTCTTCCGGCGGCTGTGCCACCGGTAAAATAGCAAGGACAGGAAGTGTATATACACTTCCAAAAAAACCAGCAATTTAGGGAACCCTGCCCTAAATCAAAAACACAAAAACCACTACTTTGAGCAACCAATGAAAGAAGAATCTATCTATGGCAAAGAGAAAAAGAAATATACAGATCTTGTTTTGTGTTTCCCCCGAAGAAAAGAAGCTGATTCGCAGAAAGATGATTGAATCAAAGACTAAAAACATGGGAGCTTATCTTCGTAAAATGGCAATTGACGGTTATATTGTCAATACAGACACTACTCCATTAAAAAAACAATACGAGGAAATGCATAAGATCGGTGTGAATATTAATCAGATTACGAAAAAAGTAAACAGTACCGGATATCTGTATTCTGAAGAAATGCAGGAATTGAAAGAGATGGTGAAAGAATTTTGGCGTATCTTAAGATCTTCCCCATTAAAGTAACAGACAAGAAAGCTCTGGACTATATTACGAATCCAGATAAAACAGATGAAAAACTGTTAGTTTCCAGTTTTTGGCTGTTTCCCCCGGAAAACTGCAGATCTTGAAATTTTCTATGACAAGAGAAATTTTTCTGCTTTGTCTGTACATATACATCTGATCGTTATCATTCCAGATAACCCGACTGCAAAAATACAGCCACAGTCTCTGTTTCAGCAGAGGTCCTGTACCTTTCGGTGGTATCATTATTGCTTCGCTCTTCCCATAGGAGTCTTCGCCTGCACGAGCCGGATTATCTCCGGTAAGCATGTTCCTCAAGATGTATCAGCTCCTTCAATTGTCAAGGTGCAATCGGAAGAACTGTCTGAACCTCTTTTACGTTTGTGATTTTTGGAAATCAGAGGATTTTCAATTTGCCTTCCATATACTCTGTATTGGGAGCGACAAAATCGGACATGATTTTAGAAATTTTTTAAGATTATTTTTGAAGTGTAAAAAGACATAAAAAAGATGCCAGGATTTCTCCTGACACCGTAGTGACTGTGCCAACTTCGTGCCCAGTGGGCACAAGGTTGGTTCATTATTCTTCATTTTCTATTGAGTTTGATTCTTTCTCTGTCTTCTTGCTTTTTTAGATATTATCCTATGACCTGTATAAATAGCCATAATCATACAAGCAAAGAACTTGCCGCAAAATATTTATGGCTTGAATTTTGAACCTTATATCCGCTATAAAAAGTTCCTAGCATCGTTATCAATGCTCCGACAGACCAATATTCATGAGCTTTCATTCTAACATCTCCTTTTGTGTTAATTTTAATATGTGCCTTTTAATGAAATATGCAAATTGGAAGTTGTCAATTTCTTATATATTTTTGATCAGTGTCAGGAATCGTATCTTCTGACCGATATCGCTCTACTTTCATGTGAAGATTATATTTATCTCTTAACTCCGCAATCTTATTCATCATGGGTGATTGATGGTGAAAGTCAATGCTCTCTTGATTTTCCCAACTGTCAATCAGTAGCACAGTTTCCTCATCTCCCAGAGGGAAAAAATAATCATATCTAATGTTCCCCGCTTCATTTCTAATTGCATCAACAGTACCGCTTGAAATCATCTCCTTTGCAAAATTTTTTGCGCAGAACCATTTTCGCCGGAATAATATATATTAACAACTATACTCATTATACTTTCCTCCAAATTCCGATTGAACAAAATCGCTGCGCGATGGCCTGCCAAGGCTGTGGCGCAGTTTTATTTTTATTAAAAAAGCAGTGGAATTACTTTCCATAATCCGTTATTGTTAAGTTACCACACGAAACAACTGAACTAAGAAAGCTCCACTGCCTATGATAAGAATAACATTTTCCAGTCTCTTCCGCAATCGGAATTATGACGCTAACGCACCTCCGAATAGGTAGATGTAATTATTAACACTACTTATTCTGGAGGTTTTATTATGTATAAAGATATTTTTGAATCCATCCGCAATGAAGCGGAAAAACGTAACCTGCGTGAAAGAACTATTCAACTGTATTGCTCTGATGTCAGTTACTTCCTTCGTTGGATTGGAAAAAATGTTTCTGATCTTACACTTGAAGATGCGGAAAGTTTTCTTACTGCCAAACGTCTGGAAGGAAGGTCTCCTGAAACTCACAATCACTATCGGTCTGCAATCAAGTTCTTATATAAAAAGGTGCTGAAGATTCTCTGGGATGATGACACTGTTCCGGCTATGAAAAGAGAGCGAAATCTTCCTGCTGTTCTATCCCGCGATGAAATAAATGCAATCATTGACGCCACTCCGAATCTGAAGCATAAAGCGATTATTGCAACTATGTATTCTTCCGGATTACGTGTATCAGAGGTTGTTCATCTTCATTATGATGACATTTCACGTACCAACATGACAATTCATGTTCGTGAAACCAAAGGCAGAATTGACAGGTATACGATTCTGCTCTCAAAAAAAATTTAGACCTTCTCACAGAGTATTGGTTCAAATGTGGCCGCCCTAAAGATATCCTTTTCCCAAGTTCCTGGTCCGGTGGATATCTTGATATAGCCAGTGTTAACCAGTTCTTTAAGAAAAGTGCTAAACTCGCCGGCATTAACCGTCATGTTTCCTCTCATGCGTGCCGTCATAGTTTTGCCAGCCACTTATTCGAAAGCGGCACAGATATAAAATATATCCAGTCACTTCTGGGACATGTTGATCCTCGCTCTACAGATGTTTACCTTCATGTGAGCAACAAGACACTTCTTGGAATCCGCAGCCCGTTCGACAACCCGGAAGGTGGTGAATCATGAGTAAGGATTGTACGATTCAGGATGTTTTTCATCGTTTTTATCCATCTTTTGAATCCACACATAGTATTTCTCTCGCTCAGCGAAAGGCCGCTTATCACATCATGAATTGCAAAACCGGTGCCTTTGGTGTGAATGTAAGCGTATGCGAGGACTGCGGCTGCATGTCAGTCCACTATAACTCCTGCCGTGACAGATGCTGTCCTATGTGTCAGGAGTTTCCAAAAGAAAAATGGGTAGATGCACGGCGTGAGGATATCTTAGATGCTCCTTATTTCCATGTAGTTTTTACAGTTCCAGAAGAACTTAATCCCATTATCTACAGCAACCAGAAATTCTTATACACTGCTCTTTATCATGCGGCTTCAGATACTCTCAGTGAACTTGCTGCTGATAGTAAATATCTTGGGACTGATATCGGCTATATTTGTATCCTCCATACATGGGGAAGCACCATGAATTTTCATCCTCATATCCATGCGATTGTTCTTGGTGGAGGGCTGGATGTGAAAAATCATTGGAAAGACAACGGGAAAGAGTTTTTTCTTCCGATTAAGGTGATCTCCAAAATATTTCGTGGAAAATATATGGCTGAACTTAAGCAGCTCTGGGAAAATGACAGGCTTGAATTTCATGGATCGGCTGCACCTTACAAAAACCACTATACTTTCAAGGAATTGTTAAATACCTGCTATACAAAGGAATGGATTCCTTATTGCAAGAAACCATTTGACGGTGCCGAATCTGTCATCAGATACCTTGGAAAATACACCCACCGGATTGCTATCAGCAACTACCGTATCAAAGACATGACAGAATCTACAGTTACTTTTTCCGCTAAAGATTACAAAAACCAAGGGCTTTGGAAAGAGATCACCATATCCGGCGAGGAATTTATCCGTCGATTTTTAATGCATGTTCCTCCAAAACGTTTTGTACGTATCAGGCACTATGGTCTTCTTTCATCCAGAAATAAGAAGAAAAAGATTACCCTATGCAGAAACATCCTTGGTTGCAAAAAATATATTTCCAAGCTGAAAGATATGGATGCACCTGCCATTATCCGTCTTCTTTATAATAAAGATATATGCAAGTGCTCTTCCTGTGGTGGTAAGATTATTCCTCTGCCTACAGAACAACATTTTATAAAACCAAAACCACATATGCTCTGTTAACGTATCATAACTGTATATTTTTTTAGCTTCCTTAGGGAGGCTTATTTCTGGTGTCATAATACAGGACTGAATTATAAATTCTATGTGTTTCTATGTGTACACGCTATCCTATTATAAATAGAGTGTCAGAATTAAAAGTCCATATAGAGTTGACGCGCTTTGTTCAACCAGAAAAAATCGAAATTGATGCAAACGAAAGGGCAGTTAATGAAAAGTCTCAATACTGCTTTTTCGTTTGCACCACCTTCGATTCTTTCCTTAACGATTTACTTATCTGTACTCAACGATTTCTTCGAATGGTTTCCTCGGTCTTTTGTCCGGAGCTTCGTCGGCAAAGCCAACCGCAACAATTCCTGTCAACCAGTTTATCTTTTTCTTTCGATCTCATCTGGCTTATATTTTCTTATACTTCTTCTATTCTCAATTTCTCGTATCATAGATTTCTCTCTTCCTTGGAGACTTGCCCTCAAGGCTCATTTTCTCCTATGATTTCCAACCTATCCATCCCAACATGACATTTCAGGGAAAGCACCTCAACACCTGCGTCCTTTGCCTCTTCCAGTGCAATGCCAAATTTGGGATGCATTGCCGTATTCGGCCTGACTTCACTGATTTCCTCCATTTGAATCACAAATGCAATCAAGCATTTATATCCTTGTCCGCACGCAGCTGCAAGTTCCCGTAAATGCTTAACTCCTCTTTCCGTCGGGGCATCCGGAAAATATCCAACTCCGTCTATCTCAAGGGTGCAGCCTTTGACTTCCATTAGATATTTTTGCTTTCCTTTTTCCATATAGAAATCCATCCGGCTGTTTCCAAAGACATACTCTGGTTTAATACAATCATACCCCTGTTTGATCAGCCATTCTTTTACCACTTTATTCGGCGCCTGGGAATCAATGTTAACCCACATCCCATTCTTTTTAACCGCAATCAAATCATAACGTGTCTTTCGATTTGGATTCTTTTCTATGCAATCTTCCAAAATCACTTCCGCCCCTGGCAGCAGTAATTCACGACAACGGCCCGTATTCTTTACATGAACCAATTCTACCTCTTCCGCTCCGTCAATCTTTACCCTCGCAATAAAACGATTGGGACGTTCTATGAAAATTGCTTCCACTATCTTATCATATTTCATGTGCTGTTTCCTATTCTCTTATCATTCGATAGAATGTTCCGGTACCAATTCCTGTTGTCAACTCATAAGCTTGTCCATCAATCCTAAATCCTGCTTTTTGATAGCACTTTATCGCTCTGATATTCCATGTACGAACTTCCAGATACAACGGCTTGTTAGGATATAACCTTTTTTGAAATCTCATAAGTAATCAAGAGCATTCGTTGACCATAATGTTTATTACACAAATCAGGATTTACGCCTATTCCGATAAATATCTCTTCTTTTTCCTCCAATATATTGACAAATCCTACCAATATGCTTTCATCCCAAAACCCAAAAACCATAATAATTTTTTTCACTTTTGGGATTCATAAATCCTATCTGTCGAACTTGCATTTCTTCATAAGAAGGAAGATTATACAAATCGTATTCTCCGCCATATTTCCACGCACATATTTGTCGTTTTTCATCTTCTGATAGATTTCTATATACTAATTCATTCATAACATTTGCCTCGTCGAACTTAAAGTTATCAGTCTGTTTCATCTTTTTTATACCTTTTATTGGCTCTTCATTAGGATGTGTGGTATAGAAAATCGCTTTGAAATCTCAACTCACAGCAGCAATGTTGAATCAGTCCTGCTCCAGCTTTACCTGCTCACCTGTGTCTGCCTCAAATTCCTCTAGCTGCTTAAGCCAATATTCCTTATCTTTATTTGTTATCATTCTTATGACTTTACATGGATTTCCTGCCGCTATCACACTATCCGGAATATCCTTTGTTACAACCGACCCTGAGCCTATGACAACATTTGAACCTATGGTCACACCCGGATTGATGACCGTATTGCCACCGATCCATACATTATCTCCTATTGTAACCGGCTTGCCAAGCTCCACACCGGTATTTCTGATCATCGCATCTATCGGATGACATGCACAGTATATATTGACCCTTGGTCCCAGAAATGCATGATCTCCAATGATGACATCACACTGATCCAGAACTATCAGCCCTGTATTTGCATAGAAATAATCTCCCACGTGTATATTGGTTCCATAGTCACAATAAAAAGGTGGCTCTATATAACACTCCTTTCCCATGTGTGCAAATAATTTTCCAAGATATTCTCCGGTTCTTGTCATAGTCTCAGACCTCGAAGCACTGTTGAACTTATCTATCTTTTATTAATACACATAAAGGTACATTCCAAACCAATGCAATTGCAGCCCCAAAGCATCACAAAGATATGCCAGATAAAGTGCATCCCCTTGGTGTCCTTCACAAATGGAATCATGCCGAGCGTATAGACAATACCACCGCCCACGATCCATCCCAAAAGCGGCTTGTCATTTCTGAACCAGTCTGGAATGAACATGATGGCGCTCCATCCGATGACGAAGTACAGCGTATAGTGTATCGGTCGGAACCTGCCTGGTCCGAACACACATATGATGGTGATCCCCGCTATGATAAGCGCCCACTGCACACAGAACAACACTATTCCAAGCACAATTTTTCCCAGTACACAAGGTACATCGGAGCAAATGTTCCGCCTATCAGCAGATATATCGAGGAATAGTCAAATCTTCTCCAGATACGCTTGACTGCTAGCCCGGATTTGTATGAGTGATACAGGCAGCTCATAAGAAACATCAATATCAGTGATATTCCATAAAAACACGATGCCATCACTTTGAGCCCTGTGTCTGACTTCAGGAGAAGAAGGACAAAGCCGGCTATGGCAAGTCCTGCTCCTATTCCATGGGTGACTGCATTTCCCACTTCCTCAAGCACGGTGAGTTTTGGTGGCTCATTCAGTTCCCTGTAGTGCTGCCTTTTTGCTCTTTTTGCCTCTTTCTTCTCTTCTTTTCTTTTCTCTTTGTCCAGCTCAGCTTTCTGCTGAGTGCTCATATCTGATTCCGAGTTCTTTATTTCTGCCATATTTAATCCTGAAACTCCTTTCTATCTATAATTTATTCTGCTATCTATAATCTACACTGTCTTACAACCGCAGTTTCCTGCACCGTACAGAGTACAGCCCCGGGTTCATCATCGCAGACCGCTAAAGTGCCTCAAACACCTACACGCTACGTATCCCACTACAATTACTATAATATACACAAAATTTGATAAAAGAGCAACAAGTACTCCCATGCTCTGCTTCAGATTCGAGATTCTTATCCGAAAATGATTATTGACAGAACCAAACATCCCCAATATAGCTATGAAGGAATCGAAATTCACGATATAGCCGATTGGTTGCTACAAGAATAAGCAAGGTGAAATATCTCCGTCATTCTCTTTTGAAATGATGGAGATATTTTTATTATGACGGAGATTGTAGAACAGAAAATTGTATCAGGTTGCAAAAATCCTTTCCGAACTTTTTACATAGCAGTCATGCACTACGGTGTGTGGCTGCTTATTTTTTTGTGAAAGGAGCAGATGCAAATGAAATTAGTTTTGGCTGAAAAGCCTTCGGTTGCACAGAGTATTGCCAAAGTGTTAGGTGCTGCCAAGCGTGAGGATGGCTACTTAGAGGGAAACGGATATGTGGTCAGCTGGTGTGTAGGGCATTTGGTGGAGCTGGCACAGCCGGAAGTCTATGATGCGAAGTACAGCAAATGGGCTTATGCAGACCTTCCTATCTTCCCGATGGACTGGCAGTATGAGGTTTCTGCCGGTACGAAAAAACAGTTTGGGATTCTGAAAAAGCTCATGGCCAGAGAAGATGTTGCGAGTCTTGTGTGTGCAACAGATGCCGGTCGTGAGGGCGAGCTGATCTTTCGGTTGGTGTACCACAAAGCCGGGTGCAGAAAGCCGTTTGAGCGGCTTTGGATTTCCTCGATGGAAGATGTAGCAATCAAGGAGGGCTTTGAAAATCTCAGGTCTGGAACGGAATATGATGCTTTGTATGAAGCAGCACTGTGTCGAGAACGAGCCGACTGGATTGTTGGTATTAACGCTACTCGACTTTTTTCGACCCTTTACGGGCAGACCCTGAATGTTGGTCGTGTTATGACCCCTACCCTTGCTATGGCTGTTATGCGAGAAGCTGCCATTTCCGCATTCAAGCCTGAACTGTTCTACACAGTTCAGATTGGATTGGATGGTTTTACGGCTGCAAGCGAACGCTTCAAAACCAAGGCAGCAGCCGAAGCTGTCAAACAAAGCTGTTCGGTGGCAATCGTTCAGAAAGCTGAATGTAAGGAGAAAACAGAAAAGCCGCCTGCGCTCTATGACCTGACCAGTTTACAGAGAGAAGCCAACCGTGTGCTTGGCTACACGGCACAGCAGACCTTGGACTACACGCAGAACCTCTATGAAAAGAAACTGGTCACTTATCCCCGTACCGACAGCAGGTTTCTGACGGAAGATATGGCACATAGCCTGACCGACCTCGTAAAGCTGGCTTTCCACACATTCCCCGTGGAGGATGTGGATAACATACCAGTTCATGCAGAGCAGGTTGTGAATAACAAAAAGGTCACAGATCACCATGCCATCATTCCGACCAGAGAATTGCAGAAATGCAATCTGAGCGAACTTCCCAAGGGTGAACTTGCAATTTTGCAACTGATCTCGAATCGGTTGTGCGTAGCTGTTGGCGATCCGCACCGATACGCAGAGACAGTTATTGAGCTGGACTGTGGCGGTACCGTGTTTTCCACCAAAGGCAAAACTGTTGTGCAGGATGGATGGAAAGCTCTGGTTCAGAAAAATGATTCGACAAAATCCGACGAAAACGTGCAGACACTCCCTTCTGTTTCCGTTGGTGACGAAATGACCGTCAGCGGCACGGAAATCAAGGAAGGGAAACATCTCCCCCTAAACACTTTACCGAGGATACTCTGCTTTCTGCTATGGAAACTGCCGGTGCGGACGAAATGCCTGATGAGGTGGAGCGCAAAGGTTTGGGAACGCCTGCGACCCGTGCCGGTATCATTGAGAAGCTGGTTCGCATCGGTTTTCTGGAGCGTAAGGGTGATAAGAAAACCAAAACACCTGATTCCGACCCACAAGGGTACGGCTCTGGTAACAGTCATGCCGGAACAGATTCAGTCCCCATCCATGACGGCGGATTGGGAAGAAAAATTGTTGCTCATTGAGAAAGGCGAATATGCCAGCGAGGACTTTATGGACGAGATCAAAGATGTGATTGCCGGTCTGATTCAGAACTATGAAGTAATCCGTGATTCCGAGGTTATGATGTCGAAAGAAGCCAATTCTATCGGCAAATGCCCGCTCTGCGGCAGTGCTGTAGAGGACAAAGCCAAGGCATTTTTCTGTTCCAACAGAGCTTGCAAATTTGCCCTCTGGAAAAACAATCGCTACTTTGCGAGCATCGGCAAGAGCATGACTTCTGCCACGGCGCAGAAATTGCTTGGTTCCGGCAAGGTAAAGCTCAAGAATTGCAAGTCCGAAAGAACGGGCAACACCTTTGATGCCACCGTCTTTATGGAGGTATCAGATGATGGCAAAACGAAGTTCAGTATGGAATTTGAAAATGGAGGAAAGCGCAAATGACAAATGAGTACAACCCGGATGGTAAGGAAATCCGATTTATCGACAGCCATTATAAGGATTTGTTTCATATCCCCGATGGCAGCTGTGTGCAGATTCACTACCCGGATGAAATGGTTGTGAAGCCCTGCACCTTCATTGACGAGTATCATACGCAGATCGGATACAATGTGTTTCATATCTGCCAGTTTGCAGAAATTATGGAGCGCAACGGCGCAAGCTATATGCCGGAGCCTGAGATTATGGGCGATGAAGCCGCATGGAAGGTCGGAAAGGATAGAATCCTTGCGGTGCAGACCTGCGAAGATGGTTACGACTACACCCTGTTGGATGAAAACTACAACGAGATTGATGGCGGTCAGGTTGATAACCCTGAACTGTCCATGCTCGAAGTCCGCCGGGATGATTCTGGAAGTCCTTTCAGGGCTGGAGCGCCGGGAACTGCGGGCAATGTTCTATGAGGATGTCATGGAGCAGGCTTTTGAAGTCGGCAGACAGGCGGTGGTGGTCAATGACCCTATCGCTGAGCTTGCTTTTAAGCTCGACCGTTTTGCAGAGAACTTCGACCCCTATGAATATATGGATCAGGTCGATGATGTGCAGGCGCATATCCAAGAAATCAAGGCAGATCTTGCCGCTGGTAATACGGCTCCGTATCGTGAGTTCCTGAATACAGCCATTGAAGAAGCCCGTGAGGAAACTGCGGTTGAGGTTGCCAAAGTGCTGAAAAGTCAGCTGGATAAGCTCGACTCTCCGAAGCGTGAGTCGGTCATGGAAAAACTGGCACAGGCCGCAGAAAAAGCTGCGCCTGCCAGTCCCTCTCCCAAACGCAAAGAGCCTGAACGATAAGGAGGACACGGATATGAAAAACGAAAAATGGGATGATGTTCACGGAAATACCACCCCGGATGACAGAATGGTTGCTTTTCTGGAAAGCCCCACGGATTCCTATGCGATTCTTCAGCTGCGGGAAGATGTAGACGATAATATCCCGCTCATGTTTGCAAATTACAGCTACCTTCAGAAGAAAGAAATGGAGCCTGAGATTGACCGTTACGAGGTGGTCTATCATGGCTCCATTTCTATGTCCGAGGATGTGAATCGGCAGCTGGAAGATTTGTATGTAAAGTTCAATATTGACCACCCGGATGATTTCCGTGGTCACAGTATGTCGGTCAGCGACATCGTAGCCTTAAAGGTAGTCGGTGAGGTATCCTTTCACTATGTAGATTCTGTTGGGTTTCAGAAGCTGGAAAACTTTATGAAGTCCGAAAACTACCTGAAAAACGCAGAGATGGCAATGGAAGATGATTATGGGATGATTGACGGTATCATCAATAACGGAAAAGCGTCCGGATTAGAGGAACGTCCTTCGGTGTTGGAGCAGTTAAAGGAAAAGCCCGTGCCGGATGTTTCCCATAAGCCGCCCAAGAGCCACCCGGAAAGGGAGATTGAATGATGGATTTCACACAGGATGAGCGGAACATGATGATGCTTTACAGCCCTGGCACAAGGTCAGGGCTGTGTTGAAGCACTGACACTGATGAAGGAACAGCTTTCGGAGGACGAGTCAGAGCCTTTTTTGCTTTGGCAGACTCGGTTCTCCGTAAAGTTTCAGCCATGGACGATGCCGCCTTTGAGAAGCTGAACCTTTATCCGGATTGATAGGATTGGAGGGATACAATGAACGCAAAAAGAGCGATTTTATTCCGGATTAGCAAAAGAAACGATTGGGAAAATCACCTCGAACACAGATAACTGGACTTCGTTTTTGAGAACGATGTCCCGCAACTATGAGTTCACCTATCCGGAACAGGTGATGATTTATGCTCAGCGCCCCAATGCGACCTTTTGCAAGCCCTATGAGGACTGGAACGCTGAAAATTACCGCAGATATGTAAAGCGTGGCTCTACCGGCATTGCTCTGTTTGTGATGAACAGGGATAAACCGTATCTGCGCTATGTGTTTGATGTGGCGGATACCGGCGTTCGCCGTTCTTCCCCGGAACTGAAACCGTGGGAGGTGACGCCTGAAAACCGCTCCTATGTCATGGAAGCGATGGAGCGTACCTTCGGTGTTGCCGCTGACGGGGTACTGGAAGCACAGCTTGAAGATATTGCATCCGCACTGGCGGCTGAGTATTGGGACGATTACAAAAAGCAGTTCCTCGACATCGTTGCCAACAGCTTCCTTGAGGAGTATGATGAACTCAACATCGAAGTAGCTTTCAAAAATGCGGTGGCAAACAGCGTATCCTATACGATGTATTGCCGGTTCGTGGAAAGTCCCGACAACTACTTCGAGCATGAGGATTTCCAGAAGGTGTTTGATTTTAACACCAGACAGACGGTAAATGCCCTTGGTACTGCGGTGAATGCCATCAGCACAAGGATGTTTCAGGAAATCGAAAAAGCGATTGGAGAACATGAGCAGATTAAAGCTACCGAAAGGAGTACAGATTATGAGCGAGATGACTTACAGACAGGCCGGAGATTATCAGATTCCGAACCTTCAGTTGGAGAACGAGGGAGAGAAACCTCTGGGCAAGTACGGCAGGATGCGTCGAGCATTTTTTGGAACAGAACAATCCGATGCTCCTGAACGACATGATTCTGACGGAGAGCCTGTTCCCGCACCTGTGGGAGATCGAGGAAACAGCGAAAGCCAGAGTGGAGTTTCTGATGGAGCAGTACCTGAAGGACAGCCCCGCACCGGACAAGGAAACGCAGCAGATGGCGTGGGTGCAGCACATGAACAGCCTGAAAGCACAGGCGGAGGAAGTCGTGATGACGGAGCTTATCAACAGCTGAGTCTGAACCTTTTCCTCTCCGAAAATGAACAAATCAGTTTTATCGACCGAGCAGAGAGCTTTACGCCCTCTGCTTTTTCCTTTTGCCCAGGAAGAAATCGACCACTTCCTTCTGCTTGGTAGCAATACCGATGAAGCCCGAAAAGTCGTAGCGCTGGAATATATGAAGCAGAAGCCGTTGGAAGAAATCGTTCAGACCTTAAAGCAGGTCTATCACGGCGGCTATGGTCTGAAAGAAGATAGCGGGAATATCTGTGCGTGGTATGCCGAGGACGGTATCCACCTTGCCAAAGGTTCC
>ENA-OQCU01000780-OQCU01000780.1-human-gut-metagenome-genome-assembly--contig:-NODE-780-length-12974-cov-4.675255_pt1 | contig 12974 bp, 9 predicted proteins | sample MGYA00242504_ERZ504590 | MGnify/ENA primary metagenome ERZ504590 (study PRJEB26092, sample SAMD00036318) | human gut metagenome | host: Homo sapiens | study: EMG produced TPA metagenomics assembly of... | reverse complement strand
ATGGAATTTAACCGCTATGGAGAATACAGGGAGGATATCCACAGTGCAGAAGAGGCAGTAAAGATCTATCAGAGTATTCCTTCTGAAAGGTTGAATGCAGGAAAAGGAATTGGGCTTCATGTGGAGGAAGAAGATGGTATTCCATTGGAATTTTCCCTGGTTTATAACGGAGAGTTGGATGTGGATCTTTTGAGAGATATCTATGATCCAAACCAATACCCAGAGGTTTTTATAGCTGCCAGGGAACTGAGTGCTTATCTTCCGGAAACAAAAGTCATTGATACCAAAGGGCTTTTAACAGAGAAAACCTTGGAGGCTACTGTTTTTGCAGATGAAATGATTAAACTGGAAAAAAATCTTGACCCTGATTTTTACCATACCTTTTATCCGAAAGAAGCAGAACATAAGGAAGCTATTATATGGAAAGCCTTATGTCAAGACGGAAAAGAGGAATACAGCAGGTGGCTGGGAAGCAAGATATTTGAGCAGAAATCAGTGCTGAAAGAACAGGCAGACAAGCTAAAGACAACACTGGAACAGGTAAAACTTATTCCGCCGGTGGACTTGAAACCCTTTGTGTATGTGCGGATCAGTGAACACCCGGACATTCCATTGGAAGAAGCCATGCCATTAAATCAAGCGGTAGAATTGTTCGGAAAGCTGGATCGGCAGGCAGTGGAAGAGAAAGATATGGCAGGTTATTACAAAACACATTTTGAAATCTGTTTTCTCTCAGAGGGGGAAGTCATGTCTTATACCGGGCGCCAGGATTTTGGTGACGGGGAAGGAAATCTGCTGGATCATGTAAAAGCATTTGCAGATTATTATCTCCATACAGAAGAAGGGCAGCAGCTTATGAAACAGACCGCCAGGACAACAGAAGAATGGGAACATGAACAACAGCAAATGAGATGGGTACTGGAGGAGATGCTTCCTACCCTTCAGTATTTCTGCAACCTGGAAAAACTGGAAACAGCGGTTCTGGAAGAACAGGAAATAGAAAAGAAAGTCCCTTTACTGACGCAGGGGGACGCATCACGAAAAGCATATCAGGAAGCCATGCTTGCCTATATCCGGGAAAGCAGGATTGCATTAAATACAGGGAAGGAGCTGCCTTGTATGCCGGATATCCGGGATTTTGCAACTGCCTGTCCGGATAAATCATACAAAGAACAGGTTATGGAAGAGATACGACAGGAAGCAGAGTCATACGGTATGACCGTAGAAGCGTATGCAGCAAATGGATATGAGCCGCCAAAAAGGGGCGGCAGATAAAATTAGGAAAGGAGGCGGAGTTTTGGCCATGTAAAAGATATCTTCCCTCCTGAAAAAAATTGGATTTAGAAAAAACAGCAATAGAACGTATCCGCACTGCCAGCCAGATGTCCCTGCAACATTATGGGCTTCCTTTGGTAGTGACGGACAGTGGAGGAAAAGACAGCGCCGTATGCAGGGAACTGGTACGGCGTTCCGGCGTGCCATTTGAACTGATGCACAACCTGACTACTGCAGATGCCCCACAGACTATTTATTATGTGAGGGAACAGTTTCAGAAGGCAGAACAGGCCGGTATAACTTGTAGTATCAATAAACCTTACTATAAAGGGCAGCGGATAACTATGTGGAGCCTGATCCCCATGAAAATGATCCCTCCTACCAGGACTATCCGGTATTGTTGTGAGGTTCTAAAAGAAAATGGTGGGGCTGGGCGTTTTATCACCACAGGTGTCCGGTGGGCAGAAAGCCGAAAGCGGAGGAAAAACAGGGGGATTTATGAAAACTTTGTCCCAAATGGAAAAAAACGTGCCATTATTTTAAATAATGATAATGATGATACCAGGCGACTCTTTGAATCATGCCTGTCAAGGGGCAAACACGTATGCAATCCCATTGTTGACTGGAGTGACCAGCAGGTCTGGGAGTATATCCAGGCAGAGAAAATACCCATGAACCCTCTTTACGAAATGGGATTTCACTGGGTTGGCTGTGTAGGCTGTCCTATGGCAGGAAAACAAAGATACCGGGAGTTCCGCATCTTCCCGACCTATGAGAGGGCTTACCGGCGGGCTTTTGCTAAAATGCTGGAGTTAAGGAAAGCTGCAGGAAGGCAGTGCAATTCCCGCTTATGGTCAGATGTAGATGCTTTTTTCCGTTGGTGGATGGAAGATCCTGGTATCCCCGGACAGTATGAATTGTCCTTTCATGAAGATACCAATGAGATTTATTATGACTATTTGTAGTGGAAGGGAGGAGGAATTATCGCAAAATATCAATTATCTTTTGGACTGCAGTATGAAGCCTGGATGCTGGAAATCCGTATTCCGGACTGGCTGGAGTTTCCTTCTAAGGAGCAGGCACTAAAATATGGTGAGCAAGCTGAGGTTTCCGTTTTCTTAAAAGCGGAAGCTATTTTTTTGCTCTTTGATGGCAGTAAGGAGAAGATTTTACCGCAGCAGACGGAACTTTATCAGTTTTCCTACCTGAAAGAAAAGACTTATGACAGACTGGGACCGCCACTTTCCCCGGAAGACATAGACCATTTGGTAGAAGTGGGGGAATTGGAGCAGGTACTGTTCAGTGAAAAATATATCCTGACAGAAGATGATTACCAGGAATTTTCCGGAAACCTTATGGAAGCCTTTCAGGAATTGGAAAAGGAGTACGGTCCACCACCCAGAGAAAAGGAACAGGGGTATCTGTTTCAGGCGCTCTGGTATCAGGCAGAAGAATTAAACCCCGGAGAGGGGGACTGCTTTGGAGATTAAGGTAAAAAAAGAAAAAGAGCCGGAGCTGAAATTAAAAAAAGAAGCCCAGGTGACGGTGCATAAGAAAAATCCTATTTTATCTGCAAAGGAAAAGAAAGCTGCTTTTTACCTCTAAGCCGGTGGCCGATCTTTTAGGGCAGAGAAAGAAAAAAGAAGGGGCAGAAAAAGGGAAACAGCCGGAGCAGGGCAGAGAAGCGCTGTTTGAAAAACAAAAGGAAAAGAAAAGCAAGCCGGGAAAGAGGCAGCAATCCGGGGAGCAGCAGAAGATAGAAAACAAAATGGAAAGGCCAAAAGCACCGTATCTGTACCGGGAACCTTACAGCCGGATCAGATGAAACAGGGGGTAGCACCAAACAGTCAGCCCTCTGCTGGTTTCCAGGCGAAGGAACAGTATCGGAGGGAACAGGCTGCAAAGCTGGCGGAAACAAAAAAAATCTTCCCTGGCGAAGCAGACTGCCATAAAAGGGGTACGCCGGGGAGAGGCTGCTATATTGACCCAGTTAGAGGGCGGGGAGGAAGTCAATGATTCCCTTTATGTCATGGGGGACAGCAACAAAACCGGCAGAAAAGATGTGGAAGGATCGGAATTATAGAAAGGCAGAGCAGGAATTAAAGGTAAAACAGGCAGATGGGAAGATCACCAATAAGCAGTTTTACAGACAAACAAAAGCAGTGAAAAAGAAACAGATGGAGAAACAGAAAAAACAGGCAGTCCGGCAGAGAAAAATCCAGTATATGATCAATAAGCTCACCGGAAATGGGCAGCAGGACAGTTTGGCACAGGTGGCAAAAGATATTGTAAAGATGAAAGCCTCTGTGTTTATGCTGAAGGTGGTCCAGTTTGCCGGGGCGCTTTTGGCTCCGCTGTTCAGTATTCTTCTTGTGGTGGCAATCCCTGTAGTGATTATCTTTTTCCTCTTATACTGTTCGCCACTTGGTGCGTTCATGCCAAATCCGTCTGAGGAGAACCCTACCGTCCGAGAAGTTTTAAGCGGTTACTACATGGACTTTAATACAAAACTTGGACAAAATGGGGAAGATGGGGCAGTTACCTATCTCCATGAGAAAAACGGGAATTATGTGAGTAATTACTATGATACTTTAATGGTTTATATGGTGAAGTATGGAACCGGGGATATAGGTGTGGATATGGATCAGCGGCATAAGGACAAGCTGAAGGAAATCTTTGATGAAATGAACAGTTTTGAAAACACGACCATAACCACTACCATAAAGGCAGGGGAAAGCCTGGGAAATGTTGTCACCAGCGGTTATTGCCAGTGCAGTATCTGTTGTGGACAGTGGGCAGGAGGACCTACAGCCTCCGGTGTCATGCCAAAACCGGACCATACCATTGCAGTAGATGCACAAAACCCCTTTGTCCCTATGGGAACCAGGATCATTATGAACGGGATTGAATATACCGTAGAAGATACCGGAGCATTTGACCGGTATGGGGTACAATTTGATGTTTTCTGTGCAGATCATGCAACTGCGTCTGCCTGGGGACATCAGACTTTTGAAGCGTTTCTGGCAGATGGGGACGAAAATGAGATTACGGTAACAAAGAAGGGCTGCTACGTCAAGAACCTGAATTATGAGGACTATATTGCACTTGGAAAGCTGACCGAAAAAGAAGAAGAACTTTTAAGGGAAGTCATGAGTGAGGAATTCCGAAATGAGATCCCTTCCTTTGGCGTAGGAAGTGACGTTGCAAATCTGGCACTGACGAAGGTAGGCTGCAAATACAGTCAGGAACACCGGTATGAGGAAGGATATTATGATTGCAGTTCCCTGGTACAGCGGTTGTATCAGGAGGTAGGCATTTCCCTTCCGGCGATTGCCTCTACCCAGGGAGAATTTATGGTAACACATGGGTTGGAAGTTACAGAAGGCGAACTGGAGCCGGGAGATCTGATTTTTTACTCTTATGAGCAGAATGGGCAGTTCCGCAATATTTCCCATGTGGCAATTTATGTTGGTAATGGCAGAATGGTACATGCAGCCAACAGCAGACGTGGAGTAGTGAATGACCCGTTCAATCCGTCGAACATTGGGCTGTATGGAAGACCCAGCCGCTTGCAGTAAGAAAGGAGAAGCATGGACGAAAAAGAATATGAAGTGACCATAACAGAAGTCCTGGAGAAAAAAGTAAGATACCGGGGCAGGAATGAACTGGAGGCAACTGCAAAAGCAGAAGCAGATTATTATGCAGAAAAAATCGTGCTGGGGGCAGATGATTTTTCCTATCGTGATATTTCTGCAAAAGAACTGGTACCTGTAAAAGAAAGAAGGAACAGCAGATGAAGCATATCACAAAAGTACGGGAACTGTATGAGGAAACCATACACTGGATTTCAGAGTCGGAGGATTCCTGGAAAAATTTCCTTTCCTGCATGGGGCGTTTGTATCAGTTGGACTTCTTAAATACCTGTATGGTATATGCCCAGCGCCCAGATGCGTCCGTTCTTGCAGGATATGATGCCTGGCTGGAAATGGATTTGCCGGTTGCCAGAGGAAGTAAAGGAATTGCAGTATTTCCTTCCAAAATTTTCGGGGAAGGAGTTACCCATGTTTATGATATTCAAGATGTAAAGGGACAGGGAATCCGGCCCTGGAACTGGCAGGTGAATGGGACAAACCGCAGACTGCTGGCAAGGGAGCTGTTCCCGGAAATCTACGAACAGGAAAAAAAGTTTAAAAATTCTTTAGACGCCTTTACAAGAACAAATGTTTGGTTTATGATAGAAGAGGAAGATGAAATTTTAAAATCCTTGCAGAAGCTGGCTGTCCTTATCGGAGAGGGACAGGAGGTAAAAGAAAACCAGATTACAGAGTTTCTTGTAAACAGTGTCTGTTATGCGGTGAAAAGCCGCTGCGGTATCCGAGATGACACCCTGGATTTTTCTTTTATCTGCGGTTTTTCAGAGAATGAGGAGGTTCTGTACCGGACAGGACGGTTAGTATCCCATTTATCTGGGCGGATTGTGTTACAGATTGCAAGGACCATGAAGAACATAGACCTTGAAAGGAGGCAGTATTATGGAAGGAATCGCAGGAATCCAGTACAGGGAAATGAATGGCGTACAGATACCAGTCTTAGAGGGCGTGATGAGCGAGGAGAAGATGCTGGCGTCCCTGAACCGTTACGGCAGGATCGCAGCACAGGAAATGAAGAGAACGGACCAGGCACAATACGAAATGATGCTCCTGTCCGGGAAACTGATGGAGCGGCTTATGAAAATCCAGACAGAAGCGGAGGAATACCACGAGAAACTGGCAGAAAGTTTTCTGAAGACCTGGACCAGGGAGGACAGGATAGACCCTTACAACACGTTGGAAATGACCAACCTTCGGATACAGGCGGATATGGAAGCACAGAAACAGGTTATGGAGGAGATCATTCAGCTCAGGATCGGATAAAACAGGAAAAAACAGAAGAGGATACAGAGAAAGGAACTGCTTCGGCGGTTCCTTTTCTGTCTGGGGAGATAGAACCTGCACAGCCGGAAAACTGGCAGAAAGAGAAAATTCTTCTGGAAATGACGGAGCAGGAGATACCATATAAAATTTATGAGTTTTACCGGAACAATCCAGAGGAAACAGACCGGGAAGCTTATCTTTATGAATTGTATGGAGATGTAAAAAGAGAAGCCCATACAAAAGACGGTATCCTGACCGCAGAAAGCGGTTCCAGTGGTTTTTATATCCTTTGGAGTGAGGGAACTTCCATGAAGGAGGCGTTCTGGTACTGGGACGAAGTTTCTTTGGAAATTGGGAAACGGATTGAAAAAGGGACCTATCTTCCTTTGTTATCTGTATCGGAGGAAGCCTTAGAAAATGGGGAAGAAACAGAGGAAGAAACCTTACAGCCAGAGAAAGTGCAGGAAGTGATTGAGGAAAAGGAACCAATCCCATTAGAAGAGATTGGCATAGCCTTTTATAAACAGAATATCCAGGCGGATATTTTAAAGAAAATGCTCTGTCTGGTCTATACGACCAATCAGCTACCGGAAGAAAAAGACCATTTTTTGAAGATGCTTTTGCTTCGGGAAGTACCGGAAGGCCAGCCTTATTATCTGGTGCGGACAGAACATGGAAGCTATGAGCTTTGTATTCAGGAAAATGGGATTAAGATCACCCTGCCGGAAAGCCAAGATTTTCTGCAGGAACTTTCCTGGGATCAGTTTGGCGGGCTTACTGCACATCTGGCAGAGGAGGACCAGATTGCCTATACCGAAGATTCAGAAACCTTAGAGCAGCAGGAGAATATGTACCGTCTGCTTCCCTGGTTTCCGGCATTATGGGAAGAATATAGCGAAATTCTTAAAAAGGAAGAGCTTTGGCAGGAAGGAAGAACCTCTGTCCAGACAGAAGGCAAGGAAGAAGCCGGAGATTATTATTACCCAGAAGGGTGGTTGCAGTTTACCGGTGGGGATAAAAGCCGGTATCAGAAAAATATCCGGGCAATCCGTATCTTAAAAACACTGGAGCAGGAAGAGAGAAATGCCACAAAAGAAGAACAGGAAATTCTTGCGGGGTATGTAGGGTGGGGCGGGCTGCCAAATGCTTTTAACAGTAAACGCCCGGAGTGGAAAAAAGAATATCAGGAATTGAAGGAACTGTTGACCGCAGAAGAATACGCCCAGGCAAGGGCCAGTGTCAACAGTTCTTTTTATACGCCGCCGGAAGTCGTGCGGGGTGTTTATAAAGCCCTGGAGCAGTTTGGATTCCAGAAGGGAAAAATTCTGGAACCGGCTATGGGGATTGGAAACTTTTTTCATGGTCTTCCGGAAAGTATGCAAAAATCCCAGCTTTATGGCGTGGAGATTGATGCCATAAGCGGAAGGATTGCACAAAAGCTCCACCCTTCAGCCAGTATCCAGATTAAAGGATTTGAAAAAACGGAATTTGAGGATAACAGCTTTGATGTAATTGTAGGAAACGTGCCATTTTGGGGATTTCCGTTTGTATGATCCCCGATATAAAAAGATGAAGTTGAAAGTCCATGATTATTTTATCCGGAAAAGCATGGACCTCCTTCGGCCAGGAGGCATTTTGGCAGTGGTAACTTCAAAAGGGACGTTGGATAAAAATGACAGCGCTGTGAGAAAAAATTTGGCAGAACAGGCAGACCTTTTAGGGGCAGTCCGGCTTCCGGCAGATTCTTTTGGAAAGAGCGCCAATACCGCAGTTACCAGTGACCTTTTGTTTTTTCAGAAAAAAGCAGAGCCTTCGATTGGGGAGCCGATCTGGACTTATACAGGGCTTACGGAAGACATGGTACCGGTAAATGAGTATTATCTGGAACACCCGGAAATGATGCTTGGGAAAATGGTCTGGTTTGAACAGTTTTTCGGGAAAGATTCCAAATATACAGCCCTGGTCAATGAAGCGGAAGACTTTGACCTGGAAAAAAGAATTTTGGACGCAGTTGGAGAGCTTCCTAAAAACTGTTATGAAGAAAGCATAGCAGAAAAAAAGAAGGAAGAGCAGGACGTCTTAGCTGCTTCCCCAAAGATACCTAATTATACGTTTACGGTGATACAGGACGAAGTATATTACCGGGAAGGGGAGTCTTTATACCGGAGTCAGGCAAAGGAAAGTGTGAAGCGCCGGATACGTGCCATGCATAAAATCCGCCTTCTGGTGCGTGAAATTTTACAGATACAGCAGGAAAATTGTTCTGACCAGGAACTGAAAAAGGCACAGGAACAGTTAAACCGTTTGTATGATGCCTTTGTGAAAACGCATGGATATTTCTGTGACCGGACAAATAAAATGGCGTTCCGGCAGGACAATGATTATCCCCTGCTTTCTTCCCTGGAAGTAGTTGATGAGGACAAAAATGTAACCAAAGCCGATATTTTTTACAAAAGGACCATACGCCCCAGAGATGTGATAGATAAAGTGGAGAATGCCCAGGAAGCACTGCATATCAGTCTGTCAGAATATAACCGGGTGGATATTCCCTATATGCTCACCCTTTATCCGGGAAACAGGAAAGAAATGCTCCAGGAATTAAAAGGGTTAATCTACCAGAACCCGGTACTGGCAAAAGAAGAAGATCCCAATGCAGGGTGGGAAACCGCAGATGAGTATTTAAGCGGAAATGTGCGGCAGAAGCTCCGTACTGCTAGGATTTATGCGCAGAACAATCCCTTGTTTGTAGACAACGTGGAAGCACTGGAAAAGGTACAGCCAAAAGAACTGACAGCGCCTGAGATCAGTGTAAAACTGGGAACAACCTGGATTGAAAATGAGGATTACGAACAGTTTATCTATGAGCTTTTGGAAATCCCGGAGAACAACCAGAGAAACTATTGCGCTCATAGTGGCCATGCCCTCAAGATTGAGCGCTTAGATGCAGATATGTCTTACCATATTGACAGGGGAAACTTTTTTGGAGGAACCATTCGTACCAGACAAACCTATGGCACAAGATTTATGGATGCAATCAGCATTATAGAGGAACTGTTAAACAGCCGGATTGTGACCATAAGGGACCGGGTGCAGGAAGGGGAAAAAGTACGTTATGTGATTAATCGGAAGGAAACCATGCTTGCCAGGGATAAGGCGGAGCAGATAAAAGAAGCCTTCCGGGACTGGATTTTTAAGGAACCAAAGCGCAGAAAAAAATATGTGGATTTTTATAATGAAACCTTTAACTGCGACAGACAACGAAGCTATGATGGCTCTTATTTAAAACTGCCGGGACTGAACCCCCTGTTAAAGCTGCGTCCTTATCAGAAAAATGCTGTAGCAAGGGCATTGCTGTGTGGAGGAAATACCCTGCTTGCCCATACAGTAGGCGCCGGTAAATCTCTGGAAATGATCTGTATCTGTATGGAGATGAGGAGGCTGGGGCTGGCAACGAAACCCCTTCTTACCGTTCCGAACCACCTGACCTTCCAGATGGGGGCGGAATTTTTGCGCGCCTACCCAGATGCGAAGATCCTGATTACCAGAAAAGAAGATTTTCAGAAGGAAAACCGCAGGCGCATGATTGCCAGAATGGCAACAGGGGATTATGACTGTATTATTATCGGTCATACTCAGTTCCAGAGAATTGCCATTTCCCCTGACCGGCAAAGAGCCATGATAGAAGAGCAGGCAGAGCAACTGATAGAAGCCATTAACCGGGCAAGGGAAGAAGAGGGAAAGAACTGGTCCATAAAGCAGATGGAAAGCAGAAAGAAAAAACTGTTGCAGAAAATCGAAGAACTGAACAATGAAGAAATCAAAGATGATGTGATGTACTTTGAAGAAACAGGCGTAGATGCCTTATTTGTAGATGAAGCGCACCTGTTCAAGAACTTGGAAATTTTTACGAAAATGAACAATGTTGCGGGTCTGGGTTCCAGCGGTTCCCAGAGGGCTATGGATATGCGTATGAAAATCCAGTATATCAACGAAAAAAATCAGGGAAGGGGCGTCATTATGGCAACGGGAACCCCTCTGTCAAACTCAATGGTGGAACTTTATGTGATGCAGTTATATCTGCAGGAAAGGCGGCTTCACGAAAAGGGGATTTACCATTTTGATGCATGGGCTTCTGTGTTTGGGGAAGTTACCAGCTCTTTGGAACTGGCACCGGAAGGTACTGGTTACCGGATGCGGACCAGGTTTAATAAGTTTATCAATCTGCCGGAACTGATACACCTGTTTAAAGAAGTAGCAGACATTATTCTGCCTGATATGCTAGATATTAAGCGGCCAGAATTAAAGGACGGAAAATATAAGGTTGTAGTATCGGAAGCCTCTGATTATGTCAAAGAACGTATGCAGGAAATGGTGGAAAGGGCAGAAGCAATCCATAGAGGTGTGGTAGATCCAAAGGACGACAATATGCTCCGGATTACCGGGGAAGCAAGGCTTTTGGGTACAGATCCCCGGCTTTTGGACAGTTATGCTCCGGTAGATTCGGATTCCAAACTGAATAAAGCAGTAGAAAACATTTACCAGGAATATGTACAGTCCCAGGAACAGAAAGGAACCCAGATTGTTTTTTCGGATATTGGGACACCCGGACCTGGGAAAGCGTTTACCGTCTATGATTATTTAAAACAGGAACTGATTACCAGAGGTGTTCCAGAGGAAGAAATCTGTTTTATCCATGATGCAAAAACAGATGAACAGAGGGACCGTATGTTTTCCGATGTCAGAGCCGGAAGGAAACGGATTATTATAGGAAGTACCGAAAAACTGGGAGTAGGAACCAATATCCAGACCAGAATGGTGGCGGCACATCATATCGACTGCCCCTGGAAACCCTCTGATATTGAACAGCGGGAAGGGCGTATTATCCGCCAGGGGAATGAAAATGAGGAAGTCAATATTTATCGCTATGTAACAAAGGGTTCTTTTGATGCTTATTTATGGGGCATTGTAGAAACAAAACAGCGGTTTATCAGCCAGGTATTTACCAGCCGGGAACTGGCAAGGATCTGTGAGGATATAGATGAAACCGTATTAAACTTTGCAGAGATTAAAGCGGTAGCTTCCGAAAATCCCCTGATTATGGAAAAAATACAAGTAGATAATGAAGTGGCACGTCTGAGAATCCTGAAAACTGCACATGAAGGGAAACGGTTTGCCTTGCAGGATGCGGTTACGTTCCAGTACCCGAAAAGGATACAAAGTCTGGAGAAAGAACTGCAATCGCTTCAAAAGGATTTGGAGCGCAGGAACCAGGCTATGGAAGTACAGCCGGAGTTTGCAATCACTCTGCAGGGAAAAGTCTATGAGAAGCATAAAGAAGCAGGGGAAGTCCTGCGTGGGATTATAGAAGGTGTGACAGCTTTTACCAGGCACGAAGTCGGTATGTATAAGGGATTTCAGGTATTTGTCCAAAAGGATATGATGGGGCCGGTATTGTTCCTTCAGGGAGAGAAGGAATATAGTGTGGAGTTAAAAAGCAGTGACTCCGGCAATATGGTCCGTATGGAAAACCGCTTGAATGTCCTTGATAAAGCAGTAGAAGATGTTCAAAAAGAAATTAAGACCTGTGAAAATGAGATAAAAAATGCAAAGCAGGAATATGAAAAGCCTTTCCCGTATGAGGAGCTTTTAAAAGAAAACATTACCCGGCAGATGGAGATTGATGCAGAACTGGAAATCAAGGACCAGGAGGAGTGTGTGGAAGTGCAGGAGGAAACCAAAAATCTTCCATGCCAGACAGCAGTTCGGTAATGAAAAGTAGAGTAGAAAAGGAGATCACAATATGGAATATAATATCAGAGTATATAAACCGGAATTGAAACAGGAAGAAGGAAAGATCAATAATCTGAAAAGGATTTGCTACATACCTTTGATGAGGCCTTCTGTGTGAAAAGTCTTGCAATTAAAGAGTCCTCGAAAGGAAATCTGTACCTCGATATGCCCCGTTACAGAGATTACGAAACAGGGGAGTATGTTCCTTTTTTTCGGTTTACCGATAAGGAATTTCAAAAGGAAGTGTTGGATACTGTAAGGGAAGCCTATGAGAATATGACAGAAACTAAAACAGACTGTAAGGGCAGTTGGGGAGAGGAAGAACTGTATTACAATCTGAGTGTAAATCCGGTACAGGGAAGCGATACCTTTAAGGCAGATGTTGCCATTCGTCTGCAGGACGTATTGGCAATCCAGCAGCTTCATGTGATCCAGGCATGGAACGGAAAAACCTTTGTAGGTATGCCCCAGAAAAATTCTGCAAAAGGAGAACGGGAGGACATTGCCCATGCAGTTAATGCAGAATTTAAGGCAGATCTGGAAAGTGCAATCATGGACGAATACAATAAAAAGATGGAATATGCCAAAAGCCAGAAACAGCAGCGAAGAAACGGGAGGTAAGAAAAGTCCAGAAAAATATATGGTGTTTTCCGATAAAGAGTGATACAATAAAGAAAATATCGTATTAGGAGGAGCAGATATGCCAAGACGCAAAAAAATGGAGAATATATCTCTGGAGGAGCAGCTAGTAACTGTAGAACAGGAGATTAAAACAACAGAGGCAGAATTAAAAGAACTGCGTCTGAAGGCAAAGGACCTCAGGAAGAAAATCGAAGATAAACAGAAAGATGAGATATTTAGCGCATTGATTGCTTCCGGAAAAACTGTGGAAGAGGTAATGAAGTATTTAAAATCTGGTAATGAAGAAAAGGCTGAATAAGATAAGAGAAAATGCCGTTACGGGTGATGATAAAAACCTGTAGCGGCATTTTTTAT